>ENA-OURU01004296-OURU01004296.1-human-gut-metagenome-genome-assembly--contig:-NODE-4296-length-10647-cov-2.626133_pt1 | contig 10647 bp, 7 predicted proteins | sample MGYA00242137_ERZ509064 | MGnify/ENA primary metagenome ERZ509064 (study PRJEB26280, sample SAMEA2338777) | human gut metagenome | biome: human gut; feature: human-associated habitat; material: faeces...
GCGGCAGGTGTCCCCTGGCAGACCTGTGCCAAGCCAGAGCCACAGGGCAATGGCGGGAGCTGCCCTGCCGCCTGCCCAAGCGGAAGCGGCGTCAGGAGGATTGGACCGTATTCATTCTGGACTGCGGTGGCCGGTTTGCCCTGGAGCAGCGGGGCCCTTCCGGCCTCCTGGCAGGGCTTTGGCAGTTCCCCAACGTGCCGGGAACGCTGGGGAGCCAAGCGGCCTTAGATCAGGCAGCCCGATGGGGAACGGAGCCCACAGACTTTCAGCGCAGCGCAGACCGGACCCACATCTTCACCCACATCCAGTGGAACCTCCGTTGCTGCCGCATCGTCTGCCGGCAAGCAATCCCGGCCTTCCGGTGGATGACGGCAGAAGAAATCCGGGCCCAGGTACCCCTGCCCACGGCCTTCCGTCAATTCCTGGACTTTTTATGAAAAGCGAACAATACCGGTGGAAATGCAACCTCTGCCTTTCCACCGGTATTCTGATGTCAGGAATGCTGGTTCTGTCAGGCCTGGGAGAACATGTCCTTGCCTACGCCACACAGGGGGCAGACAAAATCCTCCGGCAGGTCTTCCCAACGGGTGCCAGGGGCGATGCCGTTGTCCGGGTCACCGGCGGCCTCATCATACACATAGCCACAAACATCACAAACGTATTTTTCCATGGTAGTTCCTCCTGTTCTGGAATCATTTCATAGACTGCTCCCCGGTTTTGTATCCGGGGAATTCACGCACTCCTATTGTACGCAGTTCCAGATAAAAAAGCAAGAGAGATTTCTGCCGGTTTGTGGTAACCGATTCTGCCCCTCCGGCGCGCTGTAGGAGAATGGGGCAGGAAAATTTTTCAGAAAAGTGCTTGCATTTTCCCAAAAGCGATATTATAATATGCCCGTTTTCTGATTGGTGGCTATCCAGTCAAAGATAATGACCGCTTTCCTCCGGAAAGCTAAGGCTACACGGACGGCCGGGTCAAATGCCGAAAACCCGTCGAAGAGACGGGACCGCACCGCCAGTGCGGTTTGGCAACTTTCGTTGCCTTATTGATTGAGTTAGAAGCTCAAATTTTATAAGTTGAAGCGGTCAACTTGTGAAACGGTCAATAAGAGTAGTAAAAGTATCTTTGCTGTATAGACTCTGAATGCCAGTTTAACGCAGCTCCTGGCCCCACCGGCCCATGGATCTGTTGGTTTTGCAGGTGACATGTTTCTGGACGTGTCGCCTGTTTTTTATATATTTTCAAAACGACTTTAGGAGGAAAAACATTGAGAAAGAAACTGACCGCATTGTTCCTGAGCCTTGTACTTTTGGGGCTCACCGCCTGCCAGCAGCCCACGGCTCCCACCGAGCCTACCCAGGAGCAGCCTGCCTCCCTCCAAGGAATGTACGATGGCTTTATGGACGCTGTCTCTCCGGATTTTGCCTATGACATCGCCCTGGAGCTGACTACAAATCCGAAGTACTTCAACTCTGCCCTGGGCGGCCGGAACGCCGGCAGCGATGCCGAGCACGCCACTGCGGACTATCTGGCCGGCGTTATGGCGGAGATTGGCCTCACAGATGTGGAAAAAACCGCAGCTTCCTGCGATCGCTGGCAGTTCAACGGCGCCAGCTTTACCGTAGATGGCAAAGAATACCCGGTCTATTCCTATGCCACCGCCTCCACTCCCACGGAGGGCATTACCGCAGAGCTGGTCTATGCAGGCAAGGGAACCATGTGGGACTACCAGGAGCTGGACGTGACCGGGAAAATTGTCCTCATCGACATCGACCAGCGGGCCGACTGGTGGATTACCTATCCCATGCTGGAGGCAGAGCATCAAGGTGCTGCGGCAGTCCTGGCAGCAAACGTGGGCGGCTTTGCCCAAATTGCAGACGATGCCCTCAACAGCCAGGACATCTGCGGCCCTGCCAATATCCCCACCCTGTCCATTAGCGTGGCAGCTTCCCGGGAGCTTCAGGAGAAGCTGGCCGCTGGGACCGTCACCGCCACCCTGGTGGTGGACAACCAGGTGGAGGTGGACACCGGGACCACCTACAATGTGACCGGCGTGCTGAAGGGCAAATCCTCAGACCGTCAAATCCTGGTGGGCGGCCATTACGACGTCCATTTCTGGGGCTTCCAGGACGACAACTGCGCCGTGGGCCTGGTGCTGTCCATGGCCAAGGCCTTGGTGGACAGCGGATATCAGCCGGAAAACGACATAGTATTCTGCCTCCATGGCGCTGAGGAGTGGGGCTCGTCCTACACCCAGTATGACTGGACTGTGGGCGCCTGGGAGATGATCAACCAGGTTCACCCCGAGTGGGTGGGCAAGACCCTGGCCTTCATCAACTTTGAGCTTCCGGCCTATGAATTTGACACCTATACCAGCACATACTCAGCCCCGGAGATGTTCTCCATGCTGGACTACTTTGCCAATGAATACGCCTACTCCCCCGATCCGGAGGGCTGCTTCCCCGACGGAGTTCTGACGGAAGGATACCAGACCTATACTTACTCGGATGATTTTTCCTACTATGCTGCCGGCGTGCCCTCCACCGTGAACGGCTTCCTGCTGCAAAAGGATATGGAGACGGTCTTCCCCTTCTACCTTGACATCTACCACAGTCAATACGACACACCGGATACCTACAACGAAGCCGTCATGGACTTCAACATCCGGTATTACGGCGCCTTGGCCATGTACATCGATCAAACTCCGGCCCTCTATCTGGATTTCACCGCCCAGTATGACCGCATTCTCGCGGCTATGAATGAACCCCTCATGGCTGAATCTGGCGTAGACACCGCCGCCTTCCAGGCAGCCCTGGAGGAGCTGAAGACTGCTGCCCAGAACATGATTGGCCGAATTAAAACCGTGAACAACGCCTATCTGCAAGCCCAGAAGCGCCAGGATTTGGAAACCATGGCCTCCCTGCGGGCTGAGGGTGCACAGCTCACAGACCAGAACCTGAAGGCCTTTGCATACGCCCAAAAGCACCTGCTGGGCCTGATGTACGAGCGGCCCATCGTCCCTCACGAAGCCCCTCAGGAAAACATTCAGCTCTGCCGAGACATCATCGCCTGCCTGGAGACAGGAGACGTGGCCACAGCCGTGGACGAATATGCCTGGACTGTCAATAACGTGCTGGAATGGTACGCCATGTATTTCTCCCCAGAAGTCATCGCAGTGCAGGACGACATGCTTTGGGGGCCGGACAACCAGGAAAACCTGTACTGGGGTACGAACATTGGCTTTGCCAAAGCCGATGTGGACGCCGCCACCCGCAGCATTTTTGCCCGCTATGACGAGGTGGATGGAGACTTTTCCCAGGAGATTGCCGTCTATCAAGCCGCCATTCAGGCGCAGCTTCAGATCCTCCGGGACCTGGGGACCGGAGAAATCGCGGCCATGACAGAGCTGGCACAACTGCTGGGCTGACGATAACCGGAACCAGGCAAATCCCCTAGGGAGTCCACTTGAAACTCTGAAAAAACAGGCTGCTGCAAGGCTCCGGATTGAATGGAGCTTTGCAGCAGCCTGCACGTTTCGATCGTTATTCCAAATCCAGGGCACTTTCCGGGGGCACCACAGCTACATAGGTCTTACCCGCTGCCAACGTAGCGGGAGATCCGTCTGCAAGGGTGTAGGTGAAGGGCATATCCTCCTTCTCCCGGGACCAGGTAATGGGTACACACTGACCATCCCGAATGAGATGGCCCTCCCCCTTCCCGGTCAGGGTGACCGCCAGACGGCCGTAGTCATCAATGGTCTTGGTTTCGGCGCCAAGCACCAGAAGATTACGGAACGTGAGCGCCGTCCCATCATTCCCATCGACCCAATCGCTCCCGTACTGCGCACCGGTATAGAGCTTAGTTCCGGCATCGTAGGTGAAGGAGGTGGTCTTGTTGGTGCGGAAATGCACAGTCACCTGGCTGGCAGGCGTCCCATCTGTAAGGGGCTCACCTGTAAAGGAGAGGGCATTCTGGTAATCCTCATGCTGAAAACGGCAATTCATGGCCTTGGCGTAGGCGGCAGCACTGTCCATGTCGATAAAGAGACTGTGCTCATAACCGGCGTTGTTGATCCGTTCCTGGACCCGATAATAATAGTTCCCGGAGTTGGCGCCTTGCACGCCGTCAATGTGGTCCCAGCCAGTACTGGCCAGATCGGCATAGGCGCCCTCGCTGGCCCCGGCGTGGACCATAATGGCATCGTAGGAGCGGGCAATGCTCAGGTAGTAGGGGCGCAGAGACCGGATGGAACCCAGGGGCGTCTCCCCCTCCAGGTTGGAGAAAATTGCCATCATCCGGGTGATGCCACCCTCTGCCAGAACTTCATACATGATGTCAGCATGGCTGGTACCGCATTGAGGCATAGCCACTTGGATGTTATTAATCATGACCGCATAGGGACGGCTTTCGTCATAGGGAGCGCTCAGGGCCTCTCCAGTCAGGGGATTGACATAGCTGGGGGCCTTCTCTGTCTCCGGCGGTACGGTTTCCGGCGCCGCCGTAGGCGCTGACGTAACCGGGGTTGTCTCGGGAAGGGTGGGTGTGGTATCCTCCGTAGCAGGGGACTTGGCGCAGCCAGTCAACAGGAGTAGGCAGGCCAGGCCAGCAGCAAGCTGTTTTTTCATAATTCACACTCCTCAGGTTCAGAAAAAATTGTCCTACTGGGAATTTCATACGTCCACTATACACGTTTCCCGGAAAAAAGTCAACGTTTCCCCTGCATTTCTCCACAGCATGCCCTTGTAGGGGCGCACGCTGTGGGCCCGCACAGGGGTGGGCCGTAGCTCCCACCTGCCGCCCCCAGTCTCACACTTGACAAACCGGCTGTTCGGGCACTATACTGGCAGGTACGAAGAACAAAGGAGTCTACTAAATATGTGGTTTGACGAATCAGTTGTATATCAGATTTATCCCCTGGGCCTCTGCGGCGCGCCCCGGGAACATGACGGGAACCTTGCCCACCGGATTCTTCGGATTTTGGACTGGATCCCCCATATCCAGTCCACTGGTGCAGACACTGTACTCCTAAACCCACTTTGGGAAAGTGACCGCCATGGCTACGATACCCGGGACTACAACGCCGTGGATTGCCGCCTGGGAACCTGGGAGGACCTCCGGCGGGTTTGCCAGGCCCTCCATGCAGCAGGCCTCCGGGTGATGCTAGACGGGGTGTTCAACCATGTGGGCCGGGGCTTCTGGGCCTTCCGAGATGTGCAGGAGAAAAAGTGGGACAGCCCCTACCGAGACTGGTTCCACCTGAGCTTCGATGGAGACACCGGCTACCATGACGGCTTCTGGTATGAAGCCTGGGAGGGACACTATGAGCTGGTGAAGCTGAATCTTCAAAATCCGGCCGTGGTACAGCATCAGTTTGACGCCATTTCCCGGTGGGTCCGGGAGTTGGACATCGACGGTCTGCGGCTGGATGTGGCCTACTGTCTGCCGGACTGGTATCTCCGTCAGCTCCGCTCCTTTACCAGCAGGTTAAAGCCGGATTTTATCCTCCTGGGCGAGACCCTCCACGGGGACTACAACCGGTGGATGAATCCGGACATGTGCCACAGCGTCACCAACTACGAATGCTATAAGGGCCTGTACTCCAGCTTCAACTCCATGAATCTCTTTGAGATTGGCCACAGCTTGGCCCGGCAGTTCGGTCCAGAGCCCTGGACCCTGTACAAGGGGAAGCACCTCCTCAGCTTCCTGGACAACCACGACGTGGAGCGCATCGCCAGCATCCTGCATGAGTCCCGGCACCTGCCCCTGGCCTACGGGCTCCTGTTCGGCATGCCCGGCGTCCCCGCCCTGTACTACGGCAGCGAGTGGGGCATTCAGGGGCGAAAGGCCGATGGAGACGATGCCCTTCGCCCGGCCCTGGACCAGCCGGAATGGAACGACCTCACCGGCTGGATTGCCTGCCTGGCTCAGGCCCGGCGAAAAAGCCCTGCCCTGTGCTACGGTTCTTACCGGAATGTGCACCTCACCAACCGCCAGATCATTTTTGAGCGGGCCCTTCCGGAAGAGCGAGTCCTGGTGGCTGTGAATGCCGACAGCGCCCCCTACACCGCCCATTTTGACGCCGGCGCAGGCCGGGCGGAGGATCTCATCACAGGCGCCCCCCACGACTTCGGCGGCGGCAGCCAGCTGCCACCGTATAGCGTCGCTTACTGGCGCATGGAGCGTTAAAAAGCGCCTGCCGGTTATGAATTGAAGGGCGCGTTGTGAAATAGCGTTTTCTAAAATGATCCCTAATATTTTAGCGGGAGAAAGCACGAATTTCTGTGTTTTCTCCCGCTATCTTTCACTTTTAGCACGGGGGCTGTTGCAAAAAACCATTTTGCAACAGCCCCTTCAAAACCCACCCCACAGGTGTTTTCAAAATCAACCGTAATATGGAATGAACCTTTCCGCTGTCAGGAAAAAATCTGCATATTGGAAGGTCTGGTACACCTGGTCTGTATTACAATCCCGGACTTCAGCCCTGTATACGACATAGTCATAGTCACAGAATACCTCCAGCCTGGAATCCCTCATTTGGTCCACATCAATTGTGAAGCCGCCTCCATAGGGGCTGCCAGCAGATACGGCGATCTGTCCGCCTAATGATTCCCCGTTGTATGTCACTGCCACATCCATGTCTACTGTCTGGCTCATGGTAAACGAATAGCTGGGTACCCGCTGCCAATGGTCCGCATCAGGATGGAGTCCACAGTACACATTGCTCTCAGAGCCGTAGTAAATCGGCGTTTTCTTCAGATATGTAAAGCCAGCCGTTCCGCCGCCCCGTTGCCCGCTCATGCTCTCGGGGTTGCGGGCGTCAAACACATAAATACTGTAGCATAGCAGCAGAATTCCCGCCAAGCACACGCTTACAATTTTCTTCATAAAAGTTCCTCCTTTTCCAGTTTCTGCCACGCTCTGGCTGCTTCCAGACCCTCTTCTGGCAGGTACTCAGGAAATGAACCGCCCTGTACCACCATGCATAGGCATTTTCCCCAGCCTCTTAGTCCAATTACATAGTATCACACTATATGCACAGTGTCAAGAGAACGCTACGGCATGTGCTCCAGCCATGCACAAAATGACTGTGATGTCAATCCGTCCCAACTGCTGCATAGCGAAACGGTCAAGGCCATACCCTACGGATGTTGCATAGATTTTACGCTCCATCCCATAGGGTAGGCCCTGACCCGCCCACTTGCAGCTTCCTTATTTCTTCCGGCGCTGGAAGAACTTCACCAGCTCCACCAGGGGCAGCATGGTCACTGCCAAGCCCAGGGCCACGGCGTACTCTTCCAGGCGGATGGGGGTAAATCCGAAGGCATTGGCCAGGACGGGGACCTCAATGACCAGGGTAGTCAGGGCCAGAGAGGCCAGGGCCGCCAGATTCAGGGCCTTGTTCTGGCCCTTTAGGGTAAAGATGCTGTTTCTCTGGCTCCGCATATTCAGACTGTGGACAATTTCAGCCATGGAGAGGGTCAGGAACGCCATGGTCATACCGTCGGGAGAGTTGGCGATCTCCCAAACTCCAGACTCCATAAAGTGGCCCACAAAGTAGGAAATCAGAGTGAGAACCGACACCGCCAGACCTTGGTAGGCCACATCCAGCCCCAGGCCCCCGGCAAAAATCCCCGCCTTGGCGTCCCGGGGCCTCCGGCGCATGATGTCCGGCTCCGCCCGCTCCATACCCAGGGCCAGAGCGGGGAAGCAATCGGTGATCAGATTGATCCACAGCAGGTGCACCGGCTGAAGGATGGTGAAGCCCAGAAGGGTAGCGGCAAAGATGCTGATGACCTCGCTCATATTGGATCCCAGGAGGAACTGAATGGCCTTGCGGATGTTGTCGTAAATCCGGCGGCCCTCCTCCACAGCTCCCACAATGGTGGCAAAGTTATCGTCAGCCAGGACCATATCCGCCACATTTTTGGTCACATCGGTGCCTGTCACGCCCATGCCCACACCGATGTCGGCGGTTTTGATAGAGGGGGCGTCGTTAACGCCGTCGCCGGTCATGGCAACCACGTGGTTCTGCGTGTGCAACGCCTGCACGATGGCCTTCTTCTGGTCAGGCAGCACGCGGCCGAGCACATCGACGTTTTCGAGCACGCGGGCCAGTTCGTTCACGTCCTCGGGCAGTTCGCGCGCGTCCATCGCCACCGGCTCATGGTCGCCTGTCAGTTTCACTCTGCGGGCGATGGCACCCACGGTCACTGGATTGTCACCGGAAATCACACGACAGCGCACACCCTGCTCACGGAACCAAGCGAGCGTCCGCTCGGCGTCCTCGCGAATCTTCTCAGAGCACAACACCAACGCCACCGGCTCAGCCTGCACATCCAGTTGCCGGCCGTCCGAGACATTGGCTCCCTCAACTGCTCCCCTCAGTCGCTTTTGGCGACAGCTCCCCTCGGAGAGGGGAGCTGTAGACCGCGCAACCAGCAACACACGGTTGCCGTCATTGGCATACTCGTTAACCTGCTGCAACACCGACGAATAGTCACCCTCAAGCGCAGAAATAATCACCTCCGGCGCTCCCATGTACCAGGTCTCGCCGGATTTACGCACCGCACTCCATTTGCGCGCCGAAGAGAACGGGACACGAGACTCAACCGCACCTGCCCCATATCCTTGGGCCTTGAGCCCGGCGAGTACGGCTTGGCCGGTGCCGTTGGGCTGCTCTTCGTTGCAGCAGTCGTAGAGGGCCTGCGTGGCTGCCTGTTCCGCAGCCGCATTGGCGGAATCGAGCATCACGAGCCGGTTGAAGGCGATACCGCCATCGGTGATCGTGCCGGTTTTATCGAGGTTCAGCGCGTCCACGCGAGCCAGTGTCTCCACGGATTCAAGCTCCTGCACCAGCGTATTGTGACGGGCGAGACGCATGGCGGCCACCGCGAAGTTCAGCGAAGTCAGCAGCACCAAGCCTTCGGGAATCATGCCTACTACGCCGGCGACCGCGGAAACCACGGCTTGCCGCCATTCGCCGGTGGAGAGTGCCGTGCCCCAACCGCCGACCGTATGAATCTGCGAAAGAATCAGCAGAATGCACAGCGGTACCACGAGGAAGGTCATGAATTTCAGAATCGTGTTGATGCCCTTGTTCAGGTCGGACACGGTTTTCTTGTATACCTTGGCCTGCGCGGTGAGCGTGGCGGCGTAGGAATGGCTGCCGACCGCATTGACCTTGACCAATGCCATGCCGGAGACCGCGGTGGCGCCGGAATACACCTGCTCCCCCACCTTGTGGCGCACGGTACGCGATTCGCCGGTGAGCATGGACTCGTCAAGCTCCAGTCCCCAGGTCTGGATGATCTGCCCGTCGGCCGGCACCTGTTCGCCGGCACGGATCCACAGCAGGTCGTCGAGCACGATCTCGTTGTGGGGCACCTCCACGTCCCTGCCGTCACGATGCACGAGGAATTCGGAGGCCACAAGGATGGAAAGCCTGTCCAGCGTGCGCTTGGCCCTGAGTTCGGTGACGATGCCGATGCCCGTGTTGATGATGATGACGAAACCGAACACCGCGTCCCTCCAGGAACCGGTGATCAGCACCAGTACCATCGCGGCGAAGATGATGCCGTTGAACAGCGTGAATACGTTGGCTCGCACGATATCTTGAACCGAACGCGAGGTGGATGTTTTCACCGCATTCGATTGGCCACTTTCGATACGCTGCACCACTTCTTTGGGGGTAAGACCGGTCGCTCCGATCTCAGGCATTTCCACGGCTGTTGTTGCACTCATATTCTCCAGCCTACCGCGTCTTGTTTCGCAATCCGCTAAGGCTCAGGGATGATTCAGGGTGCTTTCTCAGCTTCAAGGGCCTGATTCGGCTCAGGAAACGGTGACTTTGATCTCGCGTTCGTGGGGTTCGTCGCGCGTGATGGTGAGCACGGCGTCAGTAATAGTCATTGGCTTGGTATCGGCAGTGTCGCCAGAATCGGCACTGTTGGTGTTGAGGTGAAGGATGACGGCGTACAGCAGTTCATCTTCGGGCGCATGCTTTGGATCAATGAGAGCGACTGGAATACCGGCTTCACGCGCATTGGTCAACGTCTGGTTCCAGCTCTCCCGGTTGGCGTCGGTAACGTCGATGCCGCTGATAACCACGATTTTGACCGCGCGAGCTACGAAATCGGCAACACCCTGCTGTGCGGTGACCGCATTCTTGTCGACGCCAGTATGAGCATCCATACTATCGGCACCGTTTTCGCTGGTAGTGCCGGCGTCAGAAGATTCGGTTTCACCGGATACACCATCAGTTGCGTTTGCCGAGCTTGCGGATGTTTCGAGCGAGGCATAGTAGACATTGAGTTTGTCATCAGACAGCGCATTGATGACGAACTCGTCTGCGGCGGTGTCAGTCGACCCCACAAAGCCGACTGTGACATCCGTGGGATGTGTGGAATCGTGGGCGACTTCCGGCATGCTGTCTTGGGTATCGCCGACCGCCCTACCGGCCGGCGTGCAGGCGGCCAGGGACAACACAGCCGCCATGCAGGCCAGCAATCCGAGAATTCGTCGTGTCATATGCTCACCTGTCAGCGGGTAAACAGGGCCACCGTCTCAACATGGTGGGTCATCGGGTAGATATCGAAGGCACGGATGTCTTTGAGCTCGTAGCCTTCGCCGATGAGTGTCGCGGTGTCG
>ENA-OURU01004297-OURU01004297.1-human-gut-metagenome-genome-assembly--contig:-NODE-4297-length-10642-cov-2.629357_pt1 | contig 10642 bp, 9 predicted proteins | sample MGYA00242137_ERZ509064 | MGnify/ENA primary metagenome ERZ509064 (study PRJEB26280, sample SAMEA2338777) | human gut metagenome | biome: human gut; feature: human-associated habitat; material: faeces...
CCCTCTTTTTGAAAGGGCTGTGCAGATAAGCAGTGAAAACAAAAGAGCCGCCCTCGTCTCTTCGCTTCCTTATGCGAAGAGAACGAAGGACAGCGTTTGCGGTTCAAGCAACGCTGTCTTCGGCGGTCTCTTTTATCTTCATTTTATTTCCTATGCTTTTTCCCGGCACATCTTCTCCAGCAGCAGGAGGAGAAAATCCCAGAAAGGTTTTACCGAGCAGAGGTCGAGATATTCTTTCGGCGTATGGGCTCCTTTGCTGAGAGGGGCGATGGCTATGCAGTCCATATCAGGAACTGCTCCGAGAATTATTCCCGTTTCGGCGCAGGCGTTTTCCTTTTCAGTTTTAAGAGTCTTTCCGGTCATCTCCTGGTAAGCTGCGAAGCACAGTTCCCTCAGCGGCGACTCCTTGCGGTACGGCCATCCGGAGAAGCTGTCCTTTACTGTGAGCTTGGCACCGCAGAGCTGCATGAGAAGTTTCATCCTGGCGACCAGCTCGTCTTTCACCGCATCGTAAGGAGATCTGACCATGGTTTCCAGCTGGAAGCAGTCTTCTTTCAATATTATCTCAACGGTATTGTTGGAGCACATTACAGTCTCCTTTTCCTGCCAGTCTCTCTTAGTAACGCCGAAAGGCATCAGATATAAAATTCTTTCAAGAGCCCGACTGGACTTTTTATCAAGCATGGTGTCCGGGGATTTTCCGGAATATTCTTCAGGAGTCTTCCTGTCTAATCCTTCAAAAGTGACAGAGAGGTTTTCCTCCGGTTCTTTATATTCTTCGTATATCGCCCTGCCCGCTTGAGAAACGGCGGAGGCAGCTGCTTCCAGATCCTCTTCCCTCAAGGCTATCACGGCGCTCATTTCAGGAGCGATTCCGCTCAGCCTCTCGAGTCCGGTACCGACTATGTTGAAATCCACCTTTTCCGACAAAGAGCAGAGTATTCTTCCCAAAGCCAGGACTGCGCTCATCCTTCCGCAGTCTATCATCAGTCCGCCGTGGCCTCCCAAAAGGCCTGAAATCTTTATTTCCATGAGGCGAAGCCTGTCGTCCAGCTTTTCTCTCGATATGGGAAGCTCTATCAGGCAGACGGCAGCTCCCGCGGTAGATACGCATAGTGTTTCCGGATCTCCGCAGTCCATATTCATCATTCTTCTCGATTTTATCCTGGAAAAGTCCACATATCTTATGCCCGTAAGGCCGGTCTCTTCTGTTACAGTAAAGAGCATTTCAAGGGGCGGGTGCACGGCCGTATCGTCTTCCATCAGGGCGAGCATGTTCATCATGCCAACGGCATTATCGGCCCCCAGCGTAGTACCGTCCGCATAGAGATAGCGGCCGTCGACTAAGTGAGTTCTGATGGGGTCTTTCAGAAAATCATGGTCTGACGTTTCTTCCTTTGCCGGAACCATATCCATGTGGGCCTGCATCAGAAACGGCGGCACGCCTTCGCAGCCCGGGCTGGCTTTGACATATACTATGAGATTTCCTGTTTCGTCCTCAAAATATTCATGACCGCATTTTCTGGCAAAGTCCTTTATATATGAGCAAAGAGCCTGCTCGTGTCCTGAGATGTGAGGTATTTCACATATATTTTTAAAATGCTTCAGCACTGTCTTGGGCTCAAATTTGTCTGTATAATCCATTTAAGGCCTCCAAAAGTTAAAAATCGGCGCCGCCCGTAAAACGGGTAGCCCGGACCGGGGCTGCAAGCCCCCATAATAACATGCGGCCGCAAAGCCGCGGCCGCACTAAAGCAATCACATCTGTTTACTCTGCAAAGTTCCATTCATAGAAGTAGTATGGATGAACCGTTGAATCGTGTACAACGCCTTCCAGTCTGTTGTTCCATGCGTAGATGAGTTCGTGATGGAAGATAGGTACGGAAGGAGCCAAGTCGATTATGTAAGCTATCAGTTCCTTGTAAAGTTCCTGACGTGTAGCTTCATCAGCTTCACTTTCAGCTTTGGCGAACATTTCATCGATGTATGGGTCGCTCAGCTGTGAGAAGTTGTTTCCGCCGATGCCGGAGGTTCCGTACTGACATACGTTGTATGAGAAGTCAGCTCTGTATGACAGAGTCTGGGTCATCATGGAGAAGTTGCCGCTTTCGGCGTCCTCGTCAGGTGTTGAAGTGTTGCGCAGTTCAAGAGTAACACCTATGTCAGCCAGATTCTGCTGATAGATCTGAGCGGCTTTTTCCAGATAAGTTCCGCCCATTACGTCCAGAACAACGCCGTAATCTGACAGGTTCAGACCGTCAGGATAGCCGGCTTCAGCAAGGAGTTCCTTTGCCTTTTCAGGGTCGTAGGTCACTTCCTCAGCACCGGAAAAATCTACGCCGAAGCAGTTGGCATCGCTGGCCTGCAGTCTGGCAGGAGCAGCGTATCCTTCATATGCCACGTCTATTATGGTCTGCTTGTCGCACGCATAGTTGAGAGCCTGGCGCACAAGTTTGTTGTCAAGAGGTTCTACCGTTGTATTGATGGCAAATACCGCGGTCTTTAGAGTCTGCACTTCTTTCACCGTGAACTGGTCGTTGCCTTCTATGCTCTCCATCTGGGTAGGCTCAACTTTCATCACGTCGATCTCGCCTGTTTCCAGCTGAACTGTGGCAGTGGAAGTGTCTCCTACGTAGCGGATCTCGAGGTTCTTGATGTTGGCAGGTCCCAGTCTGTAGTCTTCAAAGCTCTTCAGCTGAGCAGCTGTAGCCAGGTCTATGGAAACCAGTTCGTAAGGGCCGGTTCCGCAGGCTTTGTCGTTGAATTCGCCGTCGTTTTCAGTTACGAATTTCTCGCTCATGACAGGCACTTCATTGGTGTATACCAGGAAGAGCGGAGTAACTTTGTTCAAAGTGAATTTTACTGTATAGTCGTCAACGGCTTCAACTTTTTCGATCATTTCAACGAAGTTCTTCTTGGCGGCCGTTTCCATGAACTTTTCATACGAAAAGACTACGTCGGAAGCTTTCATGTTTTCTCCGTTATGGAAAGTAGCGTCCTGAACCAGATTGAAAGTGTATTCGAGACCGCCGTCGCTTATCGTCCAGTCTTCTGCGAGACAGCCTTTTACACTTCCATCATCCTGAGTGATGGCCAGAGTTTCATATACCTGGTCGAACACCATCTGGTCTGAGTTGGCAGTTGTGTCGTACGGAACCATGGTGTTGAATATATCAGGCGTATATGCAACAACTGCGTCATCTTCGGACTTTGTGCCGCCGCCTCCGCCGCCGCAAGCTGTAAACAAGCTCATGACCATTACGAAAATCAGAAGCAGCGTGATTTTCTTTTTCATTTCATTTCCCTCCTTAGTTAGGTGTGTCGTTTTATATGTAACGTTTAAATTGTTACCTCTATTTTTCCAGCAGTCTGCAGGCTACGAAATGTCCCTCGCTCACCTCAGTCAGCGGAATTGAACTTCCTACGCAGTTCTCACGGCAGAAATCGCATCTTGGCGCGAATCTGCATCCCGGCGCAGGGTCTATAGGGCTGGTGACCTCGCCTCTGATAGGCTGTATCTTCTTGCTTCTCATCGAAATGTCAGGAATCGGTATCGCCGACAGAAGAGCCTTGGTGTAAGGGTGAAGCGGGTTTGCAAACAGCTCTTTGGCAGGAGCTTTCTCTACGCAGTTGCCCATGTACATTACCATTATCTCTGTGGATATATGCTTAACTACTGAAAGGTCGTGGGTTATGAACATATATGTCAGACCCATTTCTTCCTGCAGATCCATCAGCAGATTTAATATCTGCGCCTGGATGGATACGTCCAGAGCCGATACAGGCTCGTCGCAGACTATGAATTTCGGATTTATAGCGAGAGCCCTGGCTATGCATATACGCTGTCTTCTTCCCCCGTCCAGCTCGTGGGGATATGAATTGTAAAGCCTTTCTGCCAGGCCTACCGTGTCCATCAGCTCTTTTACACGTTTCTGCAGTTCGGCCTTGCTCTTGCACATGCGGTTGACCTTGAGCGGCGTCGCGATAATTTCGGCCACCGACTTTCTCGGATTGAGGCTGGAATACGGATCCTGGAATATGATCTGCATTGACTGCCTGTACTGTCTCATCTGCGATTCGCTGGCCTTGGTTATGTCATGGCCCTCAAACAAGACCTGACCCTCCGTAGGCTTGAGCAGGCGCAGTATGGTCCTGCCCAGCGTGCTTTTTCCGCAGCCCGACTCTCCTACTACGCCTAAGGTAGTACCCTTTTGTATGGTCAGGTTGATATCGTCGACTGCGTGAAGAGTCTTTCCGTTTTTCTTAAAATATTTTTTAAGGCCGTTAACTTCAATAAGCGGAGTCTGCTCTGTTTTATTCATCTTTTTCCTCCTGTAAGCCTTTTTTGCTGAATAAGTGGCACGCTATGCTGTGGGTGCCCTCAGTATAAACGTCAGGATAGACCTGTTTGCATATTTCCATGCAGTGCGGGCATCTGTCGTGGAAATAGCATCCGCTCGGCAGGTCCGACGGGTCAGGCATGAGGCCATCTATAGGTGAAAGTCTCCTGGTTTCGACTTTCAGATTCGGTATGGCGCCGAACAATCCCACCGTATACGGATGATGGTCTTTTTTCACGTATATGTCTTCCAGCGTGCCTGCTTCTATGATCTTTCCTGCGTACATTATGGCCACTTTATCGCATATATTGGCCACTATGCCCAGATCGTGGGTAATCAGTATCATGGCTGTGCCCAGTTTGTCTCTCAGGTCGCTCATCATCGCCAGCACCTGTGCCTGTATGGTCACGTCGAGGGCCGTCGTCGGCTCGTCTGCTATCAGCAGCTCAGGTTCGCAGGAAAGAGCCATGGCTATGACGACGCGCTGCTTCATTCCGCCCGAGAACTGATGCGGATACTCGTAGGCCCGTTCGGGCGGGATACGCACCATCTCCAGGGTCTTCAGAGCCGCCTGCTCGGCCTCGTGCCGGTTCATGTTCTGGTGGGCGCGGAATATCTCGGACACCTGGTCGACTATGCGCAGCACCGGGTTCAGGGCCGTCATCGGGTCCTGAAATATCATGGTCATGTCGCGGCCGCGGAGACGGCGCATCTCCTCCTCGCTCATCTCGCTTATCTCCTCGCCGCAGTAGAGCATGTGCTCGCTCTCCACGCGGGCGGTAGACTTCTCAAGCAGCCTGAGCAGCGCGAGCGCCGTTGTCGTTTTGCCGGCTCCGGTCTCGCCGACAAGGCCGAGGGTCTCGCCGGCGTTCAGGCTCAGGTCCACGCCGTTCACGGCGTAGACGCAGCCCCTGTCCGTCTCAAAACGCACCTTCAGGCCCTTGACGTCGATTACTTTCTCGCTCATACTGCTCATCTCCTCATTCTGGGGTCAAGCGCATCCCGCAGGCCGTCGCCGATGAGGGTCAGGGAGATGACCGTCAGCAGCAGAGCGATGCCCGGGAAGGTCGAGACGTTCCACGCGTCGCGGATGACCTCGTTGCCGTTGGACAGCATGGAGCCCCACTCCGGGTCCGGCGGCTGTATGCCGAGGCCCATGAAGCTCAGCGTGGAAATGGTGGTTATCGCGGAGGCGATGTCTATCATTGCGGTGGTGATGATGGGGCCGATGGCGTTCGGGATGATGTGCTTCACGATTATGCGCATGACGCTGCCGCCCTGGATGCGCACGGCCTCAATGTACTCCTTGTCTATGAGCTGGAGCACCTGCGCCCTCACCAGGCGCACCTCCTGCGGGATGAGCGCGATAGCGATGATGAGCACCAAGTTTACGTTTGTCGGCGGCACCACAGCCGCCAGCGTTATCATCAGTATCAGGATAGGCAGGGCCATGACTACGTCAAGCGCACGCATTATTATCATGTCCACTGTCTTGCCGAAATAGGCCGCCGCCGTACCCAGAATTATGCCCATTACAAAGGCTATGCCCAGAGATATGAGGCCCATAAGTATCGAGGTCTTGCCGCCCCAGAGTATGCGGTAGAGCACGTCGCGCCCCAGCTCGTCCGTGCCGCACAGGTGCTCCAGGGACGGGCCTTCGAGCTTGTTGACGGCATCGACCTTGATGATGTCCTCCTCATAGTCGAGGTAGAGCGGCGAGGCGAAGCAAGACACGGCTATAACGATGAAAAGTATCGTGCCTACGATGGCCGAGGTGTTGTGCCGGAGCCTGTACCACATCTCCTTGGTGGACGAGCGCTGGATGAAAGCTCGTTTTTCTCTTCTTGTCATGCGGCGCTCACCCCCTCTTCAACATGCACGGTCTTCTTTTTGCGTTTCTTGCCGACGTACTGGGATTTTATGCGCGGGTCAACATAGGCATAGGCGATATCGGTTATCAGGTTCACCACCGCCATGAGCAGCGCGGATATCATGACGCTGCCCATTACGACGGGGATATCCTTCTGCCTGAGGGCATCGACCATCATTTTGCCGATGCCGTTTATGGAGAACACGTTCTCGACCACGACCGCGCCGCCGAAACTCGCGCCCACATAGCGTCCGAGGACCGTTATGATGGGCAGCAGAGCGTTCTTGAGCGCGTGGCGGCGGACGATGTACTTCTCCCTGAGCCCCTTCGCGCGGGCGGTCCTGATGTAATCCTGGTGGATTATCTCAAGCATGGACGAGCGCGTGGTACGCGAGACGACCGTGATGCCGCCCATTGCGGTACACAGCCAGGGGAGTATCATGCTGCTGAAATCGGAGATATCGCCCATCGGCGGCAGCAGCCTCCAATGTACGCACAGCAGCAGGATGAGCATCATGCCCAGCCAGAACTGCGGCATTGCCGAGAATATGAGCACTATGACGCGCATCACATTGTCGAAGAAGGAATTCTGCCTGAGAGCCATGGCTATGCCCAGGATGACACCCAGTATGGTTATGAGCAGGCAGGCGCCCGCACAGAGAATGAGCGTGTTCCAGATGCGGATGCCTATCATGAGCGAGACATCCTGCATCGTCTTATACGAGGTACCCATATCTCCCTGAAGCAGGCCGGACATATAGTTCAGGTACTGCGTCACCAGCGGCAGGTTCAAGCCGTGCTGCTCCCGGAACATCTCCAGGTCAGCCTCAGACGCGTTGGCGCCCAGGATGAGGAGCGCCGGGTCGTTGGGGCTCAGTGACAGCAGCAGGAAAACAGCTATGCTGACCGCAATCAGTATGGGAATGATGAGGATCAGTCTTTTGAGAATGTATCTTGCCATACGCAGTCTCCCCTTATATGAAGGAAAGGGCTCTTACGTCCCTTTCCTTCATAGCTGTGCGATTTACTTGTGGATGATATCAGGCAAAGTAGGCGTTGCGGAAGTTGAAGGAGCAGTCCGGACGGACCAGCACGCCCTGGAGCGAAGAATCCTGAGCGCCGTAGAGCATGAGGTTGGCCACGGGCAGGAAGGGCATATACTTCGTGGCGGCCTCGTGAGCCTCATTTATATAGACGTTCATTTCTTCCTCAGTGGGCTGGATCTCCGCCTGGTGGATGAGCTCGTCGAGCTCGTCGTTCTCATAGAGGGCAAAGTTGCGCATGTTGCCGTTGCGGTAGCAGCCGGCCTCGAACAGCGCGCTGCCGGAGACGCTGTACAGGGACATGAGCGCCATGCCGTGCTCGCCGCTCCTGCACATGTTGGTGACGGTGCCGCGCTCATACATGGTGATGGAGGCGTTGACGCCGATGGAGCGGAGCGTGGACTGATAGGCCTCAGCCGCAGGAGAGGACTCGTAAATCTGTATCTCGAAGCTCAGGGGGTTGGACTCGTTGTATCCGGCCTCCTCAAGCAGCTCCTTGGCCTTGTCGAGGTCAAACTCGATGGAGCTGGCCGGCTTCTCGGCGGCGCCGACGTAGGCGCTGGACACCATCGTGTACAGGGGCTCGACGCCCTCGGTTATGGCGCACCAGGACTCGCGGTCCATCGCGTAGCACATGGCCAGGCGCACGCGCACGTCGTCGAAGGGGGGCTTGGAAGTGTTGAAGGCAAAGAAGGTCAGACCGGTGGCGGCCATCTCATAGGTCTCCAGATCGGTGTTGTCCACGGCGCGCAGATAGTCGCGGTAGCCAAGCTCGTTGGCAAACTGCACCTCGCCGGTCTCAAGCGCAATGTAGCGGTTCGCGGCCTGGTCGATCTGCTTGAAGGTTATCTTGGTCAGCTGGGGCATCGTGCCGGTGTAGTCATCACGACGCTCAAGAACTATGCTGTCGCCGGGGACGTAGGAAGTTATCTTGTAGGGGCCGGTGCCGCACTCGGAGTTGATGAAGGCGGCCTCGCCCTTCTCCTCGCAGTAGGACTTGTTGAGGATGGGGCAGAGCGTGGGGAAAATGTTGCGTATCGTCAGCTGGTTCGGCTCGACCATCTTGATGGTCAGGGTGTTGCCCTCATAGTAATAATCTTCTATGTTGCTCACATAGGAGGCCATGGGGGCGCAGTCGTAGAGGTGGTCAATCGAGAAAATGATGTCATCCATCTCCAGCGGGTCGCCGTTGGAGAAAGTATAGCCGGAGACGTCGCACTCGAAGGTCCAGGTGGTGTCGTCAACCCTCTCCCAAGAGGTGGCTATGGCCGGGATGAAGTTGTAGTCCTCGTCCATGTCTATGAGGTAGTCATAGATGTGGGGAGAGACGCTCAGCAGCGCGACGCCCATGGTCGCAGAGATATCCAGGTTGCCGGGCACGCTGTTGAGCGCGGCCACGATCTCGGTCTTGGCTTCGCTGCCATCATCTCCGGCGGGCTCGGCATTTCCGCAGGCCGCCAGAGAGAACGCCGTCACTATTGCAAGCACAAGAGCCAGTGTTCTTCTGATTTTCATTCCTTTTCCTCCTCATATTTAGTTGCGGCCGTTTCCAGAAGCCCGGTCACGGCGCGCATACACAGGGTGCTACTCCGACGAGCCGCTCTTTCTTACCTCGTCCAGATAGTTATAAAGTGTAAATTTGGATATGCCGAAAAACTTGCACAGGTGGACATGGGCCTTGGCGATTTGGAAAACGCCCCTGGAGTCAAGATAGGCCAGGGCGCGCATCTTCTCCTGCCGGTTCATCTCGGATGCCGGTTTGCCGACCTCGCGCTCCACCTCGGAGAAAAAGTGCTTCATGAGTTCTTGGACGTTCCTAGCAAATTTTTCAGTCTCGGTGCCTGCGTCCTCCTGCGCACCCTTGCCTATCACGCTGTTGAGCATGCTCCGAGCGGACAGCAGGCCGGTTATATTAATATTGATGCACATGGCGCCTACCAGCTGGCCCTCTTCGTCCTTGATGAGCGTGGTAGAGGAGCGAATGGTACGCCCGTCCTCAGTCGTGGTGTAGTATTCCGCGTATTCCTCTTTCTTGTCGCAAATTGAGTTCACGTTCTCAAAAAACAGGTTTGTGGGGCAGCCGCCCACTTCCCTGCCGGACACATGTCCGTTTACGATGTGTACGATAGTATGCTCCAAACCGTTAGTAAAATCGTGAACGACTACCTCACAGTCCGGACCAAGGAGCCTGCCGAGATTATTCGATAAATCCTTGATTTTGGTGTTTCCGGCTTGTAAAGGTCCTTGTGGTGATTTATGCATCCGCGCAAAAACAAAAGCCTCAATTCGGACGCTTCGGGCATCAAAATTGCGGCTTACATTCCCATCCCCCCGCATATGCGGACAGAGCCCGCCGGGGAGCGGGCTCTGCTTTACCGTTATCATTCAGGCGACGGTCTCGATGCTGACGAACTTGAAGTTCGCACCCTCGACGGCGGCCTTGAGGGCCTCGTCGGTAACGCTCTCGTTGCAGACGACGGAAGCGGTGCCTTCCTCGTGGCTGGCCTCGGCGCTCTCAACGCCCTCCATGGCTTCGAGGGTCCTCTTAAGACGGCCGGAGCAGCCGCCGCAGTGCATGCCTTCAACCTTCATGAGCTTCTTCATTATAAATTTCCTCCTTAAACTTGCATTTATATCCGGGCTCGGGTGAATCACTCGATGCCGAGGAAAACGTAGCCGGCTTTAACCACGGCGGCCTTCACGGCCTCCTCGTCAGTATCGGGCCGCATGGTGACGGCGGCAGTCCCCGCCTTGGCGTCGGCCTTGACGCTCTCCACGCCCGCGACGGCGCCCAGAGCTTCATTTACGGCCCTTTCACAATGCTCGCACATCATGCCCTCTATCTTCACGGTCTTCTCGACCGTACCGGTTATGGGGCAGGCGGTGACGTTCTCGCCAAATCCGACGAATATGTACCCCGCCTTGGTGACCGCGTCTTTGAGCGCCTGTTCACTGGTGTCCGAATGGATCTTAAACTTTGCGAGGCCCTTCTCAGCGCTGGCGCTGACGTCCTCGACGCCCTCAACGGCGGAGAGCGCTTCGGTGACGGTCTTCTCGCAATGGCCGCACATCATGCCGTCGATGCGCATAGCGACCTCTATGAGCTCCTCTTCCTCCTCTGCGGGGGCGGCGGCAGCCTTGTGCTTGCGCGGCTTATCCTTGCTCGCGTTGTACATCTTGAAGAGGTTGAGCCTGAGCGCGTTGGACACGACGCAGAAGGAGCTGAGGCTCATCGCGGCGGCGCCGAGCATCGGGTTGAGCGTGAGGCCCGCCCAGACGAAGCAGCCCGCGGCGATGGGGATGCCGATGGTGTTGTAGAAGAAGGCCCAGAACAGGTTCTCGTGGATGTTCCGCAGCGTGGCGCGGGACATGCGGATGGCGGCGGGGAC
>ENA-OURU01004311-OURU01004311.1-human-gut-metagenome-genome-assembly--contig:-NODE-4311-length-10615-cov-2.677462_pt1 | contig 10615 bp, 9 predicted proteins | sample MGYA00242137_ERZ509064 | MGnify/ENA primary metagenome ERZ509064 (study PRJEB26280, sample SAMEA2338777) | human gut metagenome | biome: human gut; feature: human-associated habitat; material: faeces...
CTCCGCTACGGCACCTCCGGCCTCTTTGACGAAGGGTCCTGCCACCCCTACCTGCGCCGCACCAACTGGCCGACCCGCACCCTGATGGTTCTGGGCAACTTCAACATGACCAATACGCCGGAATTGAACCAGCGCATGATTGAACGCGGCCAGCACCCCGTCTTCGGAACGGACACGCAGACTGTCCTTGAAGAAATAGGGTATCACCTGGATGAAGCCCACACGGACCTCTACCGCGCCTTGCGGGACAGCGGCATGCCCGGCCCGGAAATACCCCATGCCATTTCCTCCCGGCTCAACATTCAGGAAATTATCCATAACTCCGCCAAGCAATGGGACGGCGGATATGCCATCATGGGAGCCATCGGTAACGGAGACTACTTCTGCCTGCGGGATCCGCACGGCATCCGCCCATGCCACTACCTGATTACGGATGAATTCATTGCCGTGGCCTCCGAACGCGTTCCGCTGATGACCGTTTTTGAAGTGGAAAGCGAACAGGTTCAGGAACTTCCGCCGGCCAACATGCTCTCTATCAAGGCAGACGGCACACATGCCATTACGGAATTTACCACACCTCTGAAACCGGCTCCCTGCTCCTTTGAAAAAATTTACTTCTCCCGCGGAAACGATCCTATCGTTTACCGGGAACGCAAGGCGCTCGGCGCGGCGTTGACACCCCAAATCGTGGATTCTCTGGAAGACCGTTTTGACAAATCCGCTATCACCTACATTCCCAACACGGCGGAAACCGCTTACTACGGCCTGCTGGAAGGCCTGCGCGTCTACCGCCGCAAGCGCGTGCATGCCCAGCTTCTGGAGGCCCTGAGAAACGGCACTCTGGATGAGAACATGCTGGACAGCGCTATCCTGAAACGCTGGCCGCGCGGTGAAAAAATCGCCCACAAGGATATCAAAATGCGCACTTTCATCACGCAGGAAAAAAGCCGTGCGCAACTGGTCTCCCATGTATATGACCTTACTTACGGCGCCGTAGGGCCGGAAGACGTGCTCGTCGCCATTGACGACTCCATTGTCCGCGGCACCACCCTGAGAAGATCCATCCTTCGCATCCTGGGCCGAACCAATCCTCGGAAAATCGTCATTGCATCCACTGCCCCGCAAATCCGGTATCCGGACTGCTACGGCATTGACATGTCCGAACTGGGCAACTTCATCGCCTTCCAGGCGGCCGTCTCCTTGATCAAGCAGCACGGACAGGCCCGTCTGCTGGAAGAAGTATACAAGGCATGCAGGGAAGAACTGGCCAAGCCCAAGGAAGAACGGCGCAATTGCGTGAAGGCTATTTACGAAGGGTTGACGGAGGCTGAAATCTCCAGGGAAATCACCCGTCTGGTCACTCCGCATGACGCTCCGTGCCCCGTGGAAGTCATTTTCCAGACCATCGAAAACCTCCATGAATCCATAGAAGGCCCCTGCGGCGACTGGTATTTCACCGGAGATTACCCAACTCCGGGCGGATACACTACAGTTAATGTGGCATACATGCGCTGGTTTGAGGGTAAAGGGGGCCGTGCATACGATTTGCCCTTGTAGCGGCTCCCTTTTTTTGGGTATTCTGTCGACAACATGTCGGGACCCATTTCATACACGACCTTGGAAGACACCGAACTGGTCGCCAGGGCACGGGAAGGAGATTCGCGGGCTTTTGACGAACTTGTCATTCGCCACAGCCGCAAACTCCATGCTACCCTGTACCAGATGACGGACAACTACGACGATGCCTATGACATCGCCCAGGAAGCGTTCTCCAAAGCCTACCGGGCCTTGCGCTACTTCAATGGACAAAGCGCCTTTTACACATGGCTGCACTCCATTGCCGTCAACCACGCCAGAAACTTCCTGAAAAAACGCAACCGCAGAATGACCTACAGTCTGGACGACGACGAGTACGGCGACCATACGGAAAAGGACATGAACATGGCGGATGAAACGGACGGGGCGGACCCGGAACGCCGTACCCATTTGAATGAATTGCAGCTCAAAATCAACGAAGCATTGAAGAAACTTTCCACTAAACACAGGGAAGTCGTTGTTCTTCATGACGTAAAAGGGCTCAACCATACGGAAATATCCGCCCTCCTCGGTATCTCTGAAGGAACGCTCAGATCACGTCTGCACTATGCCCACAAGGAACTCCAGGGGCTGCTGGCGGAATATCTAAGTTAATCAGGAAAAAAAATATTGAACGTCAATTCCCGCCGCCATGTCAAACGCATAGTCCCAAATTCGGGACTGACACATTCTAACTTCTATTATACTTAACATCAACGACGATGGATAAACAATCCACAGATCATAAAGAGGAAACTCTGGTGGCCATGCTGGCATCTTTCCGCAAGGAAGCCTGTTACCATGACACCTTCGAGGAAGATTTCCTCCGCAATTTTCATCTCAGAAAGGAAACCGATCAGGCTGCCCACTCTGCTTGGAAATTGCTGCTCGAACGCCTGGACAATTATCTGCAGAACTTTCGTGGTTGGCAGTGGGTCTATGCTTCCATGTCCATCGTGACATTGGCTGCGGTAGGCGTTATTATCGCATCCGGAAACATGGATGAACCTTCTGAATCTTACGTATCCTCCACCAAGGATAAGGAAGAAATACTCCTGACGAAAAAAGCCGTTCCCGTAAGTAAGGAAACTATTGAACGAACCTCAACCGAAGTTGCTCCCACGGAAAAACCTGAATTCACCACGGGAGACTCTTCATATGAAACATCGGCCAAAGACAACCAGCTGAAACCTGATTCCCATGCCGATAAAAAACCGGTATCCCGCGTTCTCATTGAGATGTAACAATCCATGATGGACCTGGCTCCGATATTGACGGGCATAGCCGTTGCAGGCCTGATTTGCCAGGCAACGGCCGTGCCTGTCCCTTTTAAGGTAGAAGCCATCCTCCCCCAGGCGGAAGGGGCGCCGTATGCGACCATGGCGGCGCAAATCGGTAAAGACATGCTGGCCTCCTTGATTCCCTACCGGGTTTTAAAAAACGGAGGCGTGACCTACCACCTCGGGGACAAGAGTACCCCTCCCCTTCAGGTTTGGGCCCAGGAAAAGCTCACAGGCCTGACAATCTTTAAGGTGGATCCAGCCCATATATACGACGGGCAGGCAGACCTGACCCCTCCCGGCATTCTTAAACGCGGCGACAAACTGTCCTTTGCCAGCAGCAAAAATGAGACCACGCAGGGAATTTACGTGGGCATGGAACATTCCATCGGGGACACCAGTTTCCCCCTGAGGCTCATCCGCGCCCAGTTCCCCAAGCTGGCAGTCCCCCCCATCGGCCAACCATGCTACGACTCTGAAAACCGTCTGGTCGGCATTGTTCTGGGCGTTTCCCGCAAAGGAACCTGCCACCTGCTGCCCGCCCGTGCCATCTCCTTCCTGGCAACCCATCCGGAAGCCAAAAGAGTGCGCCTGGGTTGCCTGCTGGACATCAACTCCTCCACCCCCGTCATTGAGGGCCTTATCAACGGAGGCCCTCTTGCTCGGGCAGGAATCCAGACCGGGGACATCCTCATCAACATCAACGACACGCCCATCCGCAACTACGGAGACATGCTGGACGCCACTTATTACCTAACAGGAGACAAACCTCTGTCTATCGAAGTCATCCGCGGCACCCAGGTGGTAACAAGCAAGGGAATCCTCCCCACGCAGGATCCCCGTTAATCCAAATCCGGGCTCCAAGTAAATGCCGGGGCTCCGGACGGCTCCCGCTCAAAATCGCCCAGAACCTTCTTTCAGGCTTGAACTCGCCCGCCGGCGCACTTAAAAAAGGGCGTGCTTCAAATCGTCTTCAATAAAATCAGCGCTGCGGAAGTATCCAGCATCCCCACCTTGGAACAGCTGGATCTGCTCGGAGACTTCCAAGTCTCAGAATCCACCCTCCAGACCCTGGATGACGCCCGTTTCGGCAAGATGGAAAAGGATGGTAAAATTCTTTATCGCTACGTCGCCAAAGATTACCGCATTTACTTTGAAGTCATCGAAGGCAAAGTGATCGTCCACCGCGTTCTGCACGCCAACAGCCTGAACGATTTCCTGTTTCGCACCAATATTTCCCCGACTGCCGGGGAAGATGAAATCCTGAGCCAGTCCAAGCACTTCTGGAAACTTATCGACGAAGGCAAAAACGCCTCCAAAGCCTGACCTTTTCCCATTCATGGCCTGCATCATTCTGGGCGTCACCGGCTCCATTGCCGCATACAAGGCGGCGGATATCGCTTCCGCCCTGGTCAAATACGGTCATGAAGTGCACTGCGTCTGCACAGCCAAGGCCCTTGAATTCGTCACTCCCCTCACCCTGCACACGATTTCCCGCAACCCCGTCTTTTCCTCCTTTGAGGATGAAAAGACGGACTGGGTTCCCCCACACATCCAACTGGCCCAACGGGCGGATCTTCTGCTTGTAGCCCCAGCCACGGCAAACACCATGGCCAATTTTGCCCATGGCTTCGCTCCGGACATGCTCAGTTCCCTCTACCTGGCTTGCCAGTCTCCGGTGCTTATTTGCCCAGCTATGAACGTCCACATGTGGGAACATGCGGCCACGCAGCAAAACGCGGCCGTTCTGAAGCAAAGGAAGGATCATTACATCCTCGGCCCCAGTGAATCTGGAATTCTGGCCTGCGGAGCGGAAGGCGCGGGAAAACTCATGCCGGTGGACAGAATTATTCAAAAAACACTCTCCCTTCTGCCGTAAGGACGGCAAAAATCGCTCCATGCCTGTTTATTGGTTTGCCCCCGGAGAACTAAATCTTCTATCATGGACGCATATGAAAATGCTCCTGTTCCTCTTCAGTTCCCTCATGCTCTGCTCCTGCGGTCCGGATAAATATCCCATTAGCTTTCATATGGAGACGGGAGCGACGGACAGCAAAAAATTCGCCTTTGAAAGGGACGGTCATTACTATAGCAAGGCCCCCTTTATTTCCCATAAGGACATTGAATCCTATTATTCCTTCCCTGCGCCGGACAACACCTACGGCATCGTCGTCAACGTCCGGAAAGGCCTGGGCAGCCGGGTGGAAGGAATAACCGCCTCCAACCTGGGCAGGCAAATACTGCCCATCGTCAACGGCCATGCCATGCAGCCCCTGCGCCTTTATAGCAAACCTGTCACCTCAGGAAAACTGGCAGTCATGGGAGGGTTCTCCCCGGCGGATCTTGCCGCCATGGCGGAATTTATTCCCCCGGCGGATCCCAAGAGAGAAGAACCCATCAACAAACTGGCCGCCGTTACCAAGCCTCTTCTTCCCAGCAAGGACCCTGCTCAGGAAAAGAAGGAGGCCAAAGACCCTGAAGAACACAAAGACCGTACCGTGATCAGCACCCGCCGGGGGCGGATCTGAGCCAGCACCCCTCGTATCAGCATGCACGGCAAATCCTTTCCTCTCCTGACCGGCATCCTCCTGTTTCTTTGGGGCATGCCATTCCTGATGGCGGATATTGTAGTGCGCTTCCCCACGGAAAATACAGCCCTGCTGGACAACCGCCCGCAGGACTTTTACATGTATGTAGACCGCAATTTTGAAGGGAAGAAATCCCAGCCGTGGGAAGCTGGAGCCTACGGCTTTACCCGGACCCTCGTCAGAACCCAGGCAGGCCCCGTGGCCGTCAAATTTCATGAGGGTATCGACATTAAACCTCTCAGGAGGGATGCTTCCGGCACGCCGCTGGACGACGTGCACCCCGTAGCCGGAGGCACGGTAGTCCATGCCTCCGCCAACCCAACCCATAGCAATTACGGTCGCTATGTGGTCATTGAGCACCAGCTGAAGGACGGCCCGCTTTACAGCCTGTATGCCCATCTGGCCTCCGTCTCCTGCAGGAAAGGCGACCAGGTAGGAACCGGAAACGTTATTGGAAAGCTGGGATACTCCGGGGTGGGTTTGAACAAAACGCGTGCTCATGTGCATCTGGAACTCTGCCTCAAGCTACAAGATGACTTTGAAAACTGGTATTCCAGTCTGAAACTGGGCACTCCCAACCGCCACGGTTCCTATAACGGACTCAATTTGGCCGGCTTTGACCCGGCACCCGTCCTCCTGCAATGCAAGGACGGGGCGGAATTTTCCCTCTCTCGCCATATCTCCTCCCTGCCGGTCCAATACGTCGTGCGGGCTCCCTCTTCCGGCGAACTGCCCAGCCTTGTCAAACGCTACCCCTTCCTGCTGAAGCCGGGGCCCTCCGACCCCAAATCCTGGGAAATCAGTTTCACGGGAGAAGGGGTTCCCGTTTCCGTGACTCCTTCCAGCCAACCGTGCACGGAACCTGTCGTCATCCGGGCCGTTCCGCATCCTTTCTCCCAACTGTACAGGACCTGCAACCGCGTTTCCGGCTCCAGCAAGGACCCTAAGCTTACCGCCGCCGGCAAACGCTACATCCGGCTCATCTTCATGGGGCCTGAATCATAATCCTACGATGATGCAAACCTTTTCCAGATTCCGTTTTCCCCATGCCGTTCTCACATCCTGCGCGGCTGTCCTGCTTTCCCTGGGCGGCGCTTCCCCTGCAGCTGCCGCCCCCTCTGCGGGAGACACCTTTCCGCAGGACAGGCAGGACCTCCTGAAGAACAAAAAATACCAGCAGGGACTGAAAGCCCTGGAAAACCGCCTTCCCCTGGAAGCCAGCAAACACTTCCAGGAATGCCTGTCTTCCCAAAACCTTGCGGAATCACAAAAAGCCATAATCCGCCCCTTTCTGGCAGAAGCCCTGATCCGCGCCAAAAAAACGGAAGAAGGACTGAATGCCTGGGAGCAGCTGCCGGACTCTCCCATGAAATCCTACTGGACGGCGGTAGGCCTCTTCAATAAAGGCTCCTTTACCAAAGCCCTGGAAAAACTTACCGCTATCCCGGAAACGGATCCGCTTTCCCTCTACGGGCTTCAATTGAAAGCCCAGCTTGCGCGCCAGCTTCAGGACCGGCAGCTTTTACTGGAAACCCTCAGCAGGCTGGGGCAGGCGGAATCCCCCGCCGTCTCCCGCCCCGCGCGCCTTCTTCTGGCGGATGTACTGGTGAATCAGGAATGTTACCAGAACGCCGCCGCCATTCTTGAACAACTCAAAACGGAAGACGGGACGGACAGCAACCGGCTCATACGTTCATACGCCGAGCTCATAGAAGGCAAGCTGGCCGGCAAACAGGGAAATCTGGACCAGGCCATCAAAACCTTCTCCGCCGTTATGGACAACAAATCCTATCCGGAAAAAATCCGTGATCTGGGCCGCCTGGCTCTCGCCAAGGCGGAAATAGATCGGGAAAAAAGAAATCCGGAACAGGCGGAAGAGGAAACGCGGTCCCTGCCTCAGGAAGAGGAAGCTCCGCACACCGCCGGAACGGCGGAGGAACGCCTGTTGGCGTTCATTGGCGGCAAAGCGGAATCCGCCTTGCTGATGGACGCCTTCAACATTCTGCTGGAGGAAGACATCTTTCGAACCAATCCCCAGGCTCTGGAAAAACTCAACGGCTGGGTAAAAGCCAGGGATGCATCCCGCCAGCCGGCAGCCATGTATGCCATGGGAATCCTTCTTCTGGAAAAAGATGACCTGTCAGGCGCCGTCAAAATGGCGGAAGAGGGGCTCTCCAAATATCCCCAGAGCCTTCCCGTTCAAATTCTTTCTCTGAATACCATTACTGTTTTGCTGGATAAAAACCGTCTGCAGGATGCGGAACGTCTTATTTCCAAATATCCCGGTTCATCCCCTGACCTCGTCTTTCAACAGGGAGCCCTGGCTTTCCTCAAAAAAGACTACTCCCTGGCGCAGAAATTTTTCCGGGAAGCGGCCCGCCGCGCTTCGGAAACAACGGCGGAAAACGCCCTGTTCAATGAAAACCTGGCCGCCCTGAACGCCAATGACGCCTCCGGAGCTGCCGCTCTCATCAAGGAAGCCTCAGGCTCTTCCCGGCTCCGGGAGAGCATCCTCTTTGAACAGGCCCATTACGCCGCTAAAAGGATGGCCCCTCAGGCTGCTGAATTGCTGGCAAATTTCATAACTCTGGCGGAAACTCCGGCCCTGAAAACCCAGGCGCGGCTGGACCAGGTGGAAGTAGCCCTGAATCTCAACCCTCCGGACCTGGAAACCGTGCAGGCTATCCTTCCCCTGTTGGAAAAAGAGCAGTTGTCTCCGGAACAGACCATGCAGCTGGCGCGGCTGAATATTCTGGAGGCGGAAAGCCGGCAGGAATGGCCCAACGCCATTCAGTCCTGCCGACGAGCCATTGCCCTGGATTCGGAAGGCAAACAGGCGGACATGCTTTACCTCAAACTGGGAGAGCTTCTGTACAAAAACGGAGACTTCCATGAAGCGCAGCTTGTCCTCCAGCCCTTCCCCTCCAAATACCCTGACAGCCCTCTTCAGGCGGCAGCCCTCTTTCTGGCAGGAAAAGCCGCCCAGCAAAGCAATACCGGCAGCACGCTGAACGCCGCCCTGAACATCTTCAAAACCCTAGGCGCGGGGGACACCCCCTTTGCCCAGCCTGCCAGAATAGAAGAAGCCTCCGTTCTGCTGCGCATGGGGAAAGCGGACCAATGCATCGTCGCCCTGGAGAACCTGCTTTCCTCCCCATTGCCGCGCTACATGCGCCTGCTGGCCCTCTCCATCCAGGCGGATGCATGGGTAGCTAAGGAAGATACCCATTCGGACACTCTTCGCAAGGCCATCAACCTCTGTACGGAAATCCTGGACACGCCCAACCTGGGACTGGCCTGGAAATTCAAGGCTCTGACCCAGCGGGCCCAGTTCTATGAACGAATGAACGAACAAAAAAAAGCGCTGGATGACTATGCCTCCATTCTGGCCCATACGCCCAGCGGAAGTTCCGCCAACAAACGCAGGGACTGGCACTGGTTCTACAACGCCGGCTTCGCCTCCATCCGCCTGCTGGGCCAGCTTCAGGACTGGGACGGAGCCCTGGCGCTGGCAAAAAAACTGGCGCAGACTTCCGGCCCCAGAGCCAGGGAAGCAGCGGCTTACGCGCGCCGCATCCAGCTGGAACATTTCATTTGGCAGGATGAACCGGAAGCCTCTGCGCCGGAAAACGGAAAGACGGCGACACCGGATCAAACCGCGGATTAAGAAGCCTTTCCTCCTGTCATGGATACCCCCCCCACAGCAAAAAACTGGAGACTCAACGCAGCAGCCATCATCATGGACGCTGAAGGCTGCGTATTGCTGGGCAAGGACAGCGGCCGCAACCCGTACTGGCACTTTCCGCAGGGAGGCGTCATTAAACACGAAAGCATTGAACAGACTCTTGCGCGGGAGGTATGGGAGGAAGTGGGCCTGCGCCCCACGGAATACACCATTGTCAGCCGCCTGTCCGGCCTGCGTTACAAATACCCTTCCGGCAACCGTAAAGTTACGCGCTGGATAGGCCAGGAACAAACCTACTTTCTTGTGCGCTGCAAAACCAGGCGCCCTAAAACGGATTTGCACCGCAGCCCCGAATTTTCAAAAACGAAATGGATTCCCCTCCAGAATCTCAAACTGGAAATGTTCCCCAAATTCAAAAGGAAAGTCATCAAAAACGCCCTTCAGCAATTCTTCGGGCCCGGCTTTCCTTCCAAACACGCCGCTGTGAAAACATCTTCCCCCTCCTCACCCTCATCTTCAACACTAACTTCGCGTACGATGAACCGTTACCTGGTGCCTCCGGGCAAAAAACTGCGTTTAAAGGATTATTCTCCGGATGACAAATCTCTCTTCTCCGGAACCAAGGAAGAATCCCTGATTGAATTCGACAAACTGAGGGAAGAACTGCAGGAACTGCAAAAAAAACTTTTTGCTCAGCACAAGCACAAAATTCTGGTTATTCTTCAGGCCATGGATGCAGGAGGCAAGGACGGCTGCGTCAAGCATGTCTTCTCCCGGGTGGATCCGCAGGGGCTGCACGTAGTCCCCTTCAAAAAACCCACTACTGAGGAACTGGACCACGATTTCCTGTGGCGCGTTCACAAGGAGGTCCCCGCCAAAGGGCAGATCGCCATCTTCAACCGTTCCCATTACGAAGATATCATTGCCGTCCGCGTGAAAAAAATCTTCCCGGACCCAGTCTGGAAACGCCGCTACAAGCACGTCCTCGACTTTGAAGCCATGCTTGCGGAAGAAGGCACCGTCATCATCAAGCTATTCCTGAATATCTCCAAGGCGGAACAGAAAAAACGGCTGGAATCCAGACTTCAGGACCCGGATAAACTTTGGAAATTCTGCATGGATGACCTGGATGACCGAAATCGTTGGGATGAATTCCAGAAACGACGACATGGTGGTGAATCCGTGCAAAGCCAAGAGAGTGAGCAATATGCGCGCAGCCGGCTCCGACGATACCATAAAACTGTCTCCGCCGAGGACCTTTACTCTCGAAGAAGCTCTCGAGTTTATCGAAGGGGATGATGTCCTTCCGGTCGTACAGATCCGTATGGACGGCTCCGGGGATTATCATGAGCTCCTTATTTTCGCCGCGAAGCTTTGCGAAGGCGTCGCGGGAGAAATAGCACGAGTGCGCACGTTCGCCGTGCACAACCAGCACCGCGCTGCGGATCTCGCCGCTGTATTGAAGGATGGGCATGTTCAGGAATGAC
>ENA-OURU01004313-OURU01004313.1-human-gut-metagenome-genome-assembly--contig:-NODE-4313-length-10605-cov-4.114123_pt1 | contig 10605 bp, 9 predicted proteins | sample MGYA00242137_ERZ509064 | MGnify/ENA primary metagenome ERZ509064 (study PRJEB26280, sample SAMEA2338777) | human gut metagenome | biome: human gut; feature: human-associated habitat; material: faeces...
TGCTTGACGGGCTCGGCCTCGTCCACAGCGTTGGCCCAGTCGGCGGGCACATCGAACTTCTTGTAGGCGGTGGCGCCGGCGTCGATGGCCTTGTGGTTCATGTCCACGATGTCCTGGCCCTTCTTCAGGTAGGAGTGGGTGGCGGCGTCCTTCATGTAGCCCACAGCCTCGCTCTCAGGCATGACCTTAGCCAGAGAGAAGAAGGCGGACTGCAGGATGGTGTTGGTGCGCTTGCCCATGCCGATTTCCTTGGCCAGGTCGATGGCGTTGATGGTGTAGACCTGAATGTTGTTCTTGGCGATGTAGCGCTTGGAGGCGGCATCCAGATGGTGGCTCAGCTCCTCGTCGCTCCACTGGCAGTTGATCAGGAACACACCGCCGGGCTTCACGTCCCGGACAATGGGGAAGTGCTTGGTGATGTAGGCGGGCACGTGGCAGGCCACGAAGTCGGCCTTGTTGATGTAGTAGGAAGACTTGATGGGGGAGTCGCCAAAGCGCAGGTGGCTGATGGTGACGCCGCCGGTCTTCTTGGAGTCGTACTGGAAGTACGCCTGGACATACTTGTCGGTGTGGTCGCCGATGATCTTGATGGAGTTCTTGTTGGCGCCCACGGTGCCGTCGCCGCCCAGGCCCCAGAACTTGCACTCGATGGTGCCCTCAGCGGCAACACCGGGAGCGGGCTTCTCCTCCAGGCTCAGGTGGGTCACATCGTCCACGATGCCGATGGTGAACTGACGCTTCATCTCGTCCTTGGTCAGCTCCTCATAGACAGCGAACACGGAAGCGGGCGGGGTGTCCTTGCTGCCCAGACCATAGCGGCCGCCGATGACCTTGATGTCGGTCTTGCCGGCGTTGGCCAGAGCGGTGACAACGTCCATGTACAGAGGCTCGCCCAGAGCGCCGGGCTCCTTGGTGCGGTCCAGCACGGCGATGCGCTTGCAGGTGGCGGGGATGGCGGCGATCAGCTTGTCGGCCCGGAAGGGACGATACAGATGCACCTTCACCATGCCGACCTTCTCACCGTGGGCGTTCATGTAATCGATGACCTCTTCGGCCACGTTGCAGATGGAGCCCATGGCGATGATGACGCGGTCAGCGTCGGGAGCGCCGTAGTAGTTGAACAGCTGATAGTCGGTGCCCAGCTTGGCGTTGATCTTGCCCATGTACTTCTCCACCACGTCGGGCAGAGCGTCGTAGTAGGGGTTGCAGGCCTCACGATGCTGGAAGAAGATGTCGCCGTTCTCGTGAGAGCCGCGCATGGCGGGGCGCTCCGGGTTCAGGCTGTGCTGACGGAAGGCCTCCACGGCGTCCATGTTGCACATTTCCTTCAGGTCACTGTAGTCCCAGATGGCGATCTTCTGGATCTCATGGGAGGTCCGGAAGCCGTCGAAGAAGTTAATAAAGGGAACGCGGCCCTCAATGGCGGCCAGGTGAGCCACGGCGCTCAGGTCCATGACCTCCTGGGGGTTAGTCTCGCACAGCATGGCAAAACCGGTCTGACGGCAGGCATACACGTCGGAATGATCGCCGAAGATGTTCAGAGCCTGAGTGGACACGGTACGAGCGGAGACATGGAATACACCAGGCAGCAGCTCACCGGCAATCTTGTACATATTGGGGATCATCAGCAGCAGGCCCTGAGAAGCAGTATAGGTAGTTGTCAGAGCGCCGGCTGCCAGAGAACCGTGCACCGTGCCGGAAGCGCCGGCTTCGGATTGCATCTCCACAACCTTCACCGGGTTGCCGAAGATGTTTTTGCGGCCGGCAGCGGACCACTGGTCCACATAGTCGGCCATGGGGCTAGACGGGGTGATGGGGTAGATAGCAGCAACTTCGCTGAACGCATACGCTACGTGAGCGGCAGCGGTGTTGCCATCCATAGACTGTTTTGCTCTAGGCATTTTTCTTCCTCCATAACAATTCAGTATTTAACGTCCTGGCCCCGGGGATCGGGGGAATGGGCGCTATTACTTAACTATATTCTAGCAAATCAAAATGGCAAAGTAAACTGTTTTCGGGCAGCTTTTTCGGTCAGATTCGGTTTTTATCCTTGTATTTTCGGCCCCCCTGGGCAGGGCGGTGCGCCCATTTTTTTACAAAAGCTTTATCCGGCGCCGTCCGATGCGCGTTGACAAGGGGTTTTGATTGCTTTAATATGGTAATTAACCGGTCTGCACACCTTTGTGCCGGCCGGAAAAACCGGGCTGCGACCCCTTCGGAGCCGCCCCGAAAAAAGGAGTTTTGAACGATGGACACCCCGGGTATTTTTCCCGGCTTTTCCAGCCTTGCCGCCCTTGCAGTCTGCTGTGTGGTGGGGCTTCTGCTTCTGGCCGCCGGCCTGCTGGGCGGCTGGGCTGCCGCCAAAAAGGAGATGCGGCTGCCCGGATGGCTTTCCCGCCTGCTTGCTCCCGCCGGGCTGGGCAATGACGAGACGGTAACCGAAGAGGACCTGTTCGAGCTGGTGGACGACGCGGACGAACAGGATCTGATCGACACCGCCCAGAAAACCATGATCACCAACATCTTCGACCTTTCGGATGTGAGCGCCGGTGATGTGATGACCCACCGCACCGAGGTGAACGCGGTGAACGAGCACGCCTCCTGCCGGGAGGCGGTGGAGCTGGCCCTTTCCACCGGAAACAGTCGGTTGCCGGTGTACCGCAAAAGCCTGGACAATGTGACCGGCATTCTGTATGTGAAGGATCTGCTGCGGCTGTTCGACGATCCCGGCGTGCTGGAGCGGCAGGTGAGCGAGTTCGCCCGCAAGGCCATGTATGTGCCGGAAAGCCGCCCCGCCGGTGAGCTGATGATGGACTTCAAAAAACAGCACACCATGATCGCCATCGTGGTGGACGAGTACGGCGGCACCGCCGGTCTTGTGACCATGGAGGACATTCTGGAGGAGATCGTGGGCGACATCCAGGACGAGTACGACACCGAAGAAGCCGAACTGACCCCCTGCGAGGGTGGTTTTCTGGCCGAAGGTTCGCTGGATCTGGAGGACGTGTTCGAGGCCTTCGGCATGGAGTGCCCCGAGCGCACCGACGAGGAGGAATTCGACACGGTGGGCGGCCTGATCGCCGACCGGCTGGGCCGCATTCCGGAAAACGGGGAACCGGCCACCGTCCAGTGGGGCGGGCTGAGCTTCACCTGCCTGGAGGTACGCGACCGCCGCATCCAGCGGGTGCGCTGCACCCGGCTGGAAGAGCCCGACGCACAAAGCGAGGAAAAGGAGCGTTGAATCGTGGCACATTTTGAAAAGACCCTGAGCAGCGAGACCCGGTTTGAGGGCCGGGTATTCACCGTGACCGTAGACAAGGTGGAGCTGGAAAACGGCCGCACCTCCACCCGCGAGGTGGTGCATCACCACGGCGGCGCCTGCATCGCCGCTCTGACCGATAAAAACGAGGTCTATCTGGTCCGGCAGTTCCGCTACGCCTTCGGGCAGGAGCTGTGGGAGCTGCCCGCCGGCAAGCTGGAAAAAGGGGAGGACCCCTTTGCCGCCGCCAGGCGGGAGCTGGGCGAGGAATGCGGCCTGACCGCCGAGCACTTTGTGGATCTGGGCCCGGTGTATCCCACCGTGGGCTACTGCAGCGAGATCATCTACTGCTGGGCTGCCACCGGCCTTGCCCCCTGCGACATGCATCTGGACGAGGACGAGTTCCTCACCCCGGAAAAGGTGCCCTTCGACAAGGCGGTGGAAATGGTGCTCTCCGGCGAGATCCGGGACGGCAAAACCGTGGCTGCTCTGCTGAAGATCAAAGCCCTGCGGGATGCAGGCAAGCTGTAAAGCGTTTTCAATTCATCAAAAAGCCGTATGTTCGTTGTTGGTTCGAACATACGGCTTTCTTTTTACATAATGGCCTGCCCCTGCAGATACAGCGCCGCGTAGGCGCACAGAGCCATTCCGCTTATCACACACAGTGCCACCCGCAGCCAGAGCACACGAATACGGGCCATGAGGAAAAAAGCCGGAAGGCAGGCAAACAGATACCGGGGGCCGCTGATCATCCAACCCGCCAGATAGGTCATGCCCAGATAGGCCCCGCCCCAGATGAGCCACTCGGTGCGCACCCCGGCAAACAGGCCCCAGGCCAGCAGCCCCAGCACCGCGAAATACAGCAGAATCTGCGGCCAGTAAATAAAGCCCGCAAGCCCCGGATACTGCAGTGCCAGATTCCAGTGCTGGGTCAGATTCTCGCTGATCCACCGGGTGGTCTGATACCAGGGAGGCGCTGCCTGAAATTCCAGAAAGGCGAACCAGTCCCCGAACACCAGCCGGTTGCACAGCAGGTAACCGCCCCAGCCCGCCGGAATCAGCAGCAATCCGAAACTTTTCAGCCCCTGTCGGCCGCTCTGGCGTGCCCGCAGCCAGAGCCAGAGCACCGGCAGCAGCAGAACCATTCCCTGGGTACGGCAAAGGGCTGCAAGCCCCCCCAGCAGCCCGGCCCAGCCCCAATGCCCGGTCAGGGCCATTCGCATGCAGCAGAGGCAGAGCAGCAGAAACAGGCTTTCGGTATAGATGCCCATGCTGAAAAAGGAAAAGGGATACACTGCCAGAAACGCCACCGCCCACACAGCCTGCACCCGGGGCAGCCAGCGCCCTACAAGGCTCAGTGCCGCAACGCCGCAGCCACCCCAGCACAGCTGACTGACCAGAAGGCCTGCCAGTGCAAAATCGCCTCCTGTGAACAGACTCACCAATCGGATGCACAGGGGATACAACGGGTAAAAGACGATCCATTTGGCATCCTCCCCCTGGGGCAGATAACCGTTTTGGGCAATGAACAGGTAATGGGGGCTGTCGCCTGCCTGTGTGAATCTCTGCCAGAAGTGAGCAAGGAAAGCCTCTGCCCCTCCGCTCTGGTTCAGGGTGAGCCAGGCGAAAAAGAGCACCGCCCACTGCACTGCCAGCATTGCAAAAAAGGCGGCAATGTACTCCCGCCGGAAAAAACAGGCCGGGCGGGGCAGCGGATCCTCCCTGTGGAACATCCGCCATTCCGGCAGCCGAACCGGCATCCAGCCCAGCAGCGCCAGGCAGCGAACCGCCAGAAGCAGAACAAAGGCGATCATTCCTCCGCCGCCCAGCCAGCCAATGATCTGAGCCATCGTATCCTCCTTGCCGCACGGTTTATGCGCTCAGCATATATACCGCGCCATAGAAATTAAACAGGATTGCCGCCAGCAAAAGCCCCCGGGCAGCAGGGCCTGCCTCAAAGTGACGGCGGGCAAAAAATAAAAGGCAGAAGGGGAAGGGATCCACCAGATACCGGGCGCCGAACTGCCAGCCGCCCAGCGTGCGGTGCAGGCACAGCACCACCACCGTGGCGAGATAACAGGCCACCAGAATCCCGTCCGCCCATTCCAGCTGTTTTTTGCGCAGGCGGGCAAACAGCGCCAGCAGCCAGAGCAGCAGCAGCGGATTTGCCGCAAAGGGAAGAAAGCCGTTGAACACCGGGAAGGAAAGATCCAGCGTTTTGGTCAGCAACACCGGACGCAGCAGATTTTTCAGGTTGGGCCAGAAGTAGGCCAGACTGAACTGGCCGTTTTCCTCCCGCATGAATTCCGGCAGATAATTGTGGCCGAATTCCAGAGGGTTTCCGAAGCGCGCCCAGTTGTACCAGCCCAGAGCCAGCGCCACCAGTACGGGCAGTACGCTCACTGCCGCCAGATGCTTCCACCGGCCCTGCCGCACCGCTCCCCACAGCGGCCGCAGAAACAGAAGTACCGCCAGCAGAGCAGAAAAGGGCCTGCAGCCCACCGCCAGTGCCAGCAGAAAGAAGGCGGGAATCTCCCGCCCGGCCAACCAGAAAAAACAGCCCCAGACGCAAAAGGCAAGCGCAAGCAGCTGGGCCAGCATCCACACCCCGCCGCTGGTACTCAGCCAGAAGGTATTGCTGCCAAGGCTCACAAAAAGGGTAAAAAACGCACAGGTTTCCGGTGTTTTTCCTCCCTGCCAGAACATCAGATACACACCTGCCGCCACAGCCAGCCCATAACAGGCAGCAATCAGATTGGAGGGCACCGCACCGCCCCACAGTGCCCAGGGCAATGCCAGAACAGAGGGAACCGGTGGAAAGGAAAGATAATACTGATTGTTGAATATCGCAAGTTCCAACCATGGGTATTGTTCGCCATTCTGGATGGCCATGCTGCCCTGCAGCCAGTTTTTCGCCTGAAGCAGGTAACTGTCATAGGGATTCTGGGCCAGCAGTGTTCCCCCTGCCAGCGAATGGAACAGCAAAATTGCAAAGGCAAACAGTGCCAGCGTTCCGGCCAGCGCAGCCCCATGCGCCCGGGAAAATGAGGATTTGGATGCGGGCAAACGTCTCCCTCCTTCGATTTTCTGAATTTATCGCTCGTGCAAAATACAATTCGTAATTTTTTAAAAATTTATACTTTTCATGCAGCTACTTCCTTCGCCTGCCGGCCGACTTCAGCCATCGTACGCTTTTGATTATACCTGCCTGGCCCCCATCCGGTCAAAAGATTTTGATCGCACAGACACAAAACGACCTCCCGGACGGATAATTCCATTCGGGAGATCGTCTGATGTTTTATCTCTTATTCAGCTCCAGCGCGGTAACCGCTTCACCGTTTTCGTCCAGCGTCATGGTCAGGCTGCCCGAACTCTCCTCCGCCTTGTCGTAAAGGTAAAACCACAGCTGTCGGTTGCCCTCGCCGTCCCGGCCATAGTGCAGCGCATTGTCGCCGGAATAGCCTTTCACCGCACGCATCACATCCTCCGGCGTTTCGCCCACGCCCCAGCCTGCCCGGATCAGATCGTCGGCCAGGTCATACTCGCTTATCCCGGCGGACTGCAGATGCAGGGTCCAGGGATCCAGCTGGGTGATCACGCCGTTTTGATACATCGCCAGATTCGCCCGGTAGGCAAGGCGCTGGTGCTGGCACAGGCACAGCGCCAGGAACAGCCCTGCCGCCGCAAAGGTGCCCAGACGAATCCAGTCCAGCCGGCGGAACACCGCCAGCAGCGCCAGCACACTGACCACCGCCAGCACCAGCATAAACCAGCTGGACAGGATGCGCTTTTCGGTAAACCCGAAACGGGTCACATACAGCCCCATCTTGGAAGCTCCCACCAGCACAAACAGCAGGTTCGCCGCCATCAGGGCGGCGGTCAGGCCCCGCAGCAGGGGATTGCTCTCCGGCCTGCCCTTGCACAGGGCAGTAACGGCCAGCAGTAGCCCGAAGTTGAGCACAGCCACCGCGCACAGCTCAAAGAAGCCCCGCCGGGCATATTCCGCAGCGGTGAACCCTTCGGGCAGGTGACCAAAGAAGGCCCCGAACAGATAGCCCGCCTGCACCGCGAAAAAGAGCAGATACAGCACGCAGAAGGCCACCAGCCCCAAGGTCATGGCGCTTTGGGGCAGACAGCGCTGTTTTTCCAGCGCCGCCAGCCAGCGGCTCTGCCTGTCCGGGTCCGGCTTCTGGCGCAAGACACTGCCCAGCGCGCCGTACAGATACGCGCCCACCGGCAGCGAGGCCGCAAACAGCAGCAGTCGGCCCGCCACCCATTCCGGCACCGTGAGCAGCTGCGCGAAGTTTTCCAGCAGAGAGGCAAAGCCTGCATCCGCCCCGGCCAGCAGCATGAGTGCCAGCAGAAACAGGGGAACCAGCAGGCAGAGCGCAAGCCCCGCGCCCAATAAATCCCGCTTTTTGTGCTGCCGCGCCGCCCGCAGCTTTTCCCAGACACGCCGGCAGCCGTACCACATTACCCGAATGCGCAAAAAGAACCAGAAGAAGGGGCGGCCCAGCAGGCAGAGAATCGCGTCCAGCGGGGCAAAGCAGCCGGTGCGTCCGCCGCCAATGAGCAGGCCCGCCCGGCAGACCAGCCAGTACATGGCCCCCAGATGAAGTGCCAGAACCTGCCAGCCATAGTAGCCATATTCATAGTCCTGCCAGTAGCCCGCGCCATAAAGCAGAGGGCGCAGAATCAGAAGATTTGCCAGCAGCAGGGCGGCAAAGCCCAGCCACCACCAGCTTTCCGCCGGGGCCTTACGGCCCGCCCGGCGCAGAAAGAATTCCGTGCCGCCGAAAAACAGCACACAGAACACCCCCAGCGTGGCCGGGTTCATTCCGCCCGCGTGCCAGTTGGAAAAGGGCATCAGCGGCGCTCCCAGCACAAGGCCGCAGAAATAAAACCAGCCCAGCAGATAGCTGTAAACCGCCGCGCCCAGCTGCAGCCGGCTTGCCCGGAAGGGCTGGACCAGTTTCGCTGTGTATACGGGCTGCACGCCGGCGGATTGCGCGGCAGCGGCGCGCTCATCCGGCATCCCGTTGTTGTGCATTGCCGCGCCCTCCGGACAGGTCCGTTCTTCCATGGATCATCCCTCCTGTTTCGTTTCTTGTTTTCGCCGGGCTCAGAGCTCCGGCCGTTTGGGGGCATTGGATACCCCGGGGCGGGTTTCCAGAATTGCCGCCGTGACGCCGTTCACCAGAAGCACCGCCAGCAGCAGCGCCCCTGAAACCATCTGCCCGGCGGGCTGGGTATCCAGCAGGGCGCTGAAATTCTGAATCTCCACCAGATATCGGGTATAGGCAATCCAGCCGTAAAGGCTGATCGCGCAGGCGGCCAGGCTGACCGCGATGCACCAGTGCCAGCGCCTGCCTTTGCGGGCCAGCAGTGCGCCGCCCAGCGGCGGAAGCACCAGTGCTGCCAATCCCAGGAAAATACTCATCAGATTCCACCATTCCGGATGCTGCATAAAGCTCCTCCTTTGCTCGGTGATCGTGTTTGTTACTGCGTGCCGTCCTCCGGCACATATTCCAGCAGGTCCGCCGGCTGGCAGTCCAGCGCCTTGCACAGTGCCTCCAGCGTGGAGAACCGCACCGCCTTGGCCTTGTTGTTTTTCAGGATGGACAGGTTGGCCGGGGTGATGCCCACCCGCTCGGCCAGCTCGCCCGCGCTGATCTTGCGCCTGGCCATCATCACATCCAGATTGATCACAATCGGCATTGCTTTCTTCGCCTCCTCACACCGTCAGGTCCAGTTCGTCCTTCATTTCGCAGGCCTGCCGGAACACGTTCTGCACAATGCGCAGAATCAACGCCATAAAGGCTGCCGCCACCATCACCAGCAGATAGGGCAGATAATAGAGGGCGCTGGCCAGACAGATGGCCGCCACCACCCAGCAGCAGCGGCTGAGCACGGCAAGACAGGTGACATTCTGCTCCACAAACACCTGCCCCTTGTCCAGATTGGCCAGCAGCCGGTACAGCCGGTACAGCGCGAAATAGGCCGGGATGCTGGCCGCGTAAAGGGTGAGCAGGAACAGCGCCTGCCAGGGCAGATCAGCCGTCAGCCGGTAGCGGGTCCAGCTCAAGAACCATTCCACCAGCCAGTAGGCCGCCACATCCACGCCCACCAGCACACCCAGAAAGACCTTCACCAGCAGCTGGGAGATGGCCAGACTGCCCACGGCGTCGTTTTGCTGTTTCATATCCCGTTCCTCCATTTCGCCCGGCGAATAGCCGGGGCCGTTTTGTTGCTACCACTCTACCACAGGTTTTATTGAATTTCAAGCCTTTTTTATCGTTTTTCGATATTTTTTAATTGTTTTTCAAGAGAACAGTGTTCCATGTGGAACACAAAAAGGAGCAAACGTAAAAAGACGTTTGCTCCTTTTTTCAATCTTCAAACAAATTCGATATGATATTCTTCCAGATCAAAGACCTGACCAAAAAAGCCCTTCAAAATCTCTTTTGCATTTTCCTCTGCATTGATCAGCAAACCATTCGCCACTGCATTTTTTTCAGCAGAATCCTTCAATCCAATCATGGCCTCGTTGTTTTCCTCCAACGTAATCTGACGGAAAATGCTTTCCGCCTCATGATAGAGCTTGAACGATTCCGGATCAATCTCACAGCTCAGAATCTTCACCTCGGGAAGCTCTACCCGAATCACCCTATTTTTCTTATCCTGCTCCCACTGAATTTCCTGAAAATTGATTCCGGCTTTCACCGTGACCCCATAGCTGTAAATATATTTGCTTTGCGTAAATGGAATTTTTACTCCCCACAATTCCTGCGAAGCTTCCGTCACATTCACTTCCGTGCAGTAGGCTACCTGCGTAGCCAGTTCACCAATGTCTTCAAACCCCAATTTGGTAATATTACTTTCGGTGAAAAAAACACTTTTCAATCCCATCAGCAGCATGATCACAACCCCAACTGCCAAAAAGCCCAAAAGCACTTTTACCTTCAAATATCCCGCCATCATACTGTGTTGTACTTTTTCCGCCTGTTTTTCTTTTTGAAACATGTTTCTTCCTCCACTTATTGTAAATTTTCGCCCGCATTTCTGCGACTTCATTACAACACCTGAAAATTTCGCGTACCCTGATTTTTTTCGCAAAAGGGGAGCCACTGCACCCGCAATGTGCAGCAGCTCCCTTTAAAACAGTTTTACCTGGGCTTATTCTTCCTCGTCGTCTGCCGCAACGGGTTCCTCCGCCTGGGCGGCTTCCTCAGCGGCCAGCGCGGCCAGCTCCTCCTCGCTCAGAGCTTCCTCCGGCTCGTTCTCCGGCTTTTCCACCTCGGCGTCGTCGGAATGCTCGGTGCGGCTCTGAATGAAATGGTAGTAGC
>ENA-OURU01004316-OURU01004316.1-human-gut-metagenome-genome-assembly--contig:-NODE-4316-length-10600-cov-6.312945_pt1 | contig 10600 bp, 10 predicted proteins | sample MGYA00242137_ERZ509064 | MGnify/ENA primary metagenome ERZ509064 (study PRJEB26280, sample SAMEA2338777) | human gut metagenome | biome: human gut; feature: human-associated habitat; material: faeces...
CCATGATTGCTTTCTGGTCTTCTTCTGTGATATCCCACCACTGTTTCATAACAGCTGTTCCATCAGCTTCTTTTGCTTCTCCGTTAGCATCAAGGCAGGCAGCACCGGAGTTGATCAGGTGAAGGAAACCGCCGGCTTCTTTTGCTACGCCCTCAAGGTCATATCCTGTAGCTTTCTTAACAGCCTCCGGACTCCAGTATGTACGAACATCAGCGAAAATCTGTGCTCTGTTTGTAAGAAGTTTCATGAACAGCATTCCAAGTCCGTTAAGAACATCGTTCTCTGTAGCCAGGATGTATGGTTCACGTGCTCCGTTCCAGTCAAAGGAGGTGTTCAGCATAGCTTCTGCAAAGTCACCGTTCGGATAGAAATCTGTCCACTGTCTCTGTCCCTGGAAACCGGCTGCCAGAGCATTGTGTCCGATTGCTTCTTCAGAGAATTTAGGATCAAGGTTGTCACAGCCGTTCATCAGTTCTTTGATGATAACTGCCATCTTAACAACAAACTCGAACTGCTCTTCTTTCTTTTCAGCTGAGAACTGAAGTTCTTCAGGGTTCTTATCCCAGCCAATCTTACAGGTTTCTTTTGCCCATTTCAGAGCTTTCTCAAATTCTGCGTGATCATAGATACCTTCTGTCATACGACGGATGATCTCTACCTCATCAACAGACTCAACTCTCATTCCAAGATAAGATTCGATGAAATCGGAATCAATGATAGATCCACCGATACCCATTGTTACAGAACCGATCTGCAGATAGGATTTTCCTCTCATGGATGCTGCTGCAACTGCTGCGCGGCCGAATCTTAACAGTTTTTCTTTAACATCTTCCGGAATAGATGTGTCATCAGCTTCCTGAACATCATGTCCATAGATACCGAATGCCGGAAGTCCTTTCTGTGCATGTGTTGCAAGTACAGATGCAAGGTATACAGCACCAGGTCTTTCTGTTCCGTTGAATCCCCATACAGCTTTGATCGTCTGTGGATCCATATCCATTGTCTCAGCACCGTAGCACCAGCATGGTGTAACTGTAAGAGTGATATCTACGCCTTCTTTACGGAATTTATCTGCACATGCAGCGCTCTCGCCAACACGTCCGATGGTTGTATCAGCGATTACAACTTTAACCGGTTCACCGTTGGAATATCTTAAATTCTCTTCAAATAATTTAGCAGCTGATTTCGCCATATTCATTGTCTGATCTTCCAGAGATCCACGAACATCCAGTGCTCCTCTACGACCATCGATAGTAGGTCTGATACCAATTACCGGATAGCTGCCAATTAATCTGCTCTTTGCCATAATAAAATACCTCCTGATAAATTATTGTAATATTCCCGCAGGATCATTTCCTGCTAGAGCGTGTCTGAAAAAGGCTTTCTGCAAGATGTGCGTCACAATTTGTGGGATATTTTGCCCGGATGAGGGCGCCGTAGCGGGCTACGGCAACTGAATTCGGGTGAAATATCCCGCAAAGTGGGGCGTGCAGATTGCGGGAATGATTTTTCAGACACGCTCTAACCCCCAAGATTACATTTTCACTTTTCGCAGCATCTTCTGACTGCAAATATAACAAAAATAATAACCTCTACACCTGTTGTGCCAAGTAGCCCGATAACCACTGTTCACTCCGTTCACAGCAGCCTGACCACTCAACTTTGTTACTGATATCTATTATATAATTGCATTCAGAAAATTACTTGTGTTATAATAGCAAAAAACAGTACAATATTCACTTTTTCTGTTTTAATCATAAAATTTCTGTAAATTTTGTAAGGAGGAAAGTTCTTTTGCATGATTTAGACCATAATGAAGACCGTCCAAGAGGCACTTATGAGTTTCCATTTGAGTTTCATCACATCGATCATACACATCCCAGATATGTCATGTCTTATCACTGGCATGTGGAATATGAAATAATTCGTATTCTGGAAGGTTCTCTTACTGTCACTTTAGACGAAAAAAGTTTTACAGCAGTTAAGAATGATGTCATTTTTGTACATAGTGGAATCCTTCATTCAGGAATTCCCCATGATTGTGTATATCAGTGCATTGTTTTTGACATGAACACTTTTTTGAAAAATAATCCTGTATGTGGAGAATATATTCAAAAGATCCTGCATCAGGAAACAATGCTTTTTCCACATTTTTCAGATGAGTATCCACAGATTCTTAACTGTATTTCTGTTCTGTTTAATGCCATGTATGAGAAAGATACCGGATATGAGCTGACTGTATTTGGACAATTTTACCACTTTTTTGGTTTGGTTTTCAGTAATCATTACTTTATCGAAAATCCTACCAGAACGCGCAGAGACTATAAACGTATTTTACAATTGAAGCAGGTTCTGGAATTTATTGAAAAAAATTATGCCAATCCTATCACACTTCAAGAACTGTCTGCTTCTGTCTCTATGTCACCGAAATATTTCTGCAAATTTTTTTCGGAAATGACCCATCAGACTCCTGTAGATTATCTGAACAGACAGCGAATCGAAGAAGCCTGTTTCCAGCTGGCAGCTACAGATGATTCAATCACTGAGATTGCTTACAGGAACGGATTTAATGATCTGAGTTATTTTATACGTACCTTTAAGAAATATAAGGGCATGACTCCCGGGAAATATAAACGAAGATAAAGAAAAGCCCAGAACACTTTCCTCCCGGTAAATGTCCTGAGCTTATAACAATCCTCTTAATTAAATACATTTGAAACAGTTCAGCAGAGTACGAAAGGCAAGGAAGATTTCCTATATTAATTCCTGCAGAACAGACTGTCCGTATTCTGCCAGACTGTGATCCTCTTCTCCGGTGCCACCGCTGATACCAAGACCACCGATCACTGTATCTCCGGATTTCAGCGGAACACCACCACCAAAAATTACAATCTTTCCATTGTCCAATTTGTCTGCACCGTAGAATGTTCCTCCCGGCTGAGCCATCTTACCAAATTCCATGGTTGACATTCTTACTGCTGCCGCTGTATAGGCTTTCTTCATTGCAGCATCGAAGCTTACCAGAAATGCTCCGTCCATCACATGAACAGCTATCGGATTCCCTTCTGCATTGCATACAGAAATTACTGCATGTGCCCCTCTTCGCAAAGCTTCCTGCTCAATCCTGTCGATCAGTTTCTTGGCGATATCCAGTGTAATTCTGGTCTGCACGCCTATTCTTTTCAGAACTTCACGAATGACTGCCTCATTAATATTTACTGTTCCAGCCAGTGTATCCATAGTATTTACAGCCTCTGCTTCTGTATTCTGAGTTTTTATATTCTTTGCCTCTGCTTTTGCGCCCGTAACTTCTATTTCTGTTTTCTGCATCTCGTAAGAACCCGCTTTACCCTCTGCATTCTCCGTATATCTTGCAAGAATAAAGAAATAATCAGAAAGACGGTTCAGAAATTTCCTGCTCCCTGCATCTGCTCCGAATTTAACACTCACCTGAGCCAGACTACATTCTGCTCTTCTGGCCACTGTTCTGGCAATATCGATTTCCGCTGCCAGACTGCTGTTTCCTTTTAATTTCTCAGTAACAGGCCGTGGACATAATTTCTCCAGATTATCAATCTCTGTTTCCAGAGCAGTTACCCTCTCTTCACTGATCCTGCATTTTCTGTTATATGGATCCTCCACTCCCGTTGCAACCAGATTCAGTGTACTCTGCACGCTCTCCAGAAATTGAACCGTTTCCTGAGAAGAAATCATACTGATCATCAGTCCGATATGGCTATTCAGTTCATCTATAGCACCTGAAAGCCGGATCCGATCATCCGACTTGGAGATATTTCTGGTACGGGCCATATCTGTAATCCCCTTATCTCCCCTTTTTGTATAAATGCTCATCTGCGATTCATCTCCTGTATCTGATTTCAACGGCAGCATAGTATCTGCCCGCATTTTTGCTTATATAACAGATTTCCCCGTTATATTTTACAAAAAAAGGCCTGACTTATCCGGCCAGACCTTTTTCTCTTAGAATGACCATAATTTCTTATAGATCTTCATAATATCCTCTTTTGTCGGAACTCGTGGGTTTGTTGATGTGCAGGCATCTGCCAGTGCAGCATCTGCCATTTTGTCAATCGCACCAAAATATTCATCTGGTGTAACTGTACCAATTTCCTGGATTGTCAGCGGAATATTCATCTCTTTCTGCATAAACTGAATCCAGTTTACCAACGACCGAACTGTCATGACAGGATTATAGTTATTCAGTCCAAGAATATGTGCAATATTCGCATATCTATGTACTGCCGGGAGATACACTTCTTTACTCTTGCTGTGTTTATTAATATCGGAATTAAATTCTACGATATGTGGAAGAAGCATTGCATTTGCTCTTCCGTGTGGAATATGAAACATAGCTCCGAGCTGATGTGCCATACTGTGTGTAATTCCCAGACCTGCTGCATTAAAAGAAAGCCCTGCAAGGCAGGATGCTACATGCATTTTCTGGCGTGCATGCATATCACTGCCGTCAAGATATGCTCTCAGAAGAAATTCACCGCAGATCTCTACAGCTTTCTCCGCCAGTGCCGCTGAAAATTCATTATGCTGTGTACTTACATAAGACTCCAGCGCATGTGTAAATACATCCATTCCGGTATCAGCTGTGATAGCCGGTGGAACACTCTTTACAAGTTCTGCATCCAGAATTGCCTCATCTGCTGTCAGACTGTCTGCGATCAGCGGATATTTTATATGTGCAGTTGTATCATTTACTACTGCAAAAGAAGTAACTTCTGATCCTGTTCCACTTGTAGTAGGAATTGCGATCAGACCTACTTTTCCATAATTATTAATCTTCAGAGCAAACTCTCTGATTGCTTTAGAAGAGTCAATTGCTGAACCACCGCCTACTGCAATTACTGCTTCAGGCTGATACTGCAAAAACTTCTTTACACCCTCCGCAATCTTATCAATTGGCGCATCCGGAACTACATCATGAAAAATATCATATTCAATCCCGGCACTGTTCAATGGTGCTGTGATCAGATTAATCATACTGCTCTGAACTACAAAAGGGTCTGTGATAACCAACACTCTTTTATAGGGAATCTCTTTTAATCTGTCCAGGGCATTATTACCGAAATGGATTGCTGTCTTCATTTCAAAAGTATTCATATACTACAATACTCCTTTTCTCTGGTATCAGACAGGATATTTGCACTCTACACCTAATTTTTCAAAGTATATCCTCCACCTGTCCACAGGCTTTTTGTCTGTTACAACTACATCTACATCCTTCAGGCTGCCTGCAACAGAAAATGCAGTCTGGTCAAATTTCGAACTGTCCACAACCAGAATTTTCTCACGACCTGAGCTCATCATCGCTCTTTTTGTTGAACCAAAAGCTTCCTGCGATTCCATGATCCCCCAGTCTTTATCCAGGGCCTTACATGAAAAGATCACTTTATCTACATAATATGAACGGATAGATTCATCTGTCTTAGATCCAAGAAAAGCAAGATATCCCTCTTTCATAACACCTCCGGTAGAAATAATGTTCCATCCGGACACATCAGAAAGTTCCAGTAATATTTCCATGGAATTGGTAATCACTGTCAGTCTCTGCTTTTCTTTTAACGCTTTTGCCACAAATACAGCTGTTGTGCTGGCATCAAGAAAAATATGGTCTCCGTCTTTTACAAGGGAAGCAACAATTTCTGCCATTTTCTGCTTCCCTGAGACATTCTGATTCTTGCGAACATTAAAAGGTAAATCAATGCTAATATCCTCATTAATCACTGCACCGCCATAGCTTTTAATTGCAAGTCCTTCTTTTTCCAGTTTGTCTAAATCGCGGCGTATGGTCTCTTCAGAGACATTATAAAGCTGGCTCAGGTCACTGACTACCACTCGCTTCTCTGCCTGTAATTTTTCGAGAATCTGATTTCTTCTCTCCAGTGCAAGCATCTTTTTGCCTCCTTTTTTGAGGAATTCTCATTACAGAATACTATCAATCATTCTTCTGTCAGGATGTGCGATAACGGAAGAATCCAAATACATTCCTTTTGCTGATACGAGCTCTTTTGCTCTTTCTATGGAAGCTTCTACTGCTGAAACTTCTCCTGTGATCATCATATAGGATTTTCCGCACATACCTTTGGCAATACGAAGTTCGATCAAATCTACGATCGCAGTCTTCGCAGCCTGATCTGCCGCCTCGATGATGGAAGCTGCGTCATATGTTTCCAGAATTCCCAGTGCACTTACATCTTCCACCTGTGTGGTTCCGTAAATTGCCGGGAAAATAGATTCATGAGGGTTGCCCAGCACAAAGCTGTCAATGCATTTGTCCTCATATGTAGTCACTGCCGCATCAACGGCTGCCTTTACCGCACTTAAGTCACCGGTAATAATTGCAATATATTTACCAGGACATACGGTCTGTGCCTCGACGATTTCTACCTCAGATGTTTTTACCATAGCATCTGCTGCAGTAACGCCTGTAGATGTGGTTTTAAATTCAATCATTCCGATTGCTTTACTCATTTTGTGCACGTCCTTTCTACTTTACTGCAATAATGATGTAACGGTCTGTTACTTCTGTGACTTTACCACTGACAGATGCATGAATACCAACGCTTAAGCCCTGTGCAGGCTGAGCAATCATCTGTCCTCTTGTTACCTGATCACCGGTTTTGACGATAGCCTGTGCCGGTGCTCCGATATGCTGGCTCAGTAATACTTTTACTTTTCCGACCTGTACAAGGTCTTCTTTCAGAGGAGCATCTTTGTCATATCTTGTAAGTCCAAGACGTGCCATCAGACGTTCTTCCGGAACTTTACGATACTCTCTGGATTCCTGTACTGGTTTCGGCTGTACCCCCTGTGGAGGACGGATGCCTGCTTTTCTCAGTCCGCCTTTCATATCTGCCAGAAGACTTCTCGGTGCAAGGCTCTGCGGGCAGGAATACATCTCACATACACCGCAGGAACTGCAGAATGCGGAATCGATATATGGATTCACATCTCTGAAATCACCAGCAGATGCTGCTCTCATAAAGCGGGCCGGATCGATCGGATGTCCAAGATTATGTCTCGGGCAAAGGTCCGTACAGGTATTACACTGGCAGCAGATAGATGCTGCACGTTTTAAATCGATTGCTGAAGTTCTCTGTTTCTTCATAACGATCTGATGATCTCTAGGAAGAACAAGAACTGCGTTTGTTGTTTTGGTCACCGGATCTGATCCGCTGCCGATACGTCCCATCATAGGGCCGCCAACAAAGTAAACAGGATCTTTGGTTGTTACATTTCCAGCCTGTGCTACTACTTCGTCTAAAGTACATCCAAGCGGTACTTTAACTGTAACCGGATGTTCAACTTCTGCTACGACTGATACGTATTTTTCTGTAACAGGTTTCTGGGATTCCAGTGCCTGATATACATTGTAGATCGTCTCTACGTTGAATACGATGACGCCCTGCTCAATCGGCAGTCCGCCTGGTCTGCATACACGTCCGGTTGCTTCATAGATCAGCACAACTTCATCACCCATCGGATATACTTCATCAAGAAGATGAAGTTTCAGACCAGGGAATTCTTCAATGTGCTGCTGCAGTGCTTTAACTGTCTGTACATATGATTTCTTGATTCCGATAATGGCCTGTGAAGCACCAACTGTCTCCATAACCGTATGGAAAGTTTTCATAATCTCATATGCATGTTTTTCAAGCAGCTGTCTATGAAGTTTCAGCAATGGTTCACACTCGGCACAGTTCAAAAGAATTGTGTCCGCCTTGTCTGTAAGCTTGGCATATGACGGGAATCCGGCACCACCTGCACCTACAACACCATTGTCCTGCATAATTTTCTGTAAATCTTTGATTTCCATGGCGTTACTCCAATCCTGCACCATCATCGACGATACCGACTATTGCCGCATCGATCGGTGCTGTTTCTTCGCCGCAGCCAATTCTTGCTGCGCTTCCTTGTGCCACCAACACATATTCCCCGATACCTGCACCGATAATATCGATTGCAACGATCTGGGATAAGTCAGCTTTCATATGATGCACCGGCTCCACGATCATGAATTTCTGTCCTATTAACTTGTCGCTCTTCCGCGTGGAAACCACGCTTCCAACTACTTTACCTACTATCATGTGTGTGCCTCCGCATGTTATTCCTATAATCCCTCTATGCCGGTGGCGTAACTGCCACCGGCTGATTCTGAGGAATTATTTACTTTATGATGGTAACTGTATTGCCTGTGGCAATCTTTGCTGCATTTGCTTCATCTGTATCAATGTGCATTTCCAGTGTAAAGCTGTCGTCTACACGGATAGCTACCTGATTAAAGATTGTTCCGCGCTCATTATCTGCTTTGACAGATACGATATCACCGTTTTTCACTCCGGCTGCCTGTGCATCCTTCGGAGACATGTGGATGTGACGCATAGCCACGATACATCCCTCTTTCAGATAAATAGCACCCTTCGGTCCAACGATCGCGATCGGTGCGCTTCCTGCAATATCTCCGGACATACGTACCGGAACGTTCATTCCAAGTTTGATAGCATCTGTCGCAGATACCTCAACCTGTGTTGCACTGCGGACTGGTCCGAGTACACGAACTTTCTCGATCGCACGGAGCTTCAGACCAACGATCGTAACAGTTTCATTTGATGCAAACTGTCCACCCATAAGATCTTTTTTCTTTGTGAGCTGATATCCTGGTCCAAATAATGCTTCTACGTGTTCCTGAGTCAGATGAACGTGTCTTGCAGATACACCGATTGGAACCATGAAGCCGTTGCCTTTGTCTTCAGACTGATTGATGGCATCAATTACCATCTTTGTGATCAGTTCGATGTTTTTTGATTCCAAGATTACACCTGCTTTCTTCCGTTTTCAGGAAATATATTATTTCAGTACCGGAAGGATTTTTTCTACGTCTGCGTGTGGTCTCGGGATTACATGTGTAGCAACGAGTTCTCCAAGTCTGGATGCTGCTGCGCTTCCGCTTTCTACTGCTGCTTTAACAGCTCCTACGTCTCCGCGTACCATAACTGTTACAAGTCCGGATCCGATTTTCTCTGTTCCTACTAATGCTACTTCAGCTGCTTTTGTCATTGCATCAGCTGCTTCAATTGCTGCTGTAAGTCCTCTGGTTTCTACCATTCCTAATGCTTCCTGTGCCATTTCTGCTTCCTCCTGAATCTACAAATAAATATCTGATTATATTTTAACTGATGCCCAATGGATATGCAACTGCTAATCCTTATCCAGGGCGCTGATCTTCAGCATTTTTTCCGTTCCCTCTTCCGGGTTCGGGATTACATAGTGCTGTACCACACCAGTCATTCTGTTTGCAACTTCCATGCCTGCTTCCACGGCTGCTGTAACATCAGTTACACTTCCTCTGAATTTAATGCAGACAAGGAGCGGTACCGGCAGGCTGTCAGCATTGGCTGGTTTATTTTTATCAAAAACCTCCAGGCGGACATTTGCTGCCTTACATCCGGCATCGCCTGCTACAAAGGCTGTCGCCAACCCGAATACCTCTAAAATTCCTACAGCTTCTGCCATTTCTTTTCTCCTCTATTGCCAGGCTTATTATTTGTTGCTACTGTTCACTCCATTCTCAGCAATACTCTTTGCGGGATATTACCGGTGAACAGTAACTATTTGTTTACAACTGCGATCTTAAGTCCTGTCATTGCCAGGTTTGTCTGAAGAGCTTCGTTGATCTGCTCTAACGGGAACTTATCTGTGATCAGTTCAGACATCGGGAGACCGATTGCATTTGCTCTCTTAAGGAAATCAAAGGTTGTTACATAATCTCTCAGAGTGTATACCCATGAGCCAACCAGGTTGATTTCTTTGGAACAGAGGTCAAAATGCGGATTAATTGTAGCATCTCCACCATTAATGAAGAAGCCAAGTTCACAAAGGCCGCCGCCATTGCGGATAAATTTATAAATGTTTGCATGAGCTTTCGGATTTCCTGTACACTGGAATGCGAAATCTGCAAGATGTCCGCCCTGAGCTTCTTTTACAGCTTCTGTCAGTGCTTCGATTCCCTTGAAGTTCATGAAATTAACACTTGTGTCTGCGCCCATTCTCTTGGCAAATTCAAGACGTTTCTCATTTCCGTCTACTGCACAGATATGTTCAATACCCATAGTGCGAAGTACTGCAATACAGATCAGTCCGATTGGTCCACAACCCTGAACAACTACTCTGCTGTTGAAACGAAGGATTCCTGTTGTTTTTGCTCTCTCTACTGCATGTACAAGTACTGCGCATGGCTCAATGAGAATTCGGGAATCCAAATCCAGGTCACTTACATTGAAGAATGTAGTTCCAAAGTTTCCGCCTCTTAAGAAGATGTAATCAGAGAACCATCCGTTGAGATGTACATCATCGTCAGGAAGAAGTCCGTATACATCAGCTCCGCCTACGTTCTTCTTGTTCAGGTCAAACATTGTAATATCCGGATCATCCTTGAAGATCATACAGGTAACAACTTTATCTCCAACCTTTACAGGTTTTCCTGCTGTGTCTACTTTAACATTCTTACCCATTGCCACGATTTCACCTGTACCTTCATGTCCAAGTGCTACCGGGATCAGGCCAAATG
>ENA-OURU01004318-OURU01004318.1-human-gut-metagenome-genome-assembly--contig:-NODE-4318-length-10595-cov-3.907021_pt1 | contig 10595 bp, 12 predicted proteins | sample MGYA00242137_ERZ509064 | MGnify/ENA primary metagenome ERZ509064 (study PRJEB26280, sample SAMEA2338777) | human gut metagenome | biome: human gut; feature: human-associated habitat; material: faeces...
CACAAAGAGGTATATCTATACTGATTCTATATGCCGTTTATCTTGGGTTTATGTTTTATTGGGATATTTGGGTGTATTCTGATACGGTTGTGATTCCATTTTTTTCTGAAAATATATTCTTGTGATATTTCGTTAAATATGCATTGAATGTGAATCTGTGCTTTAAAATAAGAGGATGTACTTTTGTGCGATTATTTAGACTTCATATAAAATGACTTCGTGGTGTGCTAATGTTAAAGAATGTTTCGTATACTTTTTTAAGTAATATTATTTCGTTATTCATATCTACAATCGTTACTTTTGTTGTTCCAAAAAGTCTTGGCGTTGAACAGTATGGATATTTTCAACTGTATTTGTTTTATATAAATTACACCGGGTTTTTACATTTCGGATGGGCAGATGGAGTGTTTTTGAGATATGGAGGTGAATATTATGATAATTTAAATAGGAAGCAATTTAGCGGACAATTTTGGCTATATAGTAGCATTGAAATGATTATCGGAATAACTATTTGCGTTGCAGGTTATACGATTACATCACCTCATGACAAAGCAGTGGTGGTTGCGCTTACTGGAATATCTGTTCTTTTTTTGCTGCCGCGAACATTATTGCAATATGTGTTGCAATGCACTAACAGAATAAAGGAATATGCAACACTTACAGTAGCTGATAAAGCGATTTACATAACAGTCGTCCTCATCGTTCTTTGCTTTGGGGCTAAAAGTTATGTGCCGATGATTATTGCAGAGCTTCTGGGGAAGACATGTGCGCTTGTATATGGAATATATCAATGTAGAGAGATTATTACAACAAAACCTGTCGGGTTGAGCGAAGCTATTAAAGAAGCGTGGGCAAATATTTCGGTCGGTATCAAACTGATGTTTGCAAATATTGCCAGTATGTTGATTATTGGCTTTGTACGGCTGTCTATCGAAAATCAGTGGGATGTGACCACCTTTGGTAAGGTATCGCTCACCATGTCGGTTTCCAACTTGCTCATGGTATTCATCCGAGCGGTTGCTCTGGTCATGTTCCCCATGCTACGGCGTACCAATTCGGACAAGCTTTCCAGTATTTACAATACCATGCGTACCTGCCTGATGATTCCTCTGCTGGGAATGCTAGTTTGTTATTACCCCGCAAAGGTGATCCTCTCCGCATGGTTGCCCCAGTATGCGGACAGCTTGGTGTATATGGCATTGCTGTTCCCCATGTGCGTGTTTGAGAGCAAAATGAGTATGCTGATTGAGACCTACATGAAAGCTCTTCGCAAAGAGAAGTGGTTGCTATTGGTAAATGTGACCACCGTTTCTCTCAGTGTAATTACTACACTGATCACCACCTACTGGCTGCACAATCTGGATCTGGCAGTTGCATCGATTGTATTCCTGCTGGCGTTCCGGTGTGTATTTGCAGAATTACTTCTTTCCACGGTGCTAGATGTAAATGTGAAAATGGATATTGTTCTGGAACTTGCATTGACAGTCATTTTCATTGTTGCCAGCTGGTTTGTAGGCGGAATTGCAGGCTTGTCTATCTATGCTGTGGCATATTTAATCTATCTGTTTATGAAACGTAAGGATGTAGCGTTTGTGGCGAATATGGCATTGCGCGTGGTGCGACGTGCCTGAACCGAAACGGACGAGGAGAATTATGAAAAATCAAACTGTTTTTATCACCGGTGCGGCCGGATTTATCGGTTCCAATCTGGCGAAACGTTTACTGGAGCATAATGACTCCATCCGGATAATTGGTCTGGATAATCTGAACGACTACTACGATGTGCGTATCAAGGAATCGCGTCTGGAAGAATTGAGGAAGTATTCCGGTTTCACTTTCGTAAAAGGTGATTTGACCAATAAAGATCTGATTAATTTCATTTTTGACCAGTATCAACCCCAGGTGGTTGTGAATCTGGCGGCCCAGGCTGGTGTCCGCTACTCGATCACAAATCCGGATGCGTACGTTGAAAGCAACCTGGTTGGTTTTTACAACATTCTGGAAGCCTGCCGCCATTCTTATGATAACGGGCGTCCGGGTGTACAGCATTTGGTCTATGCCAGTTCTTCCAGCGTGTACGGAACCAACAAAAAAGTTCCGTACTCCACGGAAGATAAAGTGGACAACCCCGTCAGCCTGTATGCGGCGACTAAAAAGAGCAACGAGCTGATGGCGCATGCTTATTCCAAACTTTATAATATTCCGTCCACCGGTTTGCGGTTCTTTACGGTATACGGTCCGGCTGGTCGGCCTGATATGGCTTATTTCGGTTTTACCAATAAATTGCGGGCAGGTCAAAAGATTCAAATCTTTAATTACGGAAACTGCAAGCGAGATTTTACTTATATCGACGATATCGTGGAAGGTGTTGAGCGTGTCATGAAGCGCCCGCCCCAGCGCCAGACCGGTGAGGATGGTCTGCCGATTCCCCCTTATGCAGTGTACAATATCGGTAACAATCAGCCGGAAAACCTGCTGGATTTCGTGGACATTCTGCAACAGGAATTGATTCGTGCTGGTGTGCTGCCCGAGGATTATGATTTTGAAACGCACAAAGAGCTGGTTCCGATGCAGCCCGGCGATGTTCCGGTAACCTACGCGGATACCAGTGCGCTGGAGCGAGACTTTGGTTTCAAACCCGCCACTCCGCTGCGTGAGGGGCTTCGCAAATTTGCTGAATGGTACAAAGACTTCTATATGGGAAAAGAGGAATAAAAATGAAAATCGCAGTAGCCGGAACCGGCTATGTTGGCTTGTCCATTGCAGTATTGCTGGCGCAGCATCACACGGTTACGGCAGTAGATATCATCCCGGAAAAAGTAGAGCTGATCAACAGCCTGAAATCGCCTATTCAGGATGAATACATTGAAAAATATCTGGCAGAAAAGCAACTGGATCTGACCGCCACATTGGATGCAAAATCGGCATATAGCGATGCGGATTTTGTGGTCATTGCGGCTCCTACCAATTACGACAGCAAGAAGAACTACTTCGATACCTCTGCGGTGGAGAATGTGATCCAACTGGTGATGGAGTATAACCCCAACGCCATTATGGTGATCAAATCCACCATTCCCGTGGGTTACACCGAGTCTATTCGTAAAAAGACCGGCAGCGCAAATATCTTGTTCAGCCCTGAATTTCTTCGCGAGAGCAAGGCTCTCTACGATAACCTTTATCCCAGCCGCATTATTGTGGGTACGGACTTGAATGATAATCGCTTAGTTCAGGCGGCGCATACTTTTGCTAGTTTGTTGCAGGAAGGTGCTCTGAAAGAGGATATCGAAACCTTGTTCATGGGCTTCACTGAAGCGGAAGCGGTTAAGCTGTTTGCTAACACCTATTTGGCTCTGCGCGTCAGCTATTTCAATGAGCTGGATACATACGCGGAGATGAAGGGCTTGGATACCAAGCAGATTATAAATGGTGTGTGCCTTGATCCTCGCATTGGCAGCCATTACAACAACCCCAGTTTTGGTTATGGTGGGTACTGTCTGCCGAAGGATACCAAGCAGCTGCTGGCCAATTATCAGGATGTACCAGAAAATTTGATTGAGGCGATTGTAGAGTCCAACCGAACCCGCAAAGACTTTATTGCGGACCGTGTGTTGGAAATCGCTGGTGCTTACGAAGCCAATGACAGCTGGGATGAGAGCAAGGAAAAAGAAGTTGTGGTAGGCGTATACCGTTTGACCATGAAGTCCAATTCCGATAATTTCCGCCAGAGCTCCATTCAGGGTGTCATGAAACGCATTAAGGCAAAAGGCGCTACAGTAATCATTTATGAACCCACTTTGAAAGACGGCGAAACCTTCTTTGGCAGCCGAGTCGTAAATGATCTGGAGCAGTTTAAAAATCAGGCTCAGGCAATCATTGCCAACCGATATGATAGCTGCTTGGACGATGTACAGAGTAAAGTTTATACTCGTGATATTTTCCGGAGAGATTAATTAGAATAATCATATTAGATGTGACTGAATCGGGTGTTGGAACGGGACGAGGAATTTCCTCAAAGCTATTAGTGCGCTTCCGATGCGACAAGAAGCGCCGCTCAAATTTTGTCCCGGATAGCTACTGCAATTCTCAAAATTGCTCCAAAACAGCTACACCATCTTTTTTGTGCGGGCGCTTTTCAAGAGGGAGGAGCAAAGGCCACCGAGTGTTCGGTGGCCTTTTTGCATTCTGCTCCAGATATTTCTGGATGGATCATTCTATGTTATATAGGCGTTGAAAAAATCGCCACCCCAGCCCCATCTGCACGCGATTTGAGCACCACTTTCACGCAATAAAGCCCCACCTGCATCGCCGGAGTTTTAGCGACACCCTGCCGGAGAACCAGCGACACCTCATCGCTCTAAAACGACACCCCCTGTGGCACATGCAAAAGCTCTGCCAGCTAAGCCAGCCAGCAGAGCTCAGGTCAACTTTCTTCAGGAACAGGAATGCCGTTCTCTGTCAAGATGTTCTCCAACTGTCGAATCTGCTCGCGCTGTCGTTGGAGTTCTTTCTCAGCTGCGTAAAAGTATTCCATCGACTCACGCTCCATCTCGTTGTAGCAGGCCCGTTCCAGTTCTAAAACCATACATTTTTCCTCATCGCAAAGATATGGGCGGTCACACATCCTGGCCACCGCCTTCCCGAGTGGCCTTCAAGCCCTTGCGTTCCCGCATCGAGACTCGGCCATCCACCAGAACCTCATAAGCGTTGTGGATAATGCGGTCCATAATGGCTTCTGAAACGGGGCTGTCAGATTCCGGGTTGGGATCAATCCTGGTGTACCAACCCTCAGATTCGTACTGCGTGCAAAAGATCGTAGACTTGTGGCACCGCGCCTCCACAATTTCCAGCATATCATAGGATTCTTGCGGGGACAGCGGACGAATCAGCCATTCGTCCAGAATCAGCAGGTCTTTCTTCTTGTACGATTCAAGCACCTTTTTCAGTGTTCCACCACTGCGGGCAATGCTCAGTTCGTCCAGCAGCTCTGGCATACGGATGTACTGCACCTTCTTGAAACGGCGGCAGGCGGCATTGCCCAGGGCACAGGCGATGTAAGTCTTACCGTTGCCAGAGGCTCCCTTGAGGATAATGTGGTGGCCTTCGTCAATGTACTGGCAGGTGGCAAACCGCAGCATCTGTGCCTTGTCCAGCTTTCGGTCCTCGTGGTATTCAATGCCTTCTACAGTGGCAGACGGCACGGCGAAGCGCGCGTTGCGGATAAATCTGTTCAGTTTGTTGCTCTGGCGTCGGTTCCATTCCGCATTTACCAGCAAGCCCAGGCGCTCCTCGAAGCCCAGTTCATTGAACGTGGGGTCTTTCAACTGGTTGGCGAACTCCGCTGCCATAGCGGTCATCTTCATTGCCGTGAGCATATCCATCGTTGCCTGGTTCAGCATCAGCGGTCACCTCCCTTCCGGAAGTAGGCCGCGCCGCGGGTAATGCCGTAGCTATTGGCTTTGGACTGCGACAGTTGGCTCTCGGCCTTGTCCGGCTTGTCCAGGTCATTTTTCAGAATGCTGGCAATGGTGCGCAGCGAGGGCGTGGTGCTGTACGCCAGAGTTTTGCCGCAGGCTGCCTCCAGCCGCTGTTTGCCGTACCGCTGTTCCAGTTTGGTCAGACCAGCGCAGGCCTTGTAGCCCTGCTCGGCGGCCTTACCGGACTTCAGGAAGTGTTCGGCTACCTTCTCGGTCATAGAACCGACCGACATCGCCCAGCGGCTGAACTCGTCAGCGTTGTAGGTGAGATATTTCTGGTGCTCCGGCGGCATATGCTCGCGCTTCACCAGCGGATCACGCTGCCGGGTCTGCAGCCGGCGGTGGCTGGCTACACGGCTGCCGTGGTAGAATACCTCTACCGTTGTTTTAGTCACGCGGATGTCCACGCGCTCGCCAATCAAGTTATAGGGAACAGAATACTTGTTCCTGCCATCCGTAACAAGATAGTCGTTGGCGACCTTGGAAACCGACCAGACGGCCGGTTCAAACGCACTGACCGGCAGCGGCAGCATGTAGGGCTTCTCTTCTTCCAGATAGGCACTGCGGCGGTACCGTTCGCCAAACTGAGTACTCATGTACGGCCTTTGGCCCGCCTCCTGACACTTCGCGCAGTATTCTTCCCATAGCAGCGTCAGGGTCACGCCCGACCGTGCCAGTTCGCGGTGGATGTACGGATAGTCGGGCTCAGCATATTGACTGGATGCTTTGTGCCTGTTCGGAAAGAGAAGCTGTTCCAGATCGGCATTGGCGACATCGTCGGAGAGGGGCCAGGATATGCCTTGTTTCTTTGCTGCCTGCAGTACATCTCGCACCGTATGTCTGGAACAGTGTGCCATTGATTCAATGGTTCGCTGGCTGTACTGAAGACTGCTTAACCGCAAGATCTCCCGATAATTTGTCATTACGAAACCTCCAATTGATTTAGTCACAGCTTGGCTGTGCTAAACCAATTATAAGGCTTTGGGGCTTCAGTGCGTGAAAGTGGGGCTAAAACTCCGGCAAGGTGGTGCTAAAACTGCGTGCAGATGGGGCTGGGGTGGCGATTTTTGCAACCTTCTCCATCTACCAGATTTTGCCCCAGTTGATCGAACTGTGGGGCCTGAACGTGCAGACGGAGGTAGAGGCAAGAAAAAACCTCACAAAAGTGAGCGGGTAATGACCACCCCGCTCTTCATGCTGCGCTGTGTGCAGCTCGGTATCAGCATCGCCGACCTCGACTTGCTGACCATCGGGTTGGTCAACGACATGTTCACAGAGCGGCAGAACGACGAGTATCCCTATCGAGAACTGGCTTCGCAGGCTGACTTTGACAAATTTTAACAGCATCGCACTCAGCGACCGTGCATATATTAAAAACGAAATAAGCACGGTCGTTGAATTTTACTTGACTTTCGTGCTTATTTCACTTACAATATAAGCACGAAAGGTTGGTGGTTCTATGAATGAGATGACAAGACTGATTCAAAGCCATGACTACTTGACGCCGCGCATTGCAGGAAAATCTGGAGTATCAAAATTCAAATTCTATAAATATGTTCGTGAAAATGGATTAGAGCAGGTCGGCCGTGGAATCTATTCCGCGAGTGAAAACTGGCCGGACGAATTGTATGTGCTGCATCAGAGATGCCCCAATGCTGTTTTTTCGCATGACGAAGCATTTTACTATTATGATCTGACGGACAGAGAGCCACTTGTGCATACGTTTACCATTTATAGTGGCTACAATTCGCACAGATTGACAGCCGATGGAAGTTGTAAAGCTTACACGGTGAAGAAGGAACTTTTGGATGTCGGAAAAATCATGGTCAAAGACAATTGTGGTAATGAAATCCCGATGTACGATTTGGAAAGAACAATCTGCGATTTGATGCGAAGCCGTAATTCCATTGAGGCACAGGAGTTCAATTCGGTTCTTAAAGCGTATGTGTCGAGAAAAGATAAAGATCTGAACCGATTGATGAAATATGCGAAGTTGTTTCGTGTTGATAATGTGATCCGAAGATATATGGGAGTACTATTGTAAAATGCAGCTTACACCAGATCAGGTAAAGGGGCGAATTAAAAGTGTCGCCCAAAAGAACAAAGCCGATGCAAGAACACTGATACGAATCTACATGATGGAACGATTCTTGGAACGAGTTGCGGTTTCGCAGTACAAGGACAATTTCATCATCAAGGGTGGAATGCTTGTGACTGCGATGGTCGGCGTAGCACTCCGATCTACGATGGACATTGATACCAGTCTCAAGAATCAAAATCTTTCTGCGGAGGATGCACTTCGAATTGTAAATGAAATCAAGAATATTGACCTCGGAGACGGTGTGACATTCGAGATCAAAGAAGTTTCCAACATTATGGACGAAATGGAGTATCCGGGTATTCGGTTCACTATGAACGCCGTAATGGGGAAGCTCATTACTCCAATGAAAATTGATATTTCGACTGGCGACGTGATTACGCCTAGGGCAGTTGAGTATCAATATAAGTTGCTGCTGGATGACCGGTCAATCAGTCTATGGTCATACAACCTCGAAACCATCCTTGCGGAAAAGCTTCAGACGGTTCTTGCAAGAGGTCTCCTGAACACACGCATGAGGGATTTCTACGATATCAGAACGCTGCTTGCTATCTATGAACAGGAAATCAATGCAGAAGTTTTAGGAAGAGCGTTTGATGCCACTTGCAAAAAGCGGAGTACAGAAAATTTGAGAACGGACGCACCGCAGATTATTGCAGCCGTTGAGAACGATGAGCAACTGCATGCGTTGTGGAAGTCCTACCAGAATAAATATCCATACGCTGCCACAATCAGCTACGAGGACATCATGGAGAGCACAAAGTCCTTGCTGGGCATGATTCAATAGTCTGAACCTATCTTGCCTCGTCAGAGAAATCTGACGGGGTATTTTTTATGCCAATTTTTAGCTTTGGGTGGAGAAAACGTAACCGCTCCATAATCCCCCGGCTACCGAAGGCTGAAAGGATGTGGGACAATAGGAGGAAATGGGACAAATGAGAAAAGAGGTCTCAAAAGTCTAAGAAGTCGCAAAAATCTCAGAAGTCTCAAAAGTCTCACAAAGGAGCGATAAAATGGGCAAGGAATATGTAAATCTGAAAAAGCAGCGGTGCCTGCAGCTTGTGCAGGAGTGTGCGCACAGCGGAAAAAGCAAGCGGGAGTGGTGCGCAGAGAACGGCATTGGCTATTCCACCTTCATGCGGTGGCAAAAACGGCTTCGGGATGAATTGGCCGGAGAACTTTTGGCGCCGCAGGAGATCGTGCCGGTGCAGGTGAAACTGCCGGAACAATCTTCCCATCGGAGCACAGAGACGGCTCTGGAAAAGGCCGCGCCGGTGGTTTGCGAAGAAAGCATCGAGATCCGAACGGGCAATATCCGCATTCGTCTTCCCAAGGATACACCGGCCGGCTATCTGGCCGGCCTGGTATGGTCGTTTCTGTTGGTGTTGATGTCTCAAAGGATAAACACGATTGCTTCATTCTCAGCTCTGAGGGAGAAGTCTTAGCGGATGTGTTTACCATCCCCAACAATCTGGACGGGTTCCGCTTTCTACTGCGACGAATCCGGGATTGCACCCATGCACAGGACAAAATAAAAGTAGGGCTTGAGGCTACCGGACATTACAGCTACAATCTGCTCGGGTTCCTTCTTGACAACGGTCTACCCACCTATGTCTTGAATCCCTTGCGCACAAACCTTTACCGAAAAAGCCTCAGTCTCAGAAAGACCAAAACCGACCGGGTGGATGCACGAACGATTGCTGCTATGCTGTTATCCGATGTGGGCCTCAAACCCTACACGAATACAGCATACCACAACGAGGAGCTGAAGTCACTGACCAGATACCGTTTTGACAAGGTGAAGGAGCGTGCCAAGCTGAAAAGTTCTATCGCTCGACTGGTCTGCATCCTGTTTCCAGAGTTGGAAAAGCTCGTCCCTTCTCTGCATATTGCTTCTGTCTACACCCTGCTGGAGGAATTCCCCGGCGCCAAACAGATTGCCGCAGCTCATTTGACAAGATTGAAAGCACTGTCAACGCCGAAAAATAAAAAACCTAAAACGCCGGACGAAAAATGACCCAAACGCCGGAAATGTATTCGCCGGTTAGCCATCCGCCGAAAGATTGGCCGGCGGAACTGGTTGAACACCAGCTTTCATACGGTCTCGCAAGCGGTAAGTTTTGCCGCGGATGTTCACTACATGCGAATGGTGCAGCAAGCGGTCCAAAAGAGCTGTGGCCAGAACATTGTCGCTGAGAAGCTCACCCCAATTGCTGAAATACTTGTTGCTGGTCAGAATTACACTACCGTGCTCGTAGCGTTCTGAGATCAGCCGGAATAGAAGCTCTGCTTCCTGGCGGTTCAATTGCATATAGCCAGCCTCATCAATTACCAGTAAAGCAGGTCGCAGGTAAATTCGCCATCGACGCTCCAGATTTCCCTGGATCTGAGTGCATACGGCGCTGGCCGGCGGTAGCTGGTGCGGTACTGAACGGCAGCGGGGCGGCGGCAGCGGCAGCGTCTTGATGTAGCCCATGTATCCCTCATAATAGTGGTATCCGCAGCAGCGGAAATTGACTATTGGGAGGGTAATGGATGTTAGACTACTGGTCAGCGTCACGCATAACACGAGCCGTCTTGCCGGAATAAGTGTAAGGGACACCGAAGCGGCGTCCTTCGTAGTTCACAAAGCCGTCAAATGAAATACGGCGTTCGGGGCACAGGTAAAACAGCAGTTCCATGCTGTCATCCAGCTTCGCTACCACATCCGCACAACGGCTGGCATGCTCATTCTGCGGGACTCCAAGTCCCTTGTGGTAAGCCGTGTTCTGTTCGGCACACCATTCCAGCGCAGCGTAGTTCAGGTCGGTCACATTCCAGAAAATGCGCCCCGCAAGGAAGTTGTCCTTCACAAACCGGACAAGGCGCTCCACCTTCCCCTTGGTAAAAGGGTGGCGAGGCTTGCAGAGTTTCGTCTGGAAACCCACGGTTTTCATGAACTGCTCATAATCCTTCTGCCAAACTGGCTTATGACAGTGCTCCGCGCACAGCCGCAGCTTTCTGCGATGCGGGTGTTGTTGATT
>ENA-OURU01004327-OURU01004327.1-human-gut-metagenome-genome-assembly--contig:-NODE-4327-length-10576-cov-2.066914_pt1 | contig 10576 bp, 8 predicted proteins | sample MGYA00242137_ERZ509064 | MGnify/ENA primary metagenome ERZ509064 (study PRJEB26280, sample SAMEA2338777) | human gut metagenome | biome: human gut; feature: human-associated habitat; material: faeces...
AAAGATTATCTGTGGGGGAATCTCCTTTATATAGATAAGAGGCTCAAGGAAAGAGGCTTGGACAAGCAGTTCAATATAGAATATTCCTTCCGCAGAGCCGTGGGAAGTCATATGAGCGCGATAAGCTGGATGAAATTGATTTTCAAGATCGCTAAGCAGGATTATATATTTGTTGATGATTACGTGCCTGTATTCGGTTTTCTGACGCTCAATAAGAGGACGAAGCTCATACAGGTATGGCATGCGGGCGTGGGCTTTAAATCCGTGGGCTATTCAAGATTCGGAAAGCCGGGAACTCCATTCCCTGTAGGTTCGTGTCACAAAAAATATGATTATGTTTTAATAGGCTCAAAGAACCTGACCGAAGTTTACGCGGAGGTTTTCGGAATAGAGGATGAAGCCTTTCTGCCTGTGGGAATGCCGCGGCTTGACGGATTCTTGAACGAAGACAATATAGCGGACTTTAAAAAGCAGTTTTACGGCGTTCATCCTGATTTGGAGGGCAAAAAAATCATACTTTTTGCGCCTACGTTCAGAGGAAACGGTCAGAAGAGCGCCTATTATGATTACAGTTGGCTTGATTTGAAGGAAATATACGATTTCTGCGGTGACGAGTACATATTTTTAGTAAAAATGCACCCGTTTGTATCGGATTCTATTGAAATCCCGGAGGAATACGCAAGTAGGATAAAGGATTTCGCGCTATATCCTAACATAAACGATCTTTACTACGTGACGGACGTTTTGATAACCGACTATTCTTCAAACTATTTTGAGTATTCTCTGTTGAAGAGACCAATAATATTCTTTACGCCTGACAGGGAGATATACGAGCTGTCCAGAGGCGTCCACAGGAGCGTCAAGGAACATGCGCCCGGCAAAGTGTGCGATACGTTTGAAGAGATGATGGACGCTCTCAGAACGGGCGATTATGAAATCGAAAAGGTGTACAAGTTCGTTGAAGAAAACTTCGGAGAATATGACGGAAACGCCGCCGATAGGGCGATAGATTATATATTGCTTGGAAAAAGAAATGCAGAATAGATATAATAGAGGATAGATGGAGGTATAATTTGCATGACCCAAGGAAACAAGCTTGGAATGAATGAATTTAGCAAATATCGGAGCGAGCTGATGGGATTAGCTATAATCAGCATTATGTTCTTTCACTACTCCGAAGACGCTCTTAGCTATTACAGCGCGGGAATTCATTATACGATAACTTATTGGTATCGCATGATTATAGGAAGTATAGGCGTAGAAATATTTTTGTTTGTATCCGGCATGGGATTGTATTTCTCGATGAAAAAAGGAAGCGGCAATAATATATTGGGCTTTTATAAAAAAAGATTTGTCAGAGTATTGATACCGTATCTTATATATGCTTCGATTGCATGGTTTATCATGGATGTCATCCAAGAGGACAAGGGAATAAGCATGTTTATATATGACTTGAGTACTTTGGGATTTTGGTATGACGGAAGAAAAACCATTTGGTTTGTAGCTTTTATATTGGTAATGTATATATTTTTCCCATTTATATTTAATTTGATAGAGAAGAAACAGGGGGGACTCAGAACCATTGTTTTAATAGCAATAACTGTGCTTGTCCTGGAATGCTTCAGAACTGTCAACCCGGGAGCATATTCTGATACTGAAATAGCGCTTACCAGGATACCGATTTTCGTCTTGGGTGCGTATTTCGGCAAAAAGATATATGATAACGATGCCATAGGCTTTTCTAATTATGTCATTTTTATTTCAGGAATCGTGGCAGGCTTTACAAATTTCTTTTTAGAGTATATGCATGATTCAGGCAATGCAGAGGAAGGTATTATAAAAGTATTATACGAGCTATTCCACCATTTTGACAGATATATAAACGCGTGGTATTCACTGGGAGTGATGTTCTTAGCTATATTGGTGCTCAGTCAGATAAAGGGCATGAAGCTGATAGGCAATACGCTGCGGTGGTCGGGTACGATGTCGTTTGAACTTTACATGACTCATGTTACCATACGCAGAATATTTATACTTGCAGGCTTACCTATATGGTTGGTTAAATGCTACTTTGTTGTTATAATAATTTCAATTTTAGTTTCAATAATTTTGAACAAAGTAAGTAATTTAATAAAAGTTAAAATGCTGCGCGAATAGCAAAATATAGTAAGCCACAAATTCAATATTGAGATTTACAGAAAGCAAAGGTGAACAAAATGGCAAAAGAAAAATTGAACTGGGACGACGAGCAGGTGAGACACAGCTACCGCCATACGGCTTCCCATATAATGGCGCAGGCCATAAAACGCCTGTGGCCGGATACCAAGCTGGCTATAGGACCGGCGATAGATAACGGATTTTATTATGATTTCGATTCGGAACACAAATTCGCCGAAGAGGATTTCATGAAGATCCAGAAAGAAATGAAAAAGATAGTCCAGGCCAACTACCCCTTGGAAAGATTCGTGCTGCCGAGAGCAGAAGCCATCAAGTACATGGAGGAAAGGAACGAGCCATACAAAGTAGAGCTTATCGAAGATCTGCCGGAAGATGAAGAAATTTCATTTTACAAGCAGGGAGAATTTGTTGACCTCTGCGCCGGACCGCACATGGAATCCACCGGCAAAATCAAGGCGTTCAAGCTCATGAGTGTTGCCGGAGCGTACTGGAGGGGCGATTCCGACAGACAGATGCTCCAGAGGATATATGCAACTGCTTTCCCTACTCAGGAAGAGCTGGACGAATATATCGCCAAGCTGGAAGAAGCCAAGAAGCGCGACCACCGCAAAATCGGCAAGGAGATGGACCTCTTCATGCTGACAGATGAAGGACCGGGCTTCCCGTTCTTCCTGCCAAAGGGCATGATAATAAGAAATGAGCTGGAAGCGTTCTGGAGACAAGAGCACATCAAGCGCGGATATGAGGAAATCAAGACGCCGCTGATTTTGAACGAACAGCTCTGGAGAACCTCCGGTCACTGGGACCACTACAAAGACAACATGTATTTCACCAAGATCGACGGCGAAGACTACGCCGTAAAGCCGATGAACTGCCCTGGCTCCATGCTGGTGTACAAACGCAAGCTGTGGTCATACAGGGAATTTCCTATTCGCTGCGGCGAGCTGGGACAAGTGCACAGACACGAGCTTTCAGGCGCGCTTCACGGCCTCATGAGAGTGAGGACCTTTACTCAGGACGACGCTCACATATTCATGCTTCCTGAGCAGGTGAACGAAGAAATCAAGAATGTCGCCAAATTCTGCGACGACGTATATAAGATGTTCGGCTTTGAATATCACGTAGAGCTTTCCACGAGACCGGAAGACTCCATGGGAACTGACGAAGAGTGGGAAATGGCTGAAAACGCCCTTAGAAACGCCATCGAGGAGATGGGCGTGCCTTTCATCATCAATGAGGGTGACGGAGCCTTTTATGGGCCTAAGCTGGATTTCCACCTGCAGGATTCTCTGGGAAGAACATGGCAGTGCGGAACGATTCAGCTTGACCTGCAGATGCCTCAGAGGTTCGACCTCACTTATGTGGGACATGACGGCGAAAAACACCGCCCGATAATGATTCACCGCGTGATTTTCGGATCCATTGAAAGATTTATCGGAATCCTCATCGAGCACTGCGCCGGAAAATTCCCGCTTTGGCTTGCGCCTGTTCAGGTAAGGCTGATGACCGTGACGGAAAAGTTTGCCGATTATGCTATTGAGCTGAAAGAAAAGCTCCAGGCCGCAGGTCTTAGAGTCGAAGCCGACGTGAGAAACGAGAAGATAGGATATAAGCTGAGAGAAGCGAGAAACGAAAGGGTCAGCTACATGTGCGTCATCGGTGAAAAGGAAGTCGAGAGCGGCACACTTTCAGTACGCTCAGGCAAAGAGGGTGAACTGGGCGAGATGACCGTGGAGGACTTTACAGCCAAGCTACTGGAAGAAATCAAAACGAAAAAGATGTAAGCCTCGCAAAATAGCTCACAAAGTTAAGATTAGCAAAGGGATGATTTTACGGCCGGAAGTTCACTCTTTTTACAAGAGATGTCTCCGGCCGCTATAGGAGATGAGATGAATTTAAGAGAACATTTGAAAAAATCCAACATAGCAAAGATTGCAGCAGTGCTTTTGGTTTTAGACCTGCTTGTATCGCTTTACATAATGCTGTAGATATCCAAGTACATGGGAACTGTCGTCTTTCTTGCATCGCTGCCGGTCATACTGCTTATAGGCGCTTTGCTTCTTGCATGTAATTTAAAGAAGACGAAAGCAGCGCTGGTAATCGAAGCAATATTTACCGTCGTACTCATAATCGCCATGGTGATAGTGAGCAGAGTAAGCTCGCTGGCGGGAGCCATAGGACGGACGGGGCAGTATGAAGTAGTCCAAATCGTGGCGCTGAAAGACAGCGATATAAACGAAGAGGACGATTTCAGCACATACACGCTCGGCTATACCAACAGCGACGACGGCGCCTATCAGAGATCCAGCGAGATACTCGTAGAAAACAATAAAAAAGTCAAGGAAAGCCACCCTTATTCAGATACCGAAACGCTGTACAACGATTTGCTTTCCTCGAAAACTCAGATGATGGTATTGACAAGCAATACGAGGAGCGACCTTTCCCTGATAGACGAGGAATACGAGAGTAAAATCAAAGTTCTGTTTGAGAAGAAATATGAACTTGAAGCCGTGGAAATAAAGCCGGTAGACATAAGCAGTGAGCCGTTTACCATATACCTGTGCGGAGCGGATCTGTCGGCGGGGCAGGATATCACCTCCACCGGAAGAGGAGACGTGAACATCCTGCTCACGGTCAACCCTAATACTGCCCAGGTAAATCTCCAGGTCATACCTAGATATACATTCGTCAATATTCCAAGCCGGCGGAAGCAGCAAACTATCCTACAGCGGATGGTGGGGAGGCGTTCAGTCTTCGATAGACAGCATTGAGGATAAGTTCGGCGTGGAAATAAACTACTATGCCAAGATAAACTTTAATGGGCTGGTAGATTTGGTAGATGCTCTGGGAGGAGTGACAGTAAACAGCCATTACACTTATACAGCCGGAGAGTACAGCTTTGTTAAAGGCGAAAACTTTGTCGACGGCGAGAAAGCCCTCATGTTCGTCAGAGCCAGAAAGATGCTGCCTGAGAACGAGCTTTCAAGGGGACAGCATCAGATGGAGCTGATAAAGGGAATTTTCCGAAAGTTTGCTGAAAACCCGAGCTACGACAATAGTATGGCCGTTTTAAAAGGTCTTGAGGATAATTTTGTGACCAATATTCCGGAGGAAGATTTCTATAAAGTATTTCAGCTTGTAGTAAAGCTGCTGCCAGAGCTGCAGACGATGGAAAACCATACGATAAGCGGAAGCTATGAATGGCATTACGACGAGATCAGAGACGGGTATTACCAGTACTATTTCTATCCTGATGAGGGAGAGATAGAAAAGGTAAAAGGAAGAATAGACGCGGTTCTTGAGGGCTGAAGAAATCAAGAATAAATCAAGCGTAAAATAAAAAATTGCCGAGGGCTTACATACCCTCGGCTTTTTATGTACTTATGTACTTCACCGCTTTCCGAAAAAACACTTAGTTGACATGAACCTACATCTCACTCTCCGCTACCCTCATCATTATCGCGCACTCGATGCGCTTCTTGAAAAGCTCGCAGCCGGGCTCATATATGCCGCGGATGGAACCGGAGGCATGGTAAGCGTTGGCAGCGCAGCCGCCGGAGCAGAAAAGCTTCGCCCAGCAGTCCTGGCATTCCGGGCGTGAATATGCGTTGCAGTTTCTGAATTCTTCGCGGAGCCCCTCATTAGTTACACCATTCCAGATATCGCCCAGCTTGTAAGCTTCTTCGCCGACGAACTGGTGACAAGGATACAGGTCGCCCCATGGCGTGACGGCCATGTATTCTGTGCCGGAACCGCAGCCCGATATCCGCTTATAGATGCATGGGCCGCTCTCAAGGTCAAGCATGTAGTGGTAGAATGTGATGGGGCGGCCGGCTTTTTCGCGGCGGAGCATTTCTTTAGCGAGAATTTCGTACTGCTCCTTTACGACCTCAATATCTTCGGGGGTGAGCGCGGCCGGGTCGTCCTGGGAAGCGACTACAGGTTCCATGCTCAGCTCCGTAAAGCCGAGGTCGGCCATATGGAATACGTCGTTGGTGAAGTCAGGGTTGGCGTGAGTGAAGGTGCCTCGCATGTAATAATTTTTTCCGTCTCTTGATTCCACGAGTTTGAGGAATTTAGGAACTATCGTATCATAGCTGCCTTTGCCTGAGTAGTCGACCCTCAGTCGGTCGTGAATTTCCTTACGGCCGTCGAGGCTTAAGACCACGTTGCTCATCTCCCTGTTGGCAAAGTCTATAACGTCGTCGTCTATCAGCATGCCGTTGGTCGTGAGGGTGAAACGGAAATTTTTATTGTGCTGTTTTTCCTGCGTGCGCGCGTATTCCACCAATTGTTTCACGACATCCCAGTTCATCAGAGGTTCGCCGCCGAAGAAATCTACTTCCAGATTTGTGCGGCCGGCGGAATTTTCTATGAGAAAATCGAGAGCCCTCTTTCCTACTTCAAAGCTCATGAGGGCGCGGTCTCCTGAATATTTTCCCTGGCTGGCAAAGCAGTAGGAGCAGTTCAGATTGCAGGTGTGAGCCACATGAAGGCAGAGTGCTTTGACCACGTTGCCGCTGCGCTCCTTGAATGTTCCGGACAGTTCAGCGAAGGTGTCAGGAGTGAAAAGCTTTCCCGCGGCCTTGAGTTCTTTTATGTCCTCTATACATTCGAGGATTTCTTCGGAGGTGACTATTTCTGTATCCGGTTTGCTCTCAGTGCCGCCCTCCAACCCGACTTCCGCAGGATTTTCGGCTTCTGACGGATTTTCGACTTCCGCAGGATTTCCCAAATTGCCGTATTTGGCCATGATTTCCGATACGATTTCCTCTTCAGATTTGTCCTGGAACATGGCGATTATGTCGTATGCTATCGGATCCACCGAATGGACGGCTCCTGAGCATGTATCGAGCACTATATTGTAATTGTTCAGCTTATATTGATGTACCATATAGGTCCTCCGTTTAGATGTTTTGAAAATATTAGTGATCCGAAGCAGGGCGGAAGCGCTGCATGGTCTGGAATAAGTCGGCAGCGACGCGGGTCAATTGAAAGGCTTTTTGATGTAAAAACACCACTGCTTTACATAAAGAGTGCCGCCAAAAACGGCGGCACTCTGTAATTAAATAATTCAGAACGTTTTTATTTGTTTTCGTTCTCGCACTTTTGATTAGCTATGCCGCAGCTGGTCTTGCATGCTGACTGGCAGGAAGTCTGACATTCACCGCAACCGCCGTTCTTGGCGCTTTCGCAGAGAGAAGCGGTTTTCAGAGTTTTGATTCTTTTCATAATGTACGTCTCCAATCTAGTAATCTTTCATATAATACGTCTATTTTACCATGAAGGCTTTCTTAAATCAAGGTGTTGACCGCAATTTTCAGGCTCGTGCAAATATAGAAACCGCATTTTCAGGCTCGCGCAAATCGCACAAGTAGCACAAATCGCGTAAATCGTGCAAAATATTAGGCGGACAATTTTAAGTCCATGCAAAGCGGTTATGCCGCAGGAAATAACCGGCTTATTTTTCCACGTTACATATATAGCTGACTCTGAACGTTCCGTTGAGCTCAAGCAGCTTTTCAATGGCTTCAGCGTCGGTCAGACTGCCCGATTGGCCGCTGCTTTCCTGCAGGAGTCCAAGAAAATCTGACAGGCTGGCTGTTACCTCCGGCTGGAAGTTTTCCACATAACAGTCTGTAAGTCCGTAGGTTTCCATCATATCTGCTGCGGCTTCCTGATAAGTGCTGATTTGGTCTATGAGGCCGTTGTCTAGGGCTTGCTGGGCGGTGTATATCCTGCCGTCGGCCAGATTTTTGACTTCCGCGTCTGTCATACCTCTGCCCTCGGCGACTATGCCTACAAACTGTTCGTACGCTTCGTCTATGAGAGCCTGGAATATGGCGCGCTGTTCATCTGTCATAGGCTCGGTGGAGCTTCCCATCGACTTGTTGTCGCCGGAGGTGATGGTCTCAGTTTTAATTCCCAGATTGCCAAGCAGCTCGCTGAGATCTATGAAAGTGCCCATTGTAACGCCTATCGAACCGGTCCAGCAGTTTCTGTTGGCGATGATTTTGTCGCAAGGAGCGGAAATGTAATATCCGCCCGAAGTGGCCTGGGACTGCATTGAAGAATACACAGGTCTGCCGGTGATTTCCTGATATTCTCTTATTTTCAGGTAGACCTCGTCGGAAGCGTATACGGAGCCTCCCGGCGTATTGATGTAGAGTATGAGCCCCTTGTTATTGTCATCGTATATCATCGCGTCGATGGCGTTGAGGATATACTGATGGTTATACGTTCCGGTACCGTATTCGTCAATTGTACCTTCTATATAAAGCGTTCCTATATAATCATGGCCGAACCCTGTGATAACTTCATTTTCCGGCGCGTTTCCGATTGATGATATGAGCTTGCTGCAGCCTACGGCCAGCAGCACGATGCATAGAATGACGAGACAGATGATTATGAGAGCTTTTGCCCAGCCGGGCATACGCTTTCTGCTTTGGTCATCGTAATTTCTCTCGTAGTATTTTGAACCTGTGAAGCCGCCGATGTCTCTTCCGCGGTCAGCGTTGCCGGAACTTGTGCTGTTGGTGGAGCCGTAGTTTGCATTGCCGGCGGAGCTGCTGTTTGAGCCGTTTGAGAAGCGGCCGTTGGAGTAATATTGAACCTGTTTGCCGCCGTTTTGGCTGCCTCTTTCCGAGCCGTTGCTTTGCGGACCGCCGCTTTGACCGCCGCTTTCTGAATTGCCGCGATTATTGCCGCCATTGTTGTTTTCGTCGAAAAAATCCAAAATCTGATCCTCCCTCTTAATAAATTTATACTGTAATTCTATCATGAAAGCAGGCCCGTGAAAAGAAAATAATTTGTGTATGACGATTGTATGAACAGAGAAAAGTTGAATTTCTGGATGAGAGAAAGCAAGAGATCATATGCCGGTGTCCGAAAATACCAATGCGACATTGAATCCGGCTGCTGAATCCGGCTAAAATTAACTCATTGACAGTGTACTACTTTGCGTGGTACACTTAAGGTGAAAAGGGTTATAAATTGTGGTTAAAAGGGATATGAAAGGAAAACACATGTTTAAAATTGATTTGCGAAGTCACAAATCAATATATGAGCAAATAACGGACGGCTTTAAAGAGATGATAATGACCGGAGTCTTGGCATGCGGAGAAAAGATGCCGTCGGTGAGGGAGCTGTCCAAGGATTTAGGGGTAAATCCAAACACTATCGCAAAGTCGTACCGGGAGCTTGAACGGCAGGGATACATCTATACGTCCACAGGCGTGGGGACCTTTGTGGCGGATAAGAGCGAGATCAAGGCAGACCCTGTGGAACTGGAAAAGGCTAAAGAAGTTCTGCGGGTGGGCTTCAGGGAACTTCTCTTTCTGGGACTTGACTATGATGAGGCCATGAAAATTGCTGAAGAATTATTTGAGGAAAGGAGGAAGGACTCGTGATCAAGATAGAAAAGCTTTGCAAACGATTGGGCGACACTGAAATTTTGAAAGAATTAAGTCTTAACGTTCCCAAGGGAGCCGTATACGGACTCATGGGGCTTAACGGAGCCGGAAAGACTACTGTCATCAAACATTTGGCAGGTTTTGTCGAACCTGATTCGGGCAGCATAACCATAGAAGGACAGCCCATAAAAGATAACGAAGAACTGAAATCACGAGTTCTGATCATTCCGGACGATTTGTTCTTCTTTAATAGCTACAGGCTAAAAGACATGAAGAGGTATTACCGGAAAATATACAAGAACTGGAACGAAGAACGCTTTGGAGAGATGACGAAAGACTTTTCCCTGGATATAAATAAAAATATGATGAAATTTTCCAAGGGGATGAAAAAGCAGGCGGCATTTTGTCTGGCTCTTTCAACGACTCCCGACTATTTGATTTTAGACGAACCCATAGATGGACTTGATCCTATAGTCCGCAGAAAACTTTGGCATTATATAATGGGCGACGTGGCGGAAAGGGAAATGACAGTGCTCATCTCATCCCACAACGCGAGGGAGATGGAAGACGTGTGCAACTATATAGGCATCATCGCAGGCGGCAGGATGATCTTCGAAGGTGACCTGCTGGAAATCATGCCGACCTCCATAGAAGAAATTTTCCTTGAGAAGCTGGGAGGTGGAAGAGATGAAATATAAGAATCCTCTCTGTATTTCAGGCGCGCTGATGAAAGAAATATTCAGAATGTACTGGTATATTCCCGTATTTACTTTCATGCTGTATTTCTTTGCCGGCATCATGCCCATACTTTCCAACATGTCAAACATGGATTCAATAGATTACTATATCCACGAATCCGTAAAAAATATGAATATCATATATACGGGGATCGTTTGCGTTGTTCCGGTGATTACAGCCGTGCTGATGATGGGCTTCATACACAAGGAGTCAAAGGCGCTGATGCTGCACATACAGCCTCTTTCAAA
>ENA-OURU01004329-OURU01004329.1-human-gut-metagenome-genome-assembly--contig:-NODE-4329-length-10569-cov-2.659026_pt1 | contig 10569 bp, 7 predicted proteins | sample MGYA00242137_ERZ509064 | MGnify/ENA primary metagenome ERZ509064 (study PRJEB26280, sample SAMEA2338777) | human gut metagenome | biome: human gut; feature: human-associated habitat; material: faeces...
AGGAGTAGCAAAGCTTGATTATGTTATAGGAACACATCCTGATAGCGACCATATAGGAGGTCTTGATGTAATTATTTACAAGTTTGATTGCGAAAATGTCATGATGCCCGATTGTGAAAAAAGGACTAATACGTACAGAGATGTAATTTCGGCAATGAAAGAAAAAAATTATATAAATACATTGCCAGAAGTTGGGAAAAAGTATAAACTTGGAGATGCTGAATTTACTATACTTGCACCTTCAAAAAAGTATGAAGATGCAAATAATAATTCAATCAGTATAATACTACAGTATGGAGACAGAAAATTCCTTTTTACAGGTGATGCCGAAGAAGAGGAAGAGCAGGATATTGTAAATGCCGGTATTTCAATAGATTGTGATGTCTATAAAGCAGGACATCACGGCAGCAGAACGTCTTCATCAGAAGAACTGCTCAATGCTGCAAGTCCGGCATTTGCAGTCATAAGCTGTGGAGAGGGCAACAGTTACGGACATCCGCATGCCAGAACTTTAAATGAATTCAGACAAAGAGGAATTCAGGTGTTCAGGACAGATGAGCAGGGTACAATAGAGGCTGTTACAGATGGTGTGACTATCAAGTGGAACTGCTCACCGTCTGAGACATGGAAAACCGGAAATTAAAATAAAAGCAAAAATAAAAACAAAGGAGAATATTTATTATGCATATGGCAGATGCACTTGTATCTCCGGCAGTTGCAGGAACTATGTATGCGGTTTCTGCGGCAGCGGCAGGATACTCAATTTATAAGGTGAAAAAAGAGGATGATGCATCAAAGATTCCTGTTATGGGAGTCATGGGAGCATTCGTATTTGCAGCACAGATGATTAATTTTACAATACCTGGAACAGGCTCTTCAGGACATTTGTGCGGTGGTATGCTTTTATCGGCATTATTAGGTCCATACGCTGGATTTCTTACAATGATAGGCGTTTTATTTGTGCAGTGTCTTATGTTTGCTGACGGAGGACTGCTGGCACTTGGATGTAATATCTGGAACATGGCATTTTACGGATGTTTTATAGGTTCGATTCTGATATGGAAATTTATAATGAAAAACGGTGTTTCAAAGAAAAAGATTACGATTGCTTCAATACTGGGCTGTGTTATAACATTGCAGCTCGGTGCGTTTTCTGTGACGCTTGAAACACTTGCATCAGGAATAACAAAACTTTCATTTGGAGCATTTGTTTCAGTAATGCAGCCGATACATCTTGCAATCGGGCTCGTAGAGGGAATTATAACGGCATGTGTACTTGTATTTGTATATGAGGCAAGACCTGAACTTTTATGGGGAATTGGCGGCAGCAGCGAAAAGTTAAAGAACAGATTCAGTCTTAAAAAGACGGTTGCCATACTTGCAGCAGCGGCTGTAGTTATAGCCGGTGGATTGTCTCTTGCTGCATCGCAGTATCCGGATGGTCTTGAGTGGTCAATTGAAAAACTTACAGGAGATACAGAACTTGAAGCTGAGGGTGAAATATATGATAAAGCATCACAGGTTCAGGATACTACAGCAGTTCTTCCTGATTATTCATTCAAAGATTCAGATAGTGCAGCCGGTACAAGCGTTTCAGGTATTGCAGGGGCATTGATGGTTGTTGCTGTGTGTACGGCAGGATGTTTTATATTCAGATTTTTTAAAAACAAAAAGGTAAAGATAAGTGAATGATTTAAAACGTACATCAGACCGGATGAGACGGCTTGAAGTTACGGCACAAAAAAAGGGATGGCTTAATGATATACATCCGACATCAAAGCTTTTCGTGACGCTTGCCTGTATTATTCTGGTAATTTCAATAAATCAATACAATCTTCCGGGGCTGCTGGGTATGTGTATATACCCGGTGGTCCTGTTTGTGATTGGAGAAATATCAATAAAAGAATTTTTATACAGATTGAGGATGATACTTCCGCTTGTATGTCTTGTTGGTATATTTAATCCGGTTTTTGATAAAAGACCAATGTTTTATATAGGGAGTGTCTGCGTCACATATGGAGTGATTTCTATGATTACACTTATGTTAAAGGGTGTTCTTACGATATCGGCAGCATATCTTCTTGCATCAACAACGCCGATAGAAAAGATATGTGCCGCTTTAAGGCATCTTCATTTTCCGAAAATGATTGTGACGGTAATCCTTCTGATATATAGATACATGTCGCTTCTTATGTCTGAAGCTTCCAGGATGACACAGGCATATATGCTTCGTGCACCGGGACATAAGGGAATACATATAAAGGCATGGGGTTCATTTGCGGGAAATCTTCTCATAAGGAGCATAGACAAGGCAAAAACAGTTTATGACAGTATGATTATGAGAGGATTTGACGGAGAAATAAACTACACAGGATATAAAAAAATGAGTGTAAATGACTATGTATATATGATGGCATGGTTTGTAGTTTTGCTGGTAATTCGTACTTTTATGTGATAGTATATCAGACGTAATATATCATGTGAATAAACAGTTTGTTACTAAATGAAAGACCAAATGGTGTTATATATGAAAATTAATAATCAGAATTATGGAATAGAGGTAAAGAATTTATCATTTTCTTATGAAAATGATGGCGGATATTCGGGTATGGCACTGCAAAACGTGAATTTTACGGCTGATTTCGGTGAATGCGTCGGTATCATAGGTGCGAACGGAGCAGGAAAATCCACATTTTTAAAAATACTTGTCGGTCTGCTTGGTGGCTATACAGGAGATGTGAATATTGGCGGACTTGAGATTAATAAAAAAAATCTTTCAGATATAAGACGTATTGAAGGTTATGTTTTTCAGGATTCTGACAGTCAGCTTTTTATGTCAACAGTATATGAAGATGTTGCATTTGCCCCTGTTAATTATGGGCTTTCCGAAGAAGAGACAAAACAGAGAGTGACAGATGCATTAAAAATGATGGGGATAGAAGAACTGCGTGACAGGCATACGTTCAGGCTGTCCGGTGGACAGAAAAAACTTGCGGCAATTGCAACAATTCTTTCAATGACGCCGGAAATTATATTACTTGATGAGCCGACGATTGCACTTGACCCGAGAAACAGAAAAAATCTTATAGGACTCATTAATTCATTTTCACAGCTTCGTGTAATAGCATCGCATGACCTTGACATGATTATGGATACATGCAGCAGGGTTGTGCTTATGAATAACGGAAAAATTATAAGAGAGGGCAGCACAGTTGAGATACTTAATGACAGAGAACTTCTGGAATCAAATGGGCTGGAGCTTCCGCTTAGTTTATCGGGGCACAGGTAATAGTTTGTCAATACAGATATGAGATAGTAGGAGAAAATCATTATGGAAAATGAAAGATTAAAAAAACAGCTTGAATTCTGCCGTGAAATTGACAAGGAAAAATTTATCGGAAGACAGACATATAAGTCAGATGCACAGACAAAAGAAAACGATGCCGAGCATGCATGGCATATGGCTGTCATGACAGTTCTTTTAAGTGAGTATGCTAATGAAAAAATAGATGTGCTGAAAACGGTTACAATGCTTCTGATTCATGATATTGTTGAAATAGATGCAGGTGACACATATGCATATGATGAAGAGGGCAAAAAGACGCAGAGAGAGAGAGAAGTAAAAGCGGCAGACAGGATTTTCGGAATACTGCCTGATGACCAGCGTGACAACTTCAGGAATCTCTGGGAGGAGTTTGAGAAAGGTGAGACACCTGAAGCAAAATTTGCACACACAATGGATAACTTCCAGCCGGCAATGTTAAATGACCTCACGGAAGGAAAAAGCTGGGTTGAAAAAGGTGTGCATTTAAGCCAGATTCTTGAAAGAAATAAGAATACGGCGGCGGGCTCAAAAGAAATATGGGATTATGCATATAAAAATATTTTTGAAAAAAATGTTGAGGCGGGAAAGATAAAAAAAGATAATTAAGTTTAATAGGTTATATGTGAAAGGAATGAAATACAATGTTAAATAAATCAGGTGCAAAGTCTTATCAGATGGATATGTGTACGGGTTCTATTTTAAAAAAAATGCTGATATTTTCGTTGCCTCTTATGGCATCAAGTATGCTTCAGTTATTATTTAATGCGGCTGATATAATAGTTGTAGGAAGATTTGCGGGCGATAATGCACTTGCGGCAGTAGGTTCTAATACGGCACTTATTAACCTTCTGACCAATTTTTTTATGGGACTTTCTATTGGTGCTAATGTTTTAGTGGCAAGGTATTTCGGAGCAAAAAATGATAAAGATTTGTCGGAGACAGTACATACGGCAATGATGTTAAGTCTATACAGTGGCATTATTCTTACAATAATCGGTGTCTTATGTGCAAAACAGATTCTCATATGGATGCAGACACCAGAGGCTGTACTCGGACTTGCAACGGTATATTTAAGAATATATTTCCTTGGTATGACAGCTACGATGATATACAATTTCGGCAGTGCTATACTTAGGGCTGTAGGTGATACGAAGAGGCCGCTTTACTATCTTTTCGCTGCGGGTATAGTAAATGTTATTTTAAATCTTATATTTGTAATAGGTTTTAAATTAAGCGTAATGGGTGTTGCGATTGCAACTGTAATTTCGCAGTGTATATCTGCATTTTTAATATTAAAATGCATGGTACATGAAAGCGGAAGCATCAGACTTGATTTGAGAAATCTTGGTATTAATAAAGAGAAGTTTATAAAAATTGTACAGATTGGACTTCCGGCAAGTCTTCAGGGTGTTATTTTTTCACTTTCCAATGTTGTTATACAGTCTTCGGTTAATTCATTTGGAGAAATTACGGTTGCCGGTAATTCGGCGGCAGCCAATATAGAAGGTTTTGTCTATGTAGCGATGAATTCGCTGTATCAGGCAGCTATTTCATTTACAGGACAAAATGTAGGAGCCGGAAAATATGAAAGAGTAAACCGTATATTGTATACAGCAGAGGCATGTGTAATTGTTGTAGGTCTTGTTCTGGGAAATGGTGCACTGTTTTTTGGAAGGCAGCTGCTTTCAATTTATACAGAGAACCCTGCCGTTATTGATGCCGGTATGAAGAGAATGAATGTTATTGCAAGAACATATGCACTCTGCGGCATGATGGATGTAATGGTTGGTTCACTCAGGGGACTTGGATATTCTGTAATGCCGATGATTGTGTCACTTATAGGTGCATGTGGATTGAGACTTTTGTGGATATTTACATTTTTCAGAATGGAGCAGTTCCATACTGTTACATCGTTGTACCTTACATATACATGGAGCTGGATTATTACGTTATCAGCACATGTTATATGCTGGATAATTGTCCGCCGAAAGCTCGGCAGACAATGGAACAGCTGATATTAGATAGTAACATTAATAAGTTCTGTTGAGATATTCTTCACGGATGTGATTTTCCATATCCCTGACTTCCTGCTGGAACTCGCGGGCAGAAACGAGGTGGCAGCCCTGACCGATTATGATAATCTGCTCTAATCCGTCAGATGTTGCCACGCGTACATAGTCTTTTTTGCCATGTCTGTGTGCAAAACTTTCTATGTAATGGTCTGCGGTTTCAGCTTCTTTTGTAAATACAACATGGATGTTATGGTAATCAGTCATTTCTGTGTCATGTCCCTGAACACGGTATGCATCAAATACAGCAATCAGGTTACATTTTGTCATTGCCTGATAGTTACAGAGTATATCAAGGAGACGGCCTCTTGCACTGTCAAGATTAATGGCTGCAAGTTCTTTTAATTCATCCCATGCAAATATAATATTATATCCGTCCACAAGAAGGTATGATTCACCTTGATTTTGTGGTGCTTCAGTGCCTTTATAGACATATTTTACCGTAGAATCCGTTTTTTTAGCACCCGTCCTGTGCAATTTATCATTGTCACCGCGGCTGTTAGAGTAGTAGGTCTGCTTTAAAATAGCATCAATTTCATCGGTTCCTAAAGGCTCGTCCGATACAGTACGGCTTGATGCACGGCTGTTAAGTACGGCTGATGAATTGGCTGCACCTGCATTGAGTCCGCGTTTTCTTAATTCAAGAACACTGTCTAAGTGCATATGTGAAAATACGTCATTCCATTCAATGACTGTGCCTGAGCCGTGAGAACAGAATACTGATGAAGACGGATTTAATGTATCCCGTTCAGCATCATAACCGAAATTTTCAATTACTTCTTCGGCGTTATGGCATGGGTAATAGCCATCCATTCTATATGAAAGTCTGCCAAGCCCTTTGGTATACGATGCAACTTCAGTCTGGTAATCAGAAAGACAGGCAGCAGGAATAGTGCCTGTTATAACTGAAAGAGAAACGTCTGTCTCATCTGACAATGCAAACTTTGCATTCATTCTGTCTAAATCAGTCATTGCACGTCCGATATTTTCAGCAGGAACTTTTAATGTGAAGTTAAAATATGGTTCAAGAAGAACTGATTCTGCCTGCATCAGACCCTGCCTTACCGCACGATATGTAGCCTGCCTGAAATCACCACCTTCAGTATGCTTAGGGTGTGCTCTTCCGCTGACAAGAGTTATTGTGACATCTGTGAGGGGAGACCCCGTAAGAACTCCTACAGGTGCTTTTTCATATAGATGTGTCATTATGAGACGTTGCCAGTTTTTATCAAGTACATCTTCAGAGCAGTCTGCTTTATATAATATTCCGCTGCCTTTTTCGCCGGGTTCAATTATGAGGTGAACTTCCGCATAATGTCTTAAAGGTTCAAAATGACCGACTCCTTCAACAGTGTTTTTAATTGTTTCTTTGTACACAATGCTGCCTGATGTGAATCCAACTTCGATTCCAAAACGGTCTTTTATGAGATTTTGCAGTATTTCAATCTGCACGGCACCCATAATCTGGACATGAATCTGTTTTAAAAGCTCATTCCATACAATGTGAAGCTGTGGTTCTTCTTCTTCAAGCATTTTTAATTTTGGAAGTATTAAAAGTGCGTCTGTTCCTTCGGGAATAACAAGCTGATAAGTCATTACAGGTTCAAGCATAGGAATTTCGCTTTCAGTGTCAGAACCGACAGACTGACCGGCATAAGCGGAATCAAACCCGGTTACGGCACATATTCCTCCGGCAGGAACTTCATTTACTGTTGTATATTTTTCACCGGAATATATTCTTATCTGATTAATTTTTTCATCAGGTGTAATCTGCATGCGGGAGGTGAGAGTTCCACCTGTGATTTTCATGTATGCAAGGCGTGTGCCTTGTGGGTCACGGGCAATCTTGTATACTTTTGCCCCAAATTTATCTGGATATGACGGACAGTTCATATATGTATTTAATCCATCAATAAATTCATCAATTCCTGTAAGTTTTAATGCTGAACCAAAAAAGCAAGGAAAAACCTGTCTTTTTTCAATGCATGTTTTTAGGAGAGCAGTGTCAAGCGTATTATTTTCAAGAAAATGGTTGAGAAGTTCTTCATTGCATAAAGAAAGTTCCTCCATGTCAATTGCATCTTGAATACTGAAGTCAATTATTGCATCAGAAAGCTGATTTTTAAGCTGTTCAAGTATTCTTTGCTTATTGACACCGGACTGGTCTGTTTTATTTACAAAAATAAACACAGGAATTTTATATCTTGCAAGAAGCCTCCAGAGGGTTTCAGTGTGGCTCTGGATTCCATCGGCACCGCTGATTACGAGGATTGCATAGTCGAGAACCTGGAGTGTTCTTTCCATTTCAGCAGAAAAATCAACATGTCCTGGGGTGTCAAGAAGCGTGATACGAGCTTTTTCAAGCTCCACAACAGCCTGCTTTGAAAATATTGTAATTCCGCGGGCACGTTCCTGCTTATTGGTATCCAAAAAGGCATCACGTGTATCAACGCGTCCAAGTTTGCGGATAGTACCTGTTTTGTAGAGAAGAGCCTCGGAAAGAGTTGTTTTTCCGGCATCGACATGTGCAAGCATGCCAATATTTATGTTTGGTTTATTTAAGTCCCCCATATATTGATCTCCTTAGTTAAGACATTTTCTGACTAAATCGTGGTCGATTATAAATACATAAAAAATATTACCATAATGACGGCTGTTTATAAGTCTTCCATGGTCAAGAACAGGAATGACAGTGCCATCTTTTCGTTTAAGGGAAAATGACAGATAATCATTGTTGTCATTCTCAAGTGCGTTAATCTGCTTCCATATATTTTCTTCGGCTGCTTCGCGTTCATCTTCTTTGATGATATTTCGGAAGCTGCGGCTTGTATAGTCAATTAATTCATCAAAATTGCTGCAGCCTGTGAGATTTAACATTTCTTTATTAGCAAAAAGAATAGAATCATCTTTTTTGTCAGCTTTGTATATTATAAAAGCACCCGGAAGATTTTCTGAAATATCGCTTAAGGCAAATCCAAGTGGTGTGCGTATTTTTTTGTTCATATTCGGATTAAATTCCAGACATTCATGTTTGCCTTTAATTTTTACGTTATATAAGGCAGTATCAGCATCAATAAGCAGCTGTTCTACAGAGCCGTCGTCAGGATTGTATTGTGCGTATCCAACGGAAATATTAAAGCTTTGTGTCTGGTTGCTAGCTATAAAAGAACGAGGCATATCCGTGAAAGCCTCTATTTGTGCTTTTGCATCTTTACATGTGCAGTTTTTCAGGATGATACAGAATTCATCACCACCACTACGACACAGAATTGAATTTTTAGGAAAAGAACTTCTTATTGTGTCGGCGAGAATGCATAATGCTTTATCTCCGGTTGAATGTCCAAAAAGGTCATTAATGAATTTAAAATCATCTATATCAAGTGCAATACAGACACAATGTTCATTACTATGTTTTTTCATATATTTTGTTAAATGTTCCTGAAATCCATTGCGGTTAAGAAGTCCCGTGAGATTGTCAGTAGATGAAAGGTTCTGCAGTATGATTCCATTGGCCTGAAGCACCATAAGTGCATATGTGAGACCTGTAAGGAGAAAAAGGATAATAAATCCCCCAATAAATACTGTTGTTGTTTGACTGTCTGCATGCCAGCCGTCTTTAGGTGTAACTTCAAGTTTCCATGAACAGCCACCTAATTCAAACTGATATGTAACAGGGCTTATAAATTCTTCACAATTGCTGTAAATTTCCGTAAATTCATCGGTAAGAGGTGATAAAGTTTTTGAGAGGCGGTAATAGTATCCGAAATCTTCAAGTGCATTTACCGAATCTGAAAAGATTTCCGGCACACGGATAATTGATATAGTAAATCCCCAGAAATATTTATCACCGGATTCATTTTCAAGATAGACAGGATTTCTTATGGTAATGCCGACATCACCCTGTTTAAGCTGGAAGGGTCCCTGCATAACGGTTATATTATTATCTCTTCCATAGCGTGCTATTTCACCACGGGAAGGGTCATTGATTAAGTCAATTTTGCCGGTATCATTACCTTTTTCAGGGTAAATATCTGTTACAACACCACCTGGTGCAAGCTGTATGCTCTGAATAGAATCGGTCATCATATTTTCGGCAACTTTTTCAAAGTGTTCAATCTGTCCATTTTCACTTATAATAATCTGTTCAAGTGACTTGGTGATTGTTATTCCATTATTAAGGTCAGCAATCATGCGGTCAGCGTAACTTACGGCATTCAGGGCTGCCTTATCCCTTACCCGTTCCTGGTTTGTATAGCTTATTTTATATATAACTACACACAGAACTCCTGTGCCGAAAAGAAAGACGAGCAGTGGAATTATAAGTTTGTATTTTAATGCTTTTAATTTTGGATAATTCATTGTGTAACTCCTGGTATGTGAAATGTCTGTAATCAGGTAATATAATCGTCTGCATTATAACATGTTTTATTTGACTAGTAAAATAAAATTTAGTACATTTGTACCAGATTGAAATGATTAAAGGAGACCAAATATGAATAAAAAAAATAATAAACAGATATTTAATCCGTATCTGCCATCTTATGAATATATTCCGGATGGCGAGCCGCATATTTTTGGTGACAGGCTTTATATATACGGAAGCCATGACAGATTTGGCGGCAGCGACTATTGTGAAAATGATTATGTATGCTGGTCAGCACCGGTTGATGATTTGTCTGACTGGCATTTTGAAGGTGAGATTTATAATAGAAAACAGCATCCATATAGGGAGGAGAGAATGCTTCTTTTTGCACCTGATGTTGTGAAAGGTGCGGATGGAAGATTTTATCTTTATTATTCTATGGCACATTCGTCAAGAATGTCTGTTGCTGTGTGTAATACTCCGGCAGGACATTATGAATATTATGGTGATGTAAAAACTTCAGACGGTCGTATATATGGAATTGACAAAGGTGACATGCTGCAGTTTGACCCTGGGGTATTTGCAGATGATGATGGAAATGTATATCTATATTCCGGTTTTTGTCCGAATAAGACGGAAGATGAGCATGGACGTATTATGGCAGGAGCACATGTATGCAGACTTAGTGATGATATGATTACAATGAAAGATCTGCCACACGTAATATTTCCAAGAGATTTTAAATGTCCTGAGGAAGCTGGATTTTTTGAAGCTTCGTCAATGAGAAAATTTGGCAGAAAATATTATTTTAT
>ENA-OURU01004330-OURU01004330.1-human-gut-metagenome-genome-assembly--contig:-NODE-4330-length-10568-cov-3.816323_pt1 | contig 10568 bp, 14 predicted proteins | sample MGYA00242137_ERZ509064 | MGnify/ENA primary metagenome ERZ509064 (study PRJEB26280, sample SAMEA2338777) | human gut metagenome | biome: human gut; feature: human-associated habitat; material: faeces...
CTAGCTCCACATAGTGCAATATTAGGGAAAAAAATATAATTAATAATTCCTGTAACTAGTGCTGTTATAATTATTATTTCAATTAATGTTCCGGACTTATATTTTTCCTCCAACATTGGACCTAATAATAAAAGATATGTTGCATTTCCAATAAAATGATTCCAGTTAGCATGTCCAAAAACATGTGTTATAAACCGTATATATGTCAAAGGATTTAATAATGATGAATGATATGTCATAAATATTAATCTTGTACTTTCACCTCTTGTAATTTCACCTAGTAGTGCTGCTATAAAACATATAAATATTAAACTTAATACTACCGGTGCATTAAATGTAATTCTAAATTTTCTTTTTATCTTTCTCATCTCCTTCTAATATGCAGTTCATTCATACATCGCTATTATATATTTATTCATATAATTTTCTATATAACTTGCTGTTTTGATTGATGTAATCATCATCACTTGCTAAAGCGTAAGCAAATCCTTAAATTTCTTTATTGCAAATGTATATTCTTCAACATTTCCAAAGCCATATTCAGCATAAATAAAATCTATTCCTGCCATCTTTGCTGCATTGGCATCGCCTTGTGTATCACCTACATATGCTGCATTTTTTATATTATTTCTTTCAATTACAAGCTTAATATTTTCACCCTTTGGAACCTTATTGTCTCCCCAATTCTGAAAATCTTTAAAATATTTTGACATATTATGTGCATTTAAAAATGTCTGAATATATCCGGCCTGACCATTGCTTACGATACAAAGTGTGTATTTTTCAGATAGTTTTGCAAGTGTGGACTCGAGTTCAGGATATAAAATTCCACCTTTTTCTGTCAGATATTCATTCTCGACCTCACAACATTTATCTAATATTTCAAGCTGTTTTTCTTTATCAAATTTCTTGAAAAGCCTTGCCGCTATTTCGTCCATAGGCAAGCCCATAACACTTTGAAGTTCTTCTTTAGTTATTATCCTGTCTTCTAATCCATCAAAAGTTCTTGCAGCCATTTCCCAGGAAATTCTTATATTTTCAGTGGCATCCCACATTGTTCCATCTAAATCAAATAATAAAGCATCATATTTCATACTATTCTCCATTCCGCAGACGTTTTTATTTTTCTTAATCCAAGTGAAAAATTCTTTTCATTACACTATCTTCTAATAATACCTGTTTTGCAAAATCTCTATATTTCTCTTCGTGTAGATATGTGTGTCTGTGTGGCTTGATTGTTGGTGCCATATCCACTGCTTTTATATAATCTTCTACATCAAGATTTAATGTCTCAACATAATCCCAGAAGCCTGTCTGTTCAAATATTGTATTTACACGAACATATCTGTGGTCCTGAACAACACTCATTACATAAGTTGCAATTCCGACCTGAATACCATGTAACTGTGGTCTTTCAAGCATTTTATCAAGCGAATGTGAAATCAGATGTTCACTGCCACTTGTCGGTGTACTTCCGCCTGCAATTTCATTAGCAATTCCACTCATTGCAAGTGAATCTACAAGCTCTTTTAAGAATAAATCGTCCTGTATAGTCTTAAATGGTGTTCTTACAAAACTGTTTACTGCCTTTTTAGCTATCATTACTGCGAAATCATTTATTTTAGAATATCCCATACCTGATTCATATTGCCAGTCGTATAAAGAAGTAATCTTAGACACCATATCTCCGATTCCTGAATATATGAATTTCGCAGGCGCACTTTTAATAATATCGGTATCAACTACAATGCCATATGCTATTCTTGCTGGTACTGATGTCCTTCTTCCATTTACTATAAGCGATGCACTCGCACTTGAAAAGCCATCCGAAGATGCTGAGGTCGGAATACTGATAAATGGCATTTTTCTTAAATATGCTGCATATTTTGCAGTATCAATTACCTTTCCACCACCTATTCCAACGATAACCTGACACTTCGCATCAATTGAAAATGCTAAATCAATAATATCCTCTATTTTAACCGTATCAAGTTCCTTGTATTCAATTACATTAACGCCGTCATTTTTTAGATTATCAATTATCTCCTGTCCAAACATATCAATAAGACCATTTCCAAAATATACAACGGCATTTTTCATATTGCCTGCCAATAAATATGTTCCAAGGTTCTTCATTGTTCCCTTGCCTACTTTTAGTAGTGTAGGTATTGCAATCTGTGTCTCTATCATTTTAGTTCCTGTATGATGTATTTATGTTCAGATACATCATATGCTCCTTTCTTTTTAACAACTTTTTTTCATTAATTCCTATTCCCAGCATATTTTATTAAATTTTTAAATATGTTATTATCTATATTCCTATTCCGTTTATTTTCAAGAAAATCTTCTCTAATTGCTCCCAATTCCTATTCCATTTATTTTTAGAAAAATCTTCTCTAACGGCTCCCAATCCGGGTTTCTGTCATCGCTCATGCTGCTTATAAGTTGATTATAATAAGTAAGTTTCTTCACGATATACTGATTAATAAAGTCCACCTTCGGTGCTTTATCAGCTTCCGACATCTGAATTTTTCTTGCCAATAATTCATTTACGGCAGGCTTCATATCTTCTTCCAGAACCGAATTAAATAACTCATCAAATAAGACAGGTGGCGGACATTTCTTCTCTTCAATCCATTTGCAAGCAAGGATAGGACGAAGAACATAAAAATACTTTTTATATTTTACCATATTATCTGTCAAATACTCATGATAATTTTTATTAGCAGTACCATAATAATGATACATAGCCGATTTGCAGGAAAAATATTGTCTTGCAACATCTTCATATATTCTCTTCCATTCATCCGTTGTGTAATATACAACCGGAGAATTACTCCACTCAAATAATGTCGCATTGGATTTATGAAAAAGCTGCAATGCCTTTCTGATATCCCAGCCATTTATGTCTAATATCTCATTTAGTTCCCAGTCAATAAAGTCTTTATTATCCCGAAGTGACAGATAATATTCCTTATTTCTCACGTAAATGAATCTGACATCATAATCACTGTCAGGCGATGCAAAGCCCCACGCCCTGCTTCCCGATTCAATCACATGCAACACACGTATATTTTCTTTTTCTTCTATCTCTTTAATTTTTATACGGACCAGTTCTTCAATCGTTCCATCAAAATTCTCATATCTCATCTCGCACCACTTTCTCATTTATTGCCATTACAAACTCCTGAACTTTCTTAATATCAGGTTCTTCCGGTAAATCAGTATTTTCAGCCGCATAATGCAAACGCTTTTCAAAATCTGACAACATTTCATAAAAACTATCACTAAATGTTCCGTCAGTTTTCTGATATTTACCAGAACGAATATCCATCAATAGTTCATGTTCTTTTACTCTATATGTATTTATCTCACCTTTTTCTAAAATATCCAATGCCATCGTAAATAGTCTTATTAAATGCATGGCATGTTTATTAAGGTGAAAATCGTCCTTTTTCTTATTACGTTTACCAATCTTCTCATAATCCTTAACTACATTTGACATAGTATTCCACATACTTACATAATCTCTGAGAGGATAATGTGTCATATTGGCATTTACAAATATCTCTGTTTCTAAATCTGGATTAACTGCTTTATCAATAAAAATCTCAATACTTCCATTCTCGAAATTCTTATAGCTTGCATTAAAATTATGCATAGCATTTTTAACTGAGTTGAAAATATGCTGTTCTTTCTCACTCTGTGGAAATGTATCCCTTGCCAGTGCATTCTGAAGTCTGCGAAGCTGCGCATCTGTATAGCCACCAAAAGACTGAATAGCTCTTCTTGATAAAAATAATTTCTTATTATCAAGTAACTGCCTGCCAATATCATTTAGATATAAATAATTCTCAGGATTCAAACCAAGTAACTCTATCGTGTTAGGATTACAGCTAAGAAGTAGGGAAACCATCTTATTAAATGAATATATAACTGTATCTGTGTTATCATCTACATACTGCTCAAACTGTGTAAGTCCAATCAAATCAGATTTCTGATTCAACGTAATACCTCTGATATCAATATCACTTCCATCAATATTTGTTCCATAAGAATAGCTGCCTGCAAGTCCGAGCAGAATCACATATTTACCAAGATGCTCATTAGTCTTAATAAAATCGTACTCTTCGCCTTGTAGAATTTCTTTGTAATTTTTATCGTAATTTTTCAAAATGTTCACCTCACTGTAGAGATTATCTGTTTTCTGTATATCGACATTTAGGGAAATTTGAGCAGCCATAAAATGACTTTCCAACATTATCACCTTTTTTTGCTTTCCTTAAGACAAGATTTGCTCCACATTTATTATATATTTAATTCATTAGTCTGTAAACATTCATTAGTACATATTTAGTCTTGTAGTAATCGCACAGAATCATTTTCAGGAATAATTGTTTCTAATTCAAGTGGAAGTTTTAGTATACATAATATAATATCACCCTGCGCCATCACAACATATCCGATATCTTATCTACAATCTCTGTTAATATTTCTATTTTTTTATTAATTTCATCAAATGCTTCCTCCACTCTCTCAATTACTTTATTTTCTTCTAATTCTTTGTCTATAATATCTTCTTTAATTTCATTTGAACTTTTTTCAATAATTTCGCCACATTTTCTAGCGTACATTTTAAATAAATCTTTTCCAAAAATTGTATCCACTAACTCGTCATTGCGATATACATAATAATCCGGAACATCTTTTTTAGCAGCTCTGTATCTATATACATATAATATTTCAAATACTGTGTCAGCATATGAATTAAAATAATATTTCTTATCTATATCATCACTAGTCGTATAATACCACTCTTTCATAAAATCACTCTTTCTCATCATTTACATAACAAATAACGCCTCGCAGAATTACATACAGAATAGTTCCTGTCGCTGTATCGCCAATTTTATCATACAATCTTCCTGCAATTGTAAAATATTTTTTATACATAGTAATTCTCTCCTTTAGCAATATGAAAATTTTCTATAATCTGTATTCTGTTGTTCAATCATTTTAAAGAGATTATCAACTCTTTTATTTTCGCATTTTCTTTGAATATTTACTTCGTATCTTGCATATTTCTCATTTAAAAATCTGGTCACCTTTTCTCCACGTCCGACTGCTGCTTTATATTTGTCATACTCATATATGTAATCAAGGCATCCCTGAATAGAATTAGAGTAAAGTTTATCTTACTGTCGATGATATGCTTCATACTGTGGATTTTCAAAATCAAGTGCTTTAGTTGTTGTATTTCCTATTTATTTTTATAATATCTATATTCGTATTCAAGATCGTCCATAGCATCTTCTACTCCTCTGGCATAACTAATATCTCTGTCATATCTATCATAGTCATAATGATAATCATTATATCCTTCATCATAAGGATACTGAGTATTTTCCTTTGTTGTGTTATTTTTTTTAGTATAGCTATATGATGAATTATTATTCTTATATGAGTTACTACTATAACTGTTACTTGAACTTCCTGAATTACTTTTGGTATAATTGCTTTTTGAATTCGTAGATTTTGTACTATACGAAGATTTTCCATATGTAGAACTTCCATACGTATAATTCTTACTACCTGATGACTTATGTAAATAACAATAATCACTACCACTAACCCGGTCATTATCACATCCCAATTTACTACATTTAGCATTAGTAGGCCCTGCTATAACATTTGTTAAAAAAAGAATACCAATTATTATAAGAATTGAAATAATACCTTGAGCAAATGAATCTTTTTCCATATAAATCAACCTCCTCTTTCATCTGTGTCTATTTCTTAATCAACAGCTTTAATTAAAGAAAACTCTCTAATAAAGAATGTCTATCCGGCATTATGCTTTCAACTATTCTTCTCATTTTTTTTGCCTCATAAACTAAATTATCTTTTCAACCTGTTATGATTTTGAATTAATGCATACAATAGCAATTATAATAATTTTCTTGCTAAAATAATGTGTTTTTGTTCTCTGATATGCATATAGTATCATCTTGACTGTCCCATAATTAGTACTTATATCTCGAACTTTTGTTTTTTGTTACTGTTCAGTCCCTAGCCATAAGTCCTCTCACGTAACCATATTTTACTCATTTTTTCATAATTCTATATTGTTATACTCTATTATCTTAAATTTACTTTCATACAAAGCATCTATTTACATTAATTCTCCAAATCTATAGTTATCCTTGATTAAAGCAATAAAATGCAAAGATATATGATTATGATTAAATCTATATCTCTGCATTCCAATTATTTAAAAATTAAACTTTTACACCACTCGGAAATATATACTCCAGATTTATATATTTTGTATATTTATAATTGAATTTGCTAATAAAACTATAGTTCTATCTTATTTTGTTCAAGAATCTTTTTTATATCTGTATAAGTCTTCTCTCTAATATTTACTTCACTTGCATACTTTTCAAAATCTGTGACTACTAAATTTATCTTAGAAATAATATCTATGCATTTTTTCTTTTTAAGTCCCATCTTTTTACCAACTTCTAATAAATCCGTTAGATTAATGTCGCTCTTTTTACCATTTATTGTCATTTGATGAGCATTCAGCCACTTGTTAGTAACATCATATGAATAAGTAATATCATATGCCGGTGATAATCTCCATTTCCCACTTCTGTCCATCAAAAATGATATATTTTTTACATGATCATCCTGATTAACCGCTATACAATTAAATACCATTCTACTAAAAAACTGCTCAATATCTATCATTGGCAAATTCATTTCACGCATATATCCTACCGCCATTTCATAACTGCAAAGTCTCGGTTCTTTATAACTGATATGTGCTACTGCCCCTAGCGATTGCATATGCAATTTTTTTCCATTAATACGGTCAAATCGCTTTGTCATAAAATGATTTTCTCCAGCATTAGAGTATATTCTACATTCATTCATATGAATACCCGCATCCAAAGCCATTTTATAATATGCATACTCAATCAGGGTATATTCCGGTACATCTTCTAATCCATGATCACCATTCTTCGAAACATTATCAAATTTCATCAACCAAAAATCATAATTCTCGTCCAAATTTAGCTGTCCAGATTTAATCTCGTTTGTCTTTTCATTCCATGCAATTAAAGCCTTTGCTCGAGCACCTCCTGCTGAACTCCCAACTTGAACTAATTGTGAATATGTCAATGCCTCCTGAGCATTTAATGTAATCGCCTTTCTTTGATTTAATACATCAGAAGCAAATTTTACCATCTCAGATATATTTATATTCTCATTTATATCACTTATTTCTGAACTAGCCGGCACATATTCAAGTGCTCCCATTCCCCTTTTTCCTGTATAGCACAGCCTATCAATTGCCGTAAAATCTTTTATTGATTTACCTTGTGATGCAAGCCATTGTTCTATTACTTTATTTCCAAAAGTATCCGGCAACGAGTCCACAACTAAGCCTGGCATACCGAAAAATGGCTCTCCGGAAAGTGATGGGAATTCGTATACAATATTGCTAAGAGGCATCATTATTGGTGATATTTCTATTCCACTTTTTAAAAAATCTTCATCATATTCAAAAGATGCATATGTCTTATCTAAATCTTGATGTATAATACCTACTCTCGTTCCCCACAAATATATTTCTGCTGTTGTATTCATTTATTCTTCATCTCCCCATTTGAAAATACCACTAGTTTTCTCAGTTTTTCTAACTCTCTGTTTTGTTTTTTCTTTATCATTTAAGTAAAATGATGGACGCTTTGTCTGATCCGGAATAAGCAAATCAATATTTCTATCTAGATTAAGTGCAGATAATATTTTTATTAAACTCTCAAGCTGAATCGAAGCTCCCTGTTCCAATCTTGATATACTACGAACAGACACTCCTGATTCATTCTCTAAATCTTTCTGTGAAATACCAGCATTTACTCTATATTGCTTTATTCTATTTCCAATAAGTTTTTGATATTCCTGATAACTCAATTTATTCATTTTACACATCACCTTTGCTTAATTATGCTTACATCTTAAAATAATAAGTCATTTTTGTCTAGTTATTTTATATTATTAAATAATAATTTCCCATAAGACTTGGTATACCAATATTTACTTTAGATTTATAATAACCACAATTCCAATTTTATATATCTTACATTCTACTACATTATCTCACCACTATCCAGCACAATTGTAAATGGTCCATCATTAAGAAGCTCTACCTTCATATCTGCACCAAATTCTCCTTTTTCAACAACCTCTACCTCTTCCTTACATTTTCGAACAATGTACTCGTATAATTCTTCCGCTTCTCTTGGTGCTCCTGCCTTAATAAATGATGGTCTGTTACCCTTTTTACAATCTGCATATAATGTAAACTGAGAAATAAGCAATAATTCCCCATTTACATCTTTAAGTGCAAGATTTGTTTTACCTTTTTCATCTTCAAATATTCTAAGATTAATCATCTTTTTAACCATCTTATCAGCAATTACTTCGTTATCGTCCTGACCGATGCCGATAAGAACCATATATCCTTTATTGATTTTTCCTTTAACTTCTCCATCTATTGTTACACTTGAATGTTTTACTCTTTGAATTACAAATCTCATTTCTTCTGTTCCTCTTTCTTTTCAAAATAATGTCGGGTCTGCTCCATACCATGTCTGTACTTCATTTTCTGCTGTTACATTCCCAATCCAAGCTATTCCAAACACATACCTTGTTGTCTTAGTTTCTTCCAAAATCAGATAAGAAACGCCATCTTCCATATAAACATTATCGTAATCATATATATCTGAATCACGTGTTCCATCAGGATAATATCCTGCATCGCCTTCCATACCTATCGACAATTTAGTATTATCTCTGTAAAACGACTTTAACTCTAAGTGTTCACCTGCTTCTATTCCGTCTTCTTTGGATGAAATATAATCATTACTTATACTTGCAGGTGATACTGTTTGATAATTCTCTTTGCAACCATTGCATTTAAATCCTTATTAACTGCAATCGTGTAAACTCCGTTCGAATACATAAAATGTGAACCTTTACACCTTTGATATTCATACCCATTGTTGAAAAGTATCTTTTTCATTTTTTTGCATCTACCATATATATCACCTATCCTTTTCCTGATTTGTCGTGATATTCCACAATATCATCTAACCATTCCATACTTACTAATCCTCATCAAATTCATCTATTGCATCATCTACACCATCAGCATAATCACTGTCCTTATCGTACCTGTCATAATCATAATCTCCATCCATATAGACATCATCATATCCATCATCATAAGAATCATATGTGTTCTTCTTTGTTGTACTCTTCTTAGCACTGCTACTATATGATGATTTATTTGTTGAATTTGATTTGTTATTGTAACTGCTACCTGAACCTGAACCGCTTGTACTGCTCTTAGAAGTACTACCGTATAACTTATTTGAATATGATGAACTGCCATATGAATAACTGCTTCCAGAATAAGGCTTATGTAGGTAACAATAACTGCTATTTGATGCCTGATTGTTATCGCAACCCGACTTAATACATTTAGGTTCGCTTGCTTCACCAATTGCAACTATAACATAAAAAATACCAATTACAACCAAAAATATAATTAATCCCTGTCCGAATGAATTCTTTTTCATATGCAATACCTACTTTCTTTCAATCATCTGCAACTCAATTTCTTAGTTGCTATTAAAACCTAATCAATCAAAATCATAATCGTCAGGATCTAACCCTGCATTTTCCAGTGCCTCTCTCCTTTCATCTTCATCCATGCATTCAAGTTCTATTGTATCTAATCCTGCCAAGGATAAATCATCTTCCAATTCATCCTCATCACTTGTTTCTGTTTCATCATGATGTCCGAAAACAACATCATCCATAATAGAATATTCATATATATTAAGTTTACCATCACCATCAAAGTCAAAATCTGAATCATATAATCTTCCATCTGTTCCTAACATAATATTGTCCTCCTACTTATCGTAATGATTAAATCCGCCAAATAAACCTCTGTCACTATGACTTGTCCTATGCCCACTATTATCATATGTATTAACACTTCCGAATAATCCTGGCCGGCTCTCACCTACTTTGTGTCCACTATTATCGTAATGATTCATTGTACCAAACAAGCCCGGACTGCTATGTCCCACTTTATGACCACTTGCATCATAATTGTTCATGCTCCCAAATAAGCCCGGTCGGCTCTCACCCACTTTATGACCGCTATTATCATAATGATTCATTGTACCAAATAAACCTGGACGGCTATATCCTTCTTTCTTCATATAAATCAACTCCTTTTGAATAATAATTACTTTTCTTAATTCTTAATTTCCATGTTCTCCTTTCTTATGCCAGCATATTAACATATTCACTGTCCCATAATCAGTACTTTCATATCGAACTTTCGTTCTGTGTTACTGTTCAGTCCCTAGCCAAATCTCCTTTCTCATAACCGCATTTTGATAATTAGCGTTCTTTTTGATAATTTTATTATACCTGGAACTAAAAATTTTTAAGTAGTTTTTCGTAAAATCAGTACCACCAGC
>ENA-OURU01004335-OURU01004335.1-human-gut-metagenome-genome-assembly--contig:-NODE-4335-length-10563-cov-3.016368_pt1 | contig 10563 bp, 9 predicted proteins | sample MGYA00242137_ERZ509064 | MGnify/ENA primary metagenome ERZ509064 (study PRJEB26280, sample SAMEA2338777) | human gut metagenome | biome: human gut; feature: human-associated habitat; material: faeces...
AATGCTGTCATCCACAGTTTGACAGCACAGAGCTCCGCAGCATATAGGGCAACACCGCACAATTCACGGCTGATGCCTTAAGCGTCACCTCGCTTGCAGATTTTCCGGCAACTGTCACAAAAATGCTCGCGAATACACAAAGTATTCGCTGCGCTTTTTGTTTAACCTGCCAAAAAATCTGCCGGCGCGATTCGTCACTTAGAATTGTACGGTGTTGCCCTAAAGCTTTTTACGGGGTTCCTCCACCGGCAAGAGCCGGTGGTTTCCTTACTCAATAAAAAACGCCTTGCGCTTCGGCGCGCAGGCGTTTGTATTAAACAGCGCCGCCGGTGCATTGGGCGGTAAAGCCACAAAGCAGCGGTTTATGTGGCGGTTTATAAGCTCCCGGCCGCTCCGGGCCGCAAAAATGCGCAGCATTTGTCCATGGTTTTCGCGCGTTTAAAAACAACAAAAAACCCTGAAAAATGGCGGTTTAAAGCCAAATTTCAGGGTTTTCTGCTGGAGCTGTTAATGCGATTCGAACGCACGACCTCATCCTTACCAAGGATGATAAATATATCGATATATAGTTATTTTATTGATTGTGTTAGTTTATTTGTTAGTTTATAATTTAACAAAACTTTTTTATTCCCTTTCCATCTGCTCCATGAAGCGGCGAATTTTTTCGCGTTCACGCTCACCTTCTGCTTCCTCCATCATCTCATGCAGGTGCATCATCATGCCGTCCTTGGCATTATGGCGGCTGTACCCGCCATCACGGCTATAGCCACCACGCCCGTCACGGCTGTAACGGCCCATGGAATCGCGTTTGCGGCCGCGGTAGCTGGAGCCACGGCCATAGGTGCCGCGCATATCGGCTTCCCAGTTACCGTCACGGCTGTAACCGCCGTCTTCCTCCAGCATCTCAATCTTGTCCAGATTCTTGATGGTGTCGGTCAGCTTGTGGATAATATCCAAGTCACCAGCGCCCCACTCGCCCTTGTTGACAATCTCCTCCAGTTCGTCGCAGAGCTTTTCTTTCAGTTTGTACATGTATTCCATTGTCTGTTCTCCTTTCACGCTGTGCGCTCTACAATAAAGTTACTGTTGGCGACTAAGATGGGCTGCGTGCTGGTGTTCTTCGCAGCAACAGTAATGCAGCAGCCTCGGGGAACGTCTACCACAGCAGAAACATAGATGTTAAAGAAATCCTCAGCGGCAGCCGGGGTGACGGTAGCGGTGGAAGCATTCAGCGCCTCTCCGTTGATGGAGATTGCCGCCGTGATGGCCTCTACAGTCCCGCCAGTAGGGATAGCAATGTTCGCCCCAAAGGAGACTTTGAATTTCGCCCGGCACTGGTTTGTAAGGCCACGGAGCGTCACCAACCCAGCCCCTTCCCGATGAACGATACAGGGCTTTCCTGTGTTAGCCTCTTCGGTTAAAGGCACATTTTGGCCAGCTGCAACAGTTACGATTGCACTGTTAGTATATTCAGCCATAATTTCAATCCTTTCTTTGTGAAAAAAATAGCGGCGGGTTTCCCCGCCGCTGTTGTCAAAAAGATAGCGGCGAGGCTGTTGCCCCGCCGCATGGTTCAAAATCGGCACGGGGCCGAACATGTAAAACTCGTTTACAAGCTGATGGTTATGCAGTTTTCAGCAGCCGCAGCTATTATAGCCGCAGCACCCCGTGTAGGGGTTGGGCACCTGATAGGACGGCACCGGGGAAGGCGCAATACGGCGGATAAGCTCGTTAGTCTGCGCGTCCAGCGTTGCGGTCAGGTAGCTATTCTGGTTCGCTTGAGAGGCCGCCAGCTTCAGGCTCTGGTTTTCCGCCTGGAGGCTGGCAATCTTATCCTGCGTCAAGAAGTCCAGAATGGCGCGGCTGTTGGCGTTGGCATTGTCGATAATGTCACGGGTACTGTTCTGGATGGTGTTGCGCGTATCGCAAGCCTGCGTTGCCATATTGTAGTTCACGCCGTCAATAGCGCGCTGGGTATCGCAGCAGCACTGAGCCATCTGAGTGCCCAGACTGTTAAGGCCCTGCTGGGTCTGATAACCCAAAGTACAAATGGCATTGTCCACGCCGTGGAAGCCGTTGCTCACCGCGTCACGGATAGAGGTCTGGCCGTTCTGGAGGCCATTCAGGGCAAAGCCTTCATTGATGTCTGCACGGGTAGCAAAGCCCTGAAAACCGGGGCCATTCACGCCGTTCCCGCCGCCGAAGCCGCCATAGCCGCCCCAGCCGAACATACCGAAAATCAGGAACAAGATTATCCACGCGCCCCAATCTCCGCCCCACATGCCGCCGTTGCCATTGCCGTATGCAGGCTGCACCGGCATAGTCAAAGTTGCATCGCTCGAAAGAGACATATTTTTTACTCCTTATTTTATATTTCAAAACCGTGGCCACGGATTTTGAGCGTTATTTCCCAAACATTCCCCGCATGGAATTAAACATCCCCTGCATCTGCTGGGCCTGCTTCTGCACCTGGTCTAGCTGTGCCTGCGAAATGCGCCCGCTGCTCACCATTTCCTGTATCATGGCATTCGGGTCTTTCCCCTTCATCTGCTGCATGAAATTCTGGAACTGCTGCATCATCGGGTTTCCATGCTGTCCGCCCATAGCATTGAAAAACGGGTTCATTTCGCATCCTCCTCCGCAGGTTTATCTTCTTTGGCCGTCAGCGCGTCCAAACGGGCCGCTAGCGCCTGCAATTCCGCCTTTGTGGCAAACTCTGTGCCCGTTGCCTGCTGCGGCGTTCTAGGGCCGCTGGTGCGCTCTACAAGGTCATATATTTTAATGGACGGCTTGCCGGAGGCGTCGGCCTGTTTGAGGTAAATGGTAGGGCTGTTGCTGTCCCATAAAGCAACGGCAGAGTTAGGGGCCACGAGATAGCCCATTGCCTCCTGCTCACCATTTACCCAAACGATGTTTTGCCCGGGCTGTGCCGGTTGCTGTGGTACAGGCTGGTACTGCTGCCGCAGCTGCGCAAGCTGGTCTTGCATCGGCGGCTGGTAGTATGGAGGCTGATAACCGTAGTAATTCCCGTATGCCATATTCAATCACCCTTTCTGCCAGTAATACAGCGGAATTTCGTTGCCGCTGTTCCATGTGTCAAACCATTCCCCGTTCTGCACGCATACTACATGCCCGGAAAGGGCCAAAATGTAAGTGCCCGACGGATGCTCTTCCGCAAACTGTGCCACCGTGTAGCAGTCCGGGCAGGTGTTAGGCAGTATCTGCCTTTCAAATCCCTGTTCCCGCAGGTAGGCCCCCCACACATGGTTTGCACTGGGCATATCGCCCATCATATAGCCCTGCATTGCAAGGCCGATGTAGGTTTCATCCCAGCTTTTCCCAAGGGCCTTTGAAATGGCCCGCACTGTGCAATCCCCCACATTTTTGTGCTCCGGGTTAGCGTTATAGCTCACAAATCCCACGTTCCATTTCACTCCCCTCTGATGTGTGTATTTCCTCGCCTAGCTCTGGCAGTGTCAAAGCCTCGCAATGCCTGTAAAACATTTCTACCGCCATGGAATACCCGCATCCGCTTTGCATCATTTTTCTTATATATTCATTCATAAAATTCACCGTAAAAGGGGGCGTTGCGTGTACGCGCCTGCGGCGGGCGGGGTGTGTTCGCCTCTTGCCCCTCTACCCTAATTTTAAGCAAAAAAAAGAGGGGAAACCTTTCGGCTTCCCCTCTGAAAAATGTCATATTTCCCGCATGATTTTCTTTGCTGCGGATTTAATTTTTCTTTGTATTGTGGCCTCTGAAACATTCAGCGCCATTGCCATTTCCACCGTGCTCTCCCCACGTCGGCGGCGTTCGAACACTTCATGTTCCAAATCGCTGAATCCACAATCTCTTATAAGCCTGTCGCATTCCGCACGGCTGAACTCAAACTTGTACATGGCTTTCACTCACCGTCTGCATCTCCGTCATAGAGGCCGTGTTAGGCAAACAGGCCGTTGCTGCCATAAAACAAAACGCCGCGCAAAAGATAAGCGTTTTCATAAGGTCAACAACGCAGCGCCTCTTTTCCCGCTTTTTGTACTCACGCACAATTTCCATTGCCATGCTCATTTCTTCGTTTTTGTGTTCCATATGCACACCTCTCATTCCTTGAAAACTTAATCATATGGGTTTGAAGGTTCTTTTCCACCACTCAAAAACCACATAAACGAACGTTGCGCCCGTGTCAGTCCCGGCAGGCTGTCTATCGCATTTTTTCTGTCTGCGTTTTTTACTCCCCCTTCTCCATCCCAATTTTCAATTTGCTTGTAATATGCCCACAGTGCAAGTCCATCCGGCCCAAACTCTTCGTACATGTCGGCATAATTTTCCCGTGATTCTGGGACGGTATAGTCTTCGAACATCTCACTCAGTGCAACATCCTTAGCTGCCGCATATGCACCTTGCAAAGCATCCGCCTTTTGTTCATCTGCTAGAGAATCATAGCCCGGCATTTCCAAAAAAGCGTTGGCAGCATCGTAAGATGCCTGTCCAAGCAACCTCTGGAACTCCGAATACTGCTGGTTGTCAAGGTCTATTTTCTCCCCGGCCACCGTCACTGTGCGGTCTGCTTTGTGCGGGAAAACACCGCTGTCGTTCGTGGCGCCATACAACCGCATAATTTCTTCATCAAGCGGCGTTTGCCCTCCGCTGTACCCAAGCTGCCCAGGGTTCAAATATTGCGCAAAAGCAGCTTCCAGTGAATTGCCGCTTCTCTGCACTTCATTTCCCCAAGTGTCGTATGTGGCGGGTAACGTCTGAGAAAGGCCCGGTATCTTGCTTTTAAGGGTATCTATCTGCGTCTTGAAGAAATCACCTTTTGAATAAGTGGAGCGCTGTGTGGTGTCAGCCACGCGGGCCGTCGCCCCCGCTAAAGAGGGAATCAGGCGTTGCGGTGTTTCCAGCACTTCATTTATCAGGTTTTCAGTCGTGGAACCATAGCCGGAAAACACGTCCAGCAGGTTTTGCAGTGTGCTCTGCTGTAGCAGTGTATCACCAAAGGCCGACACACTGCTCTTTATGATGTTTACAAGGTCTTTTGTCTCTATACTTCCGTCCTTGTCAAGCTGGCTCATAATAGTGCTGCCCAGCACAAGGCCCATTGAACCGGGCTGTGCCCAGTCATAGGTGTAATAATTGTCTCCAAACTTCACCGCATAGGGCAGCCACCCCTGTTGCTTCTGAAAGGCCGCCTTGTCCTCGTCCTCATCCTCCGGCCCGGTGATAATTCCCTTGTTATAAAGCCCGATGCCCAACAAAATTGCCAGCGTGCCCGTTGTCGCTTTAGCCACTTGGTCTATTACTGCGGCGGCTTCCGCGCCACTCTTTGCCATTTTTACGGCGGAATAAATCCCTGCCGGGCTGTAGTCCAGTGCACGCATCGTCACGTTAGCCGGTGTTTTGGTAAAGGGCAGCAGTGTTTCTCCAAAAAATCCCGTATTTTTCTTAATGCTGCTCACAAGCCTTGTCATGGCATTGTCGTCCTTGAAGGTGGCCTTCATAGCTTCCTGCACAGCACGGTCAATGGCAGAGGCAGGCACGGCGTCCAGAGTTTTGGCGCCGGATGCTTCAATGGCCTTAGAAAGATACGATTTGAAGCGTTGTGCCACAAAGCCTTTGTCGCCAAGCTCCAGCAGGCCATAGGTCAACTGCCGCACATTTTCCGCTACACTTTTCTCGCTCGAAAGTGCGTCAAATACGGAATCGCCCGTCAGCTTTTGTGAAATCGTGTTCAGGCCACCCTTTACCCGGCTCCCTACATCTTCCAAAACAGGAATATCGCCAGCTGTGTGCCCGTTCATTCCTTTGAACATCTCTTTTTCACGTATGCCCTGCATGGCGCTGTTTTCCCATTTGCTCGCAGTGTTATCAATGCTTCCTTTTATGCTGTCATACACCTGTGCGGCAAGGTCTTTGCTTTCCTTGCTGGCCGTCAAGGCCAGTTCCGGTTTGAAATCAGGGTTTATCTTGCTGTATACCTTCTGCCCTAAAGCCGAAACCTTGTCCGATGTAAAAGTGGCTGGCATCATTGCAATGTTGGAAAGCACGTTTCGCACCTGCGTTCTGGGGTTCAGCAGCATGGCAATATGCGAAAGCTCCACCATTTTTTCCTTCATCGTCGTGGGGTACTCTTTGGCAACTCGTTTCCCCACGCTCTCATATATGTTCTTTAACGCCTCCTCGTCTCCTTTGGGCACATCCCCAAAGGCTTTTATTTCTTCATCCGTCAGGGTAAAGTCCTTCCACTTTTCCCCGAATTTCTTTGTCCCTTCAGCGTTCATTTTGTCTATTTGCTTTTGCAGGTAAGAAAGCGCCGTCATGGGGTCTTCCTTCATCAGCGCAATAGCTGCCGCTTGGCTGAACTGGCCGCTGCTTGTCAGTGCCGCGCTCATGTCGCGCAAAAGCTGCGCCGCATCCTCGCTTCTCCCTTGACGTATCAATTCATCTGCAATGTTCTTGCCGAGCGGAATAGCCGCCGGGTCTTTTGTTTCCAGCATACTTCTGAAGCTGCGCTGCGCTTCCTCCAGCCCATTCCCCCATGCGGCATCCGCTTTTGCAATGGTTTCCGCGTTGGAAAGCTGCCTGTATACCTCTGGCGTGTCCACAAATTCAGCTTTTACTTCGTCTGGCAAGTCGCTTTTCGTGCGCAAGCTCTCTGCAAATCCTCGTTCCCGCATACCGGCGGGGATATTCGGTTCTCCCGCGCTGCGCACTGCCCGGCCTCTCGTTAAATCAGAAACAGGCGCGCTCACACTTATAGAGGCATCATCCATTACGGAAGGAATTGCCGCCTGCGCCGCGCTGGCTTGCGCTCTCGGCATTTGCAGCGCAACGTCGGTTTTCCCTATTTCAATCAGTTCATCCCGGTATGCCAATGCAGCGTCATAGTCTAACACAGGCAGGGCGTCTAAGTCTGCTTTTGTCCATTTGTGAAATCCACCTTCCGCTTCTGTAAGGTTCAGCCTTCTTATTATCTCATCAATATTCAGGCCATCCGCCAGCTTCATCACAAATACATCCTGCGGCCCATATGTCCATCCATTCGGAGCATATTCCGGGTTCCAAGGAACCTTTGCAACCGGTTCAAAGCCATATTCTGAGTATTTTGCTACTAAACCGGCACCATAGCAATCCAGCTTTGTGCCGCCGTTGTTTATGGCCTCTAATAAAAGTGGTGTAACTGCTTTTTTAGCGTTACTTTGCGGGTTTTTGAACACCGCCTCAATATCGCCATCCGCTGTTACCAACGCACCAGCCAGCCCATCACTGCTCATAAAGGTGACAGTGCCCGGCTGTGTCAGTTCTTCCACACTTTTGCCACTCACCATCAGCCCATGCGGGTTGCTTTGTCGCGCCTGTTCCAAGGCAGAAGAAAAGAGCTGCGGTTCACTCGTCGTGTTCCGTAGCTCTAATTGTGTTGCTCCCGATTTTGCAATAGCCTCTTGTGCAGGCGAATTGTTGCTTAAAGTTCGATATAATACTTCAGTTCTTCCAGACTGATTCCCGAAGTTAGCATTGCTTTCGCCACTTCCAAATCTACCGGGTTCAGCGTGCTGAGATATGCTTGTAACTCTTTCTGTTCCTGTGAACTCACCCTGCGCACCTCCCGTGCTGTTCATAGTTTCACTATATGCTACCTTTTGTCCGTTGTCAAGGCCCTCACGCAGCATGCGGCGTGTCTCGCTGCTCGTTTCGGGCAGCTTCATCCCCGTGGCCTGCTCAAAAGCCGCCCGGTTTGCGCCGCCCGGCTTCAAAGTCTCTATCTGCGCGTTTGTCAACGTGCCTTCCCGGTACGCCTGCACCAATTCATTCGCAGCGTTTCCGGCAGCTTTTTCCTGCCGCACCACATTGTCCAGTATCACCGGCTCTTCTGCTTCCAGCGGCGTATATCCGCGCTGCATCACATATTCCGGATAAGCCTCTTTCAGCCTCGTAACCATCCGCTGTTCATCTGCGGTCAGCTCTGCGCCATGAATGGCTTTTTCCAGCGCGGCATCCTGTGCGGCAGACATTACAGGCCGCCCATGAAAGCGGCTGCTCAAAGCGCGCAGTGTTGCCGGGGCCAACTCGCCCAGCGTGTTAAAGCCTGCATTCGTGGCGATGTTTACGCCAGCCTCTTTCAGAATGTCGCCTATGCTCAGTTCTTCTTCACCGGGCGCCACACCGTTCTTCTGCTGTTCTAAATATTCCCCGGTCATCCGCAGCGTCATGGGCAGCGTGTCAAGCCCAAGGTCAAGAATAGAATCGCCCAGCATGCCCGAAATGGCCTGAGGCGTCGCCAGTTCGCCCAATACCGGAATACGCTGTAAAGCCTGCGCTGCGCCTGTAGAAGCAAGCCGTTCTCCGGCCTTACCCAGCGTCGGGCCAACGCCGGGTATTGCCTTCATAGCTGCGCTGCCAAGGGCATACTGCCCCAGCATGCTGCCCATATAGCCCGCGCCATATGCCAGCGGGTTTTGCGTCTGCGCGCTTTCGCTGCGCTCTGAAAGGCCCAAGGGGTTTTCCTCTTCAAAGCCAGCCCGCTGCCAATTTTGGTCTTCCAGAGATTCCCGTATCTGCGGCACAAGCGGCAGCGCATTCCCCGCGCCGGAAAACGCGCTGCGCACATTGCTCAGTTTGGTAGCCAGCGTGTCCATAATTTGCACCTGCATCAAAAGCTTTTCTACATCTTCTGTGCTTTGCCCTAGTTCGTGCAGCCGCCGCGCCGTCTCATAGTAAACATCCAAATCCGGCCCAATCGTGCCATTCCATGTTTCCACAGCTTCCCGCGCAATTTTTTCCTCGGCCTCCGTCATTTTGCGGCCCGGCTGTGCCAGTTCATACAGCATCCCCCAACTCAGGGAATTTTGCGCATCTTGCTCTGCCTGTTCCTGTAAGCTGGCAACGCGGTCTTCCAGAGCAAGCACTTCATCTTTCGCATTGAGGTATTCCGCAGAATAAAGCGCCCCCATGCCCCCGGTTTCAAGGCGCGCCAGATTTAAGCGTGCCGCATTTAATTCATCCTGTGCTTCTTCCAAAACCGTCTTCTTAGGTGCAGCCGTCTGTTCCTGCTCTACGGGTTCTTCTGCGGCAGTGTTTTCTTTCTGCCGGGCCTGTTCTTCACTTATTGCTACTGTTTTTTGACCGGAGAGCTCCATGTATTTTTGATAGTATTCTTCGCGGTTCGCCTCCATTGCTGCAATTTCTTCTTTGTCCACACCGTTTTTTCTCGCGTCTGCTATGCTTTGGCGTTCTGCCTGCCATTTTTCACGCCAATACTCCGGGTTTTCCGGGTTTTGACGAAGCGCCGCTTCCTCTTTTTCTTTTCGCGCCGCAGCGGCTTCGTCCTCTTCCTTTTGCAGCTTATCCGCGTCTGCTTTGGCCTCACGGTACGCCTGTGCTGTTCCGTTTGCCTCTGCAATAGAAACACCCCGGCGCTTCTCGTCGTTTGTGCGCGTGTCGCCTGCGCCAGCCGTCCCGCGGGAACCATAACGGTTTGCTCCCCGGTAAGAAGCATTCATTTCCTGTCTGGCCTGTTCAGCCTTTTCCTGTGCAACCTGCGCCGGGGTTTTCATGCTCTCCAGCGCAGCAAGGTTTTCTTCATACGTCGGATTGAACGCTTCCCCCCACAGCGGGCTATCGTCTATGACAAAATCCATCTGAGAAGAGGCAGAAGGCTTGTATTCCTGTTCGTCCTCCAAATAGGGAATCTGCTGCTCCCCCGCTGTGTCGCGTGTCTCTCGCACTGTTTCTGTGTGCTGCTGCGCCATTTCCTTTATTCGATTCGGGTTATTTTTCACTGCTTTTTGAAATGCTTTTTCAAACGCTTTTTTATAGACATCGCTGTTACGAATTTCGTCCAAATACACGCCTTTCACCCCTTATTACCTATTTGCATAATATCGGCCCGGCCATGTTCCACCTACTACATTATGCAAATACCAAGTATATGGATTTTCCGCTTCTTCAATGGCATCCTGTTCCGCCTGTCTTTCCGCCAAAGCATCAAAAGTTACAGCTTTTGCACGAACAGGAGTATATCCGTTTTCGCCCTGCGTTGTGTCGATTTTCTTCACATTGTTTCCACCATCATATGAACGTTTCGCCACACTGGAGGCGTAACTGCCGCTGTTCCCTGCTAAATCCAGCATTCTATTCAGGTATTCATTGGTAAGGCTGAACTGTGTGTTGTAATTGTCGGCGGCCGCCTGCGCAATCAGGTTTGCCAAATTGTTTTCAAGCTGCTGCACGGCGTTCGCCTTCTGCATTTCCATCTCGGAAAGCTGGTTATTATACGCCTGCAAAGCGCTGGCCTTGTTTGCGTTCCAGTCGTTCATCAAATCGGCCAGGCTGTCATTGCGGCCGGAGTCAATGGTGTTGCGGCTGTTGCCGTAGTTGTTATACATGCCGGCCAGCGCGCTTTCGCTGGCGCCGCCCGAAAGGCCCTGCGCCGCAAGCTGCTGGCCCATATCACGCTTGTTCATCATGTAGTTGATATATGCCTGCTGCTGGGCGTTATCGGCCTGCTTGTTTACGCCCGAAACGCCTGTATTATAGTTCTGTTCCAACTGCCCCAGTGTGGAATC
>ENA-OURU01004347-OURU01004347.1-human-gut-metagenome-genome-assembly--contig:-NODE-4347-length-10523-cov-4.160298_pt1 | contig 10523 bp, 5 predicted proteins | sample MGYA00242137_ERZ509064 | MGnify/ENA primary metagenome ERZ509064 (study PRJEB26280, sample SAMEA2338777) | human gut metagenome | biome: human gut; feature: human-associated habitat; material: faeces...
ATCGAAAATAACCTCATTTCACAGAGGTGAAACTCCTTCTTTATGGTTTTCACCCGACAGACATCAACTCATCCCGGAGATCTACTCCGGAGGAGTCGCACCCTGGTCGGGTCCCCAAGGTTCGGGACGGCGGGCCGGATCGCGCGGATCGAAACAGCGGATGCCCTGCCGCTCGGAAAGCGCGGACACGGAATCCATACGCCGCATGCAATCCTCATAGTCCTTCACTTCGGGCTGCGTCCGGACCGAGGCGTGCCGCGGCATAGGCGACGATATCGCGAATCTCCTCCCGCGCATAGAACCGTGCCGGCGTACCGGGATCGCGGCGGCTCCCGACTCCGCCGACCGACGCAAGACGCGGATAACCCTCGATCTCGATGCCGGGGATCGGAAGAACCGACCGGAAGGCCCCCTTGCGGAGAGCCTTCCGGCAGCCGGTTCAGACGTCAAATGTCATATCGCGTGATTTCGTAAGCCAGAATACCGTTATCGGTCGTCAGCATGTAGGCCTGCACGGCATTACCGTCCTCGCTGGCTCCGAAGGCCACGTCGCCCGTGCCGTTTCCGTTCGCGCCCAGCACGACATCGCCCGAAACGAACGGATAGGAGGAGGTCATGCCCGTGGGAGAGTAGCCCGTCCCGGGAATATCGGCCGTTCCGGTCGTAAGATTGCCCTCGCGCGAATCGAAGAGAAATCCCGAAATAAGGGCTCCGGCGGCAGGATCCGCAATATCGGCGACATAGAGTCGGGCAGACTTGATACCGCTGGCATTATCCTTATGGCAGTTCTGAATGCCGATAAGCCGCATGCCGTTGAAGTCGATGCAATCGACACCCGTGATCTTGTCCGTCAGCCAGAAGTGCGTCGTCGGCACCGTGAACTGCGTAGCGGATATTCCGTTCGCGGGAACATAGGTTACCGTACGCCGCTCGTTGCCCGATCCGTAAACATACCCCGGCGACAGGTTGTCGTCGCCCATCGAGAAGAGCACCGGCTTGGTCGTGTACCACATCGAGGCGAGGCTGTTGGAGCGGAACTCCACGACGGCCGTCGCGGTCGAAGCGACTCCATCGGCGAGCGGAATGAAGACCGAACGGATCTTCTGGATGCAAGAGGTACCGATTATGGCTTCGCCCGAGGTCACGTCGCCGATCACATCGACCATACGGCCGATATCGTAGGTCGTCGTACCCGGATTGGCACTGCGCAGCGGAGCAAAATAGGGATCGGACGGCAGGCTCTTCGAGAAAATCAGGGTCGGAGCGTCCCCGATGCCGTTTTTCCATACCCACACCTCGAAGTCGGGCAAAGTCGATGAGTTCGTATAGGCGACAGCCACCAGATGACCGGCAGAATCGCTCGTAATGGCGTGGATCGACCTCGATATGCCCGTCGCATTGACGCTCAGTCCCGTCGGCTTACCCGTAAAGCGGTTCATGACAACCATCTTCGACGCATCGCCGCTGTTGCCGACGATCAGGTAGTCGCCGACAATGGCCAGCGTACGGTTGTTCTCCGCTTCGAATCCGTATTCGTTGTTCTCCAGAATCTGGAAACCGAACAGGCTGGCAATATATCCCGCCTTGCCCGAAGGCACGAACGACGGAAGATCGACTGCGGTCTTGTAGGTCTTGCGAACGGACCCGTCCTGCGAAACCACCACGATGTCAGGGAATTCAGACAGGTCGATCGTGCCGTCCCCGTTCATGGCCCGGCATTCGATCGTCGCCCAGGGCGATACGGTGACCGTTGCCGCCTTCAGCGCTCCGTCGATCGAAGAGGAGGTCTTGTACACGGTAATAGATCCGGTCCCGTCTTCCGTCTCAGGTTCCTCGATCGAGACGACGGCATTGGGCATATCGGCTAACGAAACCCGCGTAGCGAAGGCCTGGTCCGACTTCACATAAGCCGCATTGATCGTGTAGTGCCTGCTCGATCCGTCCACATCGGACACCAGCGTGCGCTCGATACCCGCAGCCAGATCGTGAATCCCCGAAAGGCCCGGCTCGAAACGGGTGCCGTAGGGAAGCGACCCACGGACCTTCATGGCCGTCAGATCGCCCTGGACGGCCTCCGTGTCGGAAATGTAATAGGGAACCTGCACGGTAATGATTCCTGCCGCTTCGTCCACGACGGCATCGTATTCGACGTTTTCGTCCGAGACGAGACGGCCCTTGACGGTAAGGGTCTGCATATTTTCACTGCCGGACATCACCAATTCATCCGGATCCTCGCAGGCCCCGAGGACCAGCGCCGATACGAACAGTCCGGTAATCAAATGTCGCATTTTCATAATTATCGCGTGTTGAATGATTTGTCAAATTATTTCCAGATCTCGTTCTGCTCGCACAACGTATTGTTCTGCAGCTCGGTGTAGGGAATCGGGAAGATCGTATATTTCTCGGGGAAGAGACGATCCTGCGTGTCGCACTCCACGCGCTCGTAGCTGAAGCCGTCGCCCGTCCTGGTAATCTTCACACCATGCAGACGCTTGTTGTTGAGCGTCTCGACGGCAATGCCCCAGCGCACCAGGTCGAAGAAGCGGTGGCCTTCGAGCCCCAGCTCGCAGATACGCTCCTTGGCCAGATCATGCAGGTAATCCTGCCAGTTGCCCTTCTGCGCCAGTACGGGAAGCCCCACGCGGTCACGAATCGTTCTGAGGTCTTCGTACGCCGGTCCGAACTGGTTCTGGCGCGCATAGGCTTCCGAACGGATCAGATAGATCTCGGCCAGGCGCATCTCGGTCCAGTAGGTTCCGGAAAGAATGTTCGTGAAGTTCACCTTGCCGCTGTCGTCCATGAATTTGCGGAAAATGTAACCGGTCGTCGATTTGTGCACGTTGTCCTGTCCGGTGATGGAGAAGTCCATGTAATTGTCCTTGCCTCCGGCATAGAGTTCGAGCTTGCGGCCGATCCAGGTGGCATCGTTATAGAGAATCGACGCATAGAAGCGCGGCTCGCGGTTGTCGAAGGGCTTATTGCCGTATTTCGAAAGGTTATCCCAATCGAAGGCCTCGTAGCTGCCGCCTACCCTGATGTCGAACGACGAGGCGTACTCGTCGGTCGGCGTGGCCGATGCACCCACCTTGTCGGCGGCGCCATAGGGCTGACCGTCGTACGGAGGGCAGAAATAGGTGTTGAAATTGTGCTGCTTCATGCTGATGCCCGACTGGAAATAGACCGGGATAATCAGTTCCTGGTTGTTAGGCGTCGAGAAGATCTTGTAGTAATCGGCCGCAGTCTTGCCGGGAAGCAGGTCGTAGCCCAATTTCAGCACCTCGTCGCAGGCCGTGACGGCATCGCCCCAACGCTCCGCATAGAGCGACGCGCGGGCGATCATACCCCAGGCGGCGCCTTTGGTCAGACGCCCGGCTTCCGCAGCCTCCCAACTTGCCGGAAGATCGGCCTCGGCCTTCCGGTATTCACCGATGATGAAATCCCAGCACTCCTCCTCGGTCGAGCGGGCCTTGGCGCGCTCATCGGGCCCGTCAACGGCCGTGTCGCTGTTGCGCAGGATCACACCGCCGTGGCGGATCACCAGTTCCTGATAAGCGAACGCACGCAGAAAACGGACCTCGGCCGTACGGATCTTCACCTGGTCGGGATCGAGCCTGATAAGCCCTTTGTTCAGGTCCTCCAGATATTCGTTGAGCTTGCTGATCCAGGTGTACATAGCAGACCAGTTGGAGCGGAAGTTGCTCTGCTCGGTGACGTAATTGGGCTGATAGAAAAACCTGTTCATCGCGCCGGCCGATACGCCGTACCAAGAGTATTTCACCAGATCGGTCGCGCCGTCGTCCATCAGACACGAACTGCCGCAGGCTATATCGGCATTGGCATAAAGCACGCCGTAGAAGTATTTGACATACAGGTCCAGGTTACTCAGGGACGAATAAGCCGTAGTTTCGCTGTAGCTTCCCGTCGGCTCCACGTCGAGCACATCGCACGACGCCGCCGAAAGACAGAGGACCGAAAGAAGTCCCGCCGTATATTTTCTGATCTTGTTCATATCGTTCGTAGATTTAGAATGAGAGATCCACACCGAAGGTGAAGGTACGCTGCTGCGGGTAGTAACCCGTCGGAACGTTCGCGCTTTCGGGGTCGATCCATCGGAACTCGGTTGCCGTAAGCAGGTTGTTGCCGCTGAAATAGATACGAAGGTTGTCGATGCCGATGCGGTTCATCCAACGCTTGGGAAAGGTATAACCCAACACGACATTCTTCAGACGCAGGTAGGCTCCATTGCGTTTCCAGAAGTCGGAGACCTGGGCGTTGTTGCCCGCCGACGACTTGGTTACCGACAGACGCGGGTACTCCGCATTCGTGTTGTCCGGACGCCAGGCTCCCTCGACCAGATAGAGCGGTGCATTGTCGTAATTGCCGTACCAGGGAACGGTCAGCGGGGTCTGGTCCGCCACGCCGTTGTTCCAGGTAGCCTGGAGCATACGGTCGCAAAGAGCGGCTCCCTGCAACTGCACGGAGAGGTCGAAGCCCTTGTAGTCGGCATCGAGCGACAGCGAGAACATCATCTCCGGCATACGGCTGCGGGCAATCCGTACATAGTCGTCGGCCGTAATGGCTCCGTCGCCGTTGATATCGACATATTTGATATCACCCAGACGGGGCTGCACGCCGACCGGTTTCGGCGCATTGGCCAGCTCCTCCTCGGTCTGATAGAGGCCGTCGGACTTCAGGCCCCAAAGAGCTCCGAGCGACGACCCGAGCACGTTCTTCCACGGCAGCGTATTGTCGGCCTGCTGCTTGCTCAGAATGCGGTTGCGGGCGAAGGTGAGGTTGCCCGTGACGCCGTAGCTGAACTTGCCGATACGGTTGCGGTGGCGGAGCACCAACTCAAAACCGCGGTTGTCGAAAGTACCGTCGTTGATATAGGCCGGATAGTGGCCGCCCAGCGAAGGAGGATAGATGCCGCCGATCGACTGCAGGATGTTGAAGGTGTACTTATAGAAGTAGTCGAACTCCACGCCCAACAGGCCGTTCCAGGCGCTCATCTCGAAGCCGATATCGTAGGTACGCGTCCGCTCCCAGGTCAGATCCTCAAAGGGAAAGGCCACCGAGTTGGAGAGCGTACCCTGCGAGGCAGGCGTGCTTCCGAAGGCCACGCTGCTGGCATTGTAGGCAAACTGTTTGCGGTAAAGGAATGCCGTTACGTTGTCGTTACCCAGCGTACCGATCGAACCGCGCAGCTTGAAGTATTCGATTTTCGGGAGTGCCGACTGGAAGAAATCCTCCTGCGATATCACCCAACCCACGGATACCGAGGGGAAGAAACCCCAGCGATGGTCCTTGTGGAAGAGGTACGAACCGTCGTAACGGAACGAGGCCTCGATGAGGTATTTGTCATCGTATGCATAATTCAGACGTCCCACGAAACCGGCAAAGGCCGACTTTCCGGACGAAGAGGCATTCGTGGCGGTCGTCGGATCACCGAAATTGAGCTCCGGAAGATCGAACACGGGGAAATCGCGGCGTCCGGCGTTCATCGATTCCGAGGTATAAGTCGTCTGCTCGTAGAGGAACAGGGCTCCCACATCGTGCTTGCCGAACTTGTTCGCATAGGAGATCTGCGGACGCAGCACCACGCGCTGGTCGTTCGAATGGGCCACGTAGAGGTTGCCGTCCGGAGTCAGATTGGCCGCATTTACGAGCGAATACTTGCTCAGAGGATCGGCTCCGATGCCCGAACCGCGCTGGAACGTATAGGCCAGCACTTCGTAGGAGTGCGAGAAGGTACGACCCGTATAGTAATGGTAGTCCCAACTGGTGAACATGCCCAGTTTCAGACCCTTCACGAAAGGAACCGAATACTCGACGTTGGCCGAGGTCTCCAGACGAAGGTTGCGCGACTTGCTGAAGCCGGAGTGGGCCGAACCGTATTCGGGGCTGGCGGCGGACCACGAAGCACGATATCCCGAGACAGGATAAACGGTTCCGTCCTTCTCCAGCCATTTCGGAACGAACGGTATAGAGTACATCATCTGATGGAAGATGTTGTAACCTTCCTGGTTGGCATACGAATAGGCTCCGGGCTGGTAGTAATCCTGCAAGGATGCCGCCACGTTGAGCTGTACGCGCAGGTTGTCGTGCGGCGTCAGGTCCACGTTCGAGCGGAGGTTGCCGCGCGAATCCTCATGTCCCTTGATGATGCCTTCCTGGTTGCGGAAACCGCCGCTGACGAAATAACGGGCCTTCTCGCTACCGCCGCTCACCGAAAGGTTGTGCTGGTGCATGAGCGTCAGACGGCGCATCGGCGACATCCAGTCCGTATTCTCATAACCGTCCGACGGATCGCCGTTGTAGGTCATGGCGATCTCCTCGGGGGTGAACTGGTAGTCGGGCACGTCGTCGCCGCCCAGCTTGTCGAGGGCAAGACCGGCATTATAGTACTCCATGTACTGCGTGCCGTTCATGAAATCGGGCATGGTCGTCATCTGCGAGAGCGTTACGTTGCCGCGGTAGTTGATCGACATGGCGCCCTGATGACCGCGCTTGGTCGTGATAAGGATGACGCCGGCGGCAGCCTTCATTCCATAGACGGCGCTTGCCGAAGCATCCTTGAGAATCGTTACGGTCTCCACGTCGTTCGGATCGACCGTACCCATCTGACGCTCGACTCCGTCCACCAGCACCAGCGGGCTCGAGCCGTTGTAGGAGGTATAGCCGCGCACGAGCATCGTTACGCCGTCGGATCCGGGAGCGCCGGTCGCCTGCTGCGTAATCAGTCCCGGGAGCTTTCCGACCAGGGCCTGCGAAATGGTGCTGACGGTCGATTTTTTGATTTCATCGTCGGAAACCGCCGCAATGGATCCGGTCAGATGCACCTTCTTCTGCGTACCGTAACCGACCACCACGACCTCGTCCATACGGGCCGCATCCTCCTGCATCACGACATTGATTTCCGTACGGCCGTTTATCGCCAGCTCCTGGCCTTTCATACCCAAGTACGAGAAAATCAGCACATCAGCCCGGGGGGGGGTATCCAGACGATACGATCCGTCGCTCGTGGTCATCGTGCCCACGGTGGTTCCCTTGACGATCACATTGACACCCACGAGCGGATTCCCCTGAGCGTCGGTAACGGTTCCCGAAATGTACGACTGTGCGAAAGCGGTTGACAGACCGGCTCCGAACAACATCAATACGCATGCGACGAAATGCCGCATCCGGGAAACGCGTTCTCGTTTCGAATAATTGTCCTTCATAGATTCATAGAATTAGGTTGATAGGTTGATTGAAAGCGCTTCATTGCGGATGTTCCGGTCTCCGGACATCGGCGGAAAACCGGACATGAGAACCGTCAGCACGAGTTCATAAGGCTATTTTTTTAAGGTTCGCTCATCGGATTCTCCGCAGGGGCCGCACCCGAAAAAGATGCACCCTACGGATTTTATCCAAACAAAATTAGGCAGCAAAAACGGCATTTTACGCAGAAAAAACGCAAACCGATATTCAAAAAACGAAAAAACCCGCCCTTTTTCACCTGTTCACCGTCTCAGGATGCAACCAAAACTCGAAAAAGGCATAGGCCAAGGCGTTCGACAGCGAATCGGGATCGTGCAGCGGCCGATTCGTCATGGCGACACGCCCTTCGTATCCGAGCAGGCGGTTTACGGCCACCGCATGATTGAGTGCCGTCCAGCGTTCGGAACCGTCCGAACAGCCTCCCGACACGAGGAAAGGCCGGGGCGCCATCAGGGCGTGCAGCTCATGCAGATCGTGCCCGTCGCGGCGCAGCGAGGGATATGCGCCGCGGGCCTTCACGGCACCCTGCTCGTCCCAGGTATGCTCCCAGGGCGGCGGATAGTAGCCCAGATACCAGGGCTCCCAATAATTGACATACCCCCCTTTCGTCTCGTCGAAGACCACGCCCGGATCGCCCCAGACCGCACAGGCGAACTTCTCCCACAGGCACGAGGCGAACATCGCCCACTTGCCACCGTAGGAGTGGCCCATGACGCCGATGCGCGTGGAATCGACCTCGGGAAACCCGGCCAGCGCCTCCCAGGCATTCGCAGCGGCGTATGCCAACGCCGACAAGGGCTGCAACGTCGCGCTATCGACCGAGGGATAGTAAAGCGAATAGGTCTTCGTACGGGTGGTTTGCGTCGTCCCGAGCGAAAGGGTGACAAAACCCCGTTCGGCAAGGCGGAGCGCAAAATCCCGATTCGGTTTGCCGCCCAGGCCGACGGCTGTCTCCGGTTCGTAGAAAAGGGTGATGACGGCGGGTTTGCGACCTTTGCGGTGCGGGACGAGCAGGTATCCTTCGGTCGTTTCCGAAGGCAGCCAGCGGAACCGGACGCGATAACGGTCGAAATCCTCACCCGGAAGCGTATCGGCATATTCGAAGCGCTGTCCCGCAATCACCGGCGGCCAGGCGCCCAAAAGCGAATCCCAGCGGGTGCGGATCTCCGCACGGCGGCGAACCCAATCGGCAGCCGTCCTTACGCTGTCGCCGTTGTAGAAAAGCAGCGGAGAACGATAGGTTCCATACTCCTCCCGATAGATTTCGGGAGGTTCGGTAAAGGGCCGCAATTCCCGCCCGAGCTCCGCTGTTCGGTCCCGGGCATCCCGACAGCCCGTCAGCAAAGCCCCCAACAGCAGGATACCCGATAAAAATTTCATGTCGCGCATAATGATCCGCCGGAGCTTCGCACCCCGTAGTACAAAGATACGGGGCACCGCCACGGATCGGTCGTCGAAAAACGAAAAGCGTGTTTCGAAAAACGCACTATTTGCCGGCCGAACGCCGCTGACGGTATTCGATCGGCGAGCAACCCATAAACTTCTTGAAAATCCGCGAAATGTTGTTGCAGTCGCGGAAACCCGCCTCGCCGGCAATCTCGGCCAGCGGGAGATCGGTCGTCAGCAGCAGGTTGGCAAAACGCTTCACGCGGCACTTCAGCACATACTGGTATATGGAGGTGTTCATGACGCGCTTGAACTTGAGTTCGATGTTGCGCCGCGAAAGCGGAATCTGCCCGATGATCGCATCGATCGTCAGATCGGCCGCAATATGCCGCTCGATGTATTTGACGATCCGCAGCACGTAGGGATCTTCGATATTGTGTTTCTCGGTCGATTGGCGCAGTTCGATGCGGATCGGGTTGATCACCACGTTGAAGGGCCCCACGAACTCCTTGCGGATCTGCCTATGGAGCAGCTTCCCGACAGCATAACCGCCCTTCTCGACCTCCAGCTCGATCGACGAGATCGGCGGATCGGAGATGTTGCAGATCAGCTCGTCGTTGTCCACGCCCAGCAGCGAGACATCCTCCGGAATGGAGATGTTCTCCATTTTGCATATCTCCGAGATAATGAGTGCATGGGCATCGTCGCAGCAGAACAACGCCACGGGTTTGGGCAGTTCGCGCAGCCAGCGGCCCAACACCTCGCGGTTTTTCTCGCTGTCCTTTCCGGTCTCGAAGGCATGGAACGTCCCGCCGATGCGCTCCACCTCGCTGCGGTACCCCTTGCAACGTTCGTCCGACCAGACGACCCCCTTGACGCCGAAAAAGGCGAAGTTACGGAACAGGCGCTCGGCAAAGAAACGGGCCGCCATCAGGCCCGTGCCTTCGTAGTCGCCGGTCAGATTCGAATAGGTCGTACTGCGGTGGCGGTAGTTCTGCAGGACGACCGGAATGTTCAGCTCCTTGAGCAGATCCATCGCGTCGTCGTTCCACTGGCCGATGATGGCGTCGGCCTTCCACGCCTTGGCCCACTCGAGGATGCTCCGCTCGCCGTTTTCGATGCTCCTGTAATAGGAGGGCAACCGGTAAAAGAGCCACGGACCGTTCTCGCGCGAATAGCGCACGATCCCCCGAAGCAGGTTGCGGTCGAAATCGTTCGCGCAATCGACGAGCAGCAGAATCCGGATCATAGCGTTTGTTCATTGAGAATCGGCCGCGGGTTCTCCGTCCGGCAGAAAACGGCCGCCGATCGCCGCCTCGAGACGGAGAAACGGGTCCGTCAGGACGTCGAACCGCGTCCGGTCCGACCGCCCCGCGTTCGCGCCGCCCACGATCACTCCGCCGTATTCGCCAACTTGGGGACAAGCGCCCGTTCCGCACGGCAACAGGAGCCGCGCCCCAATCGAAAAGATTCGTTTTTTCAATTCAGATATTCGGAAATTTTAAACTCAAAGACCTTTCATCCGCTCGGAACCCGTCCGAAAACCCGCCGGTCGAATCAAAACACCAATGCCTGCCGATGAAAAATCCACGCATATCCCTGACATTCACCAAATAACAGCAATCGGACCATTAAATTACGAATCAGCGCATGCACAACGCCATCGTAAAGTTCAGAAAAAACCGTGACATCCGCAATCATTTCGCAGAAAATCGTGCGAACAATAAGGACAACGCCCCCGATGCGGCGGGCTCCCCTTTCGGATCCGGACGCGACCGCCTCTATCCCAGCCGGAGCGCTCGGCCATGACAGCGCACCGCCGTGCCGGAAGGACGGCCGACGCAGGATGCGCTCTACGGCTCCAAGGCCATACCGGC
>ENA-OURU01004350-OURU01004350.1-human-gut-metagenome-genome-assembly--contig:-NODE-4350-length-10519-cov-3.019113_pt1 | contig 10519 bp, 8 predicted proteins | sample MGYA00242137_ERZ509064 | MGnify/ENA primary metagenome ERZ509064 (study PRJEB26280, sample SAMEA2338777) | human gut metagenome | biome: human gut; feature: human-associated habitat; material: faeces...
ATGTATCTTGCGCTCGTCCGGCACGTCGAAAAGTTTCCTTTGGAAAGAGATCAGCAGGATTTGGGGGATCAGAACACCAGCGGAAAGCACGCAGAAAAGGAACACAAAGATGGAGCTGATTGTCCAAAAAATAACGGGAACATCGAGCCCGTCAATAAATGTCATAAAGTCGTTCATGTCAGACGAATTGTATATATTCGGGGGTTACCTCCACGCCCACGGAAAGGAAACCTTTCAATTCTACCAGCAGGCGTTTTACCTTTGAGCCGCGCATGGTGAGCAGATTGCCCTCGTAACCGTCAAGAGGTCCACCCACAATGTGTATTGGGCGTCCGTACATCTGCGGGGTTATTTCCTCCGGCAAGTAATATTGGGGGAATTCCGAGTTACTGACAGCACGGATGAAGCGATCCATATCCGCATCGGGGACGGTCATCGGTTCGCGCCAGGTGTTGCGCAGCCAGCGGTACTGCATACTCGAAGTTGGTCAAGGAGCAATCTTCAGTACAGTAGTCGAACTCCATATCGGAGATAATGAAGATCTTGGCAGGCATATCCTTCTGGGGCACACGGTTCTTCACGGCAGTCTTGAGGATCAACTCAAACACACGCTGGATATTGGTGTTGGCGACCTCGTTGAACTGGTGACAGTACCGCACCTTTTCGTAGATATCCTTGCCCTTAATCTCCACCAGCTTGGGATTCTCAGAGAATGTGATGAAGTGGTTTTGGAATGCGCCGGTGTTGCGCTCGGCATAGTAGATACCAAGAGACAGCGCCACAGTGGCGGGGATGGGATCAGCACCACCGTACATGGAGCCGGAGCCATCAATGACGACCAGAGCGTTCTCACCGCCAGTGAAATCCTCCTGTGTCTTCCATGTTGCGTCAATGGCCTTGCGCTCCTGATCGGAGATATCGCCGCGACCGAAGAAGGGCTTGATCATCTCATAGGGCGTCAGGGTGCCAGTGTGGAGCTGCTCCGTACCCTCGGCGACACGGCTCATGAATTCATCATAGCGGTCTCCATCATTTCGCATGAAGGCCTTACGATACTTGAACATGGCCTTGGAGGGCTGCTTGGAGTAATCGAAGGTGTAGTCTTTTTCGCGCAGGTTGTTCTCGATGATGCTGATCTTGGTGCGCAGGGCGCTCAGCGTTTTGCGGTACTGGGCGTCGTTCATTCCCAGTGATCGGGCAATTTGTTTTGCCTGCCGGATCGCATCCTCGTTGGAGGCATTGACGGAAGGAAGCCACTTGGCCAGCAGCGACACGGACTCGCCAGCCTCCAGAGCGGCACAGTCGGCTGCCAGCTGCTTTTTGATCAGATGCAGCACCTTGCCTTCGCATGTGGTGCCCATCAGGACCAGCAGGTCATCGTAGCGTCCATACTCTGCAATGTACTGGATGTTCTTCTCCAGGGATCGCGGCTCGTTGTTGGCCAGCCACTTCAGAATGGTACGGAAGACACGGCGCTCGCCGATACCGCCACGAATATCTCTCGCAAAGAACAGGGTCTTCATGGCCAGATCAGCGTCTTCGGCATAGGCGCGGAGGAAGCGATTCGTGATCTCCTCGTCACGCTCTCTGCGCAGGGCGCCGATCGTAGCGAACAGATCCAGACATTCAGACTGGGTGGAACGATATGTAACTGCGCCATTTTCCGTATGGGTCATATTTGCTTCTTTCTTTAGAAACTTCAGCATGGAAATCACTCCTCCGTGATGAATTGGTTATACAAGGCACCATCAGGGATTTGAACCCGAAAGTACGATTTCTAGTCGTAGTTGTTACCAAGAATTGCTGTTGGTGCCTTTCACAAGATGCCTGACATATCGCAAGTCCTAAGCCGCCAGTTGACCGGCGCCCTGACCTCTGCATCGGATCGGATTCAAGACCGTTGGGTGTTGCTGTGGGCATCTTTATTGATAAAACAAGGCACCATGTGAAGTGGGAATCGAACCCACGAACGACGGGTATGAACCGCCTGCTATAACCATCTTAGCTATTCAATCTTTGCTGTTGGTGCCTTTTTGTCTAAGGAGTTAATACATCATCCGGGTGGGGCTCGAACCCACGACACAGAGATTGGGGTCTCCCGTTCTACCATCTGAACTACCGGAGATGTATTCGACAAGACGCTGTCCTTTATCATCATAAAGGGGGTCTCACCCTTTGTCGGCCTGCCCCGAAAGCAGGTGCTCCTTCGTTGAGCTAATGTTAATAGATAATGCTGTTAGCGTCTTTTACAAAGCGCATTCTTTATTCCGGAGAGGTTACTACGCCAGACCAGAACAGCGTCTATGATTAAAAGTCATATGCATGGGTTTGCTGTATGCGCTTTTCGTGATTTAAGAATACTGCCTGTTCAGAGGAAAAACACGGAAAAAAAGTTGCGAACTCAAGAGCAACTACCTAAAAGTCTGCGAAAAATTGGTTCAAACCCATTCCAGACCGCAGTTGGCAAGGAGCTGTTCTTTCATTTGGACACCTCCTGTGGTAAAATGAGGCCATAAACTGCAGGAGGTGGATTTCGTGGCATATAGTGAGTTGGTCAAGAGTTTTGAGCGTATCCGGAGCTACATGCGCGAATTCTATGTCTATGGGTTTAAGAGTCGGGAAGAGTACAGCATCAAGAGTGCCCGCAGCTACGATAATGAGCGGCGAAGAATTGAGAGTTGGATCGGCGACTTTATGTCCTTCCATCAGGACACATCCGGCAAGAATGTATTCCTCTCGGTTGACAGCAGGCGGATCCCACACAACCCGCTCCACAAGGCTTTTAAAGCCAAAAGCTTTACCGATAAGGACATCACCCTCCACTTCTATGTGATGGACCTGCTGGCCGATGGCAGCGCGCTTTCTTCCAGAGAGATTGTCGATTGCATCAATGATGACTATCTCTCTCATTTCAGCGGCGCCTTCTCTCCAGACGAATCCACCGTGCGGAAAAAGCTCAAGGAATATGAGGCGCTTGGTCTGCTAAGCTCCGAGAAATGCGGTCGTGAGGTACTCTACCGGAGAACGGATGATAACACCGTTGATTTGAATACCTGGGCAGACGCCCTATCCTTTTTCTCCGAGGAGGATCCACTCGGGGTGATTGGCTCCTTCTTGATCGATAAATTGGAAAAACCTTCTGATAGCTTCCGATTCAAACATCACTACATGCTCCACGCCCTGGACAGTGATGTCCTCTGTGATCTGTTGGCGGCAATCGATGAAAAAAGAGCTTCGGAACTGACCGTCAGGAGCCTGCGGAGTGGCCGCGACTATCAAAGGACGGTTTGTCCTCTGAAGATCTATGTCAGCACCCAGTCCGGGCGCCAGTATCTGCTCGGCTACCATTACCGGGGGCGGCACTTATCTTTCTTCCGGTTGGATGCCATCAAAAAGGTCACGATTGGGAATGTCGAGAAACACTACAGCAAGTACTTAGGGTACCAGGAGAAGTTTGACCAGCACCTTTGGGGTGTCTCAACGGGTCCCGACCATAATTTGGATCATATTGAAATGACGGTCCATTTTGACCCGGGCGAGGAATTCGTGCTGCACCGCCTGGAGCGCGAGAAGCGCCATGGTACAGTCGAACTATTGGACTCACAGACTTGCAGGTTTTCAGCCGATGTCTATGATGCCTCAGAGATACTGCCCTGGCTGCGCACCTTCATCGGCCGCATTGTAGATCTCAAATGCTCCAGCCAGTATGTTTTGGATATGTTCCAAGAAGATTTGGCTCGGATGGACGCTCTGTACGGAGGTGGCAACGATGTTATTCAGTGAGATCTACGGAAGCTATTTCAATGTCGTCGCAGCTGTCCTTTCCGAAGCATCCGATGGGAAGTTGACAGATCGAAGAATGACCGAGCTTGTCCGGGAAAAGGCTTTCGCGGAAAGCGCGCTTGCAATTCCGGCAGCGATGAAATCCGGAACCTGGCCTTTACTCGATCAGGAGTATCATTCCATACTTCACCACAAGCCAACCATGCCTTTGACAATGCTCCAAAAGAGATGGCTCAAAGCGCTGCTGTCTGATCCCAGAATCGCTCTGTTTGATCCGGACACGACCGGGCTGGAAGATGTTGATCCGCTGTATGCTCAGGACACCTTCATTCTCTTTGACCAGTACGCGGACGGAGATCCGTATGGGGATCCCGCCTACATAGCTTGCTTCCAAACAGCACTGAAGGCAATTCGAAAGAAGAGAAAACTGCGTATCCGGTTCCGTGGCCATACCGGCGCCCGCCATTCGATCGAGTGTATACCTTACCGCCTGGAATATTCCGCCAAGGACGATAAGTTCAGGTTACTGGCAACCGGCAAGCGACGGCTCAACACGATCAATATGGCTCGTGTGCGTTCATGCGAGTTGCTGGATGCCTATGATCCCAAATCCATCACGCTGCCTCAGGAAAATTCCGAAGAGCTTGTAATGCTGCTTCATGACGAGCGCAACGGGCTGGAACGTGTGCTGCTACACTTCTCCCATTTTGAAAAAGAGACTCAGAAGTTGGCCGATCGGCTCTATCAGATCAGGCTCCGTTACGACAAGGACGATGAGACCGAGCTGCTTATTAGGGTGCTGTCCTTCGGCCCGGTGCTGGAAGTCATTGAACCAAGCGCTTTTGTCACGCTGATGAGAAAGCGGATTGCCGTTCAGAAACAGCGCTTCTGCCAATAATTCTCCTAAGCACAGAAAAAACCATCATTCGTCAGAAAGGCTGCACGAGAAATGACTGATAACGAAACCAATTTGACCTTACTGAATGTGAATCAGATTGTGAGCCTATTGTCCCGGGCCTATATCAAGCTCATCAAAAACGGTACCCCACTAAAATCTTTTCCCTCCGTGATGCTGTGGGGGCCTCCGGGTATCGGCAAATCCCAGGGTGTTCGTGAGATAGCGGGCAACATCCAGGCTAAGACCGGAAAAAAGGCTTCCATCACAGATGTACGCCTGTTGCTATTCAACCCGGTAGATCTCAGAGGCATCCCGACGACCAACGCGGATAAAACCCTATCGGTGTGGCTGAAGCCTCAGATTTTCCAGATGGATGAAAGTGAAGATGTGATCAACATCCTCTTCCTAGACGAGATCACCGCCGCACCGCAGTCGGTGCAGGCCGCTGCCTATCAGATCACGCTGGATCGCGTTATTGGTGAGCATAAGCTGCCGGAGAACTGTATCGTCATTGCCGCTGGCAACCGCATTACCGATAAATCCGTTGCCTATAATATGCCACGCGCATTAGCCAACCGTCTCTTGCACATTACTGTGAAGGGCGATCCTGACTCCTGGCACGACTGGGCTGTCAAATCAGGCATTCACCGCTTTGTCACCAGTTTTCTGGAGTATAACCCAACCGCTCTCATGCGCTCCGATAGCCCTGAATCCACCTTGGCTTTTCCAACACCTCGTTCCTGGGAGATGGTCAGCAACATCCTTACCAATATCTCAGAAAACATGGACGCAATTCAGCCTTTGATATCCGGCTGTATCGGGGCAAGCGTAACTTACAATTTTGCGAAATGGTGCACTCTGTTTTCAAACCTGCCTTCAATCGAAGACATCTTCGCCGGGAAAAAGACTGCTGTTGAGAAGTCTCCGGAAATGCAGGAGGCCCTTAGGGCTGAGATGGTCGCCTATGCGCGTCAGCATCCGGGAAAGGAGCTCATCAACAACTCTATAGTATTCGCTTGTGATCTTCCTTGGACTTTCCGCACCAACCTCCTCCATGATTATCAGCTCATCCCTAAGCTCCGCCCCATTCTTGCAGAAAACGCAATATACCTGGATGCGGTTAAGGCAGGCATGAAATGACTGATAAGCGAATCAATAAGCTCAAAAGAAAACTCCAGGAGGCCCGGTATCGGCTTCTGACACGGGAGCCGGAGTTGGCGGCGCCGCTGGTAGAGATGTTGTTTGTCACCAATGTGGATGTGCGCCGGATGTCAACAAACGGGAGTTGCATCTACTTTGACGCGAGCTGGTTGGAAAAGCTCGACGACAACAGCTTGGATTTTGCGCTCTGCCACCAGCTCATGCATATCCGGTTAGGGCATCTCTCACGCCCGCAGTTTTATAAAGGTGACCGTTTTCACTTTGCCTGCAATATCGTTGTCAACTCCTCGCTTATCCGGTATGACTTCACGGATGACAAGCTCCCTGGAATCGGCGAGATCCACCATGAGACTTTTTATCCCAAAGTTGAAGGCTACGAGTTGACGCCTTACGAGGCATTTCAGATGACACCTTTGGATCCTTCCACGTTGAGTGATGCGCAGCGCCGCAATCTCCTGCTGGATTCAGATGAGTGGTGGGATAGGCCGAACGCCCGCACCGAGGATGGGGTCCTGATTCTCAGCCCGGATGACCCTGATCCCGATGACCTAATTCCATCTGAGCGCATTCGAGGAATCATCGAGCGAGTGTGCAAAGGGTTCCGCAAGCAGGAGATGCCTGAAGTATATCGCCCGGAAGCAGATGATGATGACGAACTGGACGATCTCATCTTCGAGTATACAACACGCCCGAGTGCGAATCTCAAAGAGGCAATTCGGGAAATCCGGGGTTCAAAGGACCGCGATGCAGAAAACTATGACAGTAGCACCCTTTGTGAGCGCGTCCTTCACCGATCGAAAATCACGACTCACGATTGGCAATCTCTCTTGAACCACTTTATCATGGACGAAACAAGGGACTACAGCTTTACCCCTCCCGATCGCAGGCTGCAGGACCTGGACTTCTTTCTGCCGGATTACAACGAGTCTGAAACGCCCAGGCTCAATGTTTTGTTCATGGTTGATATCTCTGCCTCTTTGAAAGATCAGGAAGTGGCCATGGCCGCCGCCGAGATCTGCGCAGCTATTGAGCAATTCGGCGGGATGCTTAGCGGCTCCATCGGTTTCTTTGATTCGGAAGTCCGACGGGTAGTTCCCATTACCAGTGCGGAAAACCTGCTGCAACTGAAGCCATATAGCGGAGGCGGGACAAGTTTCCAGTGCATTTTTGATTATGTTCGGGAACATATGTCTGACAATGTTCCTTCAGAAATCGTCATCATGACAGATGGGAAAAGCGATTTCCCGGAATATGAGGCCTCATCCGGCATACCTGTGCTCTGGCTGCTCACCAATAACCGTGTTAGGATCCCCTGGGGGCAGGCGGCGTACTTCCGAAAATAGGAGGTATTTGTGCATACACAGGAACAACGTATTAGTCAAAATGCATTGACTTGCCAATTCCGGCCATTAACGGTACAATATGAGCACAGAATCATCACCATGGAGGTATTGCAATGGCAACGGATAGCACCCTTCAAAAAATAGCCGATAATCTTCTCGCGCAATTCGACAAGACTCTACTTGATAATTCAACAGATTTTTCTTCTTGCGACCAAATATTGAACGCAGCTCCCTCTGAACACAAAGGTGGGTTGGAGTCCCTTTACTGTGATCTACTTTTGGACGCACTTATTTCGGATTACTACAGGTATTCCGAGATGGACACCAAGCAGTTGGTCGATGACCCACTATATACAAAATTCAAGAAAATGGTATATGGACTCGATAGATCGGATCCATACAATTTGCTGTACTACGCCATTATTGATTTGGTATCCGGAAAGAAAGAGAATGTTCTTCAGTACTTGTCGGCTTACCTAGATGAAAAAATCAAAAGCCTCAAAACAGAGTCTGGGATATTCACAGCTGAGGATTTCACATACATTCTGGTGGTTCCACTGAAAGAGGGCTTTCCCGGTATGTGGAGCGCCATAGGAAGAATGCTGGATAGAGACGATGTTGAAGCAGGAATCCCTGAAATGTGTGCTGCTCTGGATCACCTGTATTATGACTCTAAGAATGAGAGCATCATCGAGTCACTTACCCAGGTCTTACAGTGTAATCCGAAGATCCTGTTAGCAAAAGAACTCCTCGGATATACCTACTACAATATGCAGATGTTGGGAAATGCACTCTCATATTTTGAGCAATTTGAAGATGGAAAACCCACATCTCGCATTTTCCTTGAGGGCACCGTCTACTTCTGGATGGCATGGTGCTACGGAAAGAAAAAGGACTGTCTCAAGGAAGAAGAATACTATCGGAAGTCACTTGAGGCTCTTCCTGTCGGCGAAAATACCCTAAATAATCTAGGGTACTCGCTGTATAAACAGAGGAAATTCAAAGAAGCCCAAAGCGTATTTGAAGACTGCCTGCGGCAGAATCGAGATGTGCGCTATGCCGCAAATAATCTCGTGCGAACCCTTCTCGCCCAAGGCAAGAATGGAGAGGCTCAGAGAGTCATCCAAGAGCATGAGCGTTTTGTCTCAAAGGATTTGAAGAAGAGGGCTGAAAAGCCAGTTGGCAAAGTAAAAATCGCTGTCCCAGAGCCTGCCGTTACTGATGTTGAGGCGGAAACGATCGTAGACATCGGCGTAAAAAAACAGCAATTCTCCAGCGAAAAGCTTCTCGAAGATGAACTGGTGCAGCGGATGGAAATTGGCATTCCTGTATTTGGGATGCCGCTCCGTATATATCAGAAGCGAGGTGTCTATGGCAGGCAATTTGTTTTGAGGAATGGCAGGCTTGATATCCTTGGGATTGATACCGCTGGAGACCTGTATGTTATCGAGTTGAAAAAGGACTCTGGCTATGATGACGCTTATGCACAAACGCGAGAGTATATCGATTGGATTGAGGAAGATGTTGCAGTCAAAGGACAGCGTGTATTTGGCATAATATGTTTGAATGATCCGACAAAAGATCTCATTGAAAAAGTCAAGGCTGACGATCAGATGCGGCTATTTGAGTACTCCATTTCCTATTCAGAGATTATCTAACGAAGAAGGCATGTATCCAGCAAGACCGTCCGATCAACTAGACAATCCTCGTTTCCTTGAATGAAATATGTTTTATTCCTCTAATCGGTACGGACAAAGGCAAAGAAGTGATGAAGAATCTTTTCAAAGAGCAGCTTAAACGCCAGAAAAAGTAATGTCAAAAGGCATACCTTTTGACAGAGTGAACTGAACATGAAAAACACGCCCCAAGAGTGCACCAAAACATCGGCGTTCACTTTTGGGGCGTGTCATTTTCGCTTCATACATTTTGGGTCAGCGGGGCAACGAGGAGCTTCCCACTAGCCCCTGGCTTTTGTAAAGATTATTTTGTTATCAACGACTTCGAAAAGCAGCTCATCTCCGTCGTTAAGATCCAATGCATTCCGCACCCATTTTGCAATATGGATCTGCCCATCACTAAACATAGTTGATTCTATAATCCTGTTCTTCCCGTGCGATGAACAATTTAGGGCAAATCTTATTTCGGAGTGCAGGCACCACCCTGCATGGGCAGCTTGTTGACACCCTTGTAGTCCACGAACTTGCTGGCAGATGGTTTTGCAGCCGGCACTTTCTGTACGGTGCTGCCCATCATTGCCTTCATCTTTTCAATCTTCTTATCGAGTTTAGGGGTAGGTTGTCCATTCCGGGTTGCCTGCGCCTTGGCCTGCGTGAGCCGCTGGTATTGTTGTTTCAGAGAGAGTTCCTGCTTTGCCATGCTGTGCTCCTTTCTATTACAAGACCCCTATTTTCTTTATAATATCAAATAATGTGCTTTTCTTCAAGCTATGCCCAGTTTCTTATAATACTCCTTATGAGAAAATCGGCGATGAAGTGCGGTCGCTGGCGGATGAGGTACCGTTCGACATCCCCGATTCGTGGGAGTGGGTGCGGCTCATTGATGTCTGTGAGTACATCCAGCGTGGAAAGTCACCGAAGTATTCTCCAATCAAAAAGTACCCCGTTGTCGCCCAAAAGTGCAATCAATGGAGCGGTTTTTCGATTGAAAAGGCACAGTTTATTGAGCCGAATTCTCTGTCCTCCTATGGGCCTGAGCGTCTTTTGCAGGACAACGACCTAATGTGGAACTCTACTGGCCTTGGCACACTTGGACGAATGGCTATTTACAAAACCGCAGCTAATCCGTATGAGCTGGCTGTTGCTGATAGCCATGTCACCGTTATACGCCCTCTGAAACAGTTTGTTCTCCCGGAATACTTGTACTACTACTTTGCCAATCCAAGCGTACAAAGCGTTATAGAAGATCAGGCAGACGGTACTACGAAGCAGAAGGAACTTGCCACAGCGACCATCAAAGCGTATCTAACACCAATTCCTCCCCTTGATGAGCAACGCCGTATTTTGGCGAAACTGTCGGAAGTCCTACCAGTAGTGAAGAACTATGGCGTAGTATACGATGAAACCACAGCAATGCAGGAAGCCTTCCCTGAGTCCCTCAAGAAGTCGATTTTACAAGAGGCAGTCCAGGGTAAGCTGGTACCGCAAGACCCGTCTGACGAGCCTGCAGAGGCTCTGCTGGAGCGTATCCGGGCGGAGAAACAGCGGCTCATCAAAGAAGGCAAAATCAAAAAGGATAAGTACGAATCCGTCATTTTCAGACGGGATAATTCTCATTATGAGAAGTTGGATGGTGTGGCGTGTTGTATCGACGATGA
>ENA-OURU01004358-OURU01004358.1-human-gut-metagenome-genome-assembly--contig:-NODE-4358-length-10497-cov-4.956618_pt1 | contig 10497 bp, 7 predicted proteins | sample MGYA00242137_ERZ509064 | MGnify/ENA primary metagenome ERZ509064 (study PRJEB26280, sample SAMEA2338777) | human gut metagenome | biome: human gut; feature: human-associated habitat; material: faeces...
CAAAGCGCAGCTGCGCCAGCCGGGTCAATGGCTCGGTCTCATCCCGCCGCAGGCCCAGCGCCGCCGCCAGCAAACCGATGACGCCGCTCTTGGTAGGTTCCCGGGCCGTTTTCCGGGTCTCGAATTTGGAATCCGCGCCCCACGCCTGCAAAGGCGCTGCCAACCGAAGCAACAGTGTTGCCATCATTCCACCTCGTTTCCGGTCAGTTTCTCCTTAACAGCTTCTTCCAGTGCATCCAGCATGGTGTTCAGCGGCTGGGCCGGGGCCAGTGCTTCCAGCCCGGTGCCCACGGTAAAGCTCTTTGCAGGGGCCTCCGCAAAGCTCTGATACAGCTGCTGTGCATAGGCCTGCAACGCGCTCTTGGAGGGCTCTGCGTAGCCCTCCGTGCTCTTCCGCACCGCCCGCTCAAAGGCACCACAGAGGTTCACGGGCTGGTCCTCCCGGATGGTCACATAGACGGCATCCGGCAGAGTGCGGTTGGCAAAGGTGTTCTGCTTGCCCGTGGGCATAGAGCGGATGAACGCCTCACCAAAACTCCTCACCACTTCGGCTGCTTTTTTCGCGCCCAGATGGCGTTCAAGCTCCATCACATTGACGGTTGCATAGCGGTACAGGGTTGCAGAGTTGTACTCCACGGTGCCCAGATGGCCTGCGCCCGCGTTGTCCTCTGCCTGACAGTCATCCACGGCGGTAAAGTAGTCGTATTCGTTTTGCACCGCATGGGTAGAAATGCTGTGGGCCACCTGTGCAGCGGCATCAAAGTTCAGAGAGGGGTCATCCGCCACCATCCGGCCAAACAAGGCAATGTCTACCGACGGGTTCTTTCTCAGCGCCTTTTGCAGAGCTTCTTTGTATGCTTTCTTGTCTTCAATATCATCGGCCACCGCCAATGTTGCCAGCGCCTTGATCTGTGCCTGGCTGATGAAGAACAGGGCCTTGGTGCCTTTCTCATCGTTCTTGATGCCTGCATTGTCCAGCGTCTTCTTAGCCAGCTTGGCAGCATCTTTTTCCGGGGCAAGGGCGGCGATCTCCTTTTCCACCAGCTCCGTCACCTTTTTGGTGCGCTTGCCCACATCTTCTTCGTCCAGCAGGCTTTCCTCTACAAAGGCCTGCCGCATGGCGTGCTTCCACGCCTGAGAGGAGACCCGGGCACGGGTCACGCCGCCGTAAATGGCCGTTTTGGGGCTGCCCGTATCGTCCCGGTTGATGCAGCTGGGCGGCACAGTCTGCAGCACATGGAAGTCAACATACAAACGCTTTTTCATAAGTCAGTTCTCCTTTTCCTGCGTCTCGGACGATTCGTTCTTCTCGTAGCGGTAGAGGTCCTGTCCCCACCGCAGGCGGATGTTGGCGGGCAGCTGTGCCAGCCGCGGGGCATCGCACTGCAGCCCGTACAGGTCAACAGCCAACTGCGGGTAATCCAGCGGGATGCTGTCCGGCTTTGCGGCCCGCAGCAGCTGAATCATGCCCCGCAGATGATGGCTGATTTCGGTAATTTCTTCGGCGGTAGCCAGTGCGTTGAACCGCCGCAGAATGCTGCTCTCGGTCCAGTCCTGCCCACTGGCCACGGTCTGCTCCGCCAGCCTGCGCACGGCCCGGCCCAGCGTGCAGCCGAGCTGGCTCACGCACACAGTATCGTTGCTCTGCTGGTGCAGGGCATACAGGGTCAGTGCCAGATAGACCGCCCACTCTTCATGGGAGGGGCCATTTGTGCCGTAAAAGCTCGCAGGCATCCCCTGCAAAAGGCCGCCCCACAGGTCTGGAAGCTCCCCGGGTGCATGTCCGATGCCCCGGCGCAGCTTTGCCAGCTCTGCACGTCGCTGATTCTCCGGCAGACCCCAGAGCCATTGAATCTTGCCGTCCACATAGCCCCTGATGGCCTGTGTGCGGCTCTCGTTTTTCTCACTCATGCCGTTCCTCCCTCATCGTTTGTTTTCGGGTAAAGTTTGTACAGCCCCGCCCGGAAGCGGTTATAAGCTTTGGGAGCCGTGTACAGCTCCATCCGTTCGGTCTTTTTCCCGGCGTCCAGCTTGACCCGGTGCCCTACCAGCGCGGCGCTGCCAGCCTCCAGCACCATCTGCTGACCCAGCTGCTCTGCAATGCCGCGGGCGATCCCCTGCCAGCGGGCTGTGGTTTCGGTCATGTCGTCTTCTTCCGGGTCAATGCTCCGCAGCCACTGCCGGAACGGCTGGTCTACTGCAAAATAGAACTGGGAACGGGCCGGGACGCTGGCATTTCCGTTTTTATCGCCTGCGGCAGTGGCAATGTCCTGCGCCAAGTGCCCCACCAGAGAGGCTGCCTGCTCGCAACGGCCGATTTCCTCGGTGATGCGGTTCTGCCAACCACGGCCCAGCTCGTCCAGCAAAACAGCCTGAAATGCCAGACTATCACTGAACGAATCATTCACGAAAAAGTCTTTGTCCCCGTATTGCACCGCTGAGATACGGAAATTGATTCTTCGTTTTGGGCTCAAAAACCGCAGCTGCTGTACTTTTTCTACCCAGCGCACCACGCCCGGCTGATGAACATTGCCCTCGCCCTTGCAGAACACGGACGGAAACTCCCGCCAGAACTGCTTTGCCGCATCATGGCGGCAGGGCACAAACACCGGCGGCTCATTCTTTTTGGTCGTAACATTACGCCAGATGGTCATTTGCTCCACAAAAGCACTTTCGCGCGGGAAGAAATCGCCGCCCAGCAGAGAAAAACCATCCACTTTTCCATTTTCCCGGTGGAGGAGCAGCCGACGGGATTGAAGTGTGAGCAGCTGTGCCGGATTGTCCGGCTGTAAAATCTCTGTTCGCTCTGCGCTCTTGGGCGCATCCAACTCCCAGCAGGGCTTATTTTCACCCCAGCATTCAGTGCCATCTTTCAGCAGAGTCAAATTCAGCATCAGCGTCTCGAACAGATTTTCGCCGCTGGCCTGGATATAGCCGATTTTGCCCAGCCAGCCTGCACCTACCGAGGGCAGTCCTTTGCCCTTTGGCTTTGCCGAGGTGTCATCATAGCCGTTGACACTCAGCAGCCACCGCACCGCTTGCGCATAGGTCATCTCTGTTTTGCCCGCCCCGGCATAGAGTGGGAACAGCCGAATCTTATTGCTGCTCTCCGACATCTCGCCGTTCAGCTTTGCCGCGCCGTACTCCGTGCCGATAGCCGCCTCCGGCACCTGCCAGAATGGCCACTCCGGGTGGAAGAGCCAGAAGCGGTCTTTCCACTGCTCCAGATAGTCCCGGATGGGCTGCTCCGGGAAACGTTTCAGCTCCCACAGCGCTCCCCAGCGCTCCAGAGCGGCTTCTTCGTCTTCCAGCGGCTCCGGCTCCCCCACTTCGTTCACGCGGGAAAAGACCGTAAACAGCACCGCCAGCAGCAGCCGCAGCATGGCCGCGTCCTGGGTAGGCATCTCCCCTGCCAGGTCCATGTACTCCTGCGCATGGACCAGTGCATCCGTCAGAGAAACTTCCTGCACGGTATTGTCCGGCAGACGGACACGGACCCAGGGTTCCGTCAACAGGTTAAACTCAATTTCCTGCATCAGTTTCCTCCTTTTCATAAATCAGACCATTCTCACGGTCATAATGGAGCGTCATCCCCGCCAGATGGGCGGTCAGCGTTTCATCCAGCAACAGCACCAGCTCCCCGCGCAGCATCGGGGAGAGCTGCCACTGGGCCAGCAGGCGGCGGTTGTCCGCTTCCAGCTCGTCAATGACGCGTTTCACGTTCCATTCCTTGCCAAACACTGCCGGGAGCCGCAGTTTCTGCCGCGCGATCTTCAGCGCCTCCTCCGGCTGCGGCGGGCAGTCGGACGCTACCGTCCGGCCTCCCTCCTGCCACGGCAGGAAATGGATGCTGCCATCCCGCCCCTGCACCATGACCAGCACCTCAACAGACGGGTCGCCGTCACGGACAGCCGCCCGGGCCGCCGGGTCAGAGCAGGCACCCTCGTCTGCCATCCAGCCGTCCAGCGTATTGAGGAACCGGGGGTTGAGCCGGGGGGATTTTTTGTACACCTTCGGGTGACGCACCAGATAAGCCTCTGCCCGGTCCTTTCGCTTTCCCTGTTCCAGTTCATAGTTATGGCACAGCTTCTCACTGGCGGCATCTTCGGGCAGTTTGTCCTCCGCCGCCCAGCCATACACCTGCTGTACCAGCGGGGAGATCTCTTCCGGCAGGCGGATGGTCTGAGGCAGCAGTTCCCGTGTCCGCCAGAGCAGCCACTTGCCATAGACTGCCGCGCTGCCCTCATCAAAGGCATCCTCTCCGGTATCCAGCACCGCGCAGACTGCTGCCTGCATCGGCTGCGGGCGGCAGCGCCAGGTGTGGCGGTGCAGACGGCCAATGCGCTGTAGCAGCAGGTCCATCGGGCAAAGTTCCGTCACCATAACGTCAAAATCAATGTCCAACGATTGTTCGAGCACCTGCGTGCCCACCACAATGAGTCCATCCCGCCGGACCGGAGTCGAGTGCTTGCCGATCCGCTCCATGAGCTCCTGCTCCCGCGCGGCGCGGTCCGGCATCAGGAATTGTGCGTGGAACACCTGCACTTCTTTTTCCGGCAGAGCTTCCCGCAGCATCTGGGCCACGGCCTGTGCCTTTTTAACGGTGTTGACGATGACACCCGCGCAGCCGCCCGCCTGCATCTTTTCGCGCAGGAAACCGGGCAGGCCCTCTTCCGTCAGCGGAACCGTCTGTACCGTCCGGCTGGGCGTATCCAGCGGAATGGTCGTCTGGCGGACTTCCTCCCCATCCGTCCAGGTCAGGAGCGGATAGCCGCAGCTGGTCTTCCACGGTGCGTCTGGTGTGGGGGTGCGCTTCTGCTGGTAGACTTCCACCAGCTCTGCCCGCCGCCGGGCCGGCAGCGTGGCTGAAAGTAAGATCACCGGCACCCGATACCAGCCCAGCCATTCCAGCGCCCGGTCAAGGTAGCGGTTCATGTAGGCATCATAGGCATGGCACTCGTCGATGATCACCACCTTGCCCGCAAGGCCGAGGTGGCGCAGCATCACATGCTTTTGTTTGAGCGCCGCCATGAGCAGCTGGTCCACCGTGCCAATGACAAAGCAGGCCAGCAGCGCCTGCTTGCTGCCCCGGAACCACTGGTGCACCTGCACCCGGTGCTCGTTTGTCTCGGAATCGTCCCAGTCGTCTTCTACCTGGACGGTCTGTTCCTGTAAGCGGATATACTCTTCGTTCAGCTCTGCCATGCCGTGGGCCAGCCGGATGCACTTTAGCAGCCTGTCCGGCTGGTTGTCCGCCCACTGCACCAGCCGCCCCAAGATCCCGTTTGCCGTTGCCTGCGTAGGCAAGCCAAAGAAGATTCCACCCGCGCCAAACCGCGCCGCCAGAATTTCCGCGGCTGCCAGCGCAGCCTCCGTCTTGCCTACACCCATCTGGGCCTCTAAAATCAAAATTCCCGGGGCGCTCACACTGTTGGCTGCTTCCACGGCAGCAGCCTGTACCGCGTTGGGTGGGAATCCAAAACGCGCTTTGAACTCCTCTTCGTCCACAATAGAAGTCTGCGCCTCCCAGGGTGCCGTCAAGTCTTTCTCATCCCATTTATTCCAGGCCCGTTCCGCACGCTCCGGATAAGCCACTTCGTTCCCCAGTTCTTCTACCGGAATCAACGGAAAATACTCGGTATTGCTGGCGATCCAGTCCGCCATGATAAGCAGTCCTGTCAGCAGAATTTCTGTAGGCGGAGTCAAGTCCGGCAGCTCTGCCGGGTCGTCGTAGCCGCAATCTTTCAGCGCTGTCTCAAACAACTCATCCCAGCAGCTTTCCCAAAATGCCTTTTCTCCCTTGGGGTAGTAGTTGCATGTCCAGCTCACCAGCTGAGCTTCCACTTCTTCCTGCTCCTGCGGCCTGCCGTGGTGGGCCCCCGCAATGGAGGCGATTCCTGGCGGACACTTCAGCTCTATCAGAATCGCTTCGCTCGCCCGGGCGTGAGGTGTTTTCTCCCGATCCTGCTCCGGGCAGGTCAAGGTGGTAAAGCGCTCCATTCGCTGCTTTGCCTCTGGCAGCAGCGGCATCAGGACACTCTGAAAGGCAACAACGCTCTTACCAAGATCATGTGTCCAGCCCAAAAAGCGTGCCAGCGCGATCAGGGCCTCTTCGTCCAGGTCGGTTGCTTTCTTCACGCTTTCCGGCAGCCACTTCCGCACCAGCAATTCCATGATCTCTGCCGTATCCCGCAGATGCATCCAGAGTGGCAGCCAGAGGCTCGTGTCATTCGAATCGGTTTTGCCCGCCAGAAGCCTTGCGTAGGTCAGTTTCATGCCGCACCTCCTGTTCGTCCGGTGTGTGCTACTTTCCGAGATAGATATAGCTTTTCTATCGTCCAATAAATTGAACTTTAAGTGGCATTTTTAAAGAAAGAGGGAGTCGAAGCTCCCTCTACCCCCGCGTATGCGGGGAACATGAGCTCACGAAGTTGATTTCTCTATCGAACTTGGAGCACCTCCGCCAAGCGAAGAATGGATAAAGGGACAGCTCTATAAGTCTATTGCTGATTATTGCCAGGAGTTTTATTTTCTATTGAACTGTTTACTTTATCCGGCATCAAGATACCATACTAATTTTATGTTGTCAATATTTTCCTACATGTTTGTAGAAACGCATAAAACTTCCGGCCGTTTTTTGTACAGAAAAACCGCCCCGGCTTCCTGTTACGGAAATCGGGGCGGTTCATTATGCTTTATTCGTGCTTTCTCAAGCCCTCACGCAATTACTTGCGGGGGTTCTTGATCGCAGCCTGAGCGGGTGCCAAAATTACAGAGCGTTCGGATTAACGATACTACGTCATTTGCAATTTTTCAGCTTTTCTTATCCCATCTCTGCAATGACTTTTTCCAAATTTTCTTCCTGCAAGTAGAATTCCGGCAGCTTCGCCTTGTCATACCGCATATAGGGGATATTCTTCGTCCGCCGTTCCAGCAAGTTTGTAAAGAATCGCTCCCAGCTAAAAAATTCGCTGCTTTCGATGAAATCTGCCGGGTGTTCCAAAATCTCAAGAATCTCCGGCTGTCCAATCAAATCTGCTTTCAGGAGCAACCACTCCAGCGATTCCGGCAGGTACAAACTAAATTTTGCGCTCTTTTCCTGCATCAGACGGTAAATATCGTTCATCTGTGGGCCAAACGCCGCACCATCCGCAATCACCAGAACTTTCTCTGATTTCAGCGGAAGAATCTTTTGTTTGACGTTATCTTTGCCTGCCGCAGGGATACAGGCAATGCCGTATTTCTCACCGATTTTTGTAAACAGCTGATACCCGGAGTTGGCATCTTCTGTCAGCAGCTTCTCAACGCTTCCCAGCTCCACATCGCTGGCGGACAGAGAATCGTAAATGGGGTATGCTTTATTATAGGTCCGCTTAAATCGGCTGGTCGTCTTTTTCAGCTCCAGAATTGCATTTACGCTGTACGGCAGGGTACTCAAATCTTCTCTCGTCACAAGCACATAGTAGTTGTCCGTTTTCTGAATCGCACGGGCAAAGTCAAGGCTTGAAACAAAAGTGCTGCCTTCGTCCACGAACACGATAGCATCCTGAATGTCTTTCAGTTGAGCCTCCCAGAGCGCACCGGACAGGACTCTGCACGTTTTGTCACAGACGATCGTAATGCCGCTTTTTCTGCCATAGTTCTCATAGGCACTCAGCATCTCAACCAGCGTCGTCTTGCCTGTTGCACTGTCACCGCGCAGAATCGTGATGTTGCGTTCCAATTCTATGGTAAAAACTATTCGTTTGCTCCGAACTTCGATTTTATGTTTACCCTTCATTTTATAGCCTCATACGAACTCGAATGCAATCGGCATCAATTCTTCCATGTTGTGCACCACATCACCTGTATTCAAAACTTTTACATCCACAGGGAATTTTTTCTTTCCAAAATCCATCAGGTGACGTAGATTGATCGTCAGGTCTTTTTTCTTAGCTAATTTGAGAATAAAGGGTGCGCAGTTGTCACCGCAAGTCGAGGCATTGAATACCTTTTCCGGGTCATTTGCCATCAACAGAAGCGTTTTCGTGCCGCCAGACAGGTTCTCCGGCGGAATTACACCTAAAACCGGGCTTTCGATTGCATGAGGCCCCAGAACATTGGATTTGTCAATTTTTTTGATAACTTCTTTTGCGAAATCAGAAGTCAGCCATTCATCCTCATAAGTGTAGTTGAAATAAACCGACGTATTGTAGACTGCTTCTGGCATATCCCCAAAGTAGATGTTCAGCATCGTATCACCTCGCAGATGTGAGTCACTTGCTATTATTGTACCTTCTTTCTGCTCACAAAACAAGACGTAAAAGGCTCTTGACCTCCTGAAGTCAAGAGCCTTCATCTGCTTTATACTATTCAAGTTTTGTTTTCGAGACGCCTCAACTGCAATTTTGACAAATGCTTTTTTAATTGATTCCAAATTCCTTCAGCAGACGGTCACAATATGCTGCATCCTCGGAAGCCTTTTTCGCATCGTCGATGTGATTCTGTTCAAAAAGCTTCTTCATAAGAGTTGTCACCTGTGCCTTGCCTTCCATTTCGCCCTCAATTTTTCCCTTGGCAATGCCACGGTTTTCCACTTTATCAAGCACATCACACATATTGCGTGTGCCTCCTTTCCAGCGTCAAAATCACTGCGTGTCCAAAAGATAAGGTCTCAACATCTCAACCAGTTCATAAACTTTCGTTCCGGGTGCTGACTCAGAGGGTTTCCGTCCTTCATTCTGCTTGTCCAATCGCTTTGCATTGGCAATCGCAATGTCCATGTAAGGTCGCAGAACTTCATACATATCCGGGCGGTTCTTCTCGTAACTCCCTGCACCCATGTTTTTCAGGCAGTCGCTTAGCTTCGGCCAGTAACGAGATCTATCAATATCAGTATCCATATACATAAAAAGTTCCACGCACTGGTTCGACCATACAGCATGGTAAATCGTCTCACCTTGTGCATTGTATTCTTCGCACAGCTGTGCTACCATGTCGATATTTTCTGCCGGAAAATCATCTGTGTCATAGACAATCCAGACGTGCTTAAACACAACGCCGTTATTCTGAACGTATTGACGAGCTTTCATCAACAGATTCACTGTATTGTCGCCAATACCCTCTACTTTTAACTGGATTCTATCACGGTACTTAGAATTGATGATCTGTTGAATTGCGCCAAAATACTGCGGCTCAGTTTCTGTGCCTTCAGATGCAATCAAGTGGTATTCTGGCTGAATCATTCTCGCCTTATCACGGCGATTTTTCATCCAGCTTTTTCCAAGGTCACTCTTTTTCGGCGGTTTCAGACTCATGCCCAATCCCTCCCCGTCAGCATATTAGAGAGGTATGGGTCTGCACCATATCGGCCTTCCAGATACTGCTTATCAAAGGCCGCCGTACTCTTGACGCGCGTGTTGTCCTCCTGCCGGAACTCATAAAGCGAATAAATCTCACTCTCATGATTATCATTCATCGCGGCAAACCAAATTTCATCGCGGCGGAAGACCGTATTCTTCATCGTAGTCAAGTCATGCGAGCTGAATAGCAGCTGTGCGCCTTTCTTATTCAACTCCGGGTTCTTGAACATCTGAATCACATACCGAAGCAGCTTCGGATGCAGCTTGGCATCCAGCTCGTCCACAACCACTGTGCGGCCTTCCTGCAACGCTACCATCAGAACCGGCAGAGCTGCAATCATTTTCTTGGTTCCATCCGACTCCGCTTCAAAGGGAAGCTCATAGACCTTGCCATTGATTGTTCTCTGCGTGAACAGGTGCTTGCTATCCTCATCATAGCGATAGCCAGACAAATCAATACCTACATCATTCAGTGCATGAATCAGGCTTTCCTTAGTCGTCTCACTCTTGGACACCAGCACAATGTTTTCTGCTCTGGGGTTTGCGTAGCTCTGTGTAATACAGGATTCAAACCAATTCTGCACTTCTGCAATCACAGGGATATTGTAGTTGATTGCCAAAAAAGAAAGATACGGCATCTTCGGGTTGACGTCCAGATTGATGCTCGCCTTACTGATACTCGCGCCCAATTCAATCTTCTGACCATCTCGCTCAAAAATCAAACCTGTCTTCTTGCCGCCCAGTGTACGCCACAAGAGGGACTCAAAGACAATTTCTTCCTTGAGCGAAATGTAATACTGGTATTCCTTCTCGCCTACACGGAAGAACACCTGAAAAATCGTAGGCTCATTTACAGAGTTTTCATCCAGCATAAAGGGAGTCACACTGCTGCCCTGCTGGAAAATCATCGGCTGTCGGTTTTTCTCCAACGCATGAATCGGCTTCACAACAAGGTTAATTAGACAAAAGAATGCCTGTAGCAGATTCGTCTTCCCACCACCATTAGGGCCGTAGACCGCACTGACCGGAAGCAAATCTTCCGCTTTCTCCTGCCGAATCAAAGCATCCTGAAACTCTGGAATTGCCATCGCACGAAAATCAAATGTGGTTTCATCCTTATAAGACTTAAAATTCTGAAAAGAAAACTGGCAAAGCA
>ENA-OURU01004361-OURU01004361.1-human-gut-metagenome-genome-assembly--contig:-NODE-4361-length-10494-cov-3.959479_pt1 | contig 10494 bp, 9 predicted proteins | sample MGYA00242137_ERZ509064 | MGnify/ENA primary metagenome ERZ509064 (study PRJEB26280, sample SAMEA2338777) | human gut metagenome | biome: human gut; feature: human-associated habitat; material: faeces...
GACGCTGGGCCAGATTCAGCAGGCCCGGGTGGCGTTGGGCGAACTGCAAACCACTCTTGCCCGGGCCGGAAAGCAGAAGCAGGTTGCCGCCGCAGCCTTTGCGGCCGCTTCGGCAGCGGTGCTGCTTCATCTGCCCATGCCGGAGGAAATGCCGCCCGCCGGCGATTTTCTGCCCCTGCTGCCGCCGGGGCTGCGTGCCTTTGCCCTGTATGTGCAGGCCCACTACCTGTATCTGAAAGAGGAGTATGCCCTGAGCGCGGGCATGGTTGAGGGGGCGCTGGCCATGGGCGCAAAGGTCTACCCCATTCCGGCGATTTATCTGCATCTGGTGGCGATTATGGACTACATGAGCCTGAAACAGACCCGGCAGGCGCAGGATCACCTGCTGGCCGCCTGGGCGCTGGCCCAACCCGATGACCTGATCGAAGGTTTTGGCGAGCACCACGGCCTGCTTGGCGGGATGCTGGAAGCGGTCATCAAGCCCCGGTGGCCCGGGGACTTCGACCGGATTATTCAGATCACCTATCAGTTCTCCGCCGGTTGGCGAAAGATTCACAACCCGGATACCGGAGACAACGTGGCGGACAACCTTTCCACCACCGAGTTCACCATTGCCATGCTGGCGGCACGGGGATGGACGAATCAGGAGATTGCCGACCATCTGGGCTTTTCGCCCAACACGGTAAAACGATATATTTCCAACGCCATGAGCGCTTTGGGAATTCAGCACCGGCAGGATCTGAAGGGCTTCATGCTGCGCTGATTCCCCTTTGCCTGTACCCGATTTGGCCCCTGAAACGGGTACTCTCAAGCCGGTGGGGCGCATGTTATAATAATAATGGAGGAAAGCCTTCGCGTTTTCCCGGCATAAGCGGGCAGCAGACCACGGAAGAGAGGCAGGGTCTGCCGATTCCACTGCCAACAAAAACACGAGGAGGAAAGAATATGAAAGGACAAGCAAAACCGCTGCGCGGCCGATCACCCGCAAAGCGATTGTTTGCAGCAATTGTCAGCCTGTGCATGATCGTGTCCCTGCTGCCGACGATGGCGTTTGCCGAAACAGGCGTACAGGACAGCATTGTGATCACAGGCACAAGCGGGCTGTGCGAACATCACACCGAACACACCGCCGATTGCGGTTACACCGAGGGGACAGCGGAAATTCCCTGCTCCCACGAACACGACGAGAGCTGCGGCGGGCTGATTGACCCGGAAGCCTGCAATCATACTCATGATGAAACCTGCGGCTATGTTCCCGCCACAGAGGGAACGCCTTGCACCTATGTTTGCGAGATTTGCAATGCACAGGACAACGGGAACCCCGTAGCTCCGTCCGACGCACAGCCGGAAGAATGTACCTGTGAAACCCTCTGCACCGAGGAAGAAATCAATGAGGATTGCCCGGTCTGCTCTGTGGAGGGAGCTGAACTGGACAAGGTTTGCGTCGGCGCAGCTCTTATGCTGCCCGTCACGGCGCTGGCGGCGGGAGAAGATGCGCCTGGTACACTTTGGGTGGGCCAGACACAAATTACAGCGAGTGGCTATTGGAAAACAACTACTGAAGGAAACTTTGAAACTGGTAGTGAAAATGACTACAATGTCTATTACGATGGCAACGGAACCCTGACGCTGAACGGCGCGACGATTCAGGGAGGAACTTCTACCGGGTCAGTTCCTTATGGCGCCGGGATCTATGCTCAGTGCAATAGCGGGGAGTCGGTTTCCCTGACCATCGAGCTGATTGGTGAAAATACCATCACAGGCTACTATGGGATTTATGTGAATGCAGAGATAAGCGCGGACAGCAATGGTACAGACGCCTCCCTGACTATTACGGGTGAAAACAATGGCAGCCTGGAAGTATCTGGTTCTAATCACGGAATATTTGTCAAAAGCGGAACAGGCAACGCCTCCCTGAACATCAAGAATGTCGCTGTCACAAGCAGCATCAATGGCGATTATGCCGCCGGCGTCTATGTGATGTCCGGCGCGAATGCCACCGGCTCCCCGAATATCTCTCTTTCCGTCGACGGCGGCAGCCTGACCGCCAGCGGCACCGGAAGCAGTGATGGGATACTGTTTTATGTGGGATCGTCTCAAGCCACCGGTGCCACCACCAGCCTGACGGTCAGCGAAAATGCGATCGTGGACGCTAAAACAGGCGGGATCAAGGCATCTGATCCCAATCTTAACAATCTCAGTGATCAAATCGTTGTTGGTTCCGGTACCGGCACCAACGGCGGCATCGTCTTTGACGGTACGGAAGGCACCGTGTACGGCAATGTGACCCTGGACGAGAGCCTCACCATTAACCAGGGCGAAACCCTGACCGTCCCGGATGGCTCCTCGCTGAACTGCAACGGCAACCTGACCAACAACGGCACGATCATCGTGGAGAAGGGCGGCAACCTGACAGGTGACCCAGGCGGTACAGTGGTTAGTGCCCCCACCATCGGCACCCAGCCTGCAAGCCAGACTGTGACCAAGGGAAACACTGCCACCTTTTCCGTTGCGGCCACCGGCGAAAAACTGTCCTATCAGTGGCAGCAAAGCACTGACAACGACCAAAGCTGGACGGATATTTCTGGAGCAAACGCAGCCACCTATACCACAGCGGCTACCACTACCAGCATGAACGGCTATCAATATCGCTGTGTGGTGAGCAACAGCGCAGGTAGCGTCACCAGCAATGCCGTTACCCTGACGGTCAACGCTGCCACGGTTTCTGTCACCGGCGTGACCCTGGAACCAACCTCGCTCTCCCTGTTCACCGGGGATACCGCGCCCCTGACCGCTACGGTAAAGCCTGACAATGCCACAAATAAAAACGTGACTTGGGAAAGCAACAATACCACAGTTGCCACCGTGGACACTAACGGCAATGTTGCCGCTGTGGCTGCGGGCGAAGCTACCATAACGATCAAAACTGCGGACGGCAACCACACCGCTACCTGCCAGGTGAAGGTGACCCAACCAACATACGGCATTTCCGCCGACATCTCGGCTCTCGACTTTAGCATCGCTTGTCCCGGTTATGAGCGGCCTGCTGCCAAAACCGTGACCATCACCAACGCCGGCAACCAGGCCCTTACCCTAAACCAACCTGCTTCCACCAACAGTTTTGAGGTGGGGACCCTCTCCAAGACCAAGCTGGCCGCAGGCGAAACGGCTACCTTCACGGTGCAGCCCAAGGCCGGACTGGCCGAGGGGGCATACAGCGAAACCATCACTGTTAGCGGTTCCGAGAATACGACCGTAACGATCTCCGCCACCTTTACCGTGCAACACCAGCTGGAAAAGGTGGCCGCGAAAGCCCCCACCTGCACCGAGGTAGGAAACAAGGAATACTTTGTCTGTAAAGTCTGCGGCAAATATTTCGACATCGACGGCAAGACTGAGATTACTCAGGAAAGCACTGTGATTCCGGCCACCGGTCACAGCTATGGCGAACCGGAGTGGAGCTGGTCGGAGGACGGAAAGACCTGCACCGTAACCTTTACCTGCAAAAACGATGCAGCCCACAAGGAAACTCCGAAGGCAACTGTAACATCGGCAGAAAAGACCCCTGCCACCTGCACGGAGAAAGGCGTGACCACCTATACAGCGTCCCTTGAATTTAACGGCCAGACTTACAAGACTGCAAAGGATGTGACAGACATTCCGGCCACCGGCCACAGCTATGACAACGGCAAATGCACCGTCTGCGGCGCGATTTCTTCTGATTTCAAGGTCGTTATCACAGCCGGGGCAAACGGTAGCTGGCAGAAAGGCACAAAGGATGGTCTTTCCTTTACTTCCAATGCAGCTTATAAACACTTCCGGAAGGTTCAGGTGGACGGCAAAGACCTGGATGCTGCCAACTACACCGTAAAGGAAGGCAGCACCATTGTCACCCTGAAAGCCGAATATCTGGAAACCCTGTCCGTGGGCAAGCACACACTGGCTATCGTTTCCGATACCGGCACAGCGGCTGCGGAATTCACCATTCAGGCGGCTCCTGCCACCGATAACACCCGCTACTATACCTGCCAGAGCTGCGGCCACCACGACTGGACCGCCACCGATGCGGGTTACCGCTGCGACTACTGCGGAAAGGTTGTCACCGAGCAGATTTCCGGCTACCCGAATGTGAAGGGGGTCTACACTGCCCCCACCGCCAGCCCCGCTCCTTCCACCGCACCGGGCTCCCCCGCCACCGGCGACGAGAGCAATCTGGTTCTGTGGGTGGTTGTGCTGGCTGCCGGTTCGGCTGCACTGGCCGGGAGCTTCCTGATTCAGCGCAAAAAAGAACAATAACACCGAAGAGCGCCGCCACACACCCAGACTGCGGCGGCAGCTCCCCTTCTGAATGAACCCGATTTCCCCTGATCGACCCTTTTCAAGCCCTGTTCAGCCCTTTGCTGAGCAGGTTTTTTTTGCTCTGCGTAGGATATCCACACCGTTGAGTATGCCGCCCCCCTCTTTTTCGGCATCGCTCGGAATATTTCACGCAGAACCTGAATCGTCCCGGAAGCATACCGTTAAAGCGAACTTCCGCTTGACAAAACAGCATCGGGGATGCTATCCTAATTTGCAAATAATTCGCAAATTCAAAGAGGGTGCGTCAATGAAAAACTACGACACTCGCCAGCGGGACCTTTTGGTCGACTTTTTGGAACAGCACCCGGATCAGCTGCTCTCTGTGCAGCAGATCGCCCAGGCGCTGCACGAACAGCAGATCAGTCTCAGCGCCGTTTATCGGAATCTTTCCCAGCTGGAGACAAAAGGCCTTATCCGCAAGAGCATGAAATCCGGCGGCAGAGCAGCCTATTATCAGTATATCGGCACGCCGGATTGCCATTCTCATCTGCACATGACCTGCACCTGCTGCGGAAAAACCTTCCACATGAATTCAGAGCATACCGCGCGGCTGACACGTGCCATGGCTGAACTGGATGGATTTGATCTGGATATTCTCAACACTGTTTTATACGGCACCTGCCAAAGCTGCCATCAAAAATAAGCATCGCCTCGCGATGCCCGAAGGAGGGAGAAGAACATGCACCAGAAAAACCGCTTTGCTGCCATTTGCGCCACTGTGCTTGTGGCAGCTGCCCTGCTCTTCTCCGTCTTTTTCATTGCTCTGGAAACAAACCACGATTGCAGCAGAGAGCATTGCGCCATCTGCCACCAGATCCAGACCTGCCAGACCCTTTTATCTCAGCTTTCCAGCGCCTGCGCAAAACCCGCAGGCTTTGGTGTGCTGTGCTTCTTTGCTCTGCTGCTGATTCTGCGTCGTCCGTATGTATCCGTTGCATCTTCTCTGGTTTCCCAAAAAGTAAAACTGCTGAATTAAACAAAAACGAACCACAAGGGGGATACGTCTGCCCATTTTAAGCAGGTGTGCCCGGCACTGCCGGACCCCTTGTATTTTTGCGCCCTTTTTTCTTTTTTTGTTTGAATTCGGAGGTTTTCTTTTCATGAATCGAATCATTTCCATCCTTCTTTCTCTTGTCATAGCAGCCGGTTTTCTGACCGGTTGTCACCCTGCAGCCGCACCTGAAAATGACGGCAAAAAGCTGCGAATCGTCACCACCATTTTCCCGGAATACGATTGGGTACGGCAGATCCTGGGCGATCAAGCCGACCATGTGGAGCTGACCATGCTCTTGGATAATGGTGTTGACCTTCACAGCTTTCAGCCCACGGCCGACGATATGGTCACCATCTCCGGATGCGACCTGTTCATCTATACCGGCGGTGAATCGGACGCCTGGGTGGAGGATGCATTGTCTCACGCCACAAACCCCGACCTGGTGGCTGTAAATCTGATGGACCTGCTGGGCGATCAGGTAAAAGCCGAGGAGACCGTGGAAGGGATGCAGGAAACCGCGCACCTTCATTCCCACGAGGATGAACCCCATGATGAGCACACAGATGAGCATGATGAGCACGAGCATTCCGAAGAGTGTACCCATGCGCATGACGACGAACACATCTGGCTGTCTTTGAAGCACGCTGTTATTCTGTGCAATGCCATCGCCGACACGCTGGGGCAAATCGACCCTGACCATCGCGATGCTTATGCGGAAAATGCCAGCGCCTATATCCAAAAGCTGACCGAACTGGACGGGCAGTATCAGGCGGTTGTGGATTCCGCTTCCAACCATACCCTGCTCTTTGCGGACCGCTTCCCCTTCCGCTATCTGATGGATGATTACGGCCTTTCTTACTATGCGGCATTTTCCGGCTGCTCGGCGGAAACGGAAGCCAGCTTTGAGACTGTTGCGTTTCTGGCCGAAAAAGTGGATGCGCTGTCGCTCCCCTGTGTGCTGACCACCGAAACCGCCACCCACAACATCGCCCGCACCGTGGTGGACAACACCACTGCCAAAAATCAGCAGATCCTTGTTCTCAACTCCATGCAGTCTGTTACCGCCGACGATGTGGCCGCAGGCGCGAGTTATCTGTCCATCATGGAGCAGAATCTTGAGGCCTTAAAAACCGCACTGGCCTGAGAGGAACGTTTATGATTCAGATCAATTGCCAGGGCCTGGCTCTGGGCTATCATTCCGCTCTGATGCGGGATCTTAACTTCACCGTCCACGCCGGAGACTATCTCTGCATTCTGGGAGAAAACGGCGCCGGAAAATCCACCCTGATGAAAACCATTCTGGGACTGCTGCCACCTTTGGAGGGCTCTGTAACCTTTGGCGATGGAGTGCGCGCCAATGGAATCGGATACCTTCCTCAGCAGACGCAGACACAGCGGGACTTCCCCGCTACAGTCTGGGAGGTTGCGCTCTCCGGGTGCCAGGGACGGTGCGGTCTGCGCCCTTTTTATACCCGGGCGGAAAAGGAACTGGCCCGTCAATCTCTTACACGCATGGATATGGCACACCTTTCCGGACGCTGTTACCGGGAACTGTCCGGCGGGCAGCAGCAGCGGGTATTGCTGGCACGAGCCCTGTGCGCTGCCCGGAAGATGCTTTTGCTGGATGAGCCGGTTACCGGTCTGGACCCCACAGCAAGCCGGGAGCTGTATCAGGTGATTGCCCGGCTGAACAAGGAGGATGGCATGACCATCCTTATGATCTCCCACGATACGAGCGCCGCGCTTCGTTATGCCAGTCACATTCTCTATCTGGGCGAACAGGTCTTTTTCGGAACACGAGAGGAGTTTATCCAAGCCAATCCCGGCTACCGGGATCGGGAGCTGAAAGGAGGCAGCCTGCATGGACATGATGATTGAAAAGCTGGCCCAGTACTGGGCTTACCCCTTTGTTCAATATGCCCTTGTAGTGGGTGTTCTGGTGGCCCTGTGTGCCTCCCTGCTGGGCGTTACGCTTGTGCTCAAGCGTTTTTCCTTTATTGGCGACGGACTGTCTCATGTGGCCTTTGGTGCCATGGCGATCGCATCTGTTCTGAATCTCAGCAATGACATGCCCCTTGTTCTGGGCATCACTGTCCTGTGTGCCATTCTGCTGCTGTGCGCCGGTCAAAACGCCAAAATCAAGGGAGACGCTGCCATCGCCATGCTCTCTGTGGGCGCACTGGCCATAGGCTATCTGCTGATGAATGTATTTTCCACCTCCTCCAATCTGAGCGGAGATGTTTGCAGCACCCTTTTCGGCTCCACCTCCATCCTCACCCTTACCAAAACCGAGGTGTGGCTGTGCGTGGTTCTGTCGGCAGTGGTAGTGTTCCTGTATTTCTTTTTCTACCACAAAATCTTTTCCGTCACCTTTGACGAAAGCTTTGCCGCCGCCACCGGCATTCGAGCAAAGGGCTACAATCTGCTTCTGGCTGTTGTGACCGCAGTGGTGATCGTGATGGCTATGAATCTGGTGGGTTCGCTGCTGATCTCCGCTCTGGTCACCTTCCCCGCCATGTCTGCCATGCGTCTGTTCCGCAGCTTCCGCTCGGTCACGCTTTGCGCCGCACTCCTTGCCGTATTCTGCGCCGCAGCCGGTATCCTCATTGCGATTCTGGCGGGAACCCCCGTAGGCTCTACCATCGTTGCCGTAGAAATTCTTCTTTTTGGCCTGTGCTCGCTTCTGGGCTGGGCCGTCAGGAGGTAACATTCCATGAAAAAAGCAATTCTTTTATTGGCTGCCGCTCTTCTTCTGACATGCACAGCCTGCGGTGAAAGCAGCAGTTCCATTCAATCCGGCACAGCGTCCTCCTCTTCTGCCGGGACAGATGAAGGTTCTCAGGCAGAAAGTATCCCTTCTTCCGAACCGGATGGCTCCAGCAGCTCCGCCACCACCCCGGAAGAATCCGCCGGGGATACATCCGCAGCTTCGGCTGAATCCTCCGATGGGGAACCGGATATCGATCTGACCACACTCAGCAGTATCATGGTCTATTCCGAGGTCTTCAACATGTCGGTATCACCGGAGGAGTATATCGGTAAGACCATCCGAATGGACGGCATTTTTACGACCAATCAGGACCCGGAAACAGAGCAGATCTCCTGCGCTGTGCTCGTACAGGATGCTACCGCATGCTGTGCGCAGGGGTTTGAAATCATCATGCCGGAAGATGCGGTCTATCCACAGGATTATCCGGATTTCGGTTCGGAGGTAACTGTTGTTGGAGAACTGCAGGCAGACCGCTCCCTGGAGGAATATGGCATGATTTTTCTTCGTCTGGAAAATGTGACTTTCGAAACCCCTTCAGACTTGTAACCGGTCTCCCGTTTCAGGATATGGCCGGGATTTTCGACTTACAATCTGTCGCTTCCCCAGTAAATCCGGGGGCTTGAGTAAGCCCTAGAAGGACACGATACGGACAATACCCCTCAAGGGGCCACGAATGGGTCGGCCAACTGCATTGCTGACTCATGGCCGCCCCTGAAGGGGTTATTTTCATGCCTTGGGATTCTTGCTGCCCGTAAACGGGTCAGTGAATTCCTTGATGCTGATTTGGTCCGCGATCTTCTCCTCCTCTAATTGACTCCGGATGTACTCTTGTATCTGCTTTTTATTCCGTCCTACCGTGTCCGCATAGCACCCTCTTGCCCAGAAATGCCGGTCTCCGTACTTGTATTTTAAATTCGCATGCAGGTCGAATATCATTAGGCTGCTTTTTCCTTTGAGATACCCCATGATTTGTGATACACTGTGCTTGGGCGGTATGCTGATTAGCATGTGAATATGGTCTGGGCATGCTTCTGCTTCTATAATTTCCATACCTTTTTATTCGCATAGTTTCCGCAGAATTTGTCCGGCATCCTTCTTGATCTGTCCATATATGGCTGGCCTTCTGTATTTGGGAGCAAATACGATATGGTATTGACGCCTCCATGCCGTATGCTGCAAATTTCCTATATCTTTTCTTTTATCGAAAAACCTCCTGGTGATTGTTGTTGCAGTTGCCCGACCGCAGCTTCCATTCTGCCAGAAGGTTTTTCACCATTTAATTCTTTTTACTCTCCCCTGCATAGCTGGGGGGCGTTGCACTAAAGCAGCAACAAAGCAACCGCCTGCCCGCTTTCACAGCGGGCAGGCGGTTTTGTCTGTAACAGCGCTTTTCTCTGAGCTCTGCGGTCATTAAAAAGCAAATGCTCAGTTGTTCGAGCGGCGGCCCAGAAGGCGCAGCAGATACAGGAAGATGTTCACAAAATCCAGATACAGCTGCAGCGCACAGAAAATGGCGCCCTTGTGGGCCATTTCGGGGTCAAGACGGTACGCATCATAGAAGCGCTTGATCTTCTGTGTGTCGTATGCCGTATAGCCGAGGAAAACGGCCAGACCCACAAAGCAAATGACCTTTTCAAACATCCCCATGGGCAGGAAAATAGCCACAAGCCAGTACAGCAGCAGGAACATCAGCCCCGCGAACAGAACGCTGCGCAGATTCGACAAATCGCGCTTTGTAAACCAGCCGTAGGCTGCCAGCGCGCCGAAGTATACGGCCGTCATGCCGAACACATACACAAGCGTGGTGACATCATACAGAATGAACAGCGAGGCGAAGGTGAGGCCGTTCAGCGCCGAATAGGCAAAGAACAGGCCGGTGGCCGCGCCCGCGCTCAGCCGTGTGAGGCGCGCAGACAGAACCATCACCACCACAATCTCTGCAATGGCCAGAATAAACGGCAGGTATGGCACCTGAATAATGGAATACCACACGAAGCCGGTGGCATAGCTGGCAAACGCAACGGCAAACGTGCACAGAAGGCCGAGGCCCATCCATCCGAACGTTTTGGCCGTGTAATGGCTCAGCGTTTCGCCCGCTGCGCCCCACATGCCGTTGTTTTCTTCCTGGAACATGGGGTCCAGCCCGTTATTTTCGTACATATCTTCGCTCCCTCATTTCCAAAATACGGCCCGGCAGGCCGTCGTGCACACACGGAAGGCCCGTATGTTGAAATAACCATATCATATTCAGCGCCCGTTTTCAAGGAAAACCGTGCACAGCGCAGGCAGAATATCCTCCGGCAGCATGCCCTGCATGCTGTGATGGGCCGCGCACACATCTGCTGCGGCGCCGTGCAGCCACACGCCGCAC
>ENA-OURU01004364-OURU01004364.1-human-gut-metagenome-genome-assembly--contig:-NODE-4364-length-10489-cov-2.127564_pt1 | contig 10489 bp, 8 predicted proteins | sample MGYA00242137_ERZ509064 | MGnify/ENA primary metagenome ERZ509064 (study PRJEB26280, sample SAMEA2338777) | human gut metagenome | biome: human gut; feature: human-associated habitat; material: faeces...
CGCCGGTAAGGAAATTGTAGCCCGACAGCTGATCGGCAAAGGCCACCAGGGCGCTGGTGCCGATGGAGCCGGAGAGATCACCCACCGCGTGGAGGGTGGCCTTGCGCACAGTGGCATTTTCGTAGTACTGGCGGTTGCCCGACTCATCCACCCAGGACAGTACATCGCCGTCCCGGTCCAGCACCCGGCCCACCACCAGAGAGCCATTGGAGTTGTACAGATGGCGGTTGGCGGCAAAGGAGGCCCAATCGCCGCCCTTCAGGAAAAAGCGCAGGACAAATAGGCCAAGTCCCAGCAGAAGGACCAACGTGAGGGCCAGACAGACAAAGGTGCGTTTTTCAATCTTTTTCACGGGAGACCTCCTTTCGGGGGGCTCTGCTCTGGGGGCCCAGGTTTCCAAGCCACTGAGGACCGTGAAGCTTAGGCGCGCGGATGGCAAAGCTGGCGTTCTGACGGGTGTCGGTGGCCTTGAGGAAGGCCAGCAGCCCCCAGGAGGCCACCATAGAGGAACCTCCGTTGGAGACAAAAGGAAAGGTGACGCCGGTAAGGGGGAGCAGATCGACCGCGCCAAAGACATTGAGACAAGTCTGAAAGACCAGCAGGGAGGTGGCGGCGCAGGCGGCGATGACGTAAAAGGAGCTCCGCCCGGCCCGGCAGGCCCGGACGGCGAACACCGCCAGAGTGAGAATGGACAGCACCGCCAGCAGGGCGATGATCAGCCCCCACTCCTCGCACAGCATGCCGAACACCAGGTCCGTGTCCGCCGCCGGGATCTTATGGAGCCAACCCTCTCCCGGCCCCATGCCCAAAAGGCCGCCGGAGGCCGCCGCAGACATGGTGCGGGTCTGCTGATAGCCGGTGGTGGAGGCGGCCTCCCAGGCGTGGCCCCAGGAGGCGAAGCGGCTGAGGATATAGGGCTTGAACTTCAAAATGATGCCCGCTCCGAACACAGCGCCGCCGCAGATCAAAGACAGTGTGGCGAAATCCCCGGACCGCATATAGGCGATCACCAGGAAGGTGACGAAGAAAATGGCCGCGGTGCCGAAGTCGCTCATCAGGCCCAGCAGGCCGATACACACGCCTGTCAACACGATGAAGAGGGTCAGGTTCCGCTTGTGGAACAGCCGCTCCAGTGTGGCGGCGCCGGCGAAGATATAGCAGATCTTGGCGATCTCCGACGGCTGGAAGGACATGCCGCCGATGGAGATCCAGTTGACGGCGCCGTATTTGGAGTTGCCGATCACCAGGGTGATGCCCAGCAGGCCGATGGCGGCGGCCGCCATGAGCCAGCGGTTCTTCTGCACCCGGCTGAGGTCCCGCAGGAACAGTCCCAGCACCAAAAACAGCGCCAGCCCCAGCAAAATAGCCAGGAACTGCTTGAACAGACTGCTCTGGGCACTGGAGGCAGTGATGGACAGTGACAGCGTGGAGAGGAAGAAGGCGATGGTCTCCATCTCAAAGCCCACGCAGCGAGTGGCCCGCAGGGCCGCGTAATAGAGCCACATCAGCACCGTCAGCCCCAGGAAGGCCAGGGGGATGGCGATGGTGGCCTCAGTCCCGGCGGCCACGAGCAGCTGCAGACAGGCCAGCACCTGAAACACCGTCAGCCACAGGAAAGACGGCCAGATGGCGGCGGGGCGCTCCGCCCGGCGCTTCGCCTCCTGCTCCTCCCGCTCCGCCACGGTCTGAGGCAGGAAGATCAACGGCACGCCCCCTAAAGTGATGGTATCCCCCAGCTTCACGGGAACGGAGGACGCCACCTTCTCCCCATTCACCGCCGTGCCGCCCTTGGACCCCAGGTCGTACAGCGTCCAGTTCTCATCTTCGCCCCGGCAGAGGGCGGCATGCTGCCGGGAGATGCTGGGATAGTTCAGATAGATGTCCGCCGTCTTGCTCCGGCCCAGGATGTTCTCCCAGTGGGTCAGGGGCAGGGACGTGCCGTTTGGCAGGCTCAGCTGGCCCCAGTTCTCCGGCGTGTGGGGAATCCGCAGCAGAGAGCGGACCGCCCGGTACAGGATCAGCACGGCCAGAGCCGGAAACAGAAAGCGCACAAAGGCCATATACCACTCCCCCGCCAGCGGATGTGCCGCCAGCAGGGCCGTCAGGTTATCCAGCAGCCCCTGCAGAATCTCCATGGGTCCGCCTCCTCTCTTGAAACACAATTGCATAGTTTGTTATTATAGCATTTTCTCCGGGAAATGTACAGCCCTGCCTTCACCGGCATCTTTCCACTGGGGCGGCGCTGCAGGCGGGATTTGTGCAGGTTTTCCAGAAGTGTCAGCGTTTTTTCGGAGTTTCTCACGGGGAATTTCCCTTTTACTCTTGACCTCTGTTGAAAAATCCTTTAAAATATAACATTATCTGCAAGACCTTCAACGCGGTTTTTGGAGACCATTTTTTCACGGATTTTCCATTTTACTCTGAAAGGCCGATCGATATGAAACATCCCTATAAGACGCGGGAGGGCGGCGCCACGGTGACGATCTTTGTCCCTTACGACTGCAAGAACCACTGCCCCTTCTGCATCAATAAAGGCGAGTATGCGGATATGACAGGGTTTTCCCTGGAGAAGATCTGCCGGAGCATCGAGCGGATGGACGCCATCACGCCCGACTGCGACTTCGTCTTCACCGGGGGTGAGCCCTTCGCCAACCTGGAGTCCCTCCAGGTGATGCTGGACAAAATCCCCACTACCCACAAGGTATATATCAACACCACCCTTCCCGTCTCCGAGCACCAGTCCGAGGCGGACATTCTGGCATTTGCGGAGCGGAACAGACACAAGATCACCTGCATCAACGTCTCCCGCCACATGCAGCACTATGTGGTGGAATCCAACGACGGCCTGCTTTCCAAGCTGCCGGTGCCCTTCCGGGTGAACTGCGTGCTGTACAAGAACTATCCCGCCGAGCAGCTGGTGCCCTATATGGAGCGGTTCCGCAAGCTCCCGGGCGCCTCCATTCAGTTCCGGTTCGACTACACCGCCACCACACCGGAGAACCTCTATGAGGAGGAGGGGGACAAAATCCTCCAGGATCTGAAGAAGGTGGCCCGGTACACGGGGCTGGACGGCTGCCGGATGCGCTGCGGCTTCCATTTCGACTACAAGGGAATGGAGCTGACATACCACAAGACGCTGCCTTACTCCACCATCGTGGAGACGGACCCGGTGAGCGGCGTCACCTACGACATCCTCTACGACATCCTCATCAAGCAGAACGGCGACATCCACTCCGACTGGGACGGCACGCCCCTGGATGTGGACGCCTATGAAAAGGTCGTGTTTGAGCCCTACGATCTGCGGTGGCTGGCTCGGATCGCGTAAGCAACAGGGGCGGCGGAGCATTCCGCCGCCCCTGTTTTGATGAACAGGAGGAATGATTGATGAAACCCATTCAAACAGCCGGCGTCATCGGCCTGGGTTCCCTTGGCGTCCTGTACGCCACGCTCTTCACACGGGCGCTCGGCAAGGAGCAGGTCCCCGTTCTGGCAGACGGCGCACGGATCGCCCGCTACCGGAAGCAGGGCTTTTGGTACAACGACGCACCCTGCGACTTCAATTACACCGATGCCGCCGCTCGCACAGAGCCGGTGGACCTACTGCTGTTCGCCGTCAAGTTCGGCGGTCTGCAGAACGCCATCGAGACCTGCCGCCACCTGGTGGGACCGGACACGCTCGTGATCTCGGTCCTCAATGGCATCTCCAGCGAGGAGATCCTGGGAGATGCCTTTGGTCCGGAGCATGTGGTCTGGTGCGTGGCGGAGCGGATGGCCGCCAAGAAGGAGGGCAACCGCGTCGTCTGCGACCCCATTGGGGAACTGGCAGTGGGCGTCCCCGCCGGGGAGGACACCAGCCGCCTCCAGCGGCTCACCGCGTTTTTTGACAGCATCGGCTTCCCCTATGTCGTACCGGCGGACATCCGCACCCACATGTGGAGCAAGCTGCTGTGCAACACCGGCTGCAACCAGGCCGCCCTGGTGTTCCAGTGCGATTACGGCCCGCTGCAGGTGCCCGGAAAGCCCCGGGACACCATGATCGGCGCCATGCGGGAGGTGGCCGCCGTGGCCAATGCAGAGGGCGTCCCGCTCTCTGAGAAGGACGTGGCCGCATGGGTGGACATCATTGACCACCTGCCCTCCAACGGTGAGACCTCTATGCGGCAGGACGGCAAAAACCACCGGAAGAGCGAAGTGGAGCTGTTTGCAGGCACCATTCGCCGGCTGGCCGCCAAACACGGCATTTCCGTCCCTGTCAACGACTGGCTGTACCAGCAGATCCAGGAGATGGAGCGGAACTACTGAGCCTGTCCGGCAAAGGGACAAGTGCAGGTCTTCTGTCCTGCACTCCAATGATTCCGTCCCGCTGCCTGCGGACAGGCACGCTGGAAAGCCCCGGCACGAAGGTGCCGGGGCATCTTTTTATTTCCGTATCAGCCCCAGCCGGTTCAGCCGGTGGGAGCGCCGCAGGTACCAGATTCCGCACAGGAAAATCTGCACCACCGTGGAGGCAGGGGTGGCCAGCCCCAGATGGAACAGAGAGCTGTCCGCCGCCCGGCTCACCAGCAGCGCCACCGGCAGCCGGACCCCCAGGGCCCCGACCATTCCTTGCGCCATGACGAACAGCGTCTGCCCGCAGCCGTTGAAAAAGCCCACAAAGCAGAACAGGAAGCTGGTAAGCAGGCAGTCAATGGCGTAGGCCTTGAGATACTCCCAGGCGGCGGCGATCACCGCCGGGTCGTCCGCGAAAATACCCGCCAGCACATCTCCGTGAAAGAATGCCGCCCAGCCCATGAGGAGGCCCGCCATCAGGGAGGACAGCACGCCGTACAGCAGCGCCCGCCGGGCCCTGGTCTCCAGCCCGGCGCCGATGTTCTGCGCCACGAAGGCGGACATGGACTGCATATAGGCAGAGGGCACCAGCATGACGAAGGCGCACAGCTTCTCCGCCACGCCCACCCCGGCGGAGGGAATGGTGCCCATAGAATTGGCGATGGCGATGATCACCAGGAAGGTGATATTCACCAGCAGGTCCTGAAGCGCCACCGGGCTGCCCAATTTCAGAATCCGTCCAATGATGGCACCGTCGAACCGGATGTCCTGCCGCCGGAGTATGAAGGCCAAGTGCTTTCCACGGATCAGCAGCAGGGACAGCGCCACGCTCATTGCCTGGGCAAAGACTGTGGCGATGGCTGCGCCAGCCACATTCAGGCCGAAGCCCCCCACCAACAGCAGGTCGCCGCCGATATTCAGAATACAGGCAATCAGCACAGTGATCAGCGATACCCGGGAGTCTCCGATCCCCCGGAAGATACTGCCCAAAAGGTTGTAGGCCACAATGAACACCGCGCCGCCGGAGCAGATCCGCACATATTCCACCGTGCCGTCAAAGGCATCCGCCGGGGCGTGCATGAGCATTGCCAGCTGAGGTGCCGCCAGCTCCAGCGCCACTGTGGCAGCCACTGCCACCACCAGAAACAGGCAGATGCCGCTGCCCACAGCCGCCCCCGCCTCCTCCGGCCTGTCCTCACCGATCTTCTGTCCCAGCAGGACCGTGATGCCCATAGCCAGACCTGTGATGACGATGGTCACGGTCTGCATGATCTGGCTGCCGGTGGAGACGGCCGAGATGTCCGCCGCAGTGCCGAATTTGCCCACCACCTGCAGGTCCACTGCGCCGTACATGGCCTGCAGCAGCAAAGCCAGCAGCACCGGCAGGGCGAATTTCAGCAGGGTCGACAGGATCGGCCCCCGTGTAAAGGTCTGTTCTGTTTCCATGATGTCCCTCCTCAACTCCGGAAAGGCGCGAAAAAAAAGCCGGACAAGAAACCGGGCGCCCCCCAGCATCTTATCCGGCTTTGTGACTGCGGCCACAAGCCCTCCGATGAACAGCCAATACTTTACCATGCCACCGCGGGGGTTGTCAAGCCCCGTTTTTCCGCCTGCGCAGAGGTTTTACCCCCGCTTTACCATTTCAAGGTGGCAGGCCGTTGGGAAAAAGACTACACTGACAGCAGAGTCCTGCCCCGGCCGTGTCCGGGCGGAGAATATCCGAGATCGGAGGAATGTCCCATGCTGCCCTGCCAAACCGGCTGTCCGTCCTACCGGGAGGGCTGCCACAAGACCTGCCCTCAGTGGCGGCTGTTTCAGGAGAAGCAGCGCGCCCAGCGCCAGGCCAAGAAACAGTATCTCCAATTTTACAACGCTCTCTGTGCCCAAGTGGTCCGCCAGTGCAGGGCCATCGAGTACCGCCGCATAGCCTGGTGAGGACCGGCCCGCGCCCGGTGTCTCAGTCCTTTCCGTGCATCCTGCCGGGGACGGCGACTGGGCAAGGCTCACTGCGCCTCTTCACGGCCTCATAATAATCCACACAGTCCTCCGCGTCCCTGTACTCGATCATGTTGCACTCCAGCGCCGGAAGCGGCGGGATCAGCAGCGACAGCCAGGCCGTACGCCGCCCGCTCTGATCCGTACAGAGAATCAGCTGTTCGCGCATCTCCGTGTGAAAATACCTGACGAGAACTCTGCCCGGCTCCGCTTTCTGCTTCCCTGCCTTTTCCGCGGCGTCCCGCCGGATGGCCTCCAGCAGCTTCAGGGTCTCCCCGACCTCCTCGGAGATGGAGTCCGCCCCTCTGCCCTCGATCTCAGCCGCATCTTTCATATAGGCGGTTCCGGGCTGCGCCAGCAGGTATTCCACTGTCCCGCCCCTGGCCACGCAGTCGGTCAGGATGCGTCTGTATGCATGGGTGAACCCATAGCCGGACAATGCCAGAAGCTGGATCGCCCGTGCCTCTGCCAGCTGCTTTTTCAGTGCTCGGCTGTGCTCTCCCGGGGCATAGACCCGCTTGATCCCGTTATTCCGGTGGTCGATCCGGATCTGCAGCCGTGTCACAAGCGCGGACAGGAAGCCCACGGTGATCACGCTGGAGATCACCGCCGACAGGATCGTTCCCGCCAGCCACTGCATCCCATCATCCATCTGCCTCTCTCCTCTCTGTCTCTTCGGAGCTGTTGTCCTGCTGTCCTCACGCCATGCTGCAGTCCACCGCCACCTTGATGACACCGTCCCGCCGGTGCTCGAACAGGTCATAGGCCGCCGCGATATCCCGCAGAGGGACAGTGTGGGTGATGAGGGGCGTGGTGTCCAGCTTTCCCGCCGCGATCAGGTCCAGAATCTCCTGGCTGTCACAGCCGTCCACGCCGCCGGTTTTGAAGGTGAGATTCTTCCCGTACATCTCCGGCAGGGGCAGGAGCTGGGGCCTATCGTAAAGCGCCACCACCGTCACCACCGCATTGGGGCGGGCGCACTGCCAGGCCAGGCGGAAGGTCTCCTCCGCCCCGGCTACCTCCAGCACCCGGTCCGCGCCGCCGTGGTCGCTGTTTCGCCGTACATAGTCCAGTGCTTTTTCCGGTGTGGTCGCCAGCACCTGAGGATAGTAACGGTGGAGAAACTGGAGGCGCTGTTCTTCCCGCTCACATACAATCACACGTTTTGGACTTTTTAACAAAACACACTGTAAGGTACATATACCTGTCGGGCCGGCCCCGATGATAAGCACAGTGTCATCAGGGCTGATATCTGATATCTGGGCCGCCCAATAACCTGTAGACAGAATGTCACCTACAAAAAGGGCCTGACGGTCAGTCACGGAATCAGGGATCTTATCCAAGCTCTGGTCCGCATAGGGAACTCTCACATATTCTGCCTGCCCGCCATCGATGCGGCAGCCCAAGGCCCAGCCACCATTTGGGTCTATGCAGTTATTCACCCAGCCATGCTGGCAGAAAAAACAGTGCCCACAGAAAGTCTCTACATTTACGGTGACCCTGTCACCAGGCTTCACTGATAATACAGCAGGACCAGCCTTCTCTTCTACGCCCACCATCTCATGGCCGACCGTAATACCTGGCACTGCTCTTGGTACAGAGCCATGCTTGATGTGGAGGTCACTGGTACAAATGCTGGCTAAGGTGACCCGCACGATCGCGTCTCGGTCATCCAAAATCACTGGTCTCTCTTTCTCCAACAATTTGAATGTTCCTTGTTCCAAAAAAGTATAGGCTAACATATTCATTATCCGCTCCATTGTAGTTTCTTGATTCCAGCATAGCATTTTCCAAAACAAAATTCAAGGGAATCAAAACAAAGGCAGAGGCCCTGTCCCCAGACAAGGCCCCTGCCCTTCATTTGATCATAGATTTAGATTCAAAATCCCAGGCCCTGAATATAGCCCTGGATGCGCTCAAAGCCCCTCTTAATATTTTCGTCAGAGGTGGCGTAGGTAATTCGGATGAATCCTTCCCCACTGTCACCGAATCCGGATCCAGGGACAGTAACGACCCCGGTCTTCTTCAGTAGATCCATACACAAGTCACGGGAATTCATCCCGGTGAACTCTGTCAGTTCCTTGGCATTGACAAAGGCATAGAAGGCGCCCTTTGGCTTTTTAATAGACAGACCAAGTGTCTGGTCAATCAGTGAACAGATCAGGTCACGGCGGCGAAGATAGCTCTGCCGCATATTCTCAATCTCAGACTGGCACTGACGCAGCCCACAGGCGGCCGCAATCTGGCTGGGGGCCGGCAGACAGGAAGCTCCGTTCTCGTGCAGTTTAGTCATGTTACGGATAATATCAGGCTGGGAGATCGCATAACCAAGGCGCCAGCCAGTCATGGCAAACATTTTGGAGAAGCCGCTAATGTACACAGTCTTTTCCATGATTCCATCAAAGGAGGTAATGCTGGTATAGCCCGCATCATCATAAACTAACCGGCTGTATATCTCATCGGCAATGATAAAGATATCCCGCTCGCGGAGCAGGTCAGCCAGGGCTTTGCAAGTATCCTTGTCAATCACCGCACCGGTAGGATTAGAGGGTGAGTTGAGAATGATAGCTTTTGTTTTAGGTGTGATCGCGGCCTTGATGTCATCAGGATCTGGGATAAATCCGTTTTCCTCACGTGCTGGGACACAGATCATTCTGGCGCCCACCATACCAATCTGTCCAAAATAATTAGGCCAGGCCGGTGTGATTACGATGACTTCATCACCGGGATTTACCAAGGTGAACAAAGCCATCTGGATTGCCTCAGTGGCACCGCAGGACACCATAATCTGGTTTGTGGGATCAGGCTTCAGATCATTGGCATGGTACTCCGCAATCGCTTGGCGCAGTTCCAACACGCCACTGTTCGGGGTATAGTGAGTCATACCGGACTCCCAGCATCGGCATGCCTCTTCAATGATGGGGCGCGGAGTGATAAAGTCCGGCTCGCCAACTGTAAAGCTGATAGTATCCTCCATTTTCAAGGCCTCATTGAACATCTCCCGAATGACTGATCCACCCAGATTTTGGGCCAAATTTGACAACTGCATCGTTCATTCACTCCTACAAATCAGTTTGTTGTATATGCTTAGGCACCCAGATAGGCTGCCTTCACACGCTCATCAGCTAGCAAATCCTGAGAGGCACCTTGCATGGTAATTTTCCCCGTCTCCAGCACATAAGCGTGGGAGGCCGTATTCAGAGCTAAAAAGGCGTTCTGTTCGATGAGTTAGTTATTCGTAGCTGACCAATGCTTCAATTTCAACAGGGATATTGCCCGGCAGCACATTGACGCCGATGGCGGAACGGGTTGGGAGCCCTACTTCATCGCCAAACACTTCCTGCAAAAGTGCAGTTGCCCCGTTGGCGACCTGAGGCTGCTCATAAAACTCATCTGCACTGGCGACAAAAACGGTGATTTTGTCAAAGCTTTTGATCCGATCCAAAGAACCTAGATCTCGTTTCAGTACTGCCAACACATTCAGCATACAATTTCTTGCCCAAATCTGCCCTTGCTCTGTCGTATACTCCTTTCCAAGCTTGCCGACGCCTATTTCCTCGCCATCAATATTGCAGCCGCAACCGGAAACATACATCAGTGCATACTTACCAAAGCTCTTGCTAGGAGCATACAGTCCGCCCTTCTGGGGTGCAGCAGGCAACAGGATGTTCTTCTCATTCAAAATGTTCTCAATCATGATTCTATCTCCTTTTCATAAAATTTCAGATATAGTCTTCGTTTACAGGATCGATATTCCGGGTTTACTGTAGCATTCCCCTGCCTGCTACAGCCATCTCCTGAATATTTTCCCCATCAACAATATACAATTTGTTCTGCAAATTTACCGCAGGACAGATATGAAGCGGGATTGCCTCCAGGATATCGCCTACTTTCAAATCTAGATTTCCGTCTACAGCGGTCACCATGCCGTGCTCTTCTGTCAATTTTGTTAGACGTAGCTGAGGCTTTTCAGGAAAATAGGCATAGCTCTCAAAGTAGTAAGGCGGCTGTCCCAGCAAAGGATCCGTTGGGAAAGTTTTGCAGCCGCCGTCTACAACGACGTAGTCCTTGTGTACGCTAACCACTGTCACAAGCAGTTTTGCCGCCATGCGGTCCAGGGGAGCACCGCACTCCTTGTGCATCATGTAGTCGTTAAAAATGTAAG
>ENA-OURU01004371-OURU01004371.1-human-gut-metagenome-genome-assembly--contig:-NODE-4371-length-10473-cov-5.248608_pt1 | contig 10473 bp, 10 predicted proteins | sample MGYA00242137_ERZ509064 | MGnify/ENA primary metagenome ERZ509064 (study PRJEB26280, sample SAMEA2338777) | human gut metagenome | biome: human gut; feature: human-associated habitat; material: faeces...
CATGTTGTTTTGCGGTTGCCTCCTTCCTCTTCAAACAGAAACAATTGTTTACAAAATGTTGCATTTTTTATTACACTAACAATATCGGTTGATTTGCTGAGAACTTAACCCTTTTTCTAAAAAAATTTGTGCATTTTTTTGTTTTTTTGAGATTCCACAACACATTGTGTCCTAAAACACTTCTTTATACATTATATTGATCTCATTAAAATAATTTTATCGGCACAGTCGCTTGTATATTATCCCAATAAGCAATTCTTGCACTTTTAATTGCCTAGGGTTCTTTTCTTTTTGAATATGTTTTGATGTCTTATAATTGCACGTGGTAAAAAACATCATCTTTTTCTTCTTGTATAATCCCTAAATAACGCTTTGTAATCTGATACGATGAATGGTTGTAGATCATCATCAGCATTGCTGGCGGAACGCCTTGTTTCCATGCATGATAACCAAATGTTTTGCGTAAGGAATGACAGCTGACATTGCCGTCTATCCCCGTCTCCTCTGCTGCCTGCCGCACAATTCTCCAAGCTTGACTGCGGCTGATCGGCTGATTTTTATGACATGCACTATAAAATAAGTACTCGTCTGCTTTTTGGCCATTGTAGCATTGCCGCAATGCATGCAAAACGCAGTCATTCAGTGCAATTTGATTCGTTTTGCCGGTTTTCTGTTCTACCACCTGCAAATGTGCTCGAAATCTTCTACGCTTGTAGTCATAAACATCTTTCCACTGCAAACTCAATACATCTCCAATGCGCAGCGCTGTGTTCAATCCAACCACTATTAATAAGTAATTTCTCATCTTTCCTTTTTCCAAATAGTAGTTTCGGAACCGCTGCAAATCCTCTTCTTTCCTGATAGGACTTGTTGTACTCATTTCCCCTTTTCCTTTCCGTTGTACTGCTGATTTATCCTGGAAATGCAAGCATTTCCAGGGGTTGCTACGTTTTTATTTTAATCCTTTGCCTAGAAATACGGAACCCTTGAGCTGGCTATTTCCGGTGTAAAGAACGTAATGCAACATTTTGTAAACGAGGGTTTCTGTTTTGCGAAAGGAGGCAACGATCTAAGACTATAATTCATGATATCTACGATACGGCACAGTCGTTTTCTTGATATCGACACTGATATGATGGATTTTTCCGGAAATATCTTAACTTTTATTTTCACTGGGGCGAACGGATTCACCCCAAACTCAAAACAAGGAGGTAACTACTATGATAGTACAACACAATATTACAGCAATGAATTCCAACAGAATGTTGGGCTTAACAACTAACTCACTTGCTAAATCTACTGAGAAGCTTTCTTCCGGTTATAGAATCAACCGCGCAGCTGATGATGCAGCAGGTCTTTCTATTTCTGAAAAAATGAGAAAGCAGATTCGTGGTTTGGATCAGGCTTCTACAAACGCAGAAGATGGTATTTCCGCAGTACAGACTGCAGAGGGTGCTTTGAACGAAGTTCACTCTATGCTTCAGAGAATGAACGAGTTGGCAGTTCAGTCAGCTAACGGTACAAACTCTGAGTCTGACCGTACAGCTATCCAGAACGAGATTGATCAGTTAACAACTGAGATTGATCGTGTATCTGAGACAACCAAGTTCAATGAGACTTATTTGTTGAAGGGCGATAAGAGTCAGGATAAGCAGTATACGTATAGCTACGGAAACTTTAAGACCGGTGTTGATGGTGCGATTGCAAAAACTACCGTAAAAGGTTTGGAATTTACATTTGCAGGATCTACTGCCGCTGATACAACCAAGAAAATGCAGGATGAAAAAAATGAATTTATGACTGCTGTACGAGATCAAGGTGTTAAAGTGGAAGCTTACTGGGATACAACAGGAACTACTGCGGGCGCAAATTACAAGTTAACTTTAAATGGTTCTGCAGCTGATAAATTCACGGTAGTTCAGGACAGTACAACCAAAACAAAGTTTAATATTATTGATGCTGATAATAACACAATTGGTTCAGTGACAGTAGGTGCAACCACAGCCCCTACTGCTGGAAGTGCCCCTCAATCTGCAACCGTCATCGCAAAAGATGCCGACATGACAGCTGCTAAAACAACTAAGGCGCAAGCAAAATACTATGATAAAGATGGTAACTCTATTCCAGCTAATACTTTGTCAAAATATGTTAAATATGATACTGCAGACTCGAAAATTAAAGTCCGCAGTGATGCACCAAAAGTATATGATGCTTTGGGAAAAGAAACAAAGATTGATGTTGCTGATATCTCTGAATTACAGGATCTCACTGCACCTCTTACTGTAAAACTTCATGTCGGTGCTGATGCGACAGCTAACAACCAGATCACTATAAACATTGCATCTATGAGTGCTAAGGGACTTGGTGTTAACGGTCTTAAGGTTGATGGTGCAAACGACACTAACGCACTGAACGCAATCGATACCATCAAGGAATCCATCCAGAAAGTATCCGATCAGCGTTCCGCACTTGGTGCTGTTCAGAACCGCTTAGAGCACACAATCTCTAACTTGGATAACGTTGTTGAGAACACCACATCCGCTGAGTCTCGTATCCGTGATACAGACATGGCAGAAGAGATGGTTAACTACTCCAAGAACAACATCCTTCAGCAGGCTGGTCAGTCTATGCTTGCACAGGCTAATCAGGCAAACCAGGGTGTATTGTCCTTGCTTCAGTAATTAACCAAGAATTCATTGTTTTCGAATCGTATCGTACAAACAGAAACATATTTTTATTACAAAATGGAAGAGGAAGTCGTTTCGGCTTCCTCTTTTTGCGATTAATATATTTGTTTTTATATATTTCTCTTGCAATCATTATTATCGTATGTTATTATACATTCACATTGTTCTACAAATCCCCTCTAGTCGCTTTTCATGAAGCTATATCGTCAACCATTCATAAGGCTCTTTGCATGATTTTTCCGTTGAATCTACTGACAATCTCTTTTATAATGATATTAGAGTGACGTCCTTATTATGGAAATATGCATGCATACGCTATAACACTGTTTGCATGAATTTCTAAATTATTCGTAAATTAATTTTGAAATTCTCACTATAAGATAAGGAGGGTTACTTGAATACAGAGATTACAAACGCCATAAATGCTTCGAAAGACAAATCACAATATGACACGCATGCAAAACGCCTATTGTCTCAAAAAATCATACTGGCACATATTTTGGTAAAAGTAATTGACGAGTTCAAAGACATGAAGCCAGAACAAGTCATGGCTTATATCGAAGGTGATCCCATAATTGGAACAATTCCTGTAGATCCCGGATTGACAAAAATCATTATCAATATTGTAATGATTGGGATTGCCAAAGAACTGCCAAAACATGAAGAAAAATATGAACTGCATCGGCTTATCGCTGCTTTATTGTCTAATCAATTAAATGAGCAACAAAGGCTCGCGATATTGGAATCAGAATATAATATCCCGATTAACACCGATTTTAGAAAGGACGTGAATGTTATGTGCAATCTTGGACAGGGAATTGAGGATAGAGCAATTGCCGAAACAACAGCAAAAATCATTTTAAACATGTATCACAGTGGCTATTCCCTTACCCAAATTGCAGATGCTGTTGAAATGACAGAGACCGAAGTTTTGGATATTATAACCTCAGCCTCTGCCTGAACAACCGGTCAGATGCCCTATAGGCACGCTATCACCTTATCACGCACATCTTCCATATGTGCATCCACAATTCCAAAATCCATTTCTTTATAACTCCACGCTGCGCGGCCGATATGATACCTATCAAACACCTCGCTGATAGCCTGATACCACTGTAACGTATCCTCCGCTGAGGCAAGATTGATCACCCCATATTCCCCGCAATACAATGGCACGTTTCTTTCCTCCGCTACTGCTAGTGCATCCGCAAAGAACTGCTCAAAAAAACTGCTGCCGAATAAACATTCTTCCTGTTTTACCGGTTCGAGCATAATTTCATTATTCGGCAAATACTTTTTGGTCAATTTCTTAATCTCATCAACCGTCTTGTGCAAAGCCATCCTAAAATCTTCCGGCATTCCATCAACCCAGTATCCACCCTGATGAGTAAATATTAACGGCTCATAGCAATGAAAATTATATACGATATTTTCATCTGCCGGTGCAGCCAGTGAGCGTACTGCCAAAACACAATTGTTCCAATAACCGCCGATCAATATCTTCGTCGTCGGAGCAATCCGGCGAATCCGACGAATACATTCCTGTGAAATCTGATTCCAGCGATCCATTGTGTTTTTATCAGTCACCTCATTTAACAATTCAAAAGCAACATGATCTCCGTATTTTGCATACCGTTTAGCCATCTCCTCCCACAGGCTGTAAAACATTTCCTGGTACTTGCTATTGTCAAAGAAGCCCGCTTCCTTTTCCCCCTGATCAAAGGAATAACCCGCCGTCTTATGCAGATCGAGGATAATATTCAAACCATATTTTCTGCACCAATGAATAGCCTTCCTGACATACTCAAAGCCGCTTTCTATAAATGTACCATCCTGATCCTGCAAGACATTATAGTCTATCGGCAGACGCACATGATCAACTGGCCAATCACTAATTCGCTTAATATCTTCCTCAACAATAAAATGCTCTAGTCTATCTTTGCTATAGTCACATTGTGACAACCATCCACCCAAATTCACGCCGTGCTCAAATCCAATCCATCGTCTCATAGTAATCACCATTCCTTTCCAAAATAATCGCAATGATCATTTCCTGATAATGCATTCATCACCGGAATTATCATTCATCGTCTGCACTCATCATAGTAATTTTTGAAGTAATATGATATAATATTTTCGAGATAAATATCATAAAACCTATTCTTATTTCAACAGTAATTATGAAAAAAGCATATTTTGTATGCTTAGGAAAGGACTGGGCTAATTATGACCGTTAAGCAAGAATTAAACCAACTGCTGTATAAGCAGCAGGAAGAATCCTATTCTCATATTTCCATAGAAGAGGAATTTGCTTTTTACCGCAATATTGCAAACGGAAACTTGGATGTGCTGCAAGGAGACCTTTTGACTGAAAATCGCGAACATATGGGTATTCTTTCGCATAATCCGCTGCAAAACCGCAAATACCACCTTGTCATTTTAGTTGCTATGATTACACGTTTTTGCATTGAACGCGGCCTTGAACCCGAAGAATCCTACACGTTAAGCGATCTATTTATCCGCAAAATAGATTCCGCCATATCAGAAAAGCAACTCGAAACAATCAAGATCGATGTGATCACAGAATTCACAAACACCATGCACGCCATCAAACAGGGCAAAAATTACTCCTACCATGTACGCCATGGAATCGATTATATCAGTAAGCATATTACGGAATCGATATCCGGCATAGATGTTGCCAACGCTCTCGGACTGAACCGTGACTATCTGTCCCATCTTTTTCAGAAAGAAACAGGATGCCCGCTACAGAGGTTTATCCTCCGTAAAAAATGCGAAACATCCTGTTATATGCTAAAAAACAGTTCTATCAGCTGCACAGACATAAGCTCATTTCTCGGCTTTGCTTCTTGCAGTCATTATATAAAATGTTTTCGTGAAGAATACGGCATCACCCCCGGCAAATACCGCACACAAGGAGATTTTTAAGTCAAGCACTATTCCGTTGCTTCTGGCTTATTTATCTCCGGTTTTGATCAAAATATGTGGATTTTAACCACAAGACCCGCATCGCTTCCGACACGCTTTATCTCTGGTTTTAATCCTATTTAACAAGCACTGCCTATGCAATCTCGTGATTACTGTTACTGGCACAGTTTTCCGACAATCTGATTGATATCCTTGCCGTTTGCCTTACCTTTTAACTCAGCCATAACAGCCTTCATGATCTGACCTTTATTTTTAGTAGCGATCACATCTGCAAACTGTGTCTTTAACACTTCCTCAATTTCCTCCGGTGACATCATCTTCGGAGCATACTCCTTGATCACATCCAGTCGAGCCTGATACTCTGCTTTCAGATCCTCACGGTCTGCCGGACAACTGTCCACCTGTTCCTGCGCTGTTTTTTCTTCTTTTATAATAGCGCGGTCTACCAATTCTTCCGGAATATCGTCTCTCTTTCCTTCATCAATAGCAAGTTTCTTTACTGCAGAAATCAAAGATGAAATCGTATCCTTTCGTGCTTTATCTCTTGCCTTCATTGCTGCTACCATATCACTCTGTAATTTTTTGAACTCCATAATAATCCTCCATTTCTCTGACAATACCATATCGTCTGCCAGACACAACGTTTCGAGCTTTTGCTTTCATTCGCCTCAATACACCAATCTAGCTATGCATATCCAGCGTAACTTTCTCTTCAAAGGATATTCCCTTTTTGGTTGGAAGTCAAGTCACCTTCCATATTCCTTGGCAGCCTTCTCATATTCCTTTGAAGCCTTATGAACCATATTTCCTTGGCAGCTTTGTGAACCATATTCCTTAGCAGCCTCTGCCTATAATTATTTTGTTTATTCTATTGTTATTTATTTCAATTCATTGTATATTATTTATGGTGCCTTATTTTGTACAAGTTACAAATATCAAGACATCTATAAGCCATAACCTGCTTATATTTACAATTATATTGTGTGTATATTTTAGACTGAACAATTTTCATTCTGCTTTATACTTTTAGGTTATGTAAAGAGGTGAAGAAATGTATAATATTGTTATATGCGATGATAATGAAATATTTTGTTTTCAGCTGGAAGACATTCTAAACAGAATATTTAAGGGGAGACCAACTCCTCCACGAATAACTATGTTTAATGAAGCTGAAAAATTAGAAGAATACATAGCAAATGACATGTCCATTGATCTTCTCTTCCTTGATATTGAATTCCATTCCGAATCGGTGAATGGAGTAAATATTGCACAGTTTTTGCGTGAACAGTCAGAAGGGCAAGCAACACAAGTTGTATTTGTTTCCTCTAAGAGTGAATATGCAATGCAATTATTTCAAGTGCGACCGTTAGATTTTATCATAAAGCCAATTGACTTTGATAAAATTTTACATGTAGTAAAAACGTATGAACGCCTATACGAAACTACCAATAAATATTTTTCATTTACTTTTAATAAAGTAAAACATTTTGCAGATTGCCGTAAAATTGTTTATTTCCAGAGTTCCGGCAGAAATGTCCGGATTGCAACAACGCATGGTAATCTATTATGTTATGATAAACTTTCCAAAATAATAAAGGAATTACCACCAAATCTGTTTGTGCAATTACATAAATCCTATATAGTAAATATAAGCTTTATTGTAGAATACAGCGCAAACGAAGTTGTGATGAGCGATGGTGTACATATACCGATCAGCTATTCCCGCAAAGAAGATGTACATAATTTTTTGAGATTAAATTATTAATTGTTGTACCTGTTTTTAAGGGAAAGGCATTATATTAGAAATCCATGTACGATAATCGCAAACAAACCCGGTAAACTTTCAGACTAAGGTGTCAATTACTTGAAATGAATGGTATTTTCATTATTTTGAATGTTCAGATAAGCTCTATTTCTCATATTCAAAAATTGACCATTTTATCAATGTAAACATTGACGCCTTTTTTCTGTAATTACCAGAAAACAGCAGAAAGAAGGACTACAGATGAACTACTACTCTTTATTTTTTGATACCGTGATCAATATTGCCGGATACTTTATATTGGTTAGCTGTCTGAGTTTATTTTTACATGAGAAAAAAATAAACAAAACCTTCAAAAGCGCAGTAATTTGCACAGTGTGGTTTGTTATCTGGCTGATCAATACCTTTGGAAACAGCGTTAACCTTAACACATTTATTTCATTTGCAGGCTATATGCTAATCTGTCTTCTAATTTATAGAGGATCTGTAGCCAAAAAAATTTTGTCGACTGTTTTTGTCATGGCATTAAGCATTCTTTGCGAAGGTATTGTATTTTTAATAATGCAAAAAATGACAATTATCCCTTTTAACTATACTCTTGGTAGTGCATTTTCTGTACTGCTTTACTTTTTATTTGTAATATTCCTTAACCGCTTTTATAATATGCGTTCTTCCACGCCAATGCCTTTTCATATTTATTTTGCATTTATTATAATATTGGTGGGAAGCGTTGTTTTGTGTGATCTGCTGGTCAATCTTGGCAATAAAAACGAAAATCTGACTATGCTTGCTATGGGGATCCTATGTCTTATAAATATGCTTATCTATTATATGATGGATAAGACCAATCAGATGTATCAGCAGGTACTGCAGCAAGAGGCTATTTCTCAACAAAATGAATTCTACATGCAGCAAATTGCTCTGACCAAAGAAGCCAGTAATCGTGTAAACGCTTTGCAGCACGATTTCAAAAACCATTGTCAAACTGTTGCTTACTACTTAGATTGTAAACAGCCTGATAAAGCAAGTGAATATGTTTTAGGTTTATATAATATGGTTATACCACGTAATCAATACATTAACTCTACCAATATTGCAGTTGACAGCTCAATCAATTTTTACCTATCAAAAGCAGCAAAGTTAAACACCAAACTTTCGTTATCTATAGCAGTTCCACCGGACATATTTGTTAGTGATCTGGATATTAGTATTACCCTTGGAAATCTGCTGAGCAACGCAATAGAAGCCCTAGAAAAATTACAAGACGATGCAGAGCGTAAACTTTCTGTATCTATCCTTTATAAAATGAGCACTTTGTATCTCGAAATTAAAAATACTTTTAGTGGCTCTCTTAAGAAAATTGATAAGGTCACTTTTAAATCAACAAAAAAGGACTCCAGAAATCACGGTTATGGGTTATCTAATGTTAATGAAGTTGTGGAAAAATATGATGGGATTAGTTCCTTTACGACCGAGGGCAATTGGTTTATTGTAAATATCACCCTTTTTTCAGAAAAAAAGAACTCTCAACTTCAAGAATAATGCAGTATCTTTTCAGAAAAAAACTCTCAACTTCAAAAATAATACAGTATCTTTTCAGAAAAAAACTCTCAGCTTCAAGAATAATATAGTATCTTTTCAGAAAAAAAACTCTCAACTTCAAGAATAATATAGTCTCATTTCTAATTATTATCTTCTTTTTTTGTTATCTAATATATGATATTTTTGCAAAATTTGACCATTTTTTCGATATTTTGATTATCAAACCTTTTATTTTTGACATATAACCTTATATTTTTGACATATACCAAAAGTAGTACTTTTTTCCTGTTATAATATAAATGTAACAGCAAATCATCGGTTGGATATACCAAATATATTCATCCCGCTACATTTGAAAGGAGTCATTATGAAAAAACTTATTTTATTTGTAAGCAAAAACTTGTGCAACGTTGCTGTGTTTGCTGCAGCTTTTGCCGTAACAACATCATGTTCACGTTGGTTTTACCAGGAAGAATTAGACGAGCAAGTAATGAGTTTAAATCGTTACCGCGATTAAAACATGATTGATCGTTTAGTGAATTATTTCCGATCCTTAGGATTGGTAGATGATTCCAATGACAAAATAATTAAATATGGATTGCGACGTGTATGTTTATTCCTAACTGATTTTGCAATAATTTTATTATTGTCGTATCTCTTAGGAAATATATGGGTGGGGATCTTGTTCGAACTAGCGTATTCCCTATTACGCATTTATGCAGGAGGCTTTCATGCATCAAAAGAAGCTTATTGTTTTGTTTTATCATACTCTAGCATAATCATAAGCCTCTGTCTGATAAATTACATGCACATATCAACTTTCTTGATGTTCATTGCTTGCATAACAATGTTCATTTCTATAGTTCTATTATCCCCCATAGAGCACAAGAACAAACCCTTGTGTACGAAAGAACGGATAATATATCGCCGCAATACCATAATAATTCTCATTGCAGAATTAGGTGCACTTTTTTATTTTAATTGGAGTCATCAATTATTATTTGCGAAATCAATTTTAGCAGCCATACTTTTGGTTGGACTTGCTCAGTGGTTTGCATTGTTACAAAAGAAATTCTAATTATGTATTTCATCAATTAGAATACAAAATATTATTTGACATCTGGAGCTATCTCTCTATGATAGCTCCCTTTTCTTTTTAAAAGATTGAGGTGTGAAAAATCCTTTTTTGGATATTCTTTTTGTGCTGGGATATTTTAAGCTTTTTGTGCTGTGCTGGGATATTTTAAGGCGATGCGACGCATCGTTGATAGATATTATGGTCAAAAATTCAGAAAAATAGCCTGTCAGGGAAATTTAGGTCTTTTGACACTTAAGACACTTTAATCCTATTAAAAAAGCAAAGCCAGCGCTTTGCTTTGCAAGAATTGTTAAAGCAATTCTTGTTGGCTTCCCTCTACGTTACGAGCATTTTCCTATAAAGTAAAAAAAGCTCATAGATAAACTATGAGCTTTTTACGTGAGACACGGGGGATTCGAACCCCCGACAACTTGATTAAAAGTCAAGTGCTCTAC
>ENA-OURU01004373-OURU01004373.1-human-gut-metagenome-genome-assembly--contig:-NODE-4373-length-10472-cov-4.669291_pt1 | contig 10472 bp, 9 predicted proteins | sample MGYA00242137_ERZ509064 | MGnify/ENA primary metagenome ERZ509064 (study PRJEB26280, sample SAMEA2338777) | human gut metagenome | biome: human gut; feature: human-associated habitat; material: faeces...
TGTTGGAGCTGCCCTCCCGGGTGATGAAGCCCAGCAGCAGGCTCTTGTCCATCCGGACCGTCTCCGAGGGGGCCAGGTCGTCCGCCACAAGGATACTGGGCTCGGTGCCCTGCAGGCTGGCGTTGTCCACCCCCTGCAAAATGTCCAGCATGGCCTGCGCGATGTCGATGACATCGGCGCTGCGGGCCTGCAGATAGGGGTCGTCCATGGCGGCAAACACGGCGGCCTGGTTGTCGCCTGCCGTCTTGACAGCATACTCGGCGCAGCGGCGCTGGCCGTTGATGATCTCCTTGATGGCGTCCACGAAGTCGTCATCATCCAGCATCATGGCGTGGATGTTGAACACTTCGGCGATGTCCTCGCCTGCCTCGGCAAGGGCTTTCTCGTACAGGGCGGTCTGCTGGTCGATGGCCTTGGCCCGGGCGTCCTCAAAACGCTCGATCTCCGCGGCGGTGTCGGCCACTTCGGCCGCCGAGATGGTCGTATTCTTTTTCTTGTAGAGTTTCAGCTTGCCAATGGCAATGCCGTTCAGAATGCTTTTACCGGTACCCACCTGCATCGTTCATTTCTCCTTATCACTCAAATCTCTTGCGTCTGGGAACGAAAAAGCCCCCGCAGTTTCCCGCGAGGGCTTCTCATCACGACATTACACGCGATCAGACGTTCTCGCTCAGGAACTTCTGGATCGCCTCTGCGGCAGCGGCCTCATCGTCGCCCTCCACCTTGACGGTGACGGTATCGCCCTGCTTGACGCCCATACCCATCAGAGCCATCAGCTTGCGCAGGTCGCAGGTCTTGCCGCCCTTTTCAAGAGTGGCGGTGCTTGCGTAGCCCTTGACCAGCTTCACGAGCAGGCCGGCGGGGCGTGCGTGGATGCCGCATGCATCCTTAACGGTATACTGGAATTCTTTCATAATCATTTTCTCCTTACTTATCCATCCACGGAACGGGCCAGCCGCGCGGCCCCGTCTGCAATAAAAACCCTGGTTTATTGCGGGATGTTACTACTCTTATTATAAACCTTAGTCGTTCTTTTTGCACCCTTTCATATTGCCGATTTTTCCGCGAAAATTTTGGTATAATTGAACATAATCTTTTATCAAAAGTACCATCATTGCACAATTTTCTGCTTTTGGGAAAGACTTTTGTTCACTTTCCCACTCACTCGACAGGATACCCCTCGGCGTCCAGCGGGAGGTCCGTATAGCGGGCCGCTTCCGGCAGAGGCGTCTCGGGTTCGCCGGAGGTCTGCTGGCTCTGGCCGGAGGCGTTCAGCTCCTCGTCATGGCGCTCGCCCCAGTCCCCGCTGAAATCCTCGCCCGAGGTCTCCATGGCCTGCCCGGAGGCGCCGAGCTCCTCGTCATGGCGCTCGCCCCAATCGCCGCTGAAATCTTCCCCCGAGACTTCCGTGGCCTCCTGCATGGCCATAGCGGTCTGGGCGTCTTTCAGGCCGGTGACGACGCCGGAGGGCTTCTCCAGCAGGTAGGCCCCGATGGCCTTTTTCTTGTACACCAGCAGCACGCCATAGCTCATGGTGTCGCCCTTGCTCACGGCGGGCAGCAGGGCCGTCCATTTTTCCACGGTCTTGCCCTTGTAGCGGGTCAGGTCCATGCCGCTCTGCTGCACCACCCCGTTGAATGCCGAAAAGCTGTCGTCCCACCTGCGGGGGATCTTGACCTTATCGGCGGCGATGGTGGCCGCGTCCACGTCCAGCCCATAGCCGGTGAACCAGGTCTGGATGTCCTGGGCGCTCTCGATCTTGTTGCCGCTGGCCGCGGCGGCCGCCATGACGCTCCGCCCGCTGATGTACCGCCCCAGCACCGCGCTGAACACCACCAACGCACAGCATATCACGCCGACGCCCACCTTTTTGAGCCCGGCCTTTTTCAGCGTTACCACAAACATATACCGTTCCCTCCCACCCATTTGGTTGTGTCCGTATAGTATATGCCTGTGTGAATTGGGGATATGCACAAAGCCTCTTCGCCAGAGGCTCTCCCTTTGGGAGAGCTGGCGCGAATGCGCCTGAGAGGGCAAGGATGTTGACAAAAAGCAAAACGCACAGCGATACAAACCCTGTTTGTCAGAGACATTGTATCGCTACGCTTTCGTGTTTCATTTTGCTGGGCTTGCCCTCTCCGTCTGCTTCGCAGACACCTCTCCCAAAGGGAGAGGCTTTGGCATTCCGCAAAGTCTGCTGTTACCGCCAGAGGCTCTCTCTGGATAAGCTGGTGCGAATGTGCCTGAGAGGGCAAGCCCGTTAAAAAACAAATCCCCCACACCGGGCGTCTCCGGTGCGGGGGTGCGGGAATGGAATCCGGGAATGTCTTCAAGCGCTTCTGTCACAGAAGACGACGATGCGGGTCTTGCCACCGTAGGTGCAGGTGTACAGCACCAGATCGTGGCCGCTGTGCTCCACGGCCTCCACATCGGTGGGGTCGTGGACTTCAATGGCAGAAACCGTGTAGTGGTTCTCGATGCCGTCCATGTCGGTGAAACGGACCTCATCGCCCAGGGCGAGGGTGCCGATCTTGCCGAAATGCGACTCGTAGTTGTGCGCCGCGATGACGAGATCATCGGTGCGGGAGGAGCCGAACTGGCGGCAGGGGGAAATTTTGAGTTTGGGGTAGCTCCACTCGCTCATCACCGGCAGGTCGATGCCAATGGCGGGGATGGAGACAGTGCCCACATATTCGTAGCCGTCCAGCTCCACCACGGGCAGCTCCGGGTCAAGGGAGCTATAGTCGATGGCGGGAGCCGAGGCCGCGCTCTGCGTTTGTTCAACGACTTTTTCCTGTAGATCCTGTACGACGGTCTGGGCTTCCGCGCCGGCCTGAGCGTCCTCCCAGCGGTTGTAGCCGTAGAGGCCCAGCGCCGCCAGCAGCAAGACGACTCCCAGCAGGACACAGATGACGCCCGGGGATGCTTTACGCATTGTCATCCTCTTTCTTCTTGGTGAGGAGGATCACGCCAGCCGCCAGGAACAGGGTGCCCAGCCCTGCCAGCACCGGCACGGGCCAGTTGAGCTGTCCGGTCTGGATCAGCTTGGGGGCACGCGCGTCAGCCACCGGAGGATTGACGGGCGTTTCCGCGACGGGCACCGTGGGCGCCGTGGACACCGTGGGGGTGGTATCCGGCCGCGCGTCCAGGACCGGCGGGTTCACCGGGGTCTCCGGGGCAGGCACCACAGGCGTGGGCCTCGGGTCCGGGATGTAGGGGTCATCCGGGATATACGGCGGATCGTACGGGTCGTCCGGGGCGGAGTTGTTGAACGTGTTGTTGAACAGGATGCTGTCTTCCTTGTCATTGGAGGACTGGTTGGCCTCATAGACCTTGGCCACGGCCACCAGCGTGTCGCCGCTCCAGCTCACGGTGACACGGAGCACCATGGTGCGGGTGTCGTAAGTGCCGTTGAGGGAGCCGCCTTTCAACTGGGCCACCTCGTACTCATAGGTACCGGGGGCCGTGAAGACGAATGTCTCCGGGAATGTGGCGGTGGTCATATAACCGTTGGAACGGGTGCAGTCCGCCGTGTTGACGAACGCTTCCAGTGCGGCGGCATCGCCGGGCATGGGGGCTTTTTTGCGGGGAGTCAGGCGGATGGTGAGCTGCTCGTCGGGGATGGCATTGCCCGTGCACTTGACGTTGACCGTCAGGTTTTTCAGCTCCACACGCTGCTGCGCTTCCGCAAAGGCCGCGGGCAGGCTCAGGCTCAGGCAAAGCACCAGTGCCAGCAGCGCCGCCGCGAATTTTCGGATCTTCATTTCATCCCCTCCTTTACTGCTCCGGCGTTGTCATCCACGCCAGAAGAATGGTTCTTGCATCGGTAAACTCAGTGGAACAGGTGGACATGGCCAGCACCTGTGCCCCCTCCCGCGCTCGGACGGTGTCCAGCGTGTCAGAGTGCAGGTACAGCGCGTTCTCCTGTGCGAAATCGAGCAGACCGTTCAGGTTTGCGTCCCACTGGTTCACGTCGAAGATGGCATCCTCGGACGCGGGCACCAGCAGACAGGCGAAAATTTGTAAGTGGTAGGTGCGGTCGGGCAGAACCAGCGTGCCGGTGGTGTTCTCGTTGAAGAACGCCTCGTCCTTGTACAGGTCAAGATCTCCAAACATCTTGCTGTTTTCCATGTGGTGGCCGTACAGCAGCGAATACGGATCGTGGAAGCTGCCATCACAATCGGAATCCAGGAAGATGCTGCCGGCCAGTGCAAAGTCGCCGTAGACATCGGTGTTGATGTAGCTGAAATTGTTCTCGCCCTGCACCACAGGGTAATCAATGGCGGTGTTGTCCAGGGTGAGCCAGGCTTTCACGTCCGAGTTGATGGCCAGCAGCTCCTCAAAGGAGGCGCCGTTCTCGCCATCGGCGGCAGGCTTGAACTGCAGCAGCTCGCCCTGCACGTTATCCACGGCGGCATAGACCTGGTTGTTATCCCACAGCGCGTAAGCGGAGTAAGCGCCCGCCGTGAGGAGGAACAGCACCACCACCGCGCTGATCAGGAAGTCGGCTGTCCGCAGCGCTACACGTTGCCAAGTGATACAGCCCACCTCCAGTCAGCTTGCGATGTTGGTTCTTGTTCAGAGAATTGCGAGTTAAGTGATTTGGTTGCCGCAGAGCGTCACCTCTTTGCCAAGGGCTCCCACTTTGGGGGAGCTGGCGCGTCAGCGCCTGAGAGGGCAAGCCCGGTGAAATTACTCCAGCGGCGTTGCGATACGATGGCTCTGACAAGCAGGGTGCGTATCGCTGTGTGTCTGGCTCTTTGGCAGCATCCTTGCCCTCTCCGTCTGCTCCGCAGACACCTCTCCCAAAGTGAGAGGCTTTGGCATTCCGCAAGGTCTGCTGTTATCGCCAGAGGCTCTTAAAAGTGTTTGCGGAGAGAGTATTCAATTACTCTTCCTCGCGGCGCTTCTTGATGACCAGAGTCATCGCACCACCAGCCACAACGGCCAGCATCAGCATGTAAGGAGCATTGTCGAGGATAACGCCGGTGTCAACGTTGACGGTAGACTTATTAGTAAACACGACATCATTGTCTGCATTTTCTGCAACAGAAACAGTACCATTTGCATCAGCCGGAACAGTGACTTCATACTCGCCGTTCATAACCTTGCTGCTCTCAGCATCGAGTGCTGCGCCAACCTCGGTGACTTCCCACCGAACGCCTGCGGGCAGGTTTGCAATCGTCACAGTACCATTGTTCTGCAGCCAAACATGAACTGCATCGCCATCAACGCTAATGGAAGTTGCGCTCTTAGTAGTGTCAACACCACTGCCAGCCGTGATAGTATACTTCTCCGCGTAAGTTTTGCCCTGCTCACCAGTCAGCTTGATGGTAAAATCAAAGTACTTGCTGCGGTCAGCACCGTTACCCTTAACTTCCTTTTTCACGGTCAGAGCATTTGCAGAGTAAGTGTTGTCAGTAAACTCGTCAGACTTATCGCCGCTCTCCTCGGTATGAACTGCTGCATAACGATACAGATTGCCTGCATCATCCGAAACAACGGTTACGACCAGCTTAATCGGCTTGCTCTCTGCACGGTAGGCAACACCAGCATTAGTGCCTACAACCTCTTTCAGCGTATACTCATAAATACCAGGGGTAGTAAAGTTATTAGGAAGCGTGATGGTAATATCCTTGCTTGCGCCATTGGCAGTTGCATCACCAACTTCAAAGTGAGCACCAGTAATCGTACCCAATGCAGGAGCAGTCGTAGCACCGCCCTTTTTAACTACACCGTCGCCTACCTGCTCCAGCGTAAAGGTCTCATCGGGGCTGGAACCTGTACCAACCAACGAGTAAACTTTTGTCACCGTAATGCTGTCATGGTCTTCCAGAGCGCCCTCGTTATAAGTATGCTTAGCCGCAAAGCTCGGCATTGCCATGGTTGCCATCATAGCAACTGCTACGATACCAGCAAACAGTTTCTTGAGTTTCATGTGGATTCCTCCTAATTATATCAATAATTTTGATTACTTACAAGCTCCGCCGTCTTAGCAGCGTGATTACCTTTGCTTTGACGTCGGTGAGGGCCACCGGGCCAAAATCCCGGCTGTCCTCGGATTGCGTGCGGTAGTCTCCCAAGATGAAGACGCTGTCCGCGGGGACGGTGTAGGGGTACTCGAGGGTGTCTTTCGCGTAGGTGGGGTAAAGGATCTCGCCGCTCTGGGCCGAGCCGTTGACGATCAGCGTTCCCGAATCGTCCAGTGCGATGAGGTCGTTCTCGCGGCCCAGGACACGGCCCACCCGGAGCTTGCCGTCCTGCTCATAGAGCACCACGTCGTTCTTGGCGTAAGTGCCCTGCAGCCGGTAGCCGATCAGCAGGTCGCCGTCCTTGACGGCGGGGAACATGCTGTTGCCGGAGGCCTGTGTCAGCAGGAACACCTGCGTGAACAGCACCCACGCGGCTGCCGCCAGCACCACCACCCGGCCCAGTAAACTGAGCGCGTCCCGGCGGTCCTGCGCGGCGTTGCGCCGCTTGTGCAGGGCTCTGCGCCCTGCCGTGAGCGGGTCTTGCGGAGGGAGTGTTTTTGCGGCTTTCGCCATCAACATCCCTCCTCATGGTTCTCTCCGGGAGGGGTATGGGCTTCCAGCAGGGCGTTATACCTTGCTCTCTCGGCCCGGATGGCGTTTTCGTACAGGCCGTAGAGCTCCTCCAGCTTCTTCCACATCTGCACTTCATCCACGCCGCCGAGCAGGTTCTTGCGGAACTTCACCTTGCGGTACCATTCCACGATCTCCAGCTGCTCCTGGCTGATGCAGGCATCCTCCGCGCCGGGCAGGCGCTGTGCGGGCTGCGGGCCTCCTTTGGCTTTTTCTTTTGCCATCCATCCACCTCCTTTCGTGATTTTATTTGGCTTGGAAGTTGGCTTATTCATCGTCGTCGTTCTTCCGTTTCCGGAGGAAGAGCAGCACGCCGCCGCCCACGACGACCACGAGGATCAGGATGTAGGGGAGGGTGTCGAGGAGGACACCGTTGTCAACCGGAGCGTCCTTTTCGTTGATGACAGTGATATTGATCTCGTCCAGATCGATCATATCATCTGTGATGGTAATCATAGTAGTTTTTTCGTTTCCGTCTGTGAACGCCTGTCCATTGGCTCCAAGCAATCCGCTAGAACCGTAATAGATCTGAGCCGTAGTATCATAATCGCTTGCATCATATTCCGTAATGGTAATGACGTCTCCGACCTGAACCATCAAATCATTCAGCGTTCCAGTTTCCCCATGCGCCAGAGTAAATTCCTGACGGAAGTTATTCGGGCCTGTTACTACGATTGTGAACTGCTTACTACGGTCACCAAACAGACCTTCCACCTTTTTCGTGATCGTCCGAATCGGCTTCTGTGTCTCAGGTTCCCATACAGCGTAGAAATAAACTGTGCCATCCTCACGGACCTGGTCTGTGCTCTTAGTCAGATATCCAGAACCGTTTGTTCCACGACCTAACCATTCATCGTCTTCGATCTTTGGACCATGAACATTGATGTCTCCCAGCGGGTCTTCCGTGTACCAGCCTTTCAGCTCATACCTCACGCCTTCAACAGTTTTTGTTGCTCCAATCTCTACAGCCGTAGTCTTAATAACAGCTTCGCCCTCTTTGTAGTTCCCGGAATCGACCTGCGACCACTTTTCTTCTCCTTTCGTCGGGTCTTTTACCATGAACTTCGCTGTAAAGACTTTCTTGGTAACAACGCTGATCGCGCAATCGATATGATAGTTCTGACTTCCACCGTTATTACGAGAAATCTTTCGGGGCGTCAGGACGATTTCAGTAATATCATCTACTGTCAGGTCATTGATACCCGTATCCTTTTTTATGGATGCAATGTAATTTTCGCTTATCTCATTCCAGATCGATGTAAAGTAACCTCCTGTAGTCGGATCATTCTTTTTCACCGTCCAGGTCGTTCCTGTGCTTCCATCTGGCCACGAAGTGATATAGTCTGTCAGGATCTGGCCGTTTCCTGTTACAATGTTCTTGTTCGGAATTGCACTGTTATCATTAGTGTAGCCATTCGTCCAAGTAGCATCTGCCGTACTGATTTTTGCTTCCAAATTACTTTTATCGGCTTTCGGTGCCCACTCGCCTGTGTCATTGTTCATCGGGTCGCCAGTAGGCAATTTCAAGAAGTAGATATAAGCACTGCCACTGTACGTATCTTCAAACTTAGTTACATTGATGGTAAACTCCTCATCATAAGAGTACTTTTGATTGTAGTAATAAATATAGTAAGTGTGTTTGAGTTTTGCCGTACCTACAGACTTACCTTTAATTGTCGGGTTCTGAATATTTTTCTCCGAGGTGAAAGATACCACATCATCGCCCGACTCTATCGACCAACTATGGTAATTGGTATACCAGTATGGTTTATAGGCGTTTCCGCTTAACGTATATGTCCCATTTACTTGAATTTCAACACTGTTGCCATCACTATAGACCGTATATGCTTTATCTTCATTTGCCAGTTCTGCCATCCGGTCATCTGCATCGCTGCTATCACTGTCATTTGCTTTGGACAGGTCTGCAACCAGAATTGCAAACGGAGAGAAGCCGTTGGTCGTGAACGTCAAGTCACCATCGCTGGTAACATTCACTTTCAGCTCTTCCAGATCAGAGCCCTGATGGAAGACTTTTACGTCTGCCGCCGAGGTGAGGTCCAGACCGGAAATGGTAACTTTGCTGGTCTGCTCAAGCTCAAGGCCGCCCTCATCTTTGGGGCTGATATTGAATGTATAAAGGGTATTATACTCTTTCGGGTCAATTTTCTGGATAAGCTCGTCTTCCAGATTCTTCTGAGTATCTGTATCCAGCGCCTCAACATTCAGCGTTGTTGCACCCTCTACTTTGAAGCTGATGGTCTGACCGTCAAGCGTAACGCTCTTGGTAGCTTCCGGCTTCTTCCACTTCGCGTAGACTTCCACGGTCGTGCCCTCGGAAACGTACAGGCACTCGTCAAACACGAACTTCTGCTCCTCGCCCAGATCGTCGGTGTAGTACCAACCTGCAAAGGTGCGGCTGTTGCCCTCGGGGTCATCGTTGGAGGTGGGGTTTGCGAACTGATAGTCTTTCAGGTTCGCGCCGTCGGCGGCGGTCATGATGTGGTAGCAGCCCTTATCAGTGCCGTACATGGCCAGATACTGTTCCACGGTCATCTCAGCGGTCTTGGCGGCGTCGGCGATGTCCGCGAGGTCGTAGCTGCTCATCTTCTTGAGCCAGAAGTGGTAGATGTTGGTGGGGATGGAGAACGCCGCGTCCACCTGCATCTGGTCGCCATCGGGGAGCGCGGCCGCGTCGTCATCGGGGAACGTCGTGCCGCTGGTGTCGTACTCATAAACGGTGTTGCCGCTTGCGTCGGTGGTGGTCTTCGTCGCGCCCTCTTTGGCAGGGGTGTCATCGGCCACGGGGGGCTCGTCGCCCTCGACGGGTTTTTCCACCTCATTGTCCATGGCTGCGGGCTCGCCGCCCTCGACGGGTTTTTCCACCTGATCGTCCATGGCTGCGGGCTCGTCATCCACGACGGGTTTTTCCACCTGATCGTCCATGGCTGCGGGCTCGTCATCCATGGCGAAGTCGTCATCCATGGCCGCGGGCTCGTCCGCCACGGCCGCGGGCTCGTCGTAGAGATCCATGGGTTCCGGCTCCGTGCCGGGGTCGGCGGCCTCCACTACTTCGGTGCCCGGCGTCTCAAGCTCCGCGCCCGTGCCGTTTGCAAAGGCGGGCAGCAGACAGCTGCACACGAAAATCAGCGCGAAGCACAACGCAAGCACCCGTTTGGCCAGCGGAAGCTTTTTCGCCGTGTGTTTTGCAAGATTTTTACGCATTTTTCATGCCCTCCTTTGGGTTAGAGTCCGGGGTCGTGTCCATTCCCGATGCCTCGCAATAAAAAAAGCCGCATCCGCACCCCGCCTGTCACAGCGGTGTTGAATGCAGCCGAACTATCTTCTGGTTTTCTGGCGTTTCCCTCCGGGGAATGCCAGCACAAAAGACTCCAAGCTTTGCGTCCCCGGCTCACGCCAGGTTTGCCAAAGTTTTCAGTTTTGCGGGGGTGTTCCCGGCTGCTGGTACTATCCTACACAGTCCGGGATGCAAAAGGTGTCATTCGGTGGCGGGGCGCTGATTTTTCCGCCTGGCCACCCGGCCCTTGCACTGGCATTATTTTACCAAATTTGGCCTTGTCCATGCAAGTGTCCAAATGGACACAAAAACGGAATTTGCGGCTGTTTCTATCCAAAATCAGCCATTTCTTGTAGAGATTGCCCAATAAATCCCCCCAAAAGTTTGTGCACCCCACCAACAAAAAGTTACAAATTTGTGTCTGCTAACCCGTGTGAAACAGACGCGGGTCGGATAAATAAGTATGACTATCCCGATTGAGTTGGCGGGAGTTTCTGGAATTTTATCCGTTTCCGGGATTTCCCGGAAACGTTGCGGGATGCCAAAGCCTCTCACTTTGGGAGAGGTGGCACGGC
>ENA-OURU01004378-OURU01004378.1-human-gut-metagenome-genome-assembly--contig:-NODE-4378-length-10450-cov-47.727369_pt1 | contig 10450 bp, 8 predicted proteins | sample MGYA00242137_ERZ509064 | MGnify/ENA primary metagenome ERZ509064 (study PRJEB26280, sample SAMEA2338777) | human gut metagenome | biome: human gut; feature: human-associated habitat; material: faeces...
TATTTTTCCTGGATTATATCGCATGCGGACGCAATATTCCCGAGAAGATCGCTACTATCGTAAAGGGCGTGGCAGAGGGCTGTAAGCAGTCTGACGCAGCATTGGTAGGCGGTGAGACCGCAGAACATCCCGGACTGATGCCCGAGGATGAGTATGATCTGGCAGGATTTGCCGTAGGCGTGGTAGAACGTAAAGATCTGATCACCGGTGAGAATATCAAGCCCGGTGATGTACTGGTGGGCATCGCTTCCTCCGGTGTACATTCCAATGGTTTTTCTCTGGTGAGAAAAGTATTCGATATGACAAAAGAGAGCCTGGATACCTATTATGACGAGCTGGGCAAGACTCTTGGTGAGGCACTGCTTGCTCCCACCAGAATCTACGTGAAGGCTATGAAGTCTGTGAAGAACGCAGGCGTTAAGGTAAAGGGCTGCAGCCATATCACCGGTGGTGGTTTCTATGAGAACATCCCCAGAATGCTTCCCGACGGCATCCGTGCAGTCGTGAAGAAAGACAGCTACGAAGTGCCTGCTATTTTCCGCCTGATGCAGAAGAAAGGCAATATCACAGACGAGATGATGTATAATACTTACAACATGGGTCTGGGCATGGTACTGGCACTGGATCCCGCAGATGTGGATAAGACTATGGAAGCTCTGAAGGCAGCAGGCGAGACTGCTTATGTGGTAGGTACCTGTGAGACCGGTGAAAAGGGTGTGACCATATGTTAAGAGTAGTCGTACTGGTATCCGGCGGCGGCACGAATTTACAGGCCATCATTGATGCTATTGCAGCAGGTAAGGTTAAAAACGCACAGATCGTGGGCGTGATCAGCAATAACAAGACGGTGAAGAGCTTAGAGAGAGCACAGAATGCTGGGATTCCCGCAGTCTGTGTGTCTCCGAAGGATTATGAGAGCAGAGAAGTATTTAATGAGGCACTGCTTGCAAAGGTGAAGGAGTTTGCTCCGGACTTAATCGTACTGGCAGGATTCCTGGTGAAGATCCCGGAGGCAATGGTACATGAATACAGCAACCGGATCATCAATATCCACCCGTCCCTGATCCCTTCTTTCTGCGGTGTGGGATACTACGGACTACATGTGCATGAAAAAGCACTGGAGCGCGGTGTGAAAGTGACAGGAGCTACGGTACATTTTGTGAATGAAGGCATGGACGAGGGTCCTATCATTGCACAGAAGGCAGTGGCAGTGGAGGACGACGACACTCCGGAGACGTTGCAGAGACGTGTGATGGAACAGGCAGAGTGGCTGCTTCTTCCGAAGGCAGTGGATGACATTGCCAACGGACGGATCTGTGTCGTGAACGGAAAAGTAAAGCATACAAACAGCGAAAATTAAGGAAGGCAGAAGATATGGGTATGAAAGTATTGATCGTAGGCGGTGGTGGCAGAGAGCACGCCATTGCAACCTGTGTGGCAAAAAGTCCTAAAGTAGATAAGATCTATTGTGCTCCGGGCAATGCCGGGATCGGTCAGATCGCAGAATGTGTTCCCATCGGAGCCATGGAATTTGATAAGATCGTGGCATTTGCGAAGGAACAGGCCATTGACCTGACCATCGTAGGCATGGATGATCCCCTGGTCGGCGGACTGGTGGATGCATTGGAGGCAGAGGGCCTGCGGGCTTTTGGACCCCGTAAAAATGCAGCGATCCTGGAAGGTAGCAAAGCCTTTTCCAAGGATCTCATGAAGAAATACAACATTCCCACCGCAGCTTATGAGAATTTTGATAACGCGGAGGAGGCTATTAAGTACCTGAAGGAGCAGGCAAGCTTCCCCATCGTGCTGAAGGCGGACGGTCTTGCACTGGGCAAGGGCGTATTGATCTGCAATACTTTAGAAGAAGCGCTGGCAGGCGTGGATGAGATCATGCTGGATAAAAAGTTCGGTGCAGCCGGCAACCGCATGGTCATCGAAGAGTTTATGACAGGCAGAGAAGTCAGTGTACTTTCTTTTGTGGACGGCAAGACCATCCGCATCATGACTTCTGCGCAGGATCATAAGAGAGCAAAGGACGGCGATCAGGGGCTGAACACCGGTGGTATGGGAACCTTTTCTCCCAGCCCCTTCTATACAGAGGAAGTGGATGCATTCTGTAAGAAATATATCTACCAGGCTACCGTGGATGCCATGGCAGCGGAAGGCAGACCTTTCAAGGGAGTCATTTTCTTCGGACTGATGCTGACTCCGAACGGCCCCAAGGTATTAGAATACAATGCCAGATTCGGTGATCCGGAGGCGCAGGTGGTACTGCCGCGTATGAAAAATGATATTATCGAAGTGATGGAAGCCTGTGTGGACGGCACACTGGATCAGATCGACCTGCAATTTGAGGACAATGCTGCGGTATGTGTGGTCCTGGCAAGCGACGGCTATCCCGTATCCTATGAGAAGGGATTTGTAATAGGCGGTCTGGAGAACTTCGACGGAAAAGACGGTTATTATTGCTTCCATGCCGGAACGAAGCTTACGGACAAGGGAATCGTTACAAACGGTGGTCGTGTCCTGGGGGTGACGGCGAAGGGAGCAGATCTGAAAGAAGCCCGTGCCAACGCTTATGCGGCAACGGAATGGATCTCTTTCGAGAATAAATACATGCGTCATGACATTGGCAAAGCAATCGATGAAGCGTAAGACAAGGTCAGGATACAAAAGGAGTTGCAGATGAAAAAGACAGTACAGAGAATAAGTAAATGTAAGGTTTTCTGGGGAATGCTGGCACTGGTATTTGTGTTGGGAGCAGGACTTTTTAGTGAGAATCTGGCAATTGTCAGCCATGCGGAAAGTGCAGCCAAGGTAACAGCATCCAGTGCTAAGATCCGTAAAACTGCGGATTCTTCCAGTGAAGTGATCGGCAGCGCAGCCAAGGATAAGGCGATCTCCATCAAAAGTCAGACCAAGGGAGCAGACGGTTATACCTGGTATGAAGTATATGTGGATGCGAATACGCTGGGATATATTCGTTCCGATCTGGTAAGCATTACCGACGGATCTACCCCGCCGTCTTCTTCAGGTACAACAACTACAACAACTACTACAACGACTACGACCACAGCAACACCGGCGCCTGTTGTGAATGAGACTCCTGTGGAGGTTACTGCAGTGGAACCCCTGAGTGCGACCGTGACCGGAGGTCAGTCTGTTCGTGTGCGCAGCAATGCGTCTACCACCAGCCAGATCGTGACTACTGCGGAGAATGGAATGGCACTGACTGTGACCGGACAGGCAACAGGAACCGATGGAAAGACATGGTATCAGATAAGCTTTATTTCCAACAGTGTCGAGGTGACAGGCTTCATTCGTTCGGATTATGTTGCATTATCCGGAGAGCTACAGGCACCGGTAGAAGAACAGCCGGTAGAGGAACAACCCACAGATGAGCAGCCTGCGGAAGATACCCAGACCACATCCAAAGACTGGGATACTCAGATGCAGGGAGATGCATGGTATCTGCTGGACATGGCAGGGCAGAAGCAATATAAGATTGATGATCTGTTCAATTCCCTGAACCAGATCACAGAGATCAATGCACAGTATGAGACCAATCAGAAAAAGATCAGCAGCCAGAAAGCAGTCATCATTATTTTGGTGATTCTGCTTGTAGCGGCGGTAGCAGCGGTGACACTGTTGATCTTCAAAATCAAAGATATGAATGACGCATCCTATTTCTCCGGCGTGGAAGAGGAAACGGCCCGCAGAAGAAGAGTGGACAGACCCCAGGGAGGCAGACCCCAAAACGGAAGACCCGCACCTCAGGGAGGCAGACCGCAGGGCGGCAGGCCGCAAGGCAGCCAGAAAGTAATGCATGAAGTGGGAGCCGAGAGAAGACCGGCATCCAGACCGACAGGCCAGGGAACACGTCCAGATGGCAGACCCGCACCTCAGGGAGAGAGACCCATTGGACAGACCGTAAGACCTGCGGCACCGCAGGAGAGAAGACCTGCACCCCAGGGAGGCAGACCGGTGACACCCGGACAGGGAAGACCTGCACCTCAGGGAGGCAGACCGGTGACACCCGGACAGGGAAGACCTGCACCTCAGGGAGGTAGACCCACGGCACCGCAGAGCGAAAGACCTGCGCAGCAGGCCGGCAGACCGGTGGCAAGACCTACAAAGCCTGTACCGCAGAGTGAAGGCAATCAGAATCCCGGCTGGAAGTCCAAAAACTTCATGTCAGATGATGATGAATTTGAATTTGAATTCCTGAACTGGGACGGAGACGAAGATCAATAAAATGCAAACGGCATCTTGCACAAGTGAGATGCCGTTTTTGATTAAAAAACGATAAACTTTCCCAGGTTACAGTTGACAGTACTGCGTTCACTGTTATAATAGGAATATAACAATCAGTGACATGGGAAGGGAGCGAGTTTGATGATAATAGAGATAGATTTCAACAGTGATGAAGCACTCTATATGCAATTACGCAATCAGATCATCATGGGAATTGCAACGTCACAATTTCATGAAGGAGATTCTCTGCCCAGCGTGCGCCAGCTGGCGGATACGATCGGGATCAATATGCATACAGTAAATAAGGCATATACGGTTCTGAAGCAGGAAGGTTATGTTAAGGTAGACCGGCGAAAAGGCGCGGTAATTGCACTCGATGTGGATCGCATGCGTGCGGTAGATGAATTGCGGAAGGAATTGCAGGTAATACTGGCTAAGAGCAGCTGCAAGAATATTTCCAGGCAGGAAGTTCATGAGCTGATTGATGAAATATATGAAGAGTATGGAGGACTGAATTGATGCAGTCACAGTTTACGGATAAGGCGCAAAATGCGCTGGCGCAGGCTTCCAGATGTGCAAGGAGCCTGAAGCAGGGTTACATCGGAACGGAACACATTCTGGTAGGATTATTAAAGGAAGACACCGGTGTGGCGGCCAAGGTATTGGCTGATAACGGTGTGGAGACCGGGCAGGTCATGGACATGATCCGGGATTTGATTGCGTTTGAGAACGGTGTCGCAGTGAAGGACAGAGAGGGATATTCTCCCAGAGCCGCGAGAATCCTGGAGGAAGCACACCATCAGGCCGCACGTTTCGGACAGAAGCAGACCGGAACGGAGCATTTGCTGCTGGCCCTGATCAAGGAGGGGGAAAACGTAGCGGTACGCCTGTTGAACACGCTGGGAGCCAATGTACAGAAAATTTATGTGGATACCCTGATCGCTATCGGACAGGACGGCAATCTGTACAAAGAAGACCTTGGAAAAAAGGGAGACCGTAAGGCGAAACAGTCTACGTTGGAGCAGTACAGCCGGGATCTGACGGCGCTGGCCAGGGAAGGAAAGCTGGATCCGGTAGTCGGAAGAAATGAAGAAATCCGCAGAGTGATCCAGATCCTGAGCCGACGGACGAAGAACAATCCCTGCCTGGTCGGGGAACCCGGTGTTGGCAAGACCGCCGTGGTGGAAGGACTGGCAGCCCGGATCGTGGCTGGAGATGTGCCTTTTACGGTGCAGAATAAGAGAGTACTGACACTGGATCTGTCCGGAATGGTAGCGGGAAGTAAGTACCGCGGAGAGTTCGAGGAGCGGATCAAGAAGGTACTGAAGGAAGTCACAGAGGATGGGAATATTATTTTATTCCTGGATGAATTGCATACGATCATCGGTGCCGGAGGTGCCGAGGGGGCTATTGATGCGTCCAATATCATGAAACCGTCTCTGGCCCGCGGAGAGATCCAACTGATCGGTGCGACCACGATCGCGGAGTATCGCAAGTATATTGAGAAGGATGCTGCACTGGAGCGGAGATTCCAGCCGGTTACGGTGGAAGAACCCACAGAGGAAGAGGCTGTCCGCATCCTGGAGGGTATCAAGGGGAAGTACGAAGCACATCACCATGTGACCATTACACCGGAAGCGGTGGAGGCGGCAGTGAGACTGTCCAGTCGTTATATCAATGATAGGAATCTGCCCGACAAGGCGATTGACCTGATCGATGAGGCAGCGGCCAGTGCCAGACTGCATGCAATGGATGCACCGGATAAGGCAAAGGAGATCTCGGATAAGATCCGGGAGCTGGACTGGGAGATGGAGAAGGCTATCCGCGTGGAAGCTTTTGCCCAGATGGCAGAGATCAAGAAGAAACAGGATGCTCTGGTAAAGAAGCAGGAGCGTTTGCTGAAAAAGCGTGAAAAAAGGGAAGAGGAAAATACTTTAAGCATCGGTGAAAATGAGATCGCCGAGGTGGTGGCCCAGTGGACCAAAATCCCGGTGCAGAAGCTGGCAGAGAAGGAAAGCGAGAGACTTCTGAAGCTGGAGAAGACATTGCATAAGCGTGTGATTGGTCAGGAAGAGGCAGTCACCGCCGTGGCCAAAGCCATCCGCAGAGGCCGTGTGGGACTGAAGGATCCGAACCGTCCCATCGGTTCTTTCCTGTTCTTAGGACCTACCGGCGTCGGCAAGACGGAATTATCCAAGGCGCTTGCAGAGGCTATGTTCGGCTCGGAAGATGCCATGATCCGTGTGGATATGTCGGAGTATATGGAAGGTCATTCGGTATCCAAGATGATCGGTTCCCCGCCCGGATATGTGGGATTTGAAGAAGGTGGCCAGTTGAGCGAGAAGGTCCGCAGGAATCCTTATTCTGTCGTTCTGTTTGATGAGATCGAAAAGGCTCATCCGGATGTGTTCAACGTACTTTTGCAGGTGCTGGATGACGGTCATATTACGGATTCCAAGGGCAGAAAGGTCAGCTTCAAGAATACGGTGCTGATCATGACATCCAACGCCGGAGCACAGCGGATTGTAGATCCCAAGAATCTCGGCTTCGCAACGGAGAAGAGCGAGACGAAGGATTATGAGAAAATGAAATCCAATGTCATGGAAGAGGTAAAGCGCAGCTTCAAGCCGGAATTCATCAACCGTATCGATGACATTATCGTGTTCCACCAGCTGAACAATGAGAATATGAAAGAGATCGTAAATCTGCTGGCATCCAATCTGTATAAGAGATGCGAGGACCAGCTGGGCATCCATCTGACGATCACTGCAGCACTGAAGGAGCATTTGGTGAAAAAATATGCTGACAATAAGATGGGTGCAAGACCCTTAAAGCGTGCGATCCAGTCAGTGGTAGAGGATGCTCTGGCAGAAGAGATACTGCTGAAAAAGGTGGTGCCGGGAGATAAGGTTTCTGCAGGATTTAAGAATGGTAAAGTCGTATTTACGGTTAAGAATTAAGCATTTGTAACTATTCAGTCACTCAATTCGCAAAATCGCTCTTGCAGAGCTTTCCTTTTGCTCATTGAGGTTACTTCGTCTTATAAATATCATGAAATATTCTTACGAATGCAAGCATTCGACGAATATTCAATGATATTTAAATGACTCTGAATAGTTACAAAATTTAAAAATTTTTTTGTAGAAAAACAGGGTGAGATATATTATACTGTAACTATTCAAACCCCATTCGCAAAGGACGAAAGATAAAGAAGTGTTGCGGATGCAGTTACTTTCAGGAGGACAGACAGATGGCAGTAGTGGAAGAAATACTTCGCAGTGAAGCAGACGGATCTATCAGCTTTGGTAATCATAAGTTGGCCAAGAAGGCAAAGGTAGAAGATTATGAGCATGCAGGGGATCTGCTGAAGGTTAAGACCTACAATGAGATGACAAAGCTGGAGAAGAACGGTATGTTTTTATATGAATCTGTTCCCGGAACCAGTGTGTTGGAGTTCAAAGAGTCCGATAACAGTGTAGAATTCATCGTAGAAGGTGATGAAGATTCTCAGATCACAGTAGGATTAAAGGACGACACCGAGTACGAAGTATTTATTGGCGGTAAGAACGTAGGAACCATGAAGACCGGACTTGGCGGCAAGCTGAGCCTGAGTGTAGAACTGGAAGCAGCAGGGGAAGTACCTGTGAAGATCGTAGAGGCGTAAAGGCGCACTGCAAAGGAGTCCAGACACGGAGGATATTGTAGTACTTCGTGTCTGGGCTCTTTTTTATAACGATTGAGGAGAGAGCATGGCAAAAGGTAAGACAGCCACCGTTTTTTTCTGTCAGAACTGTGGCTATGAATCCACGAAATGGCTGGGACAATGCCCCGGCTGCAGAGAGTGGAACACTTTCGTGGAAGAGACGATAGATAAAACGGTATTGAAAAACACCGGCACCGGGAGCAGAAGAGAGCGCAGAGAGGCTTCCGAACCCTGTGTATTATCTGAAATCGCGATCCGTGAGGAGAACAAGACACTCACCGGGATCAAAGAACTGGACCGGGTGCTCGGTGGCGGAATCGTACAGGGTTCCCTGACTCTGGTAGGAGGCGATCCGGGGATCGGTAAATCTACCCTGCTGCTTCAGGTGTGTCACAATCTGTCAGAGGCCGGACATAAGGTATTGTATATCTCCGGAGAGGAATCCAAGGTACAGATCAAGATGCGGGCGGACAGGCTCGGCACATTTTCGGAACATATGCTCCTGCTGTGTGAGACGAATCTGGACATCATCGGCGAAGTGATCCGCAGGAGCAGGCCGGAGGTCGTGATCATAGATTCCATTCAGACCATGTATAATGAAAATGTATCTGCAGCACCGGGAAGCGTATCACAGGTGCGGGAATCCACAGGCATCCTGTTGCAACTGGCAAAAGGATTGGGGATTTCTATTTTTATTGTGGGACATGTAACAAAAGAAGGAACCGTAGCGGGACCCAGAGTGTTGGAACATATGGTGGACACGGTACTTTATTTTGAAGGGGACAGACATGCTTCCTACCGTATCCTGCGTGGGGTGAAGAACCGTTTCGGGTCCACGAACGAGATCGGTGTTTTCGAGATGCGAGAGACGGGACTCGCGGAGGTGAAGAACCCTTCGGAATATATGTTGAACGGACGGCCGGAGAATGCCAGTGGCTCTGTGGTGGCATGTACTATGGAGGGCACCAGGCCGCTTCTGATCGAACTGCAGGCGCTGGTGTGCCACAGCAATTTCGGAATTCCCAGAAGACAGACCACCGGTACGGATTTCAACCGTGTAAATCTCCTGATGGCAGTGCTGGAGAAACGTTCCGGAGTGCAATTATCTTCCTGTGATGCCTACGTGAATATCACCGGTGGTATCAAGATCCAGGAACCGGCGATCGATCTGGGAATCGTGCTGGCGATTCTGTCCAGCTTCCGGAATAAGGCACTGAATCCGAAACTGGTCGCTTTCGGTGAAGTGGGATTAAGCGGCGAGGTCCGGGCAGTCAGCATGGCAAAACAACGCGTGGCAGAGGCAGAGAAGCTGGGCTTCGAAGAATGTGTGGTGCCGCTTGTCTCGTTGGAAGAGTGTAAAAAAGGAAGTAAGATCCGGGTCATTGGCGTCAGTTCTGTACAGGATGCCGTGGATAAAGTGTTTGGCTGACGGTCTCGAACTGTGGAAATGTATCTGGAAATGAGACTATGAACAGTTAAGTGATATGAGGAGGTTGAAAACATGCCTGTCAAAATAGGAATCGATATCGGTAGCAGTACGACAAAAATCGTAGCTTTTGAAGGAGAACATATGCTTCCGCCCATGGCGGTCAAGGCGGATAGCCAGGTGGCATCTCTCTATGGTGCATTCGGAAGATATCTGTATGAGAATAATCTGGAACTGGCTGATGTGGAGGGAGTCTATATCACCGGTGTGGGAAGCAAATATGTGGAGAAAGCGGTATATGATCGTCCTACCTATAAAGTGGATGAATTCGTCGCTACAGGTACCGGAGGATATTATCTTACGGATAAAAAGGAAGTCATTGTCATCAGTATGGGTACCGGAAGCTTCTTCGTCAAAGTGACGGAGAAGGAGATGAAGCACCTGGGTGGTGTCGGCTTAGGAGGCGGAACGATCTGTGGACTGTCCTCGATCATGCTGAATACCGGCGACATTCATGAAATTGTGCCGTTGTCCCGTAAGGGTGATGTGGCGAAGATCGATCTGCGGATCGCAGATCTGGCCAAAGAAAAGCTGCCGGGCCTGAATCTGGATGTGACGGCTTCTAATTTCGGTAAGGCAGATGCCCAGTCCAAACCGGAGGATATCGCGGCAGGTATTGTACATATGGTGATCGAGAATATCTGCCAGGCAGGAATCCTGGCATCTATGAGCACCGGCATCAAAGAGTATATCCTGATCGGCGGACTGACTAAATTCTTCGAGTGCCGCCAGATCATCGAGGATTTCAAGAGCCTGTGGGATGTGAAGATCAGCATTCCGGAGTACTCTGATTACGCGACCGCCATCGGATCTGTGATCGCACCGGATTCGGAGAAAGAGGAAATATAACAATATAGCTGTAAAGACAACACCCCGGCATGGCGCAGATCTATGAATCGCGTCGTGCCGGGGTGAAATTGTATCTAAAACAGAAATAAAAAAAGCCGATAAAATCGACTTTTCTTAGCAGGGGAAGAGGGGATCGAACCCCCGTTAACGGTTTTGGA
>ENA-OURU01004395-OURU01004395.1-human-gut-metagenome-genome-assembly--contig:-NODE-4395-length-10402-cov-3.351213_pt1 | contig 10402 bp, 10 predicted proteins | sample MGYA00242137_ERZ509064 | MGnify/ENA primary metagenome ERZ509064 (study PRJEB26280, sample SAMEA2338777) | human gut metagenome | biome: human gut; feature: human-associated habitat; material: faeces...
ATTAAGTCTCTAAAGGCCATTGGGAAGAATCAAGCATTTTACAGAGCTTCCCTAAGAAATTAAAGAACACTCACGGAAATTTGCGAAACGGGGAGTGTCTCAAATTTTGTGTCTGCCCTAAATTCATAACTTAGGTTGCTCTTCGGAGGGGCGGTTCGCTTGTGGAACGTAGTGGAACAAGCGAACCGCCCCTCCGGCGCTTTCGCTCATCCCACCATTCTATCCTTGCTTGAACCGATCTCCAAACATTACAACGAATTGAAGCATCGCCTGACGCCATCTAAAAACTGATTTGCTCCAGTCTTTAGTAGCGTTTTTTATTGCCAGGTAGACGAGTTTGTAAACTGAGTCATCCGTCGGGAACATTGTTCGGGTTTTAATTACCTTCCTAATCGAACGGTTCAAGGCCTCTATGCTGTTTGTCGTATAGATTAGCTTGCGAACCTCCGGTGGAAAATTGAAAAGGGGAACAACTTGATCCCATTGGCTCAGCCACATCTGCTTTATGACGCTGTATCGCTTACCGAGGTCGGATTCTGCGAAGTCCTCAAGTCTGTTTTTTGCCTCTTCGGCATTATCGGCTCCGTAAATTCCTTTGAGCTCCTTCATTACTTGCTTCAGATCCTTGTAGGAAACAAAAGCAGTGGAATTTCTGAGCAAGTGCACAATGCATGTCTGATGCATTGTCTTTGGGTATACGGTTTCAATAGCCTTGGTCATTCCTTTGAGGCCGTCTGTTACTGCGATCAGAATGTCGCTGCAGCCTCGAGCTCTGATTTCATTAAATACGCTTGTCCAGTAGGCGGCGCCTTCATTGTCGGAGAGCCACATTCCGAGAACTTCTCGGGAACCGTCCGCTTTAACTGCTAATGCTAAATACAAGGCTTTAGGCGTAATGGTGTTGCCGCTTTTTACTTTTACCCGCAGTGCGTCAAAAAAGACAACCGGATAAAAGTCCTGCAATGGACGACTCCTCCAGGTCCTGACATCCTCCAAAACATCGTCGGTTACTCTGCTTATAAACTCAGCACTTACTGAGACACCGTAGATTTCTTTCATATGCGCGGAAATTTCACGATTGCTCATGCCACGTGCATACATACTAATTATTTTGTCATCAAGACCTTTCAGGTGCCGTTCATACTTGGGAACTGATATCGGATCAAACGTACTTAATCGATCGCGGGGGACGTCTATGCGTACTTTGGAGTTGTCAGTTAAAACGGTTTTACTGCTTGTGCCGTTTCGCTTGTTTATCGCTTCCTGAGCCTCAGGCTCAGCCTTTTCTCGAGGAACAATTTCCCCGTTTTTCAAGTGAAAGTCCATTTCACTTTCCAGGCATCTTTCAAGAAAACGTTTCATAACTTCTTGAACCATGCCGCTTACTTCTTCTGAACTCCAGCCAATTTTGCCGGTGTTGCCTAACGTTTGGTCGATGTAATTAGTTAAGAGAATGTCTGTCTCACTGGGCGGATTCTTCGTTTTTCTTGCCATTTTCGATTCTCCTTTTCCCTTGCCTAGGAGTTTAACTAACCTCTAAGTAGGAGAAAATTTTTAAATCAGGCAAGACACAAAATTAGTTACATCCTCGCGAAAATATTATTGTTACAAGGCACTAGGCAGATTTCTGTCGCGTGAGAGTTCGGCAAGTGTACATTATTATGTCCAAGTTTTAAAGAGTAATGAGGAACCAGTCATTAGGTTTCACTTAAGGACGCCTGTAATAAAACAGTACTTCTTGATGCCAGCGTTATTGCGCTTGAGTAACTTCTGAAATCATTATTTCACAAGATTCATCCCAGGTTACCTGTTTAATTTTGAGGCTTTTAGGAGCATCTCCATTATTAAATAAATAGGACCAATTTAGAATTCCTTCAGCGAGAATTAAGGGCGAACTCATTTTAATAAAAAAAGCACCAGCACCAGCAACCTCTTTGAAAATTGGTATGTCGTTCAAAATCAAATAGCAACCAAAGTTTGAGGCTTCAACAATTGGTAAACCATATCCTTCAGTTGTGCTTGCCATAATTACACAGTCTGAATTTTTATAAACTTCGGAAATCTGCGTATCTGATATTTGACCAAGATAAAAAAGCCTTTTATTCAGAAGAGGATGATTTTCTAGCTTTCTTTTTAGCTTGTTCATCATCCATCCGTATTTTCCAACAATAGTTAAAGTACCTTCAAAGCCATTTTTCCAAAGAAAATCAAACGCTTCAACTACTAAAGAATAATTTTTTCTCGGTTCTAGTGTCCCAACCATCAGAAAGTTTATGTTTAATTTTTCTGGATTTTTTGAAAGTTTTGTCATTTGTTTCAATCTAGGAAGATCACAACCAAGAGGAAACCTTTTAACTTTGATTTTATCTGTGTATAAATTTCTAGAGGTAAGCCATTTCAAAAGGTCAATTTGAGTCGAACGGCTAACACAAATAAAGTTTGAAAAGTTGGCCACTGTTAGTAGCCATCTTTCAAAATCTCTGCAAAAATGTTTTGGGTAATACTCTGAAAAATATATAGGAATCATATCATGCAAGCCAATCCATATTTTGCAACCATCATTCCTGTATCTTTTTAATTGTTCTCGTTGAAAGGTTTGTAAGTTATATTCATCTTCAAAAGAAATAAAGAAATCTCCCTCGGTTGGAGAAATCTTAATTCTTGTGGATTTAAATAGAAGTTCCCCATCAACAATATGAGTATTAACAATAAAATAGCCTTCTGTGAAAAAATAGGCTGCAACGGGAACAATTCTGAAACCCTTATTCCTGACTAATAAATTTGAGAGAAGAGATCTAACAACCCGTGAAATCCCTGTTTTGTTATCCACAGAGGAAACTTTAGACACATCAAAGTATACAGTTGTTGGATGTTCTCTTGTTTCATTATAAGAATAAAATAGATGCTCCAGGGAGGATTTTAACCTTGAAAAGGTTCTCTGGTTAAAAAGTCTACAAGGTTTCTCTAGGACAGCTTTTATAAAACCCATTTTCTTCCAATAATTAAGATTATTTAAAATATTCTTTACATACTTCTTTAGGTTCACCGTCGAGCCTAATTTTGCCATGCTCTAACCATAGCACTCTAGTGCAACATCTTTCTATTAATTCCCTTGAATGGCTCGCTAGGATTAATACGTTACTTCTCTCAATTAACTTATTTAATCTTTTTTCAGCCTGATGCTGAAAATTTTGATCGCCAACTGAGAGCCATTCATCCATGAGAAGGATGTCAGGTGATATCATTGTTGATACTGCGAATGCCAATCTCATGTGCATGCCAGTGGAATATGTCCTTACTGGCATTTCTATGAAAGAACCTAATTGTGTGAACTCGATAATATCTTGTAAAGCCTCATCGACCTCTTTCTTTGGTATCCCTAGTAAAGCAGCTCTAAGAAATATATTCTCTATACCGGTTGCTTCACCATCGATCCCCAACGAGATATCGATAAGTGAACCTATTTTCCCTTCTATGGCAGCAATTCCAGAAGAGGGTGTATAGACTTTTCCTAAAACTCTAAGAAGGGTACTTTTACCTGCACCATTATGCCCAATAAGCCCTACTCTCTCGTGAGGTGAAATTTCTAAATTTATATTTTCAAGAGAACGAATGATTGTCTTGCCCGTTTCTGTAAGCCCAATCTTTCCTCCGGTGGCAAATCCCATGACTGCTTTTTTTAACGATCTACCCTGAGAATTAAAAACTGGGATATCTACATTAACGTTTTTTAAAGAAATTTTCATGATCAAAGCCAATATGCTACTCGTGATCTAAACCGATCAAAAAACTTGATGGCTAATAAGAAACCCAAAATTGCCATAACCAAGGAAACCAGCCAATTTAAGGGAGTTGGCGGTTGTCCCATCAAGGGTTCTCGAATGATAGCTATTAAATGATAAAAAGGGTTTGGATCTAAAACCATTACACTTGTTCTAGCAGGAAGAAGATTAGGCATCCAGATGATGGGCGTAAGGTAAAAGAATATCTGGAGGACACTAGCAACTATCTGGGTGAGGTCCCTAAATCTTGAACAAACGATTCCTAGAATAATAGAGAGCCAAACTAAATTCAGAGTTAAAAGTAGGAGTCCAGGGACCATTAGTAAGACTGTGAAATCAATAGGCCTTTGTACTACTAACAAGACGATAGGGAAAATAATGATATTATGAAAAAAAATATATAGATTTCTGAATATCATCCTATAGATATGAGTTGTAAGAGGAATTGGTAGTTGTTTGATGATGGGCTCTGCGGCAACAAAAACAGTCGTAGCTTCTGTAATAGTCGTAGAAACCAAGCTCCAAATAATTAAACCAGCAGCAAGGAAGGGTAAGAATTCTGACATTGGAGATTTAAATAATGATCCGAAAATTATTCCAATGCAGGCTATCATCACGCCTGTTGATATTGTTATCCAAAAAGGACCTAAAGTAGAGCGTCGATAACGTTGTCTTATATCAGCTCTTGCGAGGTATAACGGTAGTCCAATGTTGAGAGTCGCTTTCTTAATGTCCTCCCAACCTTCTCCAAAAAATCTGCCCATTTGTACGAAAAAAATTTAGTCGATCTGTGAGTTTACTAGATAGATACTACGGTTACAATCGTTGCATTGGGACCTTGTAAAAACAAATGAATCTAAGCACATTTGAATTATTTAAAACTATCGGTAATGGAGAAGGGGCGATAGAACTTTCAAAAACTGATTTGCAAAAATTACAAAATTGCCTTTTTGAAATTTTGAACGATATCGATCAATTTTGTGTAAAAAACAATATCTCCTATTTCTTGAGTGGAGGAACAGCCCTTGGCGCTCTCCGGCACAAAGGATTTATTCCTTGGGATGATGATCTTGACATTAACATGACCCGAAAAGATTTCTCCATATTTTTTATGGGGTTCGAGAAGGCTTTCCCAGGAAAATATGTGGTTCAAAGTTCGGGCCAAACAGAAGATTACTTTCTGACATCCGGAAGGATTAGGCTTAAAAATTCTGCATATGTCACTAGAGGCGAGCAGAATGAAAAAGAGCAAGGCATATTTGTTGACATTTTTATCATTGAGAATGTCCCTAACAATAAATTACTCAGAACTATGCATGGTTTTCTATGTTTAGCCTCAGGATTTCTTCTTTCTTGCAGAATGTTTCATAGAAATAGAAATTCTTATCGCTCCCTTCTCTCGGTAACCGAAGAAGCAAAAAAGGTCTTTAGGATAAAAAATACTATAGGTGCGTTAATCTCATTTTTATCCCCCTCCAATTGGGTAAAAATAACTAATTGGATTTATTCCTTATGTAAGGACGATAAATCAGATTTTGTCTCGATTCCATCTGGTCGCAAACATTATTTTGGAGAGTTGTATAAGCGGTCCGGTTTTTGTGAGAAGGCTTATCTCGATTTTGAAGGTTTGCATTGTCCTGTTGCAAAAGATTTAAATGATTATCTGACTAAGCTCTACGGATCAGATTACATGACTCCGCCGCCTCCTGAGAAGCGAGAAAAACATTTAATATTCAAATTTGAACTACCGGATAAATACAAGGGTTAAAGAATGATAGCTGCGGTTGTGTTAGGGGCAGGAAAAGGTACAAGAATGACTAGTACCACAATGCCAAAGCAATTTTTGAATTTGGGCGGATCTCCAATGATTGTTGAGACAGTGGAGAAATTTGTCCTAGTCGAAGAGATCAATAGAATTGTCATTGTAGTTTCTAGACCCTGGATGAGTCATGCTAAGGATTTATTTATCAATAAGTCCTATTCAGATAAACTTATTTTTTGTGAGGGTGGTCAATCTCGACAACAATCTCTTTTTAATGCCTGTGTTCGCTTAAAAGACTTGTTTGGGGAGAACGTTGGCGTTATAAGTCACGACGCAGCAAGACCTTTTTTATCTCTAAGAATCATTGAGGATAATATCAAGCTGCTTCGGGAAGGAAATGTTTGTGACACCGTTCTTCCTTGCACAGACACGATTGTGGAAAGTCAGAATTCAAAAATAATTTCTGATATCCCAAATAGAAATTATCTTTATCAAGGGCAGACACCTCAAAGCTTCTTCAATCAGCAATATATAGACGCATATGAAAAAATTGGAGAAGACCCGTCAGTTACTGATGCGGCTAAATTGTTGCTCAAATTTGGTGAACCTGTTTTACTTGTTAAAGGCGAGCCTTTTAATATCAAGATAACAACGGATTTCGATCTTGCTTTCGCAGATTTTTTGATGTCCTCTAAACAATGATCAACCAAAAAATCAAACTAGTTAGGCCTGGATTGTTTCTTCCTTTTTTTTCCTCCGAAAAAGAGCTGAAAAATAAGATTATTGTTAGACCGACAGTCCTGTCTATCTGTGCAGCTGACCAACGATATTTCAGAGGATCTCGTCCGGCTGAGATTTTGAAAGCAAAGCTACCTATGTGTCTCATCCACGAAGGAATCGGCCAAGTGATCTTCGATCCTCAGAGCAAGTATAAGGCCGGCCAGAATGTAATCCTTTTGCCAAACGGAGGTGGGGATGATCAGTTCCAAAACTATTCCTCTAATTCTTATTTTCGATCAAGTTCTGCCGACGGTTTCACTCAAGAATTCATTGGGCTTGAAGGTAAGGAGTTGATATCTTTTAATAATAGTCACTCTAAATATTATGTGTTTGCTGAGCTACTAAGTGTCTGTTTCCAAGCCATAACTCGTATTCCTAACGCGGTATGGACACGATCCAATTCCATAGGAATATGGGGAGACGGTGTGGTAGGGTACCTACTTTCACTATGCATAAAGAGAGAATACCCGGACTTAAATGTAACAATTTTCGGTAAACATGAGGAAAAATTGCTACTTTTTTCTCACGCTGATGACTTGAAAATTATTGGAACGACAATGCCTGCAGGCTCTGAATTTGATATCGCATTTGAAGCTGTTGGAGGAGCAAAAGCTGGAGATGCGATAAACCAAATAATTGAACTAGTTAAACCATGCTCTTACGTTTGTCTGACAGGTGTCTCAGAATTTCCCGTCCCTATCAATACTAGAAAGATCTTAGAAAGAGGCCTTTCTATTATTGGAACAACCCGTTCGTTAAGACGAGACTTCCTTAAGGCGAGAGGTTTTTTGGATAAAACGGTAGACTTTTCAATTTTTGACAAGATCATCTCCGACTATCTCCCTGTAGGTTCGTCGGAGGATTTGAGTCAAGCTTTTTATAGCGATCAAAAAACGCCTTACAAGACCCTAATTGATTGGAATATATAGCTAATTTTATTGTTTAAAACAAAGTAAATGTTAGAGAGATTTCATTTCTTGCGCCCGTTCATTTTTAATCTTCTCTCTTTAATATTATTTATTGATTCAGTCGGGAAGTATTTGACGGTCTCAAAGGACCATGGGGCATCAATATTGCTTTCGCAAGAGGGAATTTCTGGCTTTTGAAGAAAATGAGGTTTCCGAAGAATGGTAGAAAGTGACGCGTTTTCCCCTTCTATCCAGACACGACAAAGGGCGCGCCACCTCTTTATTTTAAATAAAAAATATATTAAGTGTTTAAAACTTGTCTTCTCAACGTGGAATAAATTTGAAACTGATTTGAATGACATTTTTCTCAGACATTTAAAGAAGCATATCATTAACAAGAATCATGCAAAGTTTAAGTTAGCTTTGAGAAAGGAATTGTCATGAGAGTTTTATTGGTTGGAGCAGGAATTACAAATTTGACTTTGGCAAGGTGCCTCGCGGAAGGAGGTCACAAGGTTGTTGTTATTGATCGAAAAGATCATATCGGTGGAAATTGTTTTGACTACTTCGACCAAAACTCAATCGATACCCACGCCTACGGCACTCACATCTTCCATACCGATGACGCCGAGGTTTGGGGATTCCTTTCTCAATTCACGCAATGGTATCCGTATCAGCATGAAGTGAAAGCCTTGGTTGACGGTCAACTGGTTCCCGTACCATTTAACTTCAATTCTATTGAGCAGCTGTTCCCTAAAGAAATGGCTGAGCGGATGATTACGGCTCTTTTGTCTGAATTTGAATTCAACAAAAAAGTCCCGATCCTTAAACTCCGAGAAAGCAAAAATCCGGACCTTCAGTTCCTAGCCGAATACGTCTACGAAAAAATCTTCCTCCACTACACAGAAAAGCAATGGGATGTCCGTCCGGAAGATTTAGATCCTTTAGTGACGGGTAGGGTTCCGGTTTTCGTTGGCAGAGATAATCGTTACTTCCAAGCAAAGTACCAGGGTATTCCATTAGAAGGTTATACTCGTATGTTCGAGAAGATGGTTGATCATCCTAATATCGAAGTACGCTTGAATACCGAATTCGATAAAAGCATGTTGGATGAATACGACCACGTTTTCTTCTCCGGCGCGATCGATGAATTTTTCGACTATAAATTTGGTCAGTTGCCGTACCGAAGTCTGAGATTTGATTTCTTAACTTTCAATCGGCCTTATTTCCAATCCAATTCAGTCGTTAATTATCCTAATAATTACGACTTCACAAGAATCGGAGAATATAAGTACTTCTTAGACACTCAATCTCAGAACACAGTCGTTTCTTATGAGTATCCTGAAGCCTTTGTTTTAGGCAAGAACGAAAGATACTATCCGATAATCAACGAAGAAAATAAGCGCCTGTACGAAAAGTATCTCAAAGAAGCCAAGACAAACAAGAAAGTCACTTTCTTAGGAAGACTCGGTGACTACAAGTATTACGACATGGACCAAGCTGTCGCTAGAGCTTTAAATCTGGCAAAGACTTTTTGCTCGACAAACTGTTAATTGACAAAGAGCCGACGCTTAATGTTCTTAAAGAAACGTTCGGCCCGCAGAATCTTAAAATCGTACGTCTGCCTCTTCCTGAACTGGAGAAAAACTTAGAAGCGGGAAAAATCGATATTTTCCTTTCCACTTCTGGTTTGTCCAGAAGAATGGCACAGAAAGGCGCTAAGGAATTGGCAACCATGGTCTCTGATCGTTTGCCGAATCCTAATGAAGCTTTTGGAACCTTGTTTATTACAAGGAAAGACAGTCCGATTAATAATCTATCGGATATGCAGGGTCATTTATTGGTCGCAAATCTGAAAGGCGGATTCTATGGCCATCAAATCGGACTCGGAGAACTCGTTAGACAAGGCCATGACCCTTATACCTTTTTCAGCTCTGTTCATTATGTAGGCAGAGACCTCAAAAAGGTAGTTGATGCCGTTTTGAAAGGAAAAGCCGATGTTGGTTCAGTATCGAGCTGTTTTTTAGAAGATACGTATCCTAAGGATGGTGAGGTCTGGAGAAACCTAAAAGGAATCGGAGTTAAGCCTAATGCCACTGGCTGCTTGGCTTCCACGGATCTTTATCCTAATTGGTCTGTTTCCACGATGCCGACAGCAGATCCCGCAGTTGCAAGGAAAGCCGCCGAAGCTCTTCTTGCAATGCCTAAAGCAGAAGGTGGAATGGGCTGGAGTATTGCCACGGATTCAACAAAGACCGATGAATTATTCAAAGATCTTCAAATTGGCCCTTTCGGATTTCTGAAGGATTGGTTCTCTAAAGAGTTCAGAATCAGATACGCGGGTTGGCTCCTATTAGGCATTGGACTTTTTGCCTCTTCACTCCTCTTAAGTTTCATTCTCGGACAAATTGTTCGTAAAAGAACGAGATCATTAACAGAGTCTCTTAAAAAACAGAACGAGCTGAGACGAAAGGAAAAGGCGGCATCTGAAAAACTCAGTGCGCTTGAACGTTTAGGCGTGGTTGATCAGCTTAGTTCAATCGTCGTACATGAATTGCGTCAGCCACTGACGACAATCAGAGCTTTTCTATTTGGAGCTAAGAAGAAGGCAGAGAAGGGCGTTCTAACCTCTGAAGAAGCTCTAACTGTTTTTGAAAAAATCGAAGCTCAATCCAATCGCGCTCAAAGGATCGTGGACGATGTACGTAAGTACGCAAAGCAGAAGGCAGGGAAGTATGAAAAGTTCTCGCTTTCGGCCGCAGTGGATTCCGCACTAAAGGACTTCAAAGACTCCGGCTCTTATTTCGGAGCTCTACAGGTGGCTGTCAATGAAAACATCACCATGCGAGGGAGCAGACTTGAGATTGAGTTGGTAGTACACAACCTCTTAAAAAATGCAGCTGAATCAATTAGCCAGCATCAACGTCGCCATCCTTTAATTTCTATTGCTCTGTCAAAGGAAGACGATAAGGCTGTACTTATCGTTTCCGACAATGGAGGAAGCTTAACGAAGTCTCCGTCTAATGTTCTTTCCTCCAGCAAACCGGAGGGCCTTGGCTTAGGCTTGTTAATTGTTAAGGCCATTGCTGCTCGCCATGGAGGAAACTTTAGATTAGGGAACCTCTGCACAAAAGGTGGGTGATATGCTATAATTAGCACACTACCGAAAA
>ENA-OURU01004411-OURU01004411.1-human-gut-metagenome-genome-assembly--contig:-NODE-4411-length-10376-cov-43.308013_pt1 | contig 10376 bp, 9 predicted proteins | sample MGYA00242137_ERZ509064 | MGnify/ENA primary metagenome ERZ509064 (study PRJEB26280, sample SAMEA2338777) | human gut metagenome | biome: human gut; feature: human-associated habitat; material: faeces...
CCACACGACGTGACAAAAAACCGCGACATACGACACGCACTCGTCCGGGTTCAGGCTGTGGCTGGGCTCCTTGCCCAGCAGCTCCCGCACCTGCCGCTCCACGGCGGGCATCCGGGTGCTGCCGCCTACCAGCAGCACCTTGCCCAGCTGGCTGGCAGAGATGCCGGCATCCCGCAAGGCGTTCTGCACCGGGGTCACGGTGCGGGACAGCAGATCGCCGGTCATCATCTCGAACTGCGGGCGGGACAAAGCGATATCCAAGTGATGCGGCCCGTCCTTGCCCACCGTGATAAAGGGCAGGTTCAGCTGGGCGGAGGGCGCACTGGAAAGCTCCTTCTTGGCCTTTTCCGCCTCCTCCTTCAGCCGTCCCATGGCGGCGGGGTCGCGGGTCAGGTCGATGCGGTCAGACTTTTTGAACTCCGCCACCGCGTACTCCACGATGCGCTGATCAAAGTCATCGCCGCCCAGATGGGTGTCGCCGCCGGTGGCCAGCACCGTAAAGGTGCCGTCCTCGATCTCAATGATGGACACGTCAAAGGTGCCGCCGCCAAGGTCGTAAACAAGGATCTTCTGGGCGGCTTCGTTGTCCAGACCGTAGGCCACAGCGGCGGCGGTGGGCTCGTTGATGATGCGCAGCACGTTCAGCCCCGCAATGCGGCCTGCATCCTGCGTGGCCTTGCGCTGGCTGTCATCAAAATAGGCGGGCACGGTGATAACGGCTTCGGTGACCGGCTCGCCCAGATAGCTCTCGGCGTCCCGGCGGATCTTGGCAAGGATCATGGCGCTGATCTCCTGTGGGGCAAGATCCTTGCCGTCAATGTGCGCCCGGTAGTCCGAGCCCATGTACCGCTTGATGCTGGAGATCGTGCGCCCGGAATTTGTGGCGATCTGGCGCTTGGCCGCGCCGCCCACCAGCCGCTCGCCGTCCTTGGTAAATGCCACCACGCTGGGGGTGGTACGCTCGCCCTCTGCATTGGTGATGACCACAGGCTTGCCGCCCTCCACTACCGCCACACAGGAATTGGTCGTACCCAGATCAATGCCGATCACTTTGCTCATACTGTTTCCTCTGTTTCTTGTCCGCCGTGTCTGCGGGCTGATTTCTCTCCAGTCTATCTTACCGGACGGCTGTGACCATTTTTTAGTCCAATTGTAAAGATTCTATGTTATATGCTGCCGGAGCCGTAGGCGGCTCGTGGGTCAGCTCATAGAGCAGCTGTTCCGCTTCCTGCAACCAGCGGTCGGCGTCCGGCTCGTGCTCCCGCTGCAAAATGGTAAAAGCCTGCTTTGCTTCTGCCGCCAGCGCCAGCGCCTTTTTGCGGGAGGTGTAGCGCGTTTCGTACTGCGCCAGCCGCAGGCAGACCCGGGGCGTGTACTCGATATCCGGCACCGCTGCCGCGCTCTGCCGCGCCCGGCGGTACCACAGCAATGCCTTGCCGTTGTCGCCCCGGGCGGCGCAGTCGTCGCCAAGGTTCAAAAGGGCGATGGTTTCCCCGCTTTCGGCAGCAGCTTTCCACAGCTTGCGTGCCTGCGCAGCGCTTTTTGGCACGCCGCGCCCCTGATACAGGCACTCGCCCAGCAGCGAGAGCCCGGCAGAATTTCCCTGCTCAGCGGCTTTCTGGTAGCACTCTGCCGCTGCCGCCCAGTGTCCGGCGCGGGCAGCTTCTTTACCGGCTTCGGCCTCCTCTGCGCCGGGGCCCTCCGGGGTGTGGCCTGCGTGCAGCAGACCGTTGAGCAGCGCACCGTCCAGCGAGGCGGAATTGCTCCACGGGTCCAGCACCACGCCGTCGATGCCCGGGGTGTCCAGCGCCAGCTGCATGGCCTGTTCCAAGGTGCGGTCTGCCATGGGGCGGCTTGCGGTACTGCGGTCTGCACCGGCCGCTGCCACCGAGGTGAACAACGGCAGCCAGCAGCGCCCCTTGTCGTTGCGCAGCGTCCACAAAGCAAGGCCATCGGCCTTTTCCGCCGGGATGGGGTGCTCCATCCACGGGGCAGGCGCACCCTGCGCCGAAAGCGCCGTTTGCAGCGGCACCAGCACATGGGTCTCCAGCTCCAGCGCGTAATTCAATGCACTCATCAGGGACCAGAAGCTTTCCTCGTTCTGCCCCTTGTACAGCCCCTGCACTGCCTGCTCGATGGCCGGGCAGCCGGTGCCGCGCGGGCTGTACACCGGTGCGGTGCGGCTGCGTTGGCTGCCCACCGGGCGGAAGCGTACCCCGCCGTCTGTTCGTCTTGCCATTGTGTTCACCATACTTCCCTATCAATATCAGTTCTAGTATAACAGGATTTGGCAGCTTGTACAATGCAAAACGCAGCTGCGGCACTGGATTTTCAATATACATCGCGTTATAATAAGGTGTATTTTGACCCCCAAAGGAGGAATTTTCTTGAACCGGATGCTTGGCTACCTGAAGGGCTACGAGCGCGAAAGCGTGCTTGCACCGCTCTTTAAGATGCTGGAAGCCACCTTTGACCTGTTCGTGCCGCTGGTCATGGCAGATATCGTCAATGTGGGCATTGCAGCGCACGACCTGCATTATATTCTGGTGCGGTGCGGCCTTTTGCTGCTGCTGGCTTTCATCGGCCTTACCTGCAGCCTGACCGCGCAGTATTTTTCTGCCAAGGCGGCGGTGGGCTACTCCACCGCGCTGCGGCACGCCCTGTTTGCCCATATCCAGAGCCTGAGCTTTTCAGAGATGGATACGCTTGGCACCAGCACCCTTATCACCCGCATGACCAGCGATGTCAATCAGGTGCAGAGCGGGCTCAACCTGTTTTTGCGCCTGTTCCTGCGCAGCCCCTTTGTGGTGCTGGGTGCCATGGTCATGGCCTTTACGGTCAACGCCCGGGCGGCAATGATCTTTGTGGTCACCATCCCGCTGCTCAGCGTGGTGGTGTTCGGCGTGATGGTGATCACCCGGCCGCTGTACAAGACCGTGCAGACCCGGCTGGACCGGGTGCTGGGTCTGACCCGCGAGAACCTGACCGGCGTGCGCGTGGTGCGCGCCTTTGATAAGGAGCAGAGCGAGATCGACCGCTTTGAGGACGCTAACGCTCTGCTGACCGGGATGCAGCTGCACGTCGGCCACCTTTCGGCGCTGATGAACCCGCTGACCTATGTGCTCATCAACCTTGCCATCGTGGCGCTGCTGTATGTGGGCAGCATCGAGATCAACGTGGGCGGTATGGCGTCCGGCGATGTCATCGCGCTGGTGAACTACATGAACCAGATCCTTGTGGAGCTGGTCAAGCTTGCCAACCTCATCGTGCAGATCAGCAAGGCACTGGCCTGTGCAGGCCGTGTGCAGGCGGTGCTGGATACAAAGCCCGGCATGACCTTCCCCGCCGAGCTGCTGGGCGAAGTGGCTGAGGACAAGACCGGCGATGCCGTGCGCTTTGACCATGTAGGGCTGACCTACGCCGGCGCAGGCGCACCCAGCCTGACCGATATCAGCTTTGCCGCCAAAAAAGGCCAGACCATCGGCGTCATCGGCGGCACCGGCAGCGGCAAATCCAGCCTTGTAAACCTCATCCCGCGCTTTTACGATGCCACCGAGGGCAGCGTGGAGATCTTTGGCCGCCCGGTGGCCAGCTACCCCCGGGACGCTTTGCGCGGCAGGGTGGCGATGGTCATGCAGAAGGCGCAGCTCTTCGGCGGCACCATCCGCTCCAACCTTTTGTGGGGCAACAAGGATGCCACCGATGCCGACCTGTGGGCAGCGCTGGAAACGGCACAGGCTGCAGACTTTGTGCGTGCAAAGCCCCTTGGGCTGGACGAGCCGGTGGAACAGGGCGGACGCAATCTTTCCGGCGGACAGAAGCAGCGGCTCACCATCGCCCGTGCGCTGGTGGGCAAGCCGGACATTTTGATCCTTGACGACAGCGCCAGTGCGCTGGACTACGCTACCGACGCCGCCCTGCGTAAGGCGCTGGCGGCGCTGCCCGGGGCTCTGACCGTGTTCATCGTCAGCCAGCGTGCCGCCAGCTTGCAGCACGCCGACCAGATTCTGGTGCTGGATGACGGCCATCTGGTGGGCATCGGCACTCACAGCGCCCTGCGCAGCAGCTGCCCGGTGTACGAGGAGATCTACGAGAGCCAGTTCAAGAAAGGGGAGGCAGAAGCATGAGTGCAAAAGCAAAAAACAAGCTGACCCCGCAGCAGCGCAAGGCCACCCTGAACCGGGTGCTGCACAAGATCCGTCCGTACAGCGCTTTTGTGGTGTGCAGCCTGCTGGTGGCGGCGGTCAGCGTAGCCGCCCAGCTGTATATCCCAATCCTGTGCGGTGATGCCATTGATAAGATGCTGGGCAAGGGCAATGTAGACCTTGCCGGGGTGCTGCGCATTGCAGTGAGCATTCTGGTGGTAGCTGCCGTGGCCGCCCTTGCACAGTGGCTTTTGAGCGTGTGCAACAACCGCATCACCTTCTCGGTCAGCCGTGACCTGCGCAACGAGGCGCTGCGCAAAATTCAGACCCTGCCGCTGTCCTATCTGGACAGCCACCCCTCCGGCGATATCGTCAGCCGCATGGTGGCGGATGTGGACACCTTTGCGGACGGCCTGCTGATGGGCTTTACTCAGCTGTTCTCCGGTATCCTGACCATTTTTGGCACGTTGCTGTTCATGCTGCGGGAGAACGTGCCTATCACACTGGTGGTGGTGTGCATCACTCCGCTGAGCCTTGTGGTGGCGGGCTTTCTGGCAAAGCGCAGCTACGGCTACTTCCAGAGCCAGAGTACCGTTCGCGGCAAACAGACCGCGCTGGTCAACGAGATGATCGAAGGCCAGAAGGTGGTGCAGGCCTTTGGCCATGAAGCAGAGAGCCTTGCCGCCTTTGACGAAGTGAACGGACAGTTACAGGACGTGAGCCTGAAGGCCATCTTCTTCTCCAGCCTGACCAACCCCGCCACCCGCTTTGTGAACAACATCGTGTACGCGGGCGTAGGTCTTGTGGGTGCGCTGTACGCCGTGCGCGGCGGCATCACCATCGGTCAGCTGAGCGTTTTTCTGAGCTACGCCAACCAGTACACGAAGCCCTTCAACGAGATCTCCGGCGTGGTCACCGAGCTGCAGAACGCACTGGCCTGCGCCGCCCGGGTGTTTGAGCTGCTGGACGCCGAGGATCAGGTACCGGAGACTGAAAACGCCGCCGCGTTGCAGCCGGACGGCCATGTGCAGCTGCAGGATGTGTCCTTCCGTTACCTGCCCGACCGCCCGCTCATCGAGGGGCTCTCGCTGGACGTGCAGCCCGGTCAGCGCATCGCCATCGTAGGCCCTACCGGCTGCGGCAAGACCACCCTCATCAACCTGCTCATGCGGTTCTATGATGTAAACAGCGGCAGCATCAAGGTGTCCGGCACCGATATCCGGGATGTGACCCGCGCTTCTCTGCGCGGCAGCTACGGCATGGTACTGCAGGACACTTGGCTGCGCGCCGGTACGGTGCGGGAGAACATCGCCTACGGCAAACCGGACGCCACCATGGACGAGGTGATCGCCGCCGCCAAGGCTGCCCACGCCCACAGCTTTATCCGCCGCCTGCCCGATGGCTACGATACCGTCATTGCAGAGGACGGCGGCAACATCAGTCAGGGACAAAAGCAGCTGCTCTGCATCGCCCGCGTAATGCTTTGCCTGCCGCCCATGCTGATCCTGGACGAAGCCACCTCCTCCATTGATACCCGCACCGAGGTGCGCATCCAGAAGGCCTTTGCCCGCATGATGCAGGGGCGCACCAGCTTTATCGTGGCGCACCGCCTTTCCACCATCCGGGAAGCAGACGTCATCCTTGTCATGAAGGACGGCCACATCGTGGAGCAGGGCAATCACGACCAGCTGCTGGCACAGGGCGGCTTCTACGCCAAGCTCTACAACAGCCAGTTCGAGGGTGTGCAGACCTGAGTACCCCTCATAACATTAACAAAAAGGAGAGATGCGGCGCATCTCTCCTTTTTGTTATCATTTATTCTCCGGTTCCTGCACGATAGGCTCTGCCGGCGGCGGGGTGAGGGTGGAATGCGCCACCACAAAGGCCGCAGCATTTGCCCGGGCAAGGCGCTGGCGCACCTTGCGGCTGTCGTTCGCCGGGAAGGTGCGCTCCCCGTCCAGCTTCTCGTTCCAGTTGGCAAGGGCGGCATTCACCTCGGCTTCGGTGGGCTGCAAGCCCTCCCGCTCAGCCACCAGCATAAGCCCCAGCCAGCTGCGCAGCTTGCGCTCCGCCTGCTGGTGCAGCCACTGCCGGAACTGTTCCACCGTCTGCCCGCGTACCGCCAAGAACCGGTCAAAGTTGATGCCGTTTGCCTGCAGGCTCAGATTGAACTGCCGCTGCTCGGCAAAGTAGTTGCCCGCTTCCAGCCGCTTGGGCACAAAGCCGGTCACCTCATCGCCCAACTGCCAGACCAGCTCCTTCTCTGCCCTGTCTTTAGCCTGTGCGCAGCGCTTTGCGTAGAGCTCCCGGGTCACCCGGTCGCGCAGCGCAGCCTTGCCTGCGGCATCGGCGGCGCGCTCTTCGTCACCATAATTGCGGTTGATCTCCAGTTCAATGGTCAACCGGCGCAGCGGGTGGGGCTCGATGGCTTGCACAAAGCCGGTGTCCCGTCCCAGCTCCAGCGGCGGCAGGGTGTAGAACTGCGCCCCCGCCCGGAAGCCCTCGGCCTTGTTGACCGCCATCAACTCAAAATCCGGGTCGGTCACCGGTACAATCTGCTGTTCCTGCACCAACTGCCGGTAAAGAGGATCAAAGCCCTCCAGAATGGTGCGGTTCACCGCTGCCGTCAGCAGCTCTTCCTCGTCCTGCGGGGCATCCGGGGCAGCCTGCTCCTTTGCCAGCGCAGCGGCCAGCTCCTCTGCGCTTGCCGTGAATACCAACCGGCAGTCCCCCGGCTCAGCCATGCCGAAATGTTCCAGTTTCATGCGGTGTCCCTCCTTCTCAACGGTTCATGATGCCGACCATCAGCACCAGCAGCGCCACACCGATGCCGACGTACAGCAGCTCGGCACCCAGCACAGACTTATCGCCTTCTACGAACATCTTCTCCGGGGCATCGGGGTCGTAGTACAGGGTGACCACACTGCCCTCGGCAAAGGGCTTGCCCTTGGCGGGCTTGGGGTACTGCAGCCGGTGGCTGCCGCCTGCGGTGGTAAACTCCAGCACATAGGCAGCGCCGTCCCGGCTCTGCACCGTGCCGCTTACCGTGGCCTGCACGCAGACACCCTTGGTGCGCAGCTGCTGCCGCGCACGCACGCTGCGCAGCGCCATGTAAAACATGATCAGTGCACCGACCAGAAAAATAATCACATTCAGCATCGTTTTCCCTCGTTTTTCCGTAATCGCCGGGCAGTGCCCGGACGTATAGACAGTACCGCATAATTCTAAGTGCCGATACGGCGCGCGAGGTGCGGCAGATGCTAAGCCAAAAGCGCAGATAATACTTTGTGTATTATCGAGCATTTTGGCAACGCAGATGCCGTGCCGCAGCCGCCGGAACGGTGCTTAAGCCGTCAGGCGGGAATTGTGCGGTGTTGCCTATCGTTTATTGTACCATAATCTGCCCTAAAAAGCGCCCCGCAGCCGCTATCCAGAGTGCACCAACTTTACCGCAAAAATTTGTCGAATAATTTTGAAATTAAGCCTTGACATTTCTTTTGTATCTGGTATAATAACTATCGTTCCCGGCGCTGCGGTGCAGGAACACAACAGAATATGCGGATATGGCGGAATTGGCAGACGCGTTAGATTCAGGTTCTAATCGGGGCAACTCGGTGGAGGTTCAAGTCCTCTTATCCGCACCACAAGAGAGACAGCTTTTGATAGCTGTCTTTTTTGTTTTATACGGCAATTTCTCTTTAACAGCAACAGCGGATAAGAGGGCTTGAACAGCACGGCCCCACCGCAGGTGGGGCAACAAAAGCCCCAGTGGGGCTTTTGTTAGTGCGCGGTTTCCAACCTATAGGAATGTCTACCGGGAGGACTGTTGCTGATTTATTTCACTGTATACTCCCTCTTCAGCTGTAACAGCGGATAAGAGGACTTGAACAGCAACAACGACCCCTGCTGTGAAAATAGGGTCCAGAAATGCCCGCAGGCGTTCCCGAACCCCGAAATCAAAATATTCTTTCTGCTGAGCATATGCAGAGCGCACTCCAAATCGTCCTGCTTTCAGCTGCGTTCCCCGGTCAGGTCGGTGCGGCGGGTCACCTTATGGATGGTGCCGTCCGGCTCCTGAATGGACGTGCGCTCCAGCTGGCTGCGCAGGCTGGCCTTGATGTCAGCCAGATACTCCTGCCGCAGTGCCTGCTGTTCAGCCTTTTCGGTCTCGGTCAGACCGGTGGTCTTGCTTTTTTTGGCCAGCGCATTGATGCGGGCGATCTTTTCTTCCGTCATAAGGGAACCTCCTGTATTTCATCGTAAAATATGTTATAATGTAGGCAAGACCATTATAGCAAAGGATGATACCAATGGCAACACAACGCAACTATGCCCAGCAGATGGACGCCGTGCTGGCGGGTCTTGGCGATGCCCGCCCGCGCCTTTTGCTCCACGCCTGCTGCGGCCCCTGCTCCAGTGCCGTGCTGGAGCAGCTGTGCCGGTATTTTGAGATCACGGTGCTGTACTACAACCCCAACACATGGCCGGCAGCAGAATACCACCGCCGGGGCGAGGAACTGCAGAAGTTCGTGGCGGCAGCACACCCGCTTGGCGTGACCGTGGTGGAGGACACTTACGACCCGCAGCAGTTCTACACCGCTGTCGCCGGGCTGGAAAATGAGCCGGAGCGCGGCAGCCGCTGCACCATCTGCTACCGGCTGCGGATGCGCCGTGCAGCGCAGTACGCCCGGGACAACGGCTTTGACTGGTTCACCACCACCCTGTCCATCAGCCCCCACAAGGACGCTGCGCGTATCAACGCCATCGGGCAGGAACTGGAGACAGAATTCGGGGTCAAGCATTTGCCCTCGGACTTCAAAAAGCACAACGGCTATCTGCGCAGCCTGCAGCTTTCGGAGCAGTACGGTCTGTACCGGCAGGACTACTGCGGCTGCGAGTTCAGCGCAAGGGCAAGAGGTATCGAGGGATAACGCAAAGAAAGCCCATCCGCACGGCAAAGTGTGCGGATGGGCTTTTTGTTTATTCCTCCGGCAGCTTTGCCACCAGAATGGCAAAGACCACCAGCCCCACGCAGGGCACGATGTTGGACGCCATACCGGCGGCAAGGCCAGCGCGCTCGGCCACCATGCCGATGATCCACGGCATCAGGATGGCACCGCTGGAAGCCACCGGCAGCATGATACCCATGCTGGTCACGCTGGTCATGCGGCCCGCGCTGGCCACGGCAGTGGGGTTCAGGCCGGACATCGAGATGGCAAAGGCGAACAGCAGCACGATGGCTGCGCCCTGCGTGTGCGCCATCACCAGCAGCACATAGAACACAGTGCACAGCACGCTCATGCCCACCATGGCCTTGCGGGGCTTTTTAAAGGGGAATACAAAGGCGATGAGCAGCCGTCCCACCAGGGTAGCGCCCCACATCACGGTGACGGTGTAGGCAGCCAGCGTACCCGCAATGATGCCGCTGCCCTTGAAGTAGGTCACCATCCAGCCGTTGACGCTCTGCTCGGCGGCATTCTGGAAGAACAGCAGACCGGTCAGCAGCCAGAAGCGGGCAGACCGCAGAAAGCTCCAGTCGATGGCTTCCTTCTCTGTGCTGCTTTTGCTCTTACCGCCGTGCAGCGGGGTAAAAACGTATACCAGCCAGAGCACAAGACCCATGGCTGCCAGCAGAAACACGGCCAGCTCGGTGCTTACCCGGGCTGCTGCCGCGATAAGAAAGGGGCACAGCAGCGCACCGCAGGCGTAGCAGCTGTGCATCAGATTCATGCCCCGGGTGCGGTCGGCGGAGTTGTCGCTGACCAGAATGGTGCAGGTATTGATCACGCTGCCCTTGGCGATGCCCACCACAAAAAAGGCCACCGCCAGCAGCGCCACTGCGCCGGTCAGCCCCATGATGGCGTAGCCCACCGCGTAGCCGATGGTCAGCAGCAGCACGCTGCGCTTCATGCCCAGCGCACTGGGCAGCATCCCCATCAGCAGACCTGCCAGCAGGTTGCCCACGCTCATCAGGGAGAGCAGCGTACCGGTCATACCGTAGGCAAAGCCGTAGCGCTCCTGCAGCAGACTGACCACCACACCTGCGCTGATAGCGCAGATGCCGCTGAAGAAAAAGGTTGCAAAGCCCGCATTGCGCAGGCGTGTGTTCTGTTGTTCCATGTTGTTCCTCTCTTTGCGGAAATATCCTTTTTCTATTTAACCATATTTTCGCGGCTTTGCAACCGGATTTTCTTACAAAAAGTTGCAAAAAGCCCGCCGGGTTCGGACGAT
>ENA-OURU01004412-OURU01004412.1-human-gut-metagenome-genome-assembly--contig:-NODE-4412-length-10375-cov-4.758430_pt1 | contig 10375 bp, 10 predicted proteins | sample MGYA00242137_ERZ509064 | MGnify/ENA primary metagenome ERZ509064 (study PRJEB26280, sample SAMEA2338777) | human gut metagenome | biome: human gut; feature: human-associated habitat; material: faeces...
GGTAGCCGCGGCAGCGGCCGCCACGAAAAACGGCCGCATCGGCGTGATTGCCACCCCGGCCAGCATCCGCAGCCGCAGCTACGAGACCCGCATCCGGGACATTCTGCCCGGTGCCGAGATCTTCACCAGAAGCTGCCCCATGTTCGTGCCGCTGGTGGAAAACGGCTATGTGGGCCCGAACGACCCCATCACCACCGCCATCGCCCACGAGTATCTGGACGAAATCCGCGCCAAAGGGGTGGACACCCTGATTCTGGGCTGCACCCACTACCCGCTCATCGCCCACATCATTGCACAGGTGATGGGCCCCGATGTGACCCTGATCGATTCCGGCCGGGAGGCAGCCCTCAAAACCCGGGATATGCTGACCCGAATGAATCTGCTCAGTGATGCCGGGCAGGGCACCACCCGCTATTTCATGAGCGACTCCCCGGAGAGCTTCTCCTCAGCGGTCCGGCTGTTCATCGGCCCTCAGGGCGAGGGTACGGCCAGCCAGATCGCCATTGAGCAATACTGAATCCAAAAGGAGGTCCCCGCCATCCCATGAACGAGGATTTTCTCATCCGAATTGACGGCCGCATGGAGCAGGCCGGCGAGACCGATTCGGTGGAGCTGATGACCCGCGGCAGCTTTGTGCGCCGGGGCGGCAGCTTTTTCATCACCTACAAGGAAAGCGAAACCACCGGTTACGCCGGCTGCACCACCACTTTGAAGGTGGCTGAGGACGGCCGGAAGGTTGCCATGCTGCGCTTCGGCCCCGCCGCCAGCCAGCTGATCATTGAAAAAGGCACCCGCCATCTGTGCCACTACGAAACCGGCTACGGCTCCATGACGCTGGGCGTGGCCGCTGACGAGATTGAAAGTCAGCTCTCCGACGAGGGCGGCCAGGTGAAGTTCAGCTACACGCTGGATGCCGATCAGGATGTGGTCCTCAGCCGCAATCTGGTAACCATCACCGTGAAAAAAGCCGAGCGCACTCCCCTTTGATGTTCCCGGCGCGGCACGCGCCTGCAAAGTTTAAAAGGAAAGGAATACCGATCACTATGACCAATACGGAATACGAATCCATGATCGCTGAGATGAAGGAAACCTACAAGAACTACAACCCCCGCAAGGCTGCGCTGGACGAGGCCCGCGCCCTGCTGACCCAGGCCGCTCAGGCTGCCATGGCCGCCGGTGAGCTGCCCCAGACCGATCTGCCCGACTTCATCGTGGAGATCCCCGGCGACGTGAAGAACGGCGACGTGGCCAGCAACCTGGCCATGGCCGGCGCCCGGGTGTTCAAAAAGGCTCCCCGCCAGATTGCCGATGCCATTCTGGCCCATCTGCCCAGCCTGGAAAACAGCATCTTCTCCAAAGTTGAGGTGGCCGGCCCCGGCTTCATCAACCTGTTCCTGGCTCCGGGCTGGTTTTCCAGCGTGGTTTATGGTGCAACCCTGAACGAGCAGTACGGCCGCACCGATTTCGGTGAGGGCAAGAAGATCAACGTGGAATTCGTTTCCGCCAACCCCACCGGCCCCATGCACATGGGCAACGCCCGCGGCGGCGCTCTGGGCGACTGCCTGGCCGCTGTGATGGACTGGGCCGGCTACGACGTGACCCGTGAGTTCTATGTGAACGACGCGGGCAACCAGATCCAGAAGTTCGGCAAGAGCCTGTCCGCCCGCTATCTGCAGCACTTCAAGGGCGAGGAGGCCGTGCCCTTCCCCGAGGACGGCTATCAGGGCGAGGACATCAAGGTTCTGGCCAGCGAATTCGCCGCCATCGAGGGCGACAAGTATGTGGACGCCGACGAGGAGACCCGCAAGCAGGCCCTGATCAACTACGGCCTGCCCAAGAACATCGCCGGTCTGGAGCGGGATCTGGCAAAGTACCGTATCACCTACGACGTGTGGTTCCGCGAGAGCACCCTGCACGACTCCGGCGCGGTGCAGGCCGTGATCGACAAGCTGCTGGCCACCGGCGCCTGCTACAAGGCCGAGGACGGCGCCATCATGTACAAGAGCGCTCAGTTCAGCGAGAAGTACGGCGCAGCCAATAAGCGCAAGGATGAGGACGAGGCCAAGGACGAGGTGCTGGTGCGCGCCAACGGCATCCCCACCTACTTCGCGGCGGACATCGCCTACCACTACAACAAGCTGGCCGTGCGCGGCTTCGACAAGGCCATCGACATCTGGGGCGCCGACCACCACGGCCATGTGGCCCGCATGAAGGGCGCCATGGACGCTGTGGGCCTGAACGGCGAGGATCTGGACGTGATCCTGATGCAGCTGGTCAAGCTGGTGAAGGACGGCCAGCAGGTGCGCATGAGCAAGCGGACCGGCAAGGCCATCACCCTGACCGACCTGCTGGACGAGGTGCCCATCGATTCCGCCCGCTTCTTCTTCAACCTGCGTGAGGCCGGCAGCCAGATGGACTTCGACCTGGATCTGGCCGTGAAGGAGGACAGCGACAACCCGGTATACTATGTGCAGTATGCCCACGCCCGCATCTGCTCCATCGTGAAGAAGCTGGCCAGCGAGGGCATCTCCTACGAAGGCCACACCGCCTGGGCCGGTTACCAGTTCACCGAGCCCGCCGAGCTGGAGCTGATCCGTGCCGTGAGCGCCTTCCCCGCCGAGATCGTGACCAGCGCCAAGAACTACGAGCCCGCCCGTATCACCCGCTATGTGATCGATCTGGCCGGCTCCTTCCACAAGTTCTACAACGCCTGCCGCATCAAGGACGCGGAGCCCGCTGCCCGTCAGGCCCGTCTGGCCCTGTGCCTGGCGGTCAAGCAGGTGATTGCCAACGTGCTGACCATGTTCAAGGTCACCGTACCCGAGAGCATGTAATCTGCAAAAACATAAAACGCCAAACGGCCCGTTCCCTCAAGGGGAGCGGGCCGTTTCTTTTCCGGGCACAGTGCGCGGCCGTATGCTATAATAAGGAAAAAGCGTTTTCTCTTGGAAAGGAAGTGTCTGTATGCTCTGGTGTTCTCACTGCCGGTGCAGCGCACCGGACGGCTCTCTGGTCTGCCCCCGGTGCGGAGGCTCTCTGGAGCCGATGCCCCGCGCGGAATGGAGCTTTTCCCTCAAGAACCGGCCCGGCCATCACACTCTGGAGGATCCGGTTCATCTGGCCAACCTGCCGGACTATGCGCTGGCCGGAATGCTGGCGGAAATTCTGGAGGACAACGGCATTCCCTGTTATATTCAGGAATCCGGCACACTGGGCAAGGCCTCCAGCACCTATCTGGGCACCTCCCTGCTGGGATACGACCTGTATGTGGAGCGCGACCGGCAGCAGGAAGCCGGGGAATGGATGAACGCCTTCCTGAATGCGCCCGACGAAACGGCTGATTCCGAAGATTCTGAATTTCCATCCTGTTAACCGGGGATTTCTGCCCCGGTCAGGACTTTGGCCAGTCTGCCAAAAATCTTTTTCCTGTTTTATGCAGATTGACAAAGCCCCCCTTCTGTTTCATAATAAAAGCCAGAGTGTCGCCCGGAACCTTCCGATGCGTGCTCTGGCTTTTTTCTGTGCCGCCACGGCACATCCCAATGAGATTGTTAGGAGGAATCCCCTTATGCGTATGAAAGAAGGCAAGCTGGTGCTGATCGGCGCCGGCATGGTGGGCAGCGCTACTCTGAACGCCATTCTGGCCCAGAGTGTGGTCAGCGAGATCGTGGTGATCGATGCCAACGAGGACAAGGCTCTGGGCGAGGTGCTGGACGCTCTGCACACCACATCCTTTGCCTACTCCACCAACACCACCATCCGGGTGGGCAGCTACGCTGACTGCGCGGATGCCTCCATCATCGTGATGACCGCCGGCCCCAGCATTCAGGCCGGCGACAACGACCGCCGGGTGCTGGCGGAGAAGAACATCGCCGTGATGGACGCGGTGATGGCCGAGATCACCCGCTACACCCGCAGCGCCATCCTGATCGTGGTCACCAACCCGGTGGATCTGGTCACCTACTTCGCCCAGACCAAATACAACTACCCGGCCGACAAGATCTTCGGCACCGGCACCCTGCTGGACACTGCCCGCATGCGTCAGCTCATCGCCGCCCAGTGCGACGTGGACTCCAAGAACGTGCACGGCTATCTGCTGGGTGAGCATGGCGAAAGCGCCTTCATCCCCTGGAGCATGGTAAACGTGGCCGGCATCCCGGTGGATGAGCTGCCCCGGGCCTTCGGCCTGAGCGCCGCGCTGGACAAGGAAAAAATTCTGGCGGACACCAAGGCCTCCGGCCTGCGGGTGCTGAAGCTGAAGGGCTTCACCTCCAGCGGCATTGCCCAGAGCGTGGCCCGGCTGGTTCGTGCCATTGTGCTGAACGAGCGCTGCGTACTGCCGGTAAGCTGCGTGCTGCAGGGCGAATACGATCTGGAGCAGGTGGCCATGAGTGTGCCCTGTGTGATCGGTGCGAACGGCCGTGAGCGGGTGCTGGAAGTGACCCTGCTGCCCGAGGAGCAGGATCAGCTGGCTGCCTGCTGCGAGAGCCTGCAGAAAATGCTGCTGCAGCTGGGCCTGTAATTTCTGCCACACAAACAAAAGCGCATCCCTGACGGGATGCGCTTTTCTTGTTATCAGATTCCAAAAAGCAGGCGGGTTTTCCACAAGCTTCGCCCCGGACTGTTTAAAAGTAGCTGCGGATCTGGAATTTGTCCACCTTTTCCACCTTTTCCTCGATCAGGGCGGTGTGGTCCTCGTTCCAGTGCACCGGAATGGCCTCGTTGCGGGTCAGCCGCAGCAGCTCGTCCACCCGTTTCTGCTCCTCGGCGGTGTACAGCAGGTAGGACACGCCCTCCCGCTTGGCGCGGCCGGTGCGGCCGATGCGGTGGGTGTAGTGCTCGTTGGCGCCCGGTACATCGTAGTTGATCACCGCATCCACGTCGTCCACGTCGATGCCGCGGGCGGCCACGTCGGTGGCCACCAGCACCGCGATGTTGCCCTCCCGGAAGCTGGCCATGATCTTGTTCCGGTCGCTCTGGGAAAGGTCGCCGTGCAGGCAGTCCACCACAAAGTTCAGCCGGGCCAGCTGATTGGTCAGGATGGCGGTGGTGAACTTTGTGTTGCAGAACACCATCACCCGCTTGTACTCGCCGGAGATGATGATCTGGGCCAGATCCGCCAGCTTGTTGCGGCCGGTGGTGAGCAGCTTGTACTGGTGGATCTTGGGCTGGCTTTCCAGCACCGGCTGCACGCTGATCTCCTCTGCGTCCCGCTGGTAAAGCCAGCCGATGTCCATCACCTCGCGGCTGATGGTGGCGCTGAACATGCACAGGCTCTTGCGGGCCTTCATGGAATCGATGATCCGGCGCACGTCCTTGTAGAAGCCCATGTTCAGCATCTCGTCCGCCTCGTCCAGCACGATGCTGGTCACACCGCTCACGTCGATGTTCTTGTGGTGCATGTGGTCCATCAGGCGGCCGGGGGTGGCCACCACGATCTGGCAGCCCTTCTTCAGCTTCTCGGCCTGACGCTGGATGTTGGCGCCGCCGTATACGCAGACGATGCGTACCTTGGGCAGGAAATGGGCCAGCTCGGTGAGCTCCTCGGCAATCTGCTGGGCCAGCTCACGGGTGGGGGCCAGAATCACCGCCTGGGGCTTGTTGCTCTCGGGATTGATGCGCTCGATGATGGGAATGCCGAAGGCGCAGGTTTTGCCGGTACCGGTGGGGGCTTTTGCAATGACGTCCTTGCCGGCCATCATCACCGGGATTGCCTTCTCCTGCACCTCGGTCATCTCGGTGAAGCCCATCCGCTCCACCGCCTGCAAAATTTCGGGGCTGCATTTCAGCTCACTGTATAACATATTTTATTTTCTCCGTTTCGTATAGCCCCGCCCGGTTCCGTGTGTCGCCGCACACATCCGGCCGCGGGGGTTTTCTTTTTTGTGCATACATGGTTATTATAGCATGCCCGGGCTTGAAACGGAATAGCTCGCCCTCAGCCCTGTTCCGAATCGGTCGCGGGATGCTGCCTCCGCAGCGCCCGCACCAGCAGAAACAACGCAATGATAATGGACAGATAATCCGCGGTGGTCTGGGTGAAATTGATGCCCTTCAGACCAAATACCTGCCCCAGCAAAATCGAGATGGTCGCACTGCCGCCAATGCCGATCAGATTGGCCACCGCCATGTACATCACAAACACCGCGTTGGTCAGCGAAACCGCCGCCACCTGGCAGGCATCGTGGGTCTGGCCCACAAAAAAGGTATCGGCCATATTGTAAATCACCAGCACCAGCGACGAAATCACCGTGGGGATGGCCATGCGCATCACCGCTTTTCGTACCGGCGTGCGCAGAAACAGTTCCTGATCACTTTTCATTTCTTTCCCTCTTCCCTCTTTTTGTTTGGTAGCAAACAATTTGCGGGCAACTGCCCCTTTCAGGGCCGCCCGCTTACAGGTTGGCCTGCATGCGGGCCAGAAAACGGCGCAGTTGCTCCAGCTCCTCCGGGGAGAAGCCGTTCACCAGTTGTCGTTCCAGCTCCTGCCGGATGGCGGAATACCGCTGCTGCAGCTGACGGCCCGCAGGCTCCAGCTGCAGCGCCTTGCGCCGGCCATCCTGTGCGTCACTCACCCGCCGGATCAGGCCCTTCTCCTCCATCAGCACCAGCATTTTGGAGGCAGTGGCCCGGTTGATGGCAAACTCCTCCTCCACATCCCGCTGGAACACCGGCTCACCCATCTGCTCCTGATGGAACAGAAAATCGGTGATCCACATGTTCTGCAAGGTACACTCCTTCATCTGCCGCCGGTCATACAGCAAATGGATGCGCCGCAGAATCTGGTTATCCAGCTTTTTGATCTGAAGGCTCACGTCCTGATTCTGAGGATTTTGCTGCACGATCCATTCCCCCTGTTTTTTGTTTGCTTGCAAATCAATTGTAGAGAGATGTGCCCGCCTTGTCAACCCTTTTGTTCCGCCTCACACAAAAAGGCACGGCGTTTTGTGGAAAAACGCCGTGCCGGGGATGCTTATTTGTATTCTCAGCCGGGCAGCTGCTGTTGTGCCGGGGCTGTGGGTTCAGGCTGCCGGTTCAGAATCTCCATGAATTCCTCGCCGGTGATGGTCTCCCGCTCCATCAGGAAAGCGGCCAGCTCGTGCAGCTTGTCCACGTTGTCCTTCAGGATTTCCATGGCCTTGGCGTGAGCAGATTTGATCAGCTCCAGCACCTCCTGGTCGATCTTCTCCGCAGTGCCCTCGCTGCAGGCCAGCGAAGCATCGCCACCCAGATACTGGCTGTTCACGGTGGCCAGCGCCATCATGTCGAACTCCTTGCTCATGCCCAGACGGGTCACCATGTTCCGGGCCAGACGGGTGGCCTGCTCAATGTCGTTGGAAGCACCGCTGGTATAGCTGCCGAAGATCAGCTCCTCGGCGGCACGGCCGCCGGTAAAGGTGGCAATCTTGTTGAAGGCCTCCTCCCGGCTGAGCAGGTTGGTCTCCTCCTCGGGCACCTGCAGGGTGTAGCCCAGTGCGCCGGAGGTGCGGGGTACAATGGTGATCTTGGCCACCGGGGCGCTGTTGGTCTGCTTTGCAGCCACCAGCGCATGGCCGATCTCGTGGTAGGCCACAATTCGCTTTTCCTTGGGATTCAGCACCTTGTTCTTGCGCTGATAACCGGCGATTACCGTCTCCACCGCTTCCATCAGATCGCTCTGGTTCACGATGCGGCGATTCTGCTTTACCGCCCGCAGCGCGGCCTCGTTCACCATGTTGGCCAACTCGGCGCCGGACGCGCCGCTGGTGGCACGGGCAATGGCCATAAAGTCCACATTCTCGTCCACCATAACCTTTTTGGCGTGCACCTTCAGAATGGCGGCACGGCCTTCCAGATCCGGCAGCTCCACCGGGATGCGCCGGTCGAACCGGCCGGGACGCAGCAGAGCCTTGTCCAGTGTTTCCGGGCGGTTGGTGGCCGCCAGAATAATTACACCCTTGCTGCCGTCAAAACCGTCCATCTCGGTGAGCAGCTGGTTCAGGGTCTGCTCCCGTTCGTCGTTGCCGCCGCTGATGCCGGCAGCATTGTCACGGCTTTTGCCAATGGTATCGATCTCGTCGATGAACACGATGCAGGGGGCCTTCTCCGCGGCCTGCTTGAACAGGTCACGCACACGGGCTGCGCCCATGCCCACGAACATCTCCACAAATTCGGAACCGGCGATGCTGAAGAAGGGCACGCCCGCCTCACCGGCGACCGCCTTGGCCAGCAGGGTTTTACCGGTACCCGGAGGGCCCACCAGCAGCGCACCCTTGGGCAGGGTGGCGCCGATGCTGTTGTACTTGCTGGGGTTATGCAAAAAGTCCACGATCTCGGCCAGGGCTTCCTTGGCTTCGTCCTGCCCGGCCACGTCCGCGAAGGTCTTGCCGGTCTGGGCCTCCACATACACTTTCGCATTGGATTTGCCGAAGCTCATGGCGTTGGAACCACCCATCCGCTTCATCATAAAGCGCATGAGCAGCTGGCCCAGCAGCACCATGAACAGCACCGGCAGCACCACGCTGAACAACAGGTTCATGATGGGCGAGGTCTTGGTGGGGATCACGCCGCCGTACTCCACCTCGCCGCCTTCGGGATTTTTAGCCTCCAGCAGCCGTTCCACGCGGTCCGGGTCATTGACCCACGCGGTCTGATAGATCCGCTCCTTGCCGTTTTCATCCAGTGCCTGATAGGTGATGGTGCCATTGGACGCATCCTCCTGCACCACGCTCACCTTACCCTCTTCCAGATCGGTGACGAAGCGATTGTAGCTCACCTCGGTCACCGATCCGCGCATGATGTTGGGGAACACCAGCGCATTGAGCAAAAGCAGGATCACCACCGCGGCCACATAGTAATAAATCAGTGCCTTTTTGGGATTTTTGGGTCCTGTCGTTTTCATACTCACTCCGCCTTTTTCAAGTGGTATCGGTTCAATTCTACTATTCTAGGATACATTCCCGATATGAAGAATATATGAACGTTTCTAAAAGATTTCGCGCACAATTCAGGGCAGCTCCACTTCGCCCAGTTTCAGTGGCATTTCGCCGTAGGGATCCAGTGTGATCTGAACGGTTTTGCCCTCCATTTCCTCCGGGTCCACCTCCAGAATCAGCTCCACATCTCCGATGCAGCCCACCGGCACACAGGGCTCGGTTTCCATCGTTACATTTTCATCCCAGGGCTCCCACACATCCACCGCATAACGGTCGCCTTTTGCCGGAGCTACCCCCAGATTCCACCCGGCAATAAAGATGTCCTGATCGCTGTTGTTGGTGAGCACGAAGCGCAGGCGATAGTAGTCGTAGCCCTCCTCTGCCCCCTCGGGCTGCACCGGCTCGATTTCCACACCCTCCATGGATGCATACCAGCCGGGGGCCATGTTCAACGCACTCAGGTGCACCGCACCCCATACACCTACCCCCAGCACCGCCAGCACCAGAAGTCCGGCCAGCACCCAGAGACCCATTCCCTTTCTGGTATCCTCAATCATTGCCGGCCACCTCCTGCGCAAAGCTCACAGGCACGCCTGCCGCCTGCACGCTTTCGTTGTTGTAGTCCTCGTCCTTTTCCAGCCAGTGCATCCAGAAGGTGCCCTCGCTCACGGATTCCGGCACCAGAAAATATACCCAGCCTTCCTCCATGCCGCTCTCGCACAGCTCATAGCCGTCCAGTGCCCGCATGGCCCATTCCGGATGCTCCTGCTCCAGCCGATAGCCCCCCAGATTGGGATAATAGGTTCCGCCGCACTGCAGATAAAAGGCTCCGCTGCAGTCCCACACGGTATCGTTCACAGCGCCCATGCTCAACGCTACCCGGACGATTTTCTCATCCTGTGCCACACCGGTGATTCTGCCCATGTCCTCGCCCTGACCGCTCACCTTCATGGCGCGCTGCAGCGGGCCGAAGGAAAAGCTCTCGTCCGCCGGATACACAGACTGCTCCGCGCTGGGCACATAAACCGCGTTATTGCGCTGCATCTGGGCGCTTTTGCCCCAGATAAAAACACCCTCCACCAGCAAAACCGCCAGCAGGATGGCGCAGATGACCAAGGGCACCAGCCTTGCCGATCCCCCGCCTGCCCGCTCCGGGGTTTCGCCGGAAAAGTGATCCGGCTCCTGCCAGGGCTCTCGTTCCGGTGCCTGCGCGTTCCAGGCATCGGAATGTGGTGCGTTTCGCTTCATGGACCCCGCCTCCTCTTCCGGCACATGCCCCGCTGGGGCAGCCGGTTTTCGTTTTCTTTTATTATACCGGTTCGAACAGATTCTGTCAGCAAAATGCATAAAGAAAACGCCGCCGGCATTTAGCCGGCGTGACATAAGAAAACAACGCCGGAAAAGGGCTGTTTTTGCGGGATTGCAGCGTCAAAGCCCCTTGACAACCACCAAGGGTGCCT
>ENA-OURU01004423-OURU01004423.1-human-gut-metagenome-genome-assembly--contig:-NODE-4423-length-10354-cov-2.707544_pt1 | contig 10354 bp, 9 predicted proteins | sample MGYA00242137_ERZ509064 | MGnify/ENA primary metagenome ERZ509064 (study PRJEB26280, sample SAMEA2338777) | human gut metagenome | biome: human gut; feature: human-associated habitat; material: faeces...
CTGAGGGCCTCCAGGGAAACGTTGACGCCCGGCAGCAGCAGACCGCCCTCGTAGCTGCGCCCTTGGCCGATGACGCCGATGGTGGTGGCGGTGCCCATATCGATGGTGATAATGGGCGGATGGAACTTTTCCAGGGCGGACACGGCGTCCGCCACGATATCCGCACCCACCTGGCTCTGCACGGCCAGGCGGATATTCAGCCCGGTCTTTACGCCGGGTCCCACCACCATGGGCGGCTTGCCCAGCAGCCGGGTGAGCGCTTTTTCCATCATGAAATTCAGCGGCGGTACCACACTGCACAAAATAGCACCGGTGACATCCGTAAAGCTGAAGTGGTACAGTGCGAACAAATTCATCAGGTCAATACTGATCTGATCCGCCGTTTTGCGGCTGTCTGTGTCCAGCGCGGCCAGGAACTGCAGATTTTTCTCCCGGTCAAAAAGTCCGACGGAGGTGTTGGAATTGCCCACATCAATGGCCAGCAGCATGTAGATTCCCCTTCCCGGTTCTGAGTTGTTTTTTCTATGGTATCACGGCGGCGTGGTTCTTGCAAGGTGCCAAGACCGGGCTTTTTTGGAAAGAGGGATTGTGTTCGTACATATGTTTGTGTATAATGAGAAAAAAGAAGGCAAAGGCGGTGGCAGTGATGGAATTTCCCTACGGAGCGCAGGAACTGGCCCACTTATGTGCCAAAGACCGCAAACTGGGAGCGGCCATTGAACGTATCGGCCATGTGCATCGGGAAATGGACCCGGATCTGTTTTCCTCTGTCATCCATCATATCATCGGCCAGCAGGTATCCATGGCGGCGCAGAAGACCGTATGGGAAAGGCTCCGGCAGGCGACAGGCACAGTCACTGCGGAAACGATCCTCGCCCTGGGCCGGGAGCAGCTGCAAAGCCTGGGCATGACCTATCGCAAAGCAGAATATATCCTGGATTTTGCAGAAAAGGTCCATTCCGGCGTGTTTGACCTGGAGAAGCTGTATTCCATGGAAGATGAGGAGGTCAAGGCGTCCCTCTGCTCCCTGCGGGGCATTGGCCCGTGGACTGCGGAGATGCTGATGCTCTTCAGCATGGGGCGGCCGGATATCGTCAGCTACGGAGATCTGGCCATCCTGCGGGGAATGCGGATGCTCTATGGGCGAAAAACCATTGACCGTGCGGCCTTTGACCGGTATCGTAGACGCTATTCCCCTTATGGGACCACAGCCAGCCTGTATCTTTGGGCCATTGCATGCGGCGCCCTGCCGGAGCTTCGGGACCCGGCGGCGCCCAAACAGAAAGGAGCGAAAAGAGCACCATGACAGATTTGACCCAGTATCCCTCTCCTGTGGGGACCATCTATTTGGCTGGGGAGGACGGCGCGCTGACGGGCCTTTGGATCGAGGGGCAAAAATACTTTGCGGCCACGCTGGACCAAAGGCAGACCCAGCAGCTGGAGTCTGCGCCGCTGCTGGCAGCCAAACGGTGGCTGGATGCCTATTTCCAAAAGGCTCCCCTCCCTCCCCTGCCGCCGCTTGCGCCCAAGGGCAGCGCCTTCCGCCAGGAGGTATGGAAGCTGCTTTTGGAGATCCCCTACGGAAAGACTACGACCTATGGCGCTCTGGCGCAAACCCTGCGCAGCCGTGGGATTTCCGCCGCCGCCCAAGCGGTGGGCGGCGCCGTGGGACACAATCCCATCTCTATCATCATTCCCTGCCACCGGGTGGTGGGCGCTGACGGAAGCCTGACAGGCTACGCCGGCGGCGTACAGGTCAAGCGCCGTCTGCTGGAGCTGGAGGGATGTCAGATGGAGGGGCTGTACGTTCCAAAGCGCGGTACGGCGCTTTAAACACGAAATAAAAGGAACACCGGCGGATAGCCGGTGTTCCTTTTTGCTTAAAGAATGATGCAGATGAGTCCGCCGCTTCCCTCGTTGATGATACGTTCCAGGGTCTCCCGCAGCTTTTTGCGGGCGTCCTCCGGCATCCGCTTGAGCTTGGTTTGCAGGTCTTCGCTGACCAGCTCGTGGAAGCTGCGCCCGAAAATATTGGACTGCCAGATCTTACTGGTGTCTCCCTCGAACTCCTGCAGCAGGTAGTTCACCATGTCCTCCGACTGCTTTTCGTTCCCCACGATGGGACTGACAGCGGTTTCGATGTCTGCCCGGATCATGTGGATACTGGGGGCGCTGGCCTTGAGACGGACACCGTAGCGGCCGCCCTGCTTCATGATCTCCGGCTCCTCCAGCTTCAGCTCGTCGATGCTGGGCACGACGATGCCGTATCCGGTCTCCCGCACGTCCCGCAGGGCGCCGGCCACCTTGTCGTATTCGCTCTTGACCGCAGCCAGGCGGGTCAGCAGGCTCATCAGGTCCCCGTCATCGGCAACTTCGAAGCCGGACTGCTCGGAAAGTGTCTTATAGAACAGCTCCCGCGGCAGACGCAGCTTGGCGGTGGCGACGCCGGTGCCAAGGTCGATGGCGGTGACCGTGGACTCGCTGATGTCGCCTCCGGCGCCCAGTGCGGCCACCACGCCCTCCACCTGGCGGATATGGCGCAGGGAAACGGTCCCCTGCCGGATGGCCTCATAGAGACTGGACTTGATGGGGTGCTCCTGAGGAAGCGCATCCACCCACGGCGGCAGGAACAGATCCAGTTCCTGTAGGGGAAATTCGTAGAGCACGGCCTTGAGGATGTCCGTCACATCCTCTTCGTCCAGTTCCAGACAATTCACCGGCACACAGTTGACCTGGTAGCGGCCGGCAATATCCTTGGCGATGGCGGCGGCCCGCTCGCTTTTGGGAGCCTGGGAATTGAGCAGCACGATAAAGGGCTTTCCCAGTTCCTGCAGCTCCCGGATGACACGCTCCTCTGCCTCCAGGTAGTCCTCCCGGGGGATCTCGGAAATGCTGCCGTCCGTGGTGACGACAATACCGATGGTGGAGTGCTCGGCGATGACCTTGCGGGTGCCTACCTCCGCCGCCTCGGTCATAGGGATCTCGTGGTCAAACCAGGGCGTGGTGACCATGCGGGGGGCGTCCTCCTCGTACTGGCCGATGGCGCCCTTGACCATGTACCCCACGCAGTCGATGAGCCGCACGGAGAACGCGGCGCCGCCGTCCAGCTGGATCTGGGCGGCCTCCTCGGGGACGAACTTGGGCTCCGCGGTCATGATGGTGCGGCCGCTGCCGCTTTGGGGAAGTTCATCCCGGGCACGCTCCTTGCGGTAGACATTTTCGATATTCGGAATGACCTGGGTCTCCATAAAGCGCTTAATAAAGGTGGACTTCCCCGTCCGCACCGGGCCAACCACACCGATATAAATATCTCCGGCGGTGCGGGTGGCAATATTTTGATAGATGGTTGTATTCATAGCATCCCGTCCTTTTTCCGCTCCATAGTCATGTTCCATCTCTATGTGAGCAGTACGTTTCCTATGACGGCCCGTCTATTCTTCTGTGCAAAATATATAAAAACTGTGAAAATAAAATCGGCTTGGTTGGATGAAATTTGCATTTACAGGAATGATTTAGTATGGTAAACTGCTAATGTATTAAATGAGCGGCAACGCCGCAGACAATGGAGGATTGGATATGAAAAAGTGGATGGCGATGCTGCTGGCAGCAACGATGGTATTCTCCCTGACGGCTTGCGGCAGCAAAGAAGGAACCGAAGGAACTGAAGAAACCATGACCTATGCGGTGGAGGCCGGCAGCGCCGGTGAGGCTGTGGCAGAGGAAAAGGGCTTTACCTATAACTCCGTCGCTTCTCAGGCGGATGCGCTGATGGAGGTAGCTGCGGGTACCTCTGATGCAGCCATCATCGATTTGCTGATGGCCGGTGCCATGATCGGCGAGGGTACCAGCTATCCTGACCTGACCTATACCGATGAGCTGACCACCGAGGAATACGGCGTTGGCTGCCGCAAGGGCTCTGATCTGGCTGCATACATCAATAACGTGTTTGCCGAGAGCTATGCCAACGGCACCATGCAGGAGATCGCCACCACCTACGGTGTTCAGGAGGCGCTGCTGGAGCAGGGCGATGTTCAGGAGTGGCAGGCTGATCCGGACGGTGATGTAGCTTACATCCAGGAAAAGGGCACGCTGATTGTGGGCATTACCAACTACGCCCCCATGGACTACAAGGATGAAAGCGGCGAGTGGATCGGCTTTGATGCCGACATGGCCAAGCTGACGGCCCAGGAGCTGGGCGTGGAGGTCCAGTTTGTGGAGATCGACTGGGACAACAAGATCATGGAGCTGGATTCCAAGAACATCGACGTGGTCTGGAACGGCATGACGCTCACCGGCGAGGTCACCGAGTCCATGGAGTGCACCAACCCCTACTGCAATAATGCGCAGGTTGTGGTTGTGCCCGCCGCCTGATTCATGTATAATAGACAAAGGCAGAGAGCTTGCTCTCTGCCTTTGAGCGACTAGAAATCGATTTGATAATGACAGGGTGAGGATTTTGCCATGCTGATGAATGTAACGCTGACACTGCTCAATGGATTGGGCACTACGATCGAGATATTCTTTCTCACGCTGCTGTTCTCCATTCCCTTGGGGCTGGTGGTGGCGTTCGGCTCCATGAGCCGGCTGACACTTCTGCGGTGGCTATGCAACACGCTGGTCTGGATCGTGCGGGGCACGCCGCTGATGCTGCAGCTGATCGCTTTTATGTACATACCGGGCATCCTGGGCCATAATTTCTGGCCCAGCGGAGACGCGGGGCGCATGATGGCCACGGTGGTGGCCTTCTCCATCAACTACGCCTGCTACTTCTCCGAGATCTACCGGGGCGGCATTCAGGGCGTACCGGTTGGCCAGCGGGAGGCCGGTGAGGTGCTGGGCATGACGAAAAAGCAGATCTTCTTCAAGGTCACGCTGCTGCAGATGATCAAGCGCATCGTTCCGCCCATGTCCAACGAGATCATCACCTTGGTGAAGGATACTTCCCTGGCCCGGGTGATCGCCGTCTATGAGCTGACCTTCACCGGCTATTCCTATATGAAGAGCAGCGGCTTGGTGTGGCCCCTTTTCTATACGGGCGTGTTCTATCTCCTGTTTGTAGGTGTGCTCACGCTTCTTTTCAACTATATCGAACGCAAACTCAACTATTTCCGGTAAGGAGGTGCCGAGATGTCTATTTTGGAAGTACGCAATATTGAAAAGCACTTCGGCGCCACCCAGGTGCTCAAAGACATCAGCTTTACGCTGGAAGAGGGACAGGCTATCTCCATCATCGGTTCCTCCGGCAGCGGCAAGACCACGCTTTTGCGGTGCCTGAATTTCCTGGAGAAGCCGGACAGCGGCACGATCTCGGTCCGCGGTGAGACGCTCTTTGATGCCGATGATCCCAAGACCCAGCAGGAGAGCCAGATCCGGCAAAAGCGGCTGCACTTCGGATTGGTGTTTCAAAACTTCAACCTCTTCCCCCAGTACACGGCTTTGCAGAACGTGACGCTGGCCCGGGAACTGCTGGCCAAGGAGCACGGCGGCGAGAGCCGGGAGGCCATCGAGAAGGCCGGCCTGGAGCTGCTGGACCAGATGGGACTGGCGGACCGGGCTGGACATTACCCCCATCAGCTCTCCGGCGGACAGCAGCAGCGGGTGGCTATTGCCCGGGCGCTGGCGCTGCATCCGGATATCCTCTGCTTTGACGAGCCTACCTCAGCGCTGGACCCGGAGCTGACCGGCGAGGTGCTGCGGGTCATCCGCTCCCTGGCGGAGCAGAAGACCACCATGATCATCGTGACCCACGAGATGGCCTTTGCACGGGATGTGGCAGATCAGGTGATCTTTATGGACGGCGGCGTCATTGTAGAGCAGGGCGACGCCCGGCAGGTGATCGATCACCCCAGAGAGGAGCGCACCCGCCAGTTCCTGGCCCATTATACAGAATCCTGAAAAAAGGAAGCGGACACTTGGTCCGCTTCCTTTTTTGTGTGTTCAGGCCCGCTTCCGGGGGATCAGCAGCAGCGTATCCCGGGGAAGGTCCTCTTCCGTCTCCAGCTGGTTTGCGCTGAGAATGGTGGAGATGGTGGTGTTGTACCGCTTGGCCAGGTCCCAGGGGCTCTCCTGCTGTCCCAGCTGGCGCAGCACCAGAGACGGTGCGCCGGAGAGGTCCTTGGGGGAATCCGTATCCACCCGCACAGCAGAGATGCAGACCTTTTTGGCCTGGGCTGCCGCTTCTATCTGGAAATCCACAGGGAAACGCACCTCGATCCCGCGTTCGGTAAGGGTACCCTGGGGCTCTTCGGCACAGGAGGCTCTGGCAAATACCCGGCAGTCTGCAGGCAGATCGGTCTGACAGGACACTTCCACACCGCGTTCAGCCATCAGCGGCGTGCCGCCCTCATCCAGATACAGAGCCCGTACAAATGCCACGGTACGCAGAACGGTCCCGCCCCCTTCCCGGCTTACGGTCACCGTGCCGCAGTCGGCCTGCACAGAGAGAATGTCCTCTGCCACCACGCCGATCTCCAGCGATTCCCGGACATTCTGGCGGCGGTGAGTAGACTCCCAGTAGGTCACAAGGGACATGGGAGAGGCGTCATAGGTGAGCTCGTAGGCGGTGGAGTACAGATCCCGCAGCAAGGTCAGCTCTTCCTCTCTGCGCACCAGTGCCGTAGCATGCAGGTAAAGCGTTACGGCCAGCTGTCGCCCTTCCGGATCGCCTCCGTCGATCTGCAGGTCAGCGCCGGTCAGCTGCAGGCGGACCGTGGCGGAGGAGCCCTCCTGGGCACCCTCTACTTCCATGATCTGAGAGAACGGAAGTTCCCCGGCTGTGGAGCAAGACTGCCCCTGCGCCGTGCGATAGAGCAGGCAGATGCGGAACACGCCCTTGAAAAGGAGCTTGCTGCCTACCAGCTTGGTCTCGGTCACGCAGCCGCGCACCTGAGAGAAGAGGATCTCAGAGGCCCCCTCCCGCCCTGGAGACAGATTCATTTCCTCGGAAAACGTGAAGTCTTTTTCTGCCACGTGGGTCAAAAGTGTTGCCCGCTGCCGCTCCCGGCGCTTTTCCACGCACAGCTCCGGGGCAGTCTCCACGTCGGGACATACCCGCAGCGCGGTCCGCTGGTAGGTCGTTATCCGCGCCACCAGCTTGCAGTGGGTAAAGACTTTCCGCGGATTGAGCATCCGGCTCTCCAGCATCTCCGGCTCTACCTCCGCCGTGAGGTAAGCACACTCCGGCAGCGATTCGCTCTCTGCCGTAAAGGGAATGGCGAATTCCAGGGACCGGATCCCGCCCTCCCCTTCCGGCGTATACAGGACCGTTACACGCACGGTCCCGGACAGGGTGGCTTTTCCGTCCCGAAAATCCCGGCCGTGAAGAAAGACCATCCCTTCCGTATCAATGATGCGGGCCATGTCCGGGCAGTAGTCCGGTACGATCGTCTCGGCAGTCTCCTCCGCCGTCAGCGTGGTTTCCGTCCCTGCTTCGTATGTATCAAAGCTTTGTTTTTTTAATTCCAGTTCCATGTCGCGTCCATCCTTTCCCGGCCGTTCACACTGAGATGTTGCTCCAGTGTATGCACGCCGGGACGCGCTTATGCGCCTACGTGGAAGATCCGGCGCAGGATGCCCCGCAGTGCCTTGGGGGATTTCCATACCACGATATTCATCTCTTTGCCTCCTTCCCTATCTGCGGCAGCAGGCGCAGCCGCAGGCGATCAGCAGCATGGCCACCAAAAACAGCAGCGCGCCTACCGGAAAGATCGCGGCGATCAGGATCCCCGCGCCCAGCGCCACGGCAAAAATACCCAACAGATGGCAGCCGCCTCTGCGAAACATATCACCCGCCCCCTCTCTGCTACCAGTATAGCGCCGGCGGTTGTCCCCCGTGCAGAAATACCAAAAGAGAAAAAAGGACCGTGCCATTTCCCCGGCACGGTCCTTGTATTATTTTTTCCGTTCCTGCCACGCCCGTAGAGGCTTGAGCTCTTCATAGAGCCGCACGTAGCTTGCGTGCCGGCTTGGCTGGATCTTGCCGCTGCGCAGCGCGTCCAGCACAGCACAGCCGGCTTCCTTGGTATGGCTGCATCCCACAAAACGGCATTGGCCCAGATAGGGCTCAAATTCCCGGAAGGTCTCAGGGAGGTGTTCCTTCAGCTCCAGGTTCAGCTCGTCCGTCTCAAAGGAGGAAAAGCCCGGAGAGTCTACCACGTCTGCCCCGCAGGAGAGATGGTAAAGCTCCACCGCGGCCCAAGGCGTCGCTGACTTCCCCCACCTGCAGATGAAACTGGGGCTCCAATGCATTGAGAATGCTGGATTTTCCCACGCCAGAGTTTCCTGTAAAGGCGGAAAGCTTTCCACTGATTGCCTCCCGCAGACGGTCCAGCCCCTCCCCGGTCTCCGCGCTGAGGCGGAGCGTGGGAATGCCGGAGGCGGTATAGGTGCGGTACAGCTCCTCCGCCGGGTCCAGGTCGCACTTGTTGAGGACCACCAGCACGTCGCAGTGCTTTAAGGCGGCGATGGCAGTTACCCGGTCGATGAGGAACGGGTCAGTGCGGGGAATGGCGCCGGAGCCGATGATGACCAACTGATCGATGTTGGCCACCGCCGGACGGGTAAAGGCGTTGCGCCGCGGAAGGATTTCCTCCACAAAGCCTTCGCCGCTGCCCAACTCCCGGACTTCCACCCAGTCCCCCACCAGGGGGGACTGGCCTGTTTTGCGGAACTTTCCCCGGGCACGGCAGGTGAGCACCTCCGTGCCGGTATTGACATAGTAGAAGCCGCTGAGGGCTTTTTGAATCCGTCCTCTTGCCATATCAGTCAAACTGCACGTCCTGTGCCTGTTCCAGATCCTCTTCCCCGTCAATGTAGACCTGGACATGCTGGATGCCGGAGCCGGTCAGAGAAACGCTGATGCTTCCCTTGGCGCAGGAAACATGGTTATTGTACTGCTCTTCCCCGTCCACGGTGACCCACACGTCTACGCTCTCGCGGCCGTCCTGGGGCAACATGACGGAAATGGTGCGGGATTGGCTGGGGGCGAGGCCGGAACTGACCTTGAACTTGATGGTATCGCCCTCGGTGGCCTCGGTGCCGGACTCAATGCTCTGCCACAGGATCTCTCCTGCGGGCTTGTCGCTGTCCACGATCTCGATATCGGCATCCGTACAGGTGAGCTTCCAGGTAGTCTTGAGCTGATCACGCACCGTGTCGATATTTTGTCCCACGAACAGGGGCACCGGGAACTGCTCCAGCTCCGGCCCCTTGCTCACATAGACCTTGATGGTGTCACCTTTTTTCAGCGTGGCACCCTCGGCAGGCTCCGTTCGGATGACATAGCCGCTGGAGATCTCATCAGAGAACTCCTGGTACTCCACGGAGGCATCGATGATCAGATCCAGGTCATTTTCCCGGCTGAGGGTTTTGAGCGTCAGAATGGCGGTCTGAGCCTCCTGATTTACCACGTCTACCATCTCACCGGTGTTCTCCCCCAGGCTGACGGTGACTTCGATCTTCAGGTTGTCGCCCTTGCGCCGCTCACCAGCGTTGGGAGTCTGGCGCATGATCTCACCCTCGTCGTATTCGTCGCTGTAGTCGGAGGCGGCTTCTGTGATGGTGAAGATCCCGTCGATCTCCGGCATGGCCATGGCTTCCTCTATGGTCTTACCCAGCAGATTGGGCACTTCGTAGTCCGTGGGAGTAGGATTGCCGAAGGAGGAGAAGATCACCTTGAACAGCACGACCACCAATACCAGCGCCGCTACACAGGCACCGGCAATGGCAGCGGTGCGCTTGTGGTTTTTGGGGCGGCGGGGCTCGTCGTCATAGTCCCGATACCGCTCCGGCTCCCGGCGATGAGGCGTATGGTTGGATTCCAGAACATGGGCACCAGTGGTACGCAGAGGACGGGTAGGCTCGTCCTCCTCCGTGGGGCGCAGGTCCTCCAACTCAAAATCCAGGCTGACGCCGGGATTCTTGCGGAACGCCTCCAGATCGGCGATCATGGCGTCGGCGGAGGCATAGCGCTTGTCCAGCTCCGGAGCCATGGCCTTCATGCAGATCAGCTCCAGCTGCTGCGGGATCTCGGGATTGATCTCCCGGGGCGCCAGCGGGATGGAGCTGAGGTGCTGAATGGCCACGGACACGGCGCTGTCCCCTTCAAAGGGCAGGCGCCCCGTGAGCATTTCATAGAGCACCACACCGGCGGAATAGACGTCGCTGCGGGCGTCGGTCCGGTCTCCGCGCGCCTGCTCGGGAGAGATATAGTGCACGGACCCCAGGGCCTCCTGGGTCAGCGTCTGGGCGGAGTTTTCCAGGCACGCGATGCCGAAATCAGCCACCTTTACGCTGCCGTCCCGCAGCACCATGACGTTCTGGGGCTTGATATCCCGGTGGACGATACCGCGGCTGT
>ENA-OURU01004425-OURU01004425.1-human-gut-metagenome-genome-assembly--contig:-NODE-4425-length-10352-cov-2.102457_pt1 | contig 10352 bp, 4 predicted proteins | sample MGYA00242137_ERZ509064 | MGnify/ENA primary metagenome ERZ509064 (study PRJEB26280, sample SAMEA2338777) | human gut metagenome | biome: human gut; feature: human-associated habitat; material: faeces...
ATGATCGTTCCGCTCCCGGCCGCCCCCGAAGAGGAGTTGTCGCCCGCAGAGGTGATTTCCAGCGCCATCGACGTGCGGGCAATCCGCATCGACAACAGCGACGTCATCGTAACCTCCTACTACGACGGGATCCATTCGTTCCGCATCGACGCAAAGGGCCGTCCCGTCGAAAATCCGGTGCTCTGGATCGACCCGAGCTCGCCCAATGAGGTAAGCAACAGCGTACTGTGCGTCATCCGGGACCGAGACGGCAACCTCTGGTTCGGAACCGTCGACGGGATATACGTCGGGCACGAACGCCCCCGGGAGGTTTTCCACAACCTTTCTGCCAGGAACGGCGGCAAACTGATCCACAACGTCGTCTCCGACGTGTGCCTCGACTCCGACGGCTCGATCTGGGCTGCCACCTCCGGAAGCCTGGATCACATCCGCCGCACGGCTCCCGGACACTACACCGTTGACCACTTCATGCCCCGCTTCATCCAAAGGGAGCAGCCCGACATCCGCCGCCTTCAGACCCTGACCTTCGACCCGAAGGGCCGCTTGTGGCTCGGGACCAAACAGACCCTGCTGTTTTTCGACCCGCAGCAGCAGGAATTCTTCGACCGGGAAGAGATCACCGGCTTCCTCTCCCGCCACGGCGCCCAGTTCAGCAAGGAGCTGCTCCGCGACCGCCAGGGCAATATCTGGATGGGATTCATCTACGGAGGTCTGTTCGTCTTCGAGGCATCGGACGAACGATGCCGCTTTGTCCGTTTTGCGGGCACCGACCTCTACGACGCGAACATACAGACGATTCTGGACGACCCCGACGGCAACATCTGGATCGGCACGAAAACCAAAGGGTTGCTGCGATTCCGCACCGAGGAGATGACCGCGGCGGGAGACACCCTGCAAGTAAACCGGTTCGATACCTATTTTATAAAAAACCATACGCTGCCGGGGTTCATCAGCGTCAATACGTTGCACCGGACCGAAAACGGCGAACTTTACGCAGGAACGTCACAAGGCCTTTTCCGTTACAACCGGACGGAGAACGACTTCGAAGAGTGTCCGCTCAACGCCTTCGACGAGAAGGTCTGGGTGCTGGACATCCAGCCCGACGCCCTGGGGCAACTGTGGATCTCGACCATGCAGGGCGTCTATTGCTACACGCCGGGAGCGGCACAATCCCCGTTCTACGAACTCTCGGACGGCCCGCCTCGACTACAACCTCGGGGGCTGCCTGACCGAAGACGGCACCCTGTTTCTCGGCGGAATCAACGGAATCAACTATTTCGACCCGACAGAGGTCCCCAAACCCCATCCGGACAATGAGGTCTACGTCTCGGGAATCTCGATTCTCAACCAACCGCTGTCGCCCGACGGCATCCACCTGGAGGCGAACATCAACCATTCGCACCACCTGACGCTCCGACACAACGACCACCAGTTCGCCCTGGACTTCACGACGTTGTGCTTTTCGGCCAAAGGGCAGCCGCGCTTTTTCTACAAGATCGACAACCTGACTCCCGACTGGATTCCGCTGAACGGTAACCGGCTCTCCTTCTCCAGCCTTGCCCACGGGGACTACACCCTGCAGATCAAGGCGGCAGATTCGTCGCGGATGCTGAGCGACGCAACCACCGACATCCGGATCACCGTCCTGCCGCCGTGGTGGTTGACCTGGTGGGCCTATTGTATCTATGGCATACTGATTTTGCTGATCGGTGCAGCAATTCTCTGGATCATCATCATCCGGTACCGTGCCGCCCAGCAGGTCCGCATGGTCCAGTACAAGCAGCAACTCTTCATCAACCTCACACATGGATTCAAGACGCCGCTGACGATGATGCAGGTGCCGCTCCAACTCATCTCGGACGGCAAAGGCGGAGCAAGCCTCGACATGGAGGAGCGCCAGAAGCTGATCAACATCATCAGCACCAACGTCAAGAAACTGGCCAATACGATCCGGCAACTCATGGAGTTCCGCAAAATCGACCAGAATCGCGTAAGCCTGAATCTTGCGGAGATGGACATCGCGGAGTACGTACACCGGATCTGCAACTACTTCCAGCCTCTGTTCGAGTCCAAGAGGCTGCACTTCGACTACCTGGGGCCCGAAGAGCGGATCCTCATGACCTTCGACCCCGAAAAGATCGAACTGGCCCTCTACAACCTGCTTCAGAACGCCTACACCTTTACCCCGGCCGGCGGTTCGATACAAATCCGGGTTTTCCGCAAACAGCAGAAAATCTGCATCTCGGTCCGTGATACGGGCATCGGAATCCGGGCGGAACACCTGGATAAGATTTTCCTGCGCTTCTGGCAGGTGCACGATCCCGACACGATGCCGCCGCTGGGTGCCGGAATCGGGCTCGCCGTAGCAAAAGAGTTTATAGAAATTCACGGCGGGCACATCGCGGTCGAAAGCCGCTATGGCGCTGGAAGCACCTTCACCATCTCGCTGCCCCGGAATCCCCGGTTCAACACCGACCAATACTACATCCACCGGCAGGATCAGGCGGGCGAAGAAGAGATCATCCCGGCCTATACGAAACAGTACGCCGAAACGGACGTCTATGTCGAACAGAATCCGGAAATCGACCCCTCGAAACCGCATACGATCTACATCATGGCCGGCGGCGGCGACATCACGGGACTGGTGCGGATGGTGCTCCCGGACTTCAACGTACTGCATTACAACAACATCGAGGAGATCATGAAGGCCATCCGCGAACACCGTCCGCAGATCATTCTGATCGACATCGTGGTATACGACCGCGAAGAGGGACTCGAATTCTGCCGCAAACTCAAGAAAACGGAGTGGGCCAACGACATTCCGATCATCCTGCTGACGGCGGACAGCTCCGCAGAGGATGCCCGCCTCTTCTGCGAACTGGGCGTGGACTCGTGGATGGAAAAGCCCTTCGACGTCGAACTGTTCCGGGCACGAACCCGGCAACTGGCCGAACGGCATACCGACCTGCAAAAGAGGCTCAAACTCGGGCAGATTCTGGGCAAACACGAAGAGATCGTCGTGGAATCGGCCGACGAGAAGTTCATGAACCGGGTCACGGAGATCATCGAGCAGAACCTCTCCAACGAGGAGTTTTCGCTGGAGGTCTTTGCCCGGGAGATGCGGGTTTCGCGGTCGGTGCTGAACATGCGCATCCAGCACATCGTCGGAAAATCCCCCATGGAGTTGCTGCGCAACGCCCGGTTGCAGCGCGCGGCGCAACTCCTCGAAACCAAGGCCTACGACATCGCCCAGGTCAGCTACATGGTCGGATTCTCGGACCCGCGCTACTTCTCGACCTGCTTCAAGAAGCAGTTCGGCGTAAGTCCCCGAATCTACATCCAGAACCGCGGCAACGAATGACCGAACCCCGGAACACGCCAGACAGCGGATTTTCGACATATTAAGGTATCTTCCAAACATTTTTCCGCCCGGGTGTCGATACATTTGCATCGTAAAACCACACCCCTATGAAAACCTGGAGATACCTGCTTCTATCGCTTCTCTGCACGGCGGCATCGCTCCCGCCGGCCGATGTTTCGGCCCAACGCCGAATCGAACCGGCCAATCATGGCTGGCTGTTCCGCTACCGGGAGGCCGCGGGCAAAGCACCCAAAGGAATCCCGCCCGAAGCCCGGACGGACTGCGACGAGAGCAACTGGCAACGCATCGCCATTCCGCACACGTGGCAGACCTACGAGACGACCGGAGAGCTGCACCCCTTCATCGCCTCACCCCACGCCCGGGACAATGCCCGCTGGTGGGACGGCAAGGGTTTTTACCGGAAACATTTTCGCCTCCGGCCCGAGATGCGCGGACGCAAGCTCTTCATCGAATTCGACGGCGTAATGAAGAACTGCCTCGCCTACCTGAACGGGCACCTGATCGGCGAACATCTCGGAGGATACGGCTGCTTCTATTTTGAGTTGACCGACTATGTCGACTACGAAGGGGAGAATCTCTTCGTGCTGGAGGTTTCGAACCAGCAGACCGACCCCCAACGCGTTCCGCCGATGGATGCCGGATGCTGGAATTTCTACGGCGGGATCTATCGGAATGTCCGTCTGGTCAGCACGGACGACGTCTTCATCCCGTTCCAGGGCTCCTACAAACACGAAGGCGGAACCCACATCACGACGGAAAATCCGTCGGACACCCTCTCCCGGGTCCGGATCCGCACCTGGGTGCGCAACGAGCGGGCCGAAAGACAGGCCGTGGTGCTGACCACCTCGATCATGGACGGCAGCGGGAAAATCGTTGCCTCGGCTTCCACGCCGCAGAACATCCATCCGCAGGAGACGGCGCTTTATGACGAAACGTTCGAAATCGCATCGCCCGAGCGGTGGTCGCCCGCGCATCCCAATCTCTACAAGGTCGTATCGACGGTAAATGTCGGCACGGAATACTGCGACCGATACGAGAGCGTTTTCGGCATCCGCACCTTCACCTGGAACCACGCCGAACAGCAACTCTATGTCAACGGCGAACCGGTCAACATCCAGGGATTCAACCGCCATCAGGAGTATCCGTGGTTGGGCGACGCCATTCCCTACTTCATTCACCGCATGGATCTGCTGGACATGAAGAACAACCTCAACTGCACGGCCCTGCGGCCCGGACAATACTGTTCGGGGCCGGAGGTCTTCTCGCTGGCGGATTCGCTGGGGCTGTTGACCTTCGCCGAGTTGCCCAACGTCAAGAACCGCCCCTTCTCCCCGGAGGCCCAATGGATGCAGACCGTCGAGATGGTCCGCCAACTGCGCAACCACCCCTCGGTCCTGCTCTTCGACATGGGCGACGAGACGGATCGCGCGGCCGATTCCCGGTGGGCCTACATGGAATCGCCCGGGCACTTCATCACCTGCCGCCATTGCGAGGAATCGGGCGGGAAGTTCGTCAGCATCACGCCCAAAGAGCTCCGAATGTCGAAAATGCTGCGGTGTTCGGTCCGGGGCTGGTACGGCGACGACGAAAAGCACTTACGCCCCGAAAACCAGCAATGGACCTCGAACGACGAGTTCCGCCATCAGGTCGCCCTCGAAGGGAAAAAACCCGGATCGGCGGACGACCGCATCGATCAACGGAACCTGATGGTCTGGCTCTATGCGGACCATGGCTGCGACCGCGAATACCGGAATGCCCCGCTGCTCCACTATAATCCGAAGGGGTGGGTCGACAGCTATCGGGTTCCGAAATATGCCTATTATCTCTGGCAGGCGAACTATGTGCTCCGCCCCATGGTTTTCGCCATGCCGCACTACTGGCGGCAGCAATACCTCGGAGAGCGGCATCCGATCGTCGTGGACTCCAATTGCGAGGAGGTCGAGCTCTTTGTCTGCAATCGGAGTCTCGGCACGCGCCGTCCCACGGCTGAAAACCGCCATTCGGTAACCTTCCCGGATGTCGAGGTCTGCCGGAAGACCCTCCGAATCGAGGGCCGGAACCGGGGTGTAAAGGTTGCCGAATACCTGCTGCCCATGACCGGGCGTGCGGAACGCCTGACCCTGACGGCCTCGCATACGACCGTGGATGCAGCCCTGGACGGCGTATTCCTCGTCACGGCGGACATCGTCGACCGGGAAGGCCATCACATCTACGGAGCCCGACCCTCCGTGAAATGGGAGGTCGAAGGCCCGGCTACGCTCGTCGGACCGGCGGAATACGTCTCGCAGTTCGACGACTCGGCGGCACATACCGGCAGCCTCTACATCGACATGCCGGTCTCCAACGTGGTACGCCCGACCGGGGAGCCGGGCGAAATCCGGATCCGGGTCTCGGCCGAAGGGCTCGTCCCTGCGGAAACCAGCGTTCGGGCCACTCCCTGCAAAGCGGTCAAAAACATCACGCAATAAATGAAACGCATTCTGATCTTCGTATGGCTCACGGCAGCCGCTGCGGTTTCGGCCCAGACCAACCGGACGCTGTCGCTCAACGGACAATGGAAGGCCGCCGTGGCGGAAAGCTGTCCACAAGCGTTCCCGTACACCGTTCCCGTCCCGGGCATCATGTCGCAGGCCTCACCCGATCCCGGCATCGACTTCGACGCCAACGAGTTGAAAGACGACGTGGGCTACAATTACGTATGGTACACGACCGAATTTGATCTTTCGACCTCGCAGGACGGCTACGACAACGGCAACTACACCCATGCCTTGCTGCGGCTCCGGGCCAAATACAACGCACAGGTCATTCTGAACGGCGAGGTGATCGGTTACGACCCCCATTGCTGTTACTCCCACGGGGAGTTCGACGTCTCGCACGCCCTGCGGTTCGACGGTCCCAACCGGCTGATTGTCCGGGTCGGAAGCTGGAACACGGCCTCCTACCCCTCGCGGGAGAACGAAGCGGAGTGGTGGCGCACCTCCCGGGCTCCGGGGATCTGCGACGACGTGACGCTGCAGTTGACTCACGACGTAACGATCCGCCACCTGAAGATTCTGCCCGAGCCTTCGCAGCAGCAACTTCTCTGCACGGTCCGCCTGAGTAATTTCGGGACGAGTCCGCAAACCGTTCGGGGACGCATCACGATCGACGACTGCCGGTTCGATGCGGACAACGATTTCGATGAGGTGCCGGTCATCACGACGTTTGAATGCGGAGAGTTGCAACTTCCGGCGGACAGCACCTGCGAATACACCTTCCGGATCCCGGCCTCGGGACTCAAACCCTGGACGCCGGGCCGCGAAGGCGATCCCCAACTCTACCGGGCGAACTTCATCCTCGCGGGCGACCGGGCCCAAGTGTGCAAGACCGAAACATTCGGATACCGGGACATCCGGGTCCAGGGGCGCGACGTGCTGGTCAACGGCCGCAAAGTCCTTTTCCGAGCCGAAAACATCGCCTTTCATCGGGCCCTGACTCGATGGGCCGACGAGGTGTTCGATGAAGCGTGGATCCGGCAGTTCCTGCGAAGCGCCGTCGAGGAGTATGGCTTCAACTACCTGCGGATGCACCTGGGACACGCATACGGCAAGTGGTACGACATCGCCGACGAAATGGGGCTGATGATTCAGGACGAATGGCGGTTTATGCACGACGACGAGCCGCACGGCGCCGATCTTGCCGCCACCGAAACCGAATTCCGGCGTTGGATCGAACAGAATGTCAACCATCCGTCGATCGTCGCGTGGGATCAGGAAAACGAAGGCCACGTACGGCTCGACTCGTTGAAGGCCGAACTGCGCCGCTATGACCCGAGCCGTCTGTGGGCCGAGGACGACTTCGAGGCACGCCATCTGTACGGATACTCCGAAACGATCTCCGAGGCTCCGGAGTATCCTTTCGACGGTTCGCGCCCGGCAACCGTCCTGGAGTCGTGTCGGCTGTGGCTCGACGAGCGGGGTGAGCTGGCCGTCCGGGAGAATTTCAAGACCAGCCGCACGGTCAGCGGATGGGGACTCTATTTTTACCGCCCTGACGAGGTCGAACAACTGCAGGCCGATCTCCATGCCGATCTGGGGAGTTTCTACCGAGCCCACCGCATCCAGGCCTGGGCGCCGTTCGCCCTGCTGAGCGGCGCGGCAAACGGTCAGAGCTTTTTCCTGGGGAATCTGGCCGACTCGCTCGTTCCCAAGCGTAATCTGCATGTATTGGCCCGCCTCAACGAACCCTTCGGCGCCTCCATAGAGATGAACCAGGCCCTGGAATGGTACAAGGAGCGGAAACTCCATGCCCCGGGCCGTCGGTATTCGAAACGCATCTGGGTATGGAACGACACCGACACGCTGCAGCGTGCCGAGTTGGAAGTCTCCCTGTGCGACACAACTGGCGCAGTCATATCGGTTCGAAAGGCCCGAGTCGAGGTCGAAGCCTATGGGGCGACATCAGTAGAGATGCGTTTCCCGATGCCCCGCAAAGAGGGCGTCTACCTGCTGCGGCCGGAGCTTGTTCGGCCGGGAGGAAGTCATATTTCGGGGCTCGAACGGCGTTTAATGGTCGCTCATCATGCCGAACCCTGGCTCGGAGTGAAGGCTTTCGGAGGTCATTCCCGACCTTTTGCCGGATGCCGTTCGTTGTTAGAGAATTTCTCCGAGCAGGAGCTTTCGGTCGAAATGCAACAGGCGATCATTGAACAGTCACACGGCGAGCTGATCGACCGGATTAGGCCTCAATCCGACGGATCGGTTCAAGTCCGAACGACACGCTATCCGTCTGCAGGACATTCCATTTCAACCGAGCGTTGTTTCGCTCCGCACGGAGAATTGCTTGCCGAAAAACAACAGGAGACAATTCTCTTTACGGACCTTCCGGATTCGATCAGGCAATATCTGGTACAACAAACAGGCAGTGTGCCGATCGACGAATCGAAAATCCGCATATCACGAGACTCCGGAATAACGACCTACACGATTTCGACGATCGGAAGTTCGATTCGACACATCATCCGTACCGAATCAAACGGAACCATGGAGTATCGTCAAGAAAAAATAAAGTCTTTCAACAATTAATCGACTCTTAAATAGGGTATTCAAGCATAGATACAAATTGCAGGAATTAAGCCTTTCCAAAAAGACGGCATATCAATTAGCCCGTTCAGGATTGACTTTTCAAACAAATTCTACACAATTGTCTGCTATTGTTTGACTTTCGGCCCCAAAAGGCAATGGGACGGGCACCGTTTTTCTGTAAAGCTATTTCAAGCCAAGGCATAATATGCCATAAGCCTAAATCATGGCAGTATCTTGATTCATCCACCCCAACAAAAACGAGGGCTACTCCCGTATGGAGTAGCCCTCTCGTCACACAATTACCGCGTACGCTCGATCAGAAAAGCGCTCCGTGGAAAGCGGCTGGCGTCTGGCCATCAACCAAAACAACCTGACCCATGGAATAAGATCCATAAACCATCTTCAACCAGTCGATCTTGAAGGTTTTGTTCATCCAGAACAACGGCAACGCCGTATAAGCATTCGCAAAGAGAGCTCCGTTGCCGTAGGCATCATCATCGAACGACATCCCGGTAACCGTAAACTGATCCTCCGTTTCGTTGAACGTCAGCGAATAGGTCACCCATCCCTGAAAACGGCCGCAATAGTATACCATCATCATGCGCGGAGCTCCTCCTTCCGTCATGTAAAACTCCAGATCCAGTTCCTGCAATTCCAAACCGTATCCTTGAGCGATCTTCATATAGGCCTGGGAGAACAAATAGGCAAATTCATTCTCCGAAGCAGAATACGTCGGATACATGTCCAACATAGAGGCCAGAACCGTATAAGTCTTATTCGGGCCCAGCATGTAATGGAGCGGAATAACCGGATCGGCCTGTGCATCGACAATCTGCGGAGCGCCCGCAACATCGGCCTCAAAGGCCGATGCCGAAGAATCCCAGGTAAAACCGGTCAACATCTCGCCCGCAACCTCGATCGGCTCCAGCAAACTGATGTTCCCCTCCAGATCGGTCCGCGTATAACCCGAGGCCTGGATCACATTCTCCTCCGAATCCACATACGAAATATCGATCGACCGTGCATTGAGGATCAGGCTCACCTTCGTCTCCCCGATCATAAAGTAACAATACTCTCCTGCACGGTAGTTCTGAGCATTGGTGAGCACATCCATCAAACCGCCCGACTTCACCGAGGCGGACTCTTCGGCCGTTGCCGGACGCAACGTCGCTTCAACCCGGTTGACCCGGCCCGTCAGATAGAAAATTCCATCCGTAAAGGTCTCGACCTCAAACTCGAAATCTGTCTGAAGACCCATATTCCCCGAACCATGGCTGATGCCGTTGTCCGGATCGTTGATCACGGCCAGATACGAATAGGTGTCGAACGACAGCGTCGGGCGCTGCAGCGACCGGATATTATAGGTCGAGGTCTTGGGTACGCCGTTCCACTGCGGATAATAGAGATTGTCCGTATACATCGTCACCATGTTGTCATCGGTGAACTCCATGTAGAACCGGTAATTGCCCTCGCTGGTCATCACATCGAAAATCCAACCGCTCTCGGCATCCGCAAGCGTCTCGATATACCCCTTGATCACCGCATCGACACGCGCATCGACACTGCCGTCCATCGTGACCGTCGATTCGCACGACGTCAGAAACGACAGCCCGAAGAGTAATGCTACTATACTGATAGTTTTTTTCATGTTCCGTTGTTTTTTGAATGATACTTACTCCATCGGAGGAGTCGCTACGACCTTGGACACCGCCTCCTGCACATAACTCTCAAGACCGCGCTCTCCCGTCACCTCATCGTCCAGGAAGCGAATACCCCAGGAGTTGAGCAGATAACTCTCCACCATCGACAGTTTTTGCTGAAGGGCGTTGTATGCATCGGTCTCTTCCGACTTCTCGGCGGCAGGCAGCACCGTCTCGTCGAACCACTGCTTGCCGTAGACCAGGATC
>ENA-OURU01004436-OURU01004436.1-human-gut-metagenome-genome-assembly--contig:-NODE-4436-length-10329-cov-3.305139_pt1 | contig 10329 bp, 7 predicted proteins | sample MGYA00242137_ERZ509064 | MGnify/ENA primary metagenome ERZ509064 (study PRJEB26280, sample SAMEA2338777) | human gut metagenome | biome: human gut; feature: human-associated habitat; material: faeces...
GTTACAAATTTATTCTTTTTATACGTAACTGTCAGATTAAGTCTTGACTATTACAATTTATTTCTCCAACAATCAATATCGTCTGATGGAACGGCTATCCATAACAATTTTTTAGGTCGTGTACAGGCCACATACACAATACGGAGTTCTTCATTATTGGTAATACAGTAACTTGCAGAATCATTCAGAATAGTCGTATAGTTCATATAACCAGCTTTTTTAGAGAGAAATACTAAAACAGCTTCCAGTGTCATGCCTTTTACAGAATGAATTGTTCGTAAATAAGGGCGCTCCTGTTGTAATTCTTGACTAGATGTTCTAAAGAGCGACTCAATGCTAACATTTGCTTTTCCAGATTCAACTGTTAGATTTATACCCTCTTGTTGAAGTTCTGCAATCCAGTTGAACAATGTATTATTAGTTGAAGGTAGTTTTGAAATAAAAGCAAGCATTTTTTCCCTATGCCGCCTAAACCCTACATCCGCTATTTCCTTTCTCATAGTACTTGTGGAAACATATCGTACTCGCTTTGTTGTTTTATAGTAACCTTTTTCAATCAGAGACAATCCTTCGGTGAATTTTCCCTGATCAATCAAATATTTTCCATATACAATATCTCTAACACCATAGTGTCCATTTTTCCACGGACTATTTTGTCTTTCTGAATTATCAGCATTTGCTAATCCAAAGTATGTCGCCCCAAAACTTTGCCCTCTAAATATAACCGCATATTCAGATTCATTCAATCCTACCTCCTTACATTTTTCGATGAAGTCATCAGTAATTTGATTGACCGATTCCGATGTGCTAAGATGACCTTTAAGACATGGATTTTCAGCACAATCTTTATCGTTGGCTATCGAAATCATTGTATTTCCAGAGAAATGATTAGCCAATTGACATATTTTTTCGGAACTACGTCTATTTTCCGACAGATCCAATGAATGCCAATTTGGATTATTGTATTTCTCCATAAATAAATGTGGATTGGCAGTATTCCATTCAAAAATTGCTTGGTCAGGATCCCCAATCAACATAATAGATTCCGCTCCATATTGAGATAATTTATCAATTATAGCCATTTGCAACTCTGTTGTGTCTTGAGCTTCATCAATTATCAAGATCGGGAATCGACGAACAATATTTTGTGCTATTGAAGGATATTTGTCTAATATTCTGAATGTAAAATATATCGCATCTGCCTGATTGAACTTGCCTGCATTGAAATGTTTCCATTTCATCTCTTTCAATTCAGATATAATCTTTTTGGGTGAACCATCTTTCTTATTGGGATTATCCCAATCCGCTTTTCCGAAATGATATGACTGATATGGGGCTAATCGCAATAATTGGTCATTAAGCCCAAACGATATAAGATCGAAATAGTAGTTGGCATCACGAGATGTAATTATTTTTTCACCGTGTTTACCTCTAATATATCTTGTTTGGGTCGGATCATAATCAAACCATTTGTTAAACTCGGTTCCTACTATCTCAGGACGACAATCGCATCCCATAACTAAATGGGCATAAGGCAAAAATATGTACGTATTTATAAAACTGTCAATCGTTCCGATAAATGAAGGATAGGATACATTGGGATAACCAAATGTTTCTTTTAACTCTTTTTTAATTACATCACAAGCTGTATTTGTAAAAGATATAGCCGCTATCCCTTGATGCCTTGATAAATTGTTTTCACGTAACAATCTGGCCATACATGCCGCTACCGAGAATGTTTTGCCGCTTCCAGGGCAAGCCTTCACAACAATTCTCGGCTCGTTGCAATCTACAACGGCTTGTTGTTGCGCTGATAATTGAATATCCATACTCTTATTCTGTTGGTACTACGAACAAAATAGCCTCCTTGATATACTCTGGCACATCGAATGCGTCTTCTTTCTCGAATCGGTCATAAAGTTGCAACGCAAATTCTGCTTTATCCTTATTAGATTCAAGTTTGTCCATTAAAGTAGAGACATTAAAATCACCTCTTAGATCATCCGTTTGAGAGTGCATGTTTCGATATACTTCTCGCATTATGGTCTGGTTGCGTTCAGACTCTTCGAATAAATCATGCTCAAGAGTGTGTGGAGCCAAACATACTTTCAGATTATGTTTCTCTAAATCCTTTGCTTTTTTCGCTCTGTCGGAAATATTCCCATCGGCTTTGGGGTCGCTGTCTGTAATAATCGCACATTTCGACAATAGTCGCTTCCTCTCATCATCATTGTTGAATAATAACCCAAAATGATTGAATGCGACCCCTCCGATATTAACTAATTCAATTCCACTTTTACACAAGTCTATTTTTTCGGTCAAGAATTTCTTTGCAAGAATCGGTATAATAATCGCTTCTGCGACACCTTCTACCAACAACACTCCGTTAGCGAAAAACAATTGGGCTTTTGTCGTGTCCAAGAATTTTCGCAAATGTCGTTTACTTTCTTTCGGATAATCATCTTCCGATAATTCATCAAATGAAAATGACTGTATAATACTTTGTTTACGTTGCAAAATGGAAATATTATTGACATCCGATTTAGCCGTAATTGTCGGTGAGTGCGATGTTACAAATACTTGAAGTCCTTTGCTTTGTAATTCATTTAGATACTCGAAGAAAGTATTCTGATACTGTGGATGCAAGTGTGCTTCGGGCTCTTCCACAAGTAAAGCGTTGTAGATTTCCAAAGCATGATCTTCGCATCTGTTGATAAGATCTCCTAAGACAACGGATGTGAAAATAAGATTGTTTTCACCTAAACCATTTTGAGATAGGGTAAAGTATTTCTGTTCTTGTCCGGCTTCGACTGTTTTATAAACCGGACATTTTAATTCGATACCACGTACAACATCCGAGAACTCTCGTCCGACATAGCGCATTTCTATATCAGGATGTTTTAGTGTTATTCCTATACCTTCAAGATGCGCATTAACTTTACTCTTTCCCGCAGTTAAAATATGTTTCCAATCGTAAGCATCATCCTCGAAGATTTGGTATAGATTTTTTGCGAGTGATTTTTTCTTTTCTTCATTCAGAGGTATGCTTTCGTCGCCTTTGTCATATTTCGTAAGTTGGTTGAATAACTGCGACGTTTTATTGTCATAGGAATAAGGCCGCAAACAACTTACGGCATCTCTTAATGGGCTTAAATAGGTATAAAAGATTTCTTGCAAAGATTCGTAAGGAACTTGCTGTCCTTCATTATCCCCACCCCATATAATCCTTTTGAAATATTTTTTCTTTCCATTATTTTCTTGGATGAATTTCAAATGCAATTGTATGGTTTGTTTGGCTGGATCTTCTTTATCTTGCGATATGAAATCATAGAAACATTCTCTTTCAATCGGAGCATCTCCAAATTCAAATATCAAGTCAAATTGTATGACTGTATTGATTTCTGAGGGATTTTCCGGATTGACATGTAAATCGCTTTCTTGTACGTAAATATAATTGTCTGGTTTGCCACAGCCGAGACATATACGTAAAGCATCTATGATTGCAGTTTTTCCAGAATTGTTTTCTCCAATAAGGATATTTAGGCCATTCTTAAAATACAGAGTGATATCATCGAATACCCTAAACTTGCTAATATGTAAACGACTTAAATACATGCTTCCATTATTTTGACATTATACATTTTTCGCCATGCATCAGTTATTTTTTCAGCATATTTTTTCCTTTTTCTGTAAGACGGTATTTCTGTCGCGGATGTTTCGGATTTTCCGGATAAATGGGTTCTACCAAATTCTGTCTTGTGGCCGGATACAGGTAAAGTTCCAAAAAATTGCTTTTATCCTTCAATCCTATTATACCCATAATCTCTTTGGTCGAAAGCGTCTTTTCCCCGACCGCGGACAGCACTTTCTCCATCTGTGGGGTAACTGTCGGGTAGCTGTGGGGTAACTGTGGGGTAACTGTCGGGTCGTACCCAACAGTTTTGCGGGTATAGCGGAAAATAACCCAGACACTATTCCCATCGGTATGGAACTCAGGGTCAGGAATACCTACACGCCGGCATTCGCTTACCATAAGCCCTATGCCCCGTCCCCAATTTTCCAAGACCTCGCTCTTATATAGGACATTTGCTATAATCAGGTTTTGAGGTTCTGAATTATGCCCGCTTAACAGCTTTTCCATCGTCATGTCAGGCGGAAAAGTCCCGCTGTTTTCTATTTCCACACGGTCGTCATAGATGGCAATTCCTACCGAACTGCCGGGACGGTGGTACAAACGGTGGCAAAGAGCATTTGTACAGCACTCTCTCAAAGCCTTGTAGGGTATTTCCAGCTCTTCTTCCCGGTATAGTCCTTCTATCTTTCCTGAAAGGGACAGGTGTTTGAAAAAGAACGCCATTGCAGCATCCAGCAGTGTGTATATGTTGCCTGTAACACGCTGATTGTCTATAAATTCGTCTTTTGTCGTCCCTTTGAAACGCGCTAGCCGGAGCAGACATTGAGGATAGTAATAGAAATCACGCCCGAACAGGACAACGGAAGCATTGTTCAATTTCCCATCATGCAGCAGGTTGAATTTTTCAAGGATGGTCGGCAAATCTTCCCTTATGGTGGCTTCGGGCAAACGGCCACACCGGATACCTCCACGAACCGCACCCAAGATGGTATGTTCGTCAAGGTCGGAAATTTTGAGGTCGGGATTTGTCATAGCCTCCCACCCATAACTTCCGCCCCGTTGCATCAACAGATGCCTGTATTTATCCTGCGGCATTACAGTGGTAACATTTTCTATGCGCATATACGGCCGTCCCTTGTAGCAGAACGGGCGTTCCATTCCCGCATTTTCCACGTGTAAAGCGATGACCTTTCTTTCGCTGTCCGGCATGGGGACATAGAAAACCTGGACACTGGCATTTGGCTCCAGTCTGCCGACTGCTTCGCCTATGGTTTCTTTGGTTTTACCGGCAATGTCCTGTCCGACAATCTTCCCTTCATCTGTCACCCCGAACAGTACCGTACCTCCTGTACCATTAAGAAAGGCGCAAAGAGTTTCCATACCGCGTTCCAATTGTCCGGTGGTCTTCTTGAACTCAATGCTGTCTGTTTCTGTACCAGAGTTTATCAAGTTTCTTATGTCATCTAATGTTTCCAAATTCATTTATAAAACTAGTGGTCTTGATTATTTTGCAAAGTTATAAAAATACGGGGGACGCATGATCTCTCTATGGAATAATCTATTTTCTCGTCCTATCCTTCTCATCATCCATGTCCATCCTCCGGTTCAGTTTCTCCTGCATACGGTCAAGGAAATAGGTGCGGCTTGTGTTCTTGCGCAGCTTCATGTCGGAATAGATGCGGTAGCAGTCCTTTGCTTCCACTCCGAAAAGGGCATAGAAGAACGAGGCAAGTTCGCCGACGGTAATCTCTCCGTCATTGATGCAGCCCATCTCCGCCATGCCGTAAAGGATCTCAACGAGGTCGGAGGCTTTGCCTGTCCAGCGCAGGACAGTGGAGGGTTGTGTCATTCTATGATGATTGTCGGATTTGGATTGCGGATTCAGTGGTGGCATCTGGATGCGGTTTGCGGCAAGGTGCTTCAGCATCTTGCGGACGAAGGCGAGGGCCTTACGGGCATATATGCCGTGGCCGGTCTCCATATCTTGCAGGGCTTTGTGGTATTGCAGCTCCGTTTCCGCATAGCTTAACGCAGGCAGAGGATGGCAGGGATCTGCAGCTCCTGTGCAGAGTGCCACGACCGTTGCTATGAACTCGATGTATGCCGTACTCACTTCCTTGTGACTACCATTGTTGTCTATCAACCGGAAAAACTCCGTTTCCGTCAATATGAGATGCTCCATTTGTTATCAGTTTTATGTTGTTACACTTGGGTTGAAGTGTGCGCACATAAGACTACTGGACAAACGGCAGTCCAACAAAGGAGGAGTTTTTTGAGAAATTTATATAAGTCGCTAATAAATAGAGATATATTTCTTGAAAATAATTTCAGATAGTTAGTAGCGGCAATTCTGGAGTGTTCATATTCCGAACACCTGTTCACTTTCTGAACAGTCTTTTGGGCAGAGATGTGCCCCGCTGCCTGGCGGTCATGCCGTCCGCCTTACGGTACACGGCTTTCACCGAACCGTCCCTGTATACCCTCATTTCATCGCAGCTCCAAACACTTGCGGGCAGGTGGCCTTGGAACAGGCGGCAGCCGTTTCCTGAAATGACAGGTATCGTGCAGAGGATGATTTCATCCAGCAAGTGCATTCGCACCATGCCGTTGATGATTCCGATGGTAGCAGTGTCGGCTTCTATAAGATAAGTGGTGTCAGACTTGTCAAGTACCAGCATGGTAAGGGATATGTCTCCGGAAAGCTGGCTGGATGTCTCTTTCACTTCTTCAATCCCGAACCTGTTGGGCATATCGGTTTTGGAAAGCCATTCCTGTGCTTCCTGTGAGCTGTCTGCAAGACAACCGTCCATCGTGAATACGGCAAATAATATGACTTTTCCCATTCGGTCTCTTTTTTATGGTTGTGACCGGAAGCCGACAATAAAAATAGCGTGCGAATCACACTACTTTCAAGCGAAGGCTCTGGACTGCCTCTACGGAATGTACGTGACTGCACGCTATGCTGACGCATAGCATAAGCATCACGCAATCGCTTCCGTAGTTCCAATTGTCCAGATTTTCGCTCGAAACGCCTTGCGGTCTTATTCTATACTATATCTTCATCGGACGGAAATTTTACTCTCCATGCCCGACATTTCCCTAATATCAATACAAAAGTAGCCTTTTTAGCCGAATATCCTTCATGTTTCTTCCGTTTTCTATTCTATTCCGTATGTTTTTAGCTTGTTGTAAAGGGTGGTGCGCCCGATGCCGAGCAGCTGGGCCGCCAGAGAGCGGTTGCCTTCCGCTTGTTCCAACGCACACAGGATTTGCTTCTTCTCTGTTTCCTCGTTCTTTAGAGACAGTGTTGCATTGGCAGGTAACAAGGGCTCTTCAAATTCCAATTTGTCGGCAGTTATCACCTCGCCGTCGGTGAATAGCACGGCTGAGCGGACCACACCCCTCAGTTCCCTCACATTTCCTCCCCACGAATGGGCAAGCATCCGCTTCCTTGTCTCCGCATCAAAGCCTTTCACATGTTTGCCGAACTCCCTGTTGGCCATGTTCAGGAAGAAGTTTGCAAGCGGTATAATGTCCTCATGGCACTCTCGCAGTGGAGGAATGTTCAGCGAGTATTCCTTGATCCGATGGAAGAGATCCTGCCGGAAACGCTTTTCAGCTATGGCTGTCAGCAAGTCCTCGTTAGTGGCAGCGATGATGCGCACATCGGCAATCCGGTCCTTGTTTCCGCCCACAGGCCTGTACCCTCTGGACTCCAGTGCACGGAGCATCATCTGCTGCACTTCCGGCGGCAGGTTGCCTATCTCATCAAGGAACAGAGTGCCACCGTCGGCTTCCTCCCAATAGCCCTCCCTTTTGGTGTCCGCACCCGTAAATGCCCCTTTCTCGTGTCCGAACAGGACGGAGGCGGCAAGTTCCTTCGAGAGCAGCCCGCAGTCCACAGACACGAAAGGTTTGCCCGAACGCTTGCTCAACGAGTGTATTCTCTCCGCGATATGCTCCTTGCCCGTACCGCTTTCGCCCAGTATCAGCACGCTCATATTGGTGGGAGCAACCAGTCTGATCCTGTCGTATATGTTCCTGAATACCGGGCTGGTGCGTTCATGGGCGGATGTCTCGTGCCGTTCCAACCTTTTCTGCAAGGTTCTCAGAAGCGGTGGCAGGTTGTCTGCAAGAAGCCTCTTTTGGATGTAATCCTCCGCACCCAGCTTCATCGACCTGACGGCGGTAGGTACCTCGTCGTAGTCCGTCATGATGATATAAGGGTTGTTCCGGCCTTGTTTCCGCAGATCTTCCAGCAGGGCGATGCCGTCACCGTCGGGCAGGCGCAGGTCCGCAAGCACCATGTCGTCCTCATGCATTTTGGAAAAGTATTTCCGTGCGCCGTTGCAGGTGAAGACAGTCTCGCTTTTGAAACCTTTGCTTGCCAGCAGCCTGCATACATAGTCGGCGAAAACGGGGTTGTCCTCGATGACTATTATTCTTCCCATTGTTCCGCCTCCTTCCTCGCCAGATCCGTTATCAGTCCGCCTTGCGCCAACACTGCATCAACGGCGGCATTTACTTCGTCCTCCGATATGTTCTCCTTATGGATTGCCTCATACAGCACGGACAGCGGCCGTTCTGCCTTTATCAGCGTCCATGAGCTCCTCAGATGGTGTACCCAGCCGTCCAATCCTTCATGATCATTGCCGTCAGCCGCCTTGCGCACTCCGTCCATGTCGGATTGTGTCGTGCTTATCAGCCGCTCCAGCGTGCGCCGTCTGTCACCGAAAGCGAGCAGGGGCGAGAAGTCCAAGCGTTTTGTCTTTGTCTGCCCAGCACAGTTTTCCGTAACGGCAAACAATTCATCTATGGAATAGGGTTTGTAAAGCACGCCGGCAAAGCCTTTCCCTTTCAGTTCTTCTTCCGTCACATAGCCTGCGGCGGTGGCAGCCACGACGGGGATGGTCTGCGAATTGCCGATTTCCGATGTGCGCAGCAGCTCCAGCAGTTCGTAGCCGTTCATTTCCGGCATCTTCAGATCGGTTATCAGTATGTCATACTCTTTCATGCGCATCCTGTCCGTCAATTCTCCTGCCGTCATGCAGGTGTCGCACTCCACACCGCTTTGTCTGTACATCTCTTTCATCATATCCAGCAACATTCCATTGTTGTCTATCGCCAGCACGGAGCAGTAGGAAAGAATGGAATATTGGTCGCTTGTCTTTTTGACCTCCGTTGTTTCCTCGACCTTAGATAACGGCATACTGACAGTAAAGCGGCTGCCCTTTCCGGGTTTACTTTCCACTTGGATACTTCCATTGAGAAGTTTTACCGTATTGGCAACGATGGAGAGCCCCAGCCCGAAGCCGTCCTCTGTCACAGCGTTGCCCAATCGCTCGAATGGGGCAAATATCCTTTCCTGTTGTTCTTCAGTCATGCCCGTACCTGTATCTTCCACTGAAAGTGAAAATGTGCCATCCCTGTATATAGTATTCAACGTGATTGTGCCACTTCGGGTGAACTTGACGGCGTTGGACAGCAGGTTACTGCCTATGCGTAAAATCAACTCTTTATCTCCCAAAACCACCTCGTTCGTTTTATTGTTTAAAATGAAAGAGAGATTTTTGGCTTTCGCCAAAGATCTGAATTCAGCATCAAGTGTTTCTACAATGCTATTTAGCTTGAATGGCTTTATTGCCAAGCTTTCTTTCCCGCTGTCCAGACGGAAGTAATTCAACAGGCTGTCCAGCATATCATGCATGCGTCCCGAAGAATGGCGGATTGCCTCTATACGGCGAAACCTCTCATTCTCGTTACAGTCATGTTCCAGCAATTCAGCATTACCGCTTATGGCCGTCAGTGGAGAACGCAACTCATGCGTGATGGTTTGCATAAGCATTCGACGGAAATTCATCAGCTCTTTATTTCTATTGTTGGTTTTTTGTAGTTTGCATATTAGGTGTTCACGTTGTCTATTGTATTTCTCTTTACTCTTGAGGTCACGGCTGATAACAGCATAGAGCATCAAGGCACAAAGTAAACCAACGGAAGATATGGCGCATATCATGGAAAACGCCTGCTCGCGTAAGGAAGACACACGTTCCAGCCTTTCTTCTGCACGAAACATTGCATCACGTTCAAAATCATTGATAAGGCGGTCAATATGGCGATTGAGTCTGTTATTGCGTTTTTTCAATGAGTCTGCAAGTGTGCGGTACAGTCGTTTCTGGTCTGCAAGTGTCTCTTGCATATCGTTGCCGAAGTCTCGCATATTCTGGATTGAGCGGTTTCCTGATGGAGAATTACTTTCTAATTTCCGTTTGTTTTTCGGTTTCAGCCATTGCCAAAAACTTTTCTTTTCTGAATTCTTTCCCTCATCTTTTTGTTCCAAGACTGTCAGGTGTTCTGATATGGACTGTTCCAACATGGGCAATCGCTCAGAAAGTAGGCTGTCCATACGATTGGCTGTAGAAGGCGCCTCGGCTAAAGAAAGTACCTGCATTTTTTTCTCAGCGAGCAAATGTTTCATTGTGTCAATACGGGATTGTTGTAGAGAGTCCGGATAAAGGCTCCGGAGGTTATCTAACAGAGCTGACATATGTTTGTCTTTCTTTTGGTAGGCTGTCAAGTCGTCCTTGTTCCACAACGTAGCCCCTTCGCTGTCGAGCAGTAAGGCTATAAGACTTTTGAATACTGTAATAGTCAAGACTTAATCTGACAGTTACGTATAAAAAGAATAAATTTGTAAC
>ENA-OURU01004437-OURU01004437.1-human-gut-metagenome-genome-assembly--contig:-NODE-4437-length-10328-cov-2.428794_pt1 | contig 10328 bp, 7 predicted proteins | sample MGYA00242137_ERZ509064 | MGnify/ENA primary metagenome ERZ509064 (study PRJEB26280, sample SAMEA2338777) | human gut metagenome | biome: human gut; feature: human-associated habitat; material: faeces...
CGCGGCCGAGGCCGTTTCCGCATGCCCGGTGTCCGGACTGAAGCTGGCCCGCGCGTTCTGGACGCAGATGGGCAAGCCGATGATTGCGGCGAAGTATCCGCAGTATGCCGGGCGTATCGCCGCCGGTCTGGTGGGTCATGGCTCGGAATGCTACGGATTCGATGATGCGTATTCGCAGGACCACGATTTCGGCCCGCGCTTCTGCCTGTGGCTTACGGATGAGGATTACGCGGCGATCGGCGAGCAACTTGAGGTCGATTACGAGGCACTGCCGCGCAAGTTCAGCGTGGATGCGCAAGGCCGCGTGACGTTCGAGGCGCATGCCAGGTCCGATGCTTCCGGAGCATTCCCCGCCGCAGGTGCAGGCTCCACCGTCATACCCGATGCGGCAAACGCACCCACCCCCGGCACCGCTACGCACGATACCGCCACTGCCGAGTCAGGCGCGGCGTCCTCTGATGTGGCGGAAGCGATGACGACTCCGATTGATGCACCGCTCTCCCCCGTCACGCCGCGCGCACAGGGCGCGAATCGCCGTGACGGCGTGTTCCGCATCGGTGACTTCTTTGAGTCGATCACCGGGTATCACACTGCGCCGGCGCAGACCGCGCCGCATGAGTGGCTAATGCTTCAGGAATCGACCTTGGCCGCCGCCACCAATGGCGAGGTGTTCGCCGATCCCACCGGTCTGTTTTCCAAGACGCGCCAAGGGTTCAAGAACATGCCCGACGATGTGCGGCTCGCGCTGATCTCCAAGCGACTCGGCATGATCGCCCAGGCCGGTCAATATAATCTGCCGCGTTCGTTGAAGCGCGGCGACGGCGCGGCCGCATGGCTGTCCATCCACGAGTTCGTGCAGGCCACCGCCTCGTTGGTGTTCCTGGTTAACGTGCCGATGGTGGTGGGCTATATGCCGTATTACAAGTGGCAGTTCGCAGCATTGCGCAAGCTGTCTGGCTCGATGTTCGCGCTGTTGCCGAACGTGGGCGAACAGTTGGAAACCGTGATGCGATTGAGTTCGGCAGCCTGCTATGGCGGGGCCGGATTTGGCGAAGGCGGCAAGGGCGCGGCTCCAGCAATCGAGAAAATCAACGATATTGTGGAGCAGATTGCGGTGGATATCGTCAAGGAACTCAAACGCGAACACCTGACCACGTCCGGCGAGACCTTCCTCGAATGGCAGCGCCCGTATGTCGAGGACCACATCGCCTCTGATGATCCGGTGCTTAAAAGTTTGTAGATTCAAGCTCCCTCTGCCACGGCTTCGCCGTGCCACCTCCCTCATCAGAGGGAGGTATCAGTGAAAGGAACGTCGATGACCAACGAACTGACTGATGATGAACTGCGCGAGGCTATTGTGCGTCATGAATGGGATCAGTTCCAGCGCACCAACAATGAGGGTGGACGCGCGGCATGCCAAGGCAACTGGCCGGTGTTCCACCAGATGCGGTTGGCCCAGTTCCTCACATGGGAGCGGCCATTACTCACCAGCTATGCCGCTGATCTTGACGCGGCCGACCACGTGGGCCGCAACCTCGTGACCGAAAAATACGGCCGCATGATGGCCTCCACCGCACCGGAAAATTTCACGAAGAACATAGAGCCGTATATTCCGCGTCTCTCTGAAGAGCGCGCGGCCCGTCAGGAACAGGTCATCGCCCAGCAGGTCGCCTGGGCCAAGGATTTCCGCGAGCGCTACCCCAAGCTCGGCGAGGCGATGCGCGCACTCACCACCACCGAAGACACACCATCTGCCACCTCATTCGAAACCTATCTGCGCGGCGAGCTTGGTACGTATTCCGACCAGACCTTCGAACGTTACGAAGCGATGATTGGCGAGCGCGCCGCAGCCAGCCCGCAACGCAATATCACTGAGGAAACCTTGTTGCACACAGTCCAGCTCGGCGGTTTCGACACCTTAGAGGAGGCCGAAGCCTCCCAAGCGTAATACTCAGCCATTCACTGTGTATCGGACACCCCGACTGATGTACGTCGGCCGGCCATACCCAGGCCAACGCAATCTGCCGATCGCCCCACACCCAGACCACCAACGCAGCCTGCCCGCCAGGCCCCATTTACCAGCGCACATCGGCAGAATTACAGCGAGAATAGGCCCCAAAATGCCAGTGTCATCAGTGTGGCGAGAGTGCCGAGCGCTACCATCACGCATATGACGCGCCGCACACCGACGATATCGGCGCGGCAATACCAGACACGTTCCATTTCCCAAGCAAACAGCACCACCAACAGCATGGTCGCTATTCGCAGCACCACCCATCCGACGGCAAACAGCCGCGGTTGAGGCATAACCAATACAGCCGATACGCCTACGGCGCTCATATAGCCGTACAACAGCCCAGTAATCACCATCACCGCTGTGCCGATACCGGCAGATAAGCCGGCAATGCCGTGCAACGTACGCTGTTGGGCGGCTCCCAGCCCACTCGGCGTCGCATGCATGGCCCGCACAGTCGCCACACTACGTCGCCCGGCCAGCAACGTCTGTAGCCAAGAAAACACAGTCAAGCCAATACCTAATATCGCCGCCATCACGATCAGCACGGGCCCTGCCACCATCAGACCGGCCAGCACGCCGAGCGAGCCGACGATACCGGATCTGGTACGTTGCGGCGCGGCGAAGCGCTGGTGAGGTGTCGCACCGGCGACTTGGGGCGTTGCCCATCCATCGGCTTTGGTTCCGGCAGTCACACCGTTCACCCAATTTTCCAGCGCTTGCGTATAGCCTTCGGCCAATGGCAGGTTCGGGGTGAATAAGCCCTCACCAGCCCGCATCTGATGGTTGCCGGCGAAATAGCGTACGGTGACGTTCTCGTTGCCGGACTTGTTGGCCGTGGCGATGATCCGCTGCGCCCCCTGTTCGATGGGCATGGCCGTATCGTAGGTGCCGTAGTTCACCAGCACCGGCATGGTGAGGGATTTCAGATACCGGTCGGCATCAAAGTCGGCATAGGCCAGATCGAATGGCGCGTAGTCCAGCGACATCAATTTGGCCATGTCTTTGACCACGGGCTTGGGCGCGCCGGCCTCATGCGTATAGGCGCTGACAGCCATGGCCATTTGCTCACGTCCATTGAACACCGGTGCGGATGTAAGTATGGCAAAGGCAATGTCTTGCCGTTTCGAGGTTAGAATCGTGGCGATCCAGGTGCCTTCGGATTCGGCGTAGATGCCGGTTTTGGCGGGGTCCACGCCGCTTATGCCACGCAGCACGTCGAGCGAACGCCCGTATTCGCGAGCAAAACGCGGGTAGTCGCGATGCAGCACGGTGTAGTTGTCGTTGCGCTTGGCCGGCACCAAGGTCACGATGCCGGCAGAGGCCATGGCGTTGGCGATATCGCCGAAATCCTCGGCACCGCTGGTACCGGACCCGTGAATGAACAGACAAGCCGGGCGTGGCCCGGGAGCGCCGACCGGTTCACGTAGTACGGCGGGTAGCGTGACGCCGTCGCCGGTCTTGATGGATAGTCGGGTTTCACGCGTACGATATCGCCCCTCGTGGGGAATGTTCGCATGGGCAGGGGTGATGGTGGTGTCGGCAGAAGCGATAACGATGTGCTTGGTGTAGGGCCGTGTGTTCCATTGCGGCATCATCGCCCAGCCAAGTGTGGCGAATACCAGCGTCATCGCCATCGCGGTGACGATGACGCTCGCTACCCGCCGCACCGAAATCCGCTTCATAGTTACTATGCCTCCCCCCATCAGCATAGAACGGTCGGCTCTTATCGGTCGGCTCCCGTCATAATGTGCTTCTACTGGGACCGTAATGCAATGGTTTGTAACGCTATTTTCTCTTCTTGACGGCACCGACTATGGCCCATACAACGGCCACTATTACCAGAATCAGTCCCACTACGGCGCAAATAATAGCCGTCAGCAATTGCGGATTCGGCGAGAACAACGAAATCATCCGATCCGGAGATATGTACCCGAAAACCAGCGCGATCACGCCGATAATCACGCCTAATAGTCCGAATACCACAGTAGGCGCGCTGGTGCTCTGTTTCTGGATGTTCTTGGCACTCTTGACATCCTTAGCATTCTGGACGTTCTTGGCGCTCCCCCCAGGCTGGCATGGTTTGCCGGCGGTCTGAGACTGCCCATAGGGAGGTCGTGCTGAAGATGCTGCGTACATCGGTACATCATCGGCAGATGGAATCGGCCCGCCATCCCCCTCCACGGCATCGGCAACTGCTTCCAGGGCAATCCGATCTGTGGATGGTTCGATGGGCGATGGAGAGGCAGTTGTCACCTGCGTATCCACATCCGAGACCGACGCATCCGCATGATCGTCGGGGACGGGCAGCACAGCCGTTTTGTCATCATCCGCTGCGGATGGCAGCACCGTGGTATCGGTTCGGTCATCGACGGTCACCATGGTTGTGGTCTCGGTGGTCTCGTCGGTTTCGGAAGGTATGGCCGTGGTCGGTGTCGCATCCTCGATGGAGGCGAATTCCTTGGTTTCATCAGTCATGATTCCATCTCCTGGTTGCAACGGCTTGATCATTCCGATTGCCCGGTTGTGTTCTTGCTTGTGCTGTTGCCGTCGTATATATCGGCGAGCGGCTGGAACGTGGAGCCTCCCCAATCGGAGGCGTACACCACGTTGACGCGTGCTTCCACCGCATAGGGAATATTGATTTTTAGTTCTGGGCCGTTGTCCGGCATGGCGGATTCCTTATCCAACCATTCGTAATCAGGCCCATTCATGGGATTGGTGGCGCTTTCAGCTTCGAAGAAAACAAAGCTTGGACCCATGTAGTTGTTGTATACCATCTCGTATTTGCCGCCGACGTCACTCGAAGTGAAGTAGGAGTCGGCGGTGCCGAAGAAGGCGTAAGTGCAGGAATCCGGCAGAACGATATGCACTTGCGCCTGTGTTGCGGCTATGGTGATGGTACCGACCGGGCAATTACTGATGGAGGTTTTGCCATCCAGCATCTTCACCGTGTGCGGCCCATGTGTCTTGCCCCAATCGGACCAATCAATGATCGCCTGATCGGTGTTGTAGTTTTCACCGCTGAACGCCACACCTTGCTGCAATGTTTCGAACGTGGCATCGCTGGCATCGGCAACGAAGATGCCATCCTTTTGCACATCATTCATGCCGTCGCTGTTTCTCGCGCTGACAGATTGGCTCAGTGAAACAACAGTATTGATGCCGCTGGCACCAAGATCACGGTAGTACACGCCATACGTGCCTGAAACGATGGTCATGCAGAGCGCGCATCCACCGGCAACCAGTCCGAGAGGAATCAGACCACCGGTACGCCGTCCTCTGAATCCGAGAATGATGACCACCAGCCCCATCACTATGCATACTGCGGCAATCCAGATGGTGCCCAGACGCATAATGCCGATAATGCCCATGTCGTTTACCCAAATCAGTCCCATCAGACCGGCAAAGGAGAGGAAGGTAAGGCCCAGTATGCTCAAGACCACGATTGGGCCCGCCGGCTTGCGGCGCTTGGACTCGGTGGGGGCATAGGCCGTCGCATTCATACGGTCGGGGGCAAACGGCCCGTTGGGTACTGTGCCGGGCATCGCGCCGGGCACAGTACCCGGCATCACGCTGGGCATCGACTGATAGACAGGCTGTGAAACAGGCTGTGAAACACTAGGCGCGGTTCGTGAAACAGGTTGTGAAACACTAGGCGCGGTTCGTGAAACAGGTTGTGAAATAGGTTGCGGAGCTGAATACAAAGGAGATTGAGGTACTGGTTGCGCGGCTGGATATGAGACAGGCTGTGGAGCTGGATATGACACAGGCTGTGAAACCGGTCGCGGCGCAGATGCCCCGAATCCGTACCCTTCCTGCTGGCGAATGCCGCTTTTGGCCAACAACCAAAGCGCTAAGGCGGCGAGCGCAATACAACCCCACCCCGCACCTGGAATCACGATTGCCACGGCGAGGAACAGGAAGCATCCCAGACAATTCCAGTCCCATTGGCCGGCAATGAGGTCCTCGGCCAAGATGTGCCCATCGCGTACATCCGGCATCAGAAACCAGCCGAGTGCGTACAGAGCTGCGCCAAAACCGAAGAACAATGTACATACAATCACCAACGCACGTACTAATGTGGGGCTCCAGCCAAGCCGTAAAGCGATGCCGCTGCATACGCCGCCGATCCACCGGTCATCGCCGCGAACCAGTCCACTGGATCGCACCCAAGTGAAGAAGCGTCGCGATGTCTTGTTTTTTTGCGGACCAGGCTGCGGCTGTGGCTGATATGGATTCGCGTTTGGATTGCTCATGATTCCATTACACCGCCCGACCACTGCCACAACGCTCGGGGAACACCCTGATTGTTCCCTGAACACCGGGTAAAACCCCGGCCGCAACGCCCTGAGCGCGGCACAATAGGAGTATGACGTCATCTCCCGAACCATTGCTGCCCGCGCGCATGCCGTTGATGCGCCCCCGGCATGGCCGTGGGCTCACCGGCGTGTGCTAGGGCATCGCCCTGCGCTTGGGCATCGGCGTGGCATGGGTTCGGATTGCGTTCATCGCACTGACCGTCCTCTACGGCGCAGGCATCATCGCTTATGTATTCCTGTGGGTGTTCATGCCTGCCGGAGACCCGGTGGCGGCTGCGGCTCGCACAGTGCCCGTTAATCAGGCGCCGCTTGCGCGAGGCAATCAGCCACTTGCCGCTCATGACGACGAATCGGCTGCCGCACCGGAATCATTGTCCGAGGCCATCCAACGTGCTCCGAAACCGGCCGTCGTGGCATTGGCCGGTTTCGCGTTGATGGCCACTGGACTGTTGCTCACCAGCACCGGTGCGGATGTCCAGATTGTGTTTCCGCTGCTGGTAGGGTTGGGCGGCATCGCACTGGCATGGATGAATCTTAGTCCGCGAGGCACGCAGCTGTTGTCTATGTTGGGCGGCATCGCACTGATTTTCATGGGATGGGCATTGTATGTGCATAATGTCAGCATTCCTGGGTGGGGCACCTCTCCTCGACGCATTGTTGCCAGCGGATTCGTGATGATCGTCGGTATCGTGGTGGCGGTGATGCCGTGGGCGAACGCGATGCTGCAACGACTCACCCACGAGCAGGCATTGAAGGAGCGCGAAGAGGAGCGCGCGGACATGACCGCCCATCTGCATGATGGCGTGCTGCAAACGTTGGCGCTGATTCAGCTGAACTCCGAGGAACCGACCACCGTATTCGCCCTGGCGCGTAGCCAAGAGCGCGAGCTGCGCGAATGGCTGTATCAGGAACGTTCCACATCGGATCGTTCGGTGGGAGCCGGATTGAAGCAGATCGCCGCCGAGGTGGAGGACGAGCACGGCAAGCCGATTGAGGTGGTCACCGTGGGCGACGCGCGGCCGAGCGCCCAGACCGATGCGCTGCTGGACGCCACCCGTCAGGCGTTGGTCAATGCGGTCACGCATGGCGGCGAGCCGGTGTCTTTGTATTGCGAGGCCAGCGACACGATGGTTGAAGTGTTCGTGCGCGACCATGGCGAAGGCTTCGATATGGACGCCATTCCGCCCGACCGGCTGGGCATCCGCGAATCGATTATCGGCCGCATCAAACGGCGCGGCGGTACAGTGGAGATAGTGTCCAGGGCCGGCTGGGGCACCGAGGTCAGAATGCATATGCCGATCGCGCTGAAAGCGGCGCAGGGAGAACATCGATGAGCGAGAACGAGACAGCCAAGATTCGTGTGGCCATGGTCGATGACCATGAGATGTTCCGTGCGGGCGTAATCGCCACGTTGCGCGATTCCTTCGATATCGTCGGCCAAGCGGCGGACGTGCCCGGTTCGGTGGCGATGATCGCACAGACCAAGCCGCAGGTGGTGTTGCTGGATGTGCATGTGCCCGGCGGCGAGGGTGGCGGCGGTGCCGAGATCCTCGCCAAATCGCGGCCCTACTCCCCCACTACCGTGTTTCTGGCATTGTCGGTTTCGGATGCGCCGCAGGATGTGGGGTCGGTGATTCGCGCCGGCGCCCAGGGCTATGTAACCAAGACGATTACCGGCGCTGATTTGATTTCATCCATCAAGCAGGTGCATGAGGGCTATGCCGTGTTCTCGCCAAAACTGGCCGGTTTTGTACTTTCGACCTTCCAGGGTGTGCCGGCGGCGGGGTCTGATGGCGGCGCTGATGGTGCGGCACGGGCTCATGATGAGGAGCTGGACCGGCTGTCCGCCCGCGAGCAGGAGGTCATGCGGCTGATCGCGCGTGGTTACACGTATAAAGAGGTGGCGGCCGAACTGTTCATTTCGATCAAGACGGTCGAAACGCACGTGAGCTCGGTGTTGCGAAAGCTTCAGCTTTCGAATCGCACCGAGCTCACCCGCTGGGCCGCCGATAGGCGCATTGTGTGATAAACGACAGATGAGCTCCCTCATCAGAGGGAGCTCATCTGCTCATATCACTCCGCGTCGCGGAAACCGTTGGGGTTCTTGGTCTGCCAGTTGAGGGAGGAGGCGGCCATGTCGTCGATGGTCAGCTCGGCCTTCCAGCCAAGCTCCTTCTCCGCCTTGGAAGCGTCGGCGTAGCAGGCGGCGATGTCACCGGGGCGACGCGGCTTGATCGCGTACGGAATCGGATGACCGGCGGCCTTCTCGTAAGCCTTGATAACCTCAAGCACGGAGTAGCCGTGGCCAGTACCCAGGTTGTAGACGAACACGCCTTCCTTGTCGATGTGGTCAATGACGGCCACGTGGCCCTTGGCCAGGTCGACCACGTGGATGTAGTCACGCACACCAGTGCCGTCGGGCGTGTCGTAGTCGTCGCCGTAGACCTGGACTTCCTTGAGCTCGCCGACCGCGACCTTGGCCACGTACGGGGTGAGGTTCGCCGGAATACCCTTCGGGTCTTCGCCCAGCAGGCCGGACTCGTGCGCGCCGACCGGGTTGAAGTAGCGCAGCAGCACGATGGTCCAGGACGGATCGGCCACATGCACGTCGCGCAGAATCTGCTCCTGGAACAGCTTGGAGGTGCCGTACGGGTTGGTGGTGCCGCCGGTCGGCGTCTCCTCGGTGATCGGCAGTTCCTTCGGCGTGCCGTACACGGTGGCGGAGGATGAGAAGATGATCTTCTTGACGTTGTGCTTCTTCATCACCTTGAGCAGCACAAGCGTGGAGTACAGGTTGTTGTCGTAGTATTCGATCGGCTTGGCCACGGACTCGCCCACGGCCTTGAGACCGGCGAAGTGGATGACCCAGTCGATGTTGTTTTCAGCGAAGACGCGTTCCATGAGCGCCTCATCGCGCACGTCGCCGTCATAACGCTTGACCGGCTTGCCGGTGATTTGCTCGACGCGCTCAAGCGCCACGGGCGACGAGTTGCCGTAGTTATCTACGGAAATAACGTCGTAGCCCTTGTTGAGCAGTTCGATGTCGGTGTGGGTGGCGATGAATCCAGCACCGCCCGTAACCAGAACAGTAGTCATATTCCCTCCTTTGGAAGGACTTGCCTTCGGTTTTTCCTTCAGTATTGAGCTTACTTCACTTGACCTGTTTCACCTAGCGGCAAAACCAAGGCTTTCGAGGAATGTTTGCGTGGTGGCTTTCTGCTTGAAGACGGCCGTGTTGCCGAGGATGCGGTAGCAGACGCTGCCGAGCTCGTCGTGTACGGCTTGGCGGATGGCCTCGCGGTCGTGGTTTCCGGCCAACGTTTCAGCGAGTTCGCCCCATTCGAGACTGAATTCGCTGACTTCATCGGGCAAATCGCGGCCTTCGGCGAGCGCCTCTTCGACAATGCCGAGCTGGTCGACGAGCCGTCCGGGCAGAATGAACAAGCCTTGGGCCTCGATCAGTCCGATCGGCTCCTGCTTGACCGGCCAGTATTCGGGGTGTGCATGGAAAATACCTTCCGGGTACTCGTCGCTGATCGCATTGTTGCGGAAGATGAGACTCATCTCATAGCCGCGTTCGGTGATGATCGCGCTGGGCGAGAGGGCGGATTGGCGGTTGCCATCCGCGTCATGGCTGGCGATGCCGTTCGCCGCGTCGTCATAACCGACCCATGCCTCGCGGATGATGTCGGATACGTCGATGATGCTCTGGCGACTCTTCGACACCACGCGCACGGCGGTGCCGGGCCAGTCAAGGATTTCAACCACGGCGTCCGGATAGTCGGCAAGTGTGAAGGCGGCCCAAGTGGCGGCCTTGTGCATCGGCAGCAGTTCGCCGCCGCCCTGGTAATGGTCATGGGCGAGCACCGAGCCGCCGATGCGAGGCAGCGCGGCGTTGCATCCGAGGAAGTATCCGGGGAAACGGTCCACGAAGTCGAGCAGATGGCCGAAGGTGTCGCGGTCCACATGCATCGGCGTGTGGTCGGTGTTCA
>ENA-OURU01004448-OURU01004448.1-human-gut-metagenome-genome-assembly--contig:-NODE-4448-length-10292-cov-2.220572_pt1 | contig 10292 bp, 8 predicted proteins | sample MGYA00242137_ERZ509064 | MGnify/ENA primary metagenome ERZ509064 (study PRJEB26280, sample SAMEA2338777) | human gut metagenome | biome: human gut; feature: human-associated habitat; material: faeces...
TCACGCTCATGACCACCAACGGCCAGGCCCCGTTCATCACCGTCTTCATGTACCTCAACGAGGCCAAGAACGAGCAGGAGAAGGCCGACCTGGCCCTGTGCATCGAGGAGATGCTCAAGCAGCGCTACCAGGGCGTCAAGAACGAGGAGGGCGTCTGGATCACCCCCGCCTTCCCGAAGCTCATCTACGTGCTCGAGGAGGACAACGTCGAGGAGGGCTCCCCCTACTTCTACCTCACCAAGCTCGCGGCAAGTGCACCGCCAAGCGCATGGTGCCCGACTACATCTCCGAGAAGAAGATGCGCGAGTACAAGCTCTCCAAGGGCGAGACCGAGGGCAACGGCGACTGCTACACCTGCATGGGCTGCCGCTCCTTCCTGACTCCCTATGTGGATGAAACCGGCAAGCCCAAGTACTACGGCCGGTTCAACCAGGGTGTGGTTACCATCAACCTGGTGGACGTGGCCCTGTCCTCGGGCAAGGATCAGGAGAAGTTCTGGAAGATTTTCGACGAGCGCCTGGAGCTGTGCCACCAGGCCCTCATGTGCCGCCACAACCGACTCAAGGGCACCCTCTCCGATGCTGCGCCCATTTTGTGGCAGTACGGCGCATTGGCCCGCCTCCAGAAGGGCGAGCCCATTGACAAGCTCCTGTACGGCGGATACTCCACCATCTCCCTGGGCTACGCCGGGCTGTATGAGTGCGTAAAGTACATGACCGGCCACTCCCACACCGACGCTGAGGCCACCCCCTTTGCCCTGTCGGTCATGCAGCATATGAACGACGCCTGCGCCAAATGGAAGAAGGAGCACAACATCGACTTCAGCCTCTACGGCACTCCCTTGGAATCCACCACTTACAAGTTCGCCAAGTGCCTCCAGCAGCGCTTCGGCAAAATCCCCGGCATCACAGACAAAAGCTACATTACCAACTCCTACCACGTCCACGTGTCTGAGCCCATCGACGCCTTTACCAAGCTGTCCTTCGAAGCGCAGTTCCAGCGCCTCAGCCCCGGCGGCGCCATCAGTTACGTGGAGGTCCCCAACATGCAGAGCAACATCGATGCCGTGTTGGAGGTCATGCAGTTCATTTACGAAAACATCATGTACGCTGAGTTGAACACCAAGTCCGACTACTGCCAGGTCTGTGGCTATGACGGAGAAATTGAAATCCAAGAAGACCCCGATGGCAAGCTGGTCTGGACCTGCCCCCAGTGCGGCAACCGGGATCAGAGCAAAATGAACGTAGCCCGCCGCACCTGCGGTTATATCGGCACCCAATTTTGGAACCAGGGCCGAACCCAGGAGATCCGGGACCGGGTCCTCCATCTGTAAGCCGCCTCAAATCCCATATCAAACTGGCCGCCTTCCCCACATGAAGTTCTCCCTGTCAAGTAAACACGGAAACCAAGGACTTATTGAAAATCGTGGAGTCCCGGTATAAGCAAAACTCCACGATCTTCTGTTCTCAATTTGACATCCTGGAATGGCCGGAGAAGCTGTCTGACCCGCTTCTGGCAGATGCCATTTGCGGCCGGAGCGTCCACGATGCCTATACCGTGGTAATTGGCGGCAGGAGTCTATGCGCAAGCAGAAAGGCCTGCAGGAAATCTGACATCTGCGAGGGCTCGATTCCCTTTTGCGATAGCTGCGGAGAGCTTATACGAACCCAAACAAGACGCTGGGACACACTGATAACACCTTAGCGGCTCAACCCTGGCCATACGCAACCTGTGCGGTGGGACTGCTCAATCCAGGCGGTCCCATTGCTCCATCTCAGCGGAACCGCTGCTCCATTTCGCCGGTCGAGGTGATTTTCACGGGCGGCGTAAGCATTTTCCTACATTTTTGTTTATACTCCAATCTCTCGGTAGTGTCAAGGGTTATGGGTGAATTATTGTTCAGTTTTAGCAGAAATTGATTTTAGAGGGCAGTTAAGCCCCCCTCTGCAATCTATTTCTAATAAAACCGCAAAATAATTCGCCCATAGCTCTTGACACTACTGCATATTTTCCCGTCACAGCACAAGCTGCTCAACAAAAAAGAGAACACCTTTCGAAATTTCTTTCAAAAAATGTTCTCTTGACAGCATGTGCCGTATTGCATGTTAGCCTGACAACAATGCATCCTACGCTGTAATTCTTCCTATTGATGCAAAAATTGTTGTCAAGTAAGATTTGAGTTGCCGGCAGCCCTTGATTTTACTGGTCTTTTCCGCCGATGGGCTTCATCGTCGGGAACAAAATAACCTCCCGAACACTATCCTGGCCGGTCAGGAGCATGACACACCGGTCGATTCCGATGCCTAAGCCACCTGTGGGGGGCAGACCATATTCCAGGGCTGTGATATAGTCCGTATCCATCATACCAGCCTCTTCGTCTCCATGCTCCCGCATCTCCACCTGCTTCTGGAAACGGGCCTTTTGGTCTATGGGATCGTTCAGCTCGGAGAAGGCGTTGCCCATCTCGCTGCGGCAGATGAAGAGCTCAAAGCGCTCTGTCAGTCTGGGGTCCTTGGGGGACCGCTTCGCCAAAGGCGACACATCCACAGGGTGCATGGTGATAAAGGTGGGCTGCACCAGCTTCTCCTCCACCTTCTGGTCAAAGCACTCATACAAGAAATTGCCCCAGGTGTGGTCCTTTTCCGGCCCCAGTTCCACGCCCACCGAAGCAGCCAGCGCTTCCGCTTCTGCATCCGTGGTAACAGACATAAAGTCCACACCCAAGTACTTCCGCACAGCCTCTGCCATGGTCATTCTGGGCCACCCCGGAGTCAGATCTACGTCTTCGCCCATCCAATGCATCTGATATGTGCCCAGAATCTCCTTGGCCGCCCCGGAGAGCAGGGCTTCAAACAGATCCATCATATCGTGAAAGTCAGCATACGCCTGGTACAACTCCACAGTCGTAAATTCCGGATTGTGCTTGGGGTCCATTCCCTCGTTCCGGAAAATTCGCCCAATTTCATAAACCCGGTCCAAGCCGCCTACCACCAGCCGCTTCAGATGCAGCTCCGTGGCGATTCGCATATACATGGTGATGTCCAGGGTATTGTGATGGGTGATGAAGGGACGGGCTGTAGCGCCACCGGAGATGGTGTTGAGCACCGGCGTCTCCACTTCCATATAGCCCCGGTCATCCAGGAACCGGCGAATATAGGAAATGAATCTGGAACGAATTTCAAAGGTACGGCGCACTTCGGGATTGACAATCAGGTCCACATAGCGCTGGCGGTAGCGGGTCTCCAGATCGGTGAGGCCGTGAAACTTCTCCGGCAGGGGCAGCAGGGCCTTGCTGAGCAGGGTCGCCTCGTGGACCCGGAGAGAAATCTCCCCCTTTTGGGTGCGGAATACATCCCCCTTGACCCCCACAATGTCGCCGATATCCATTTTTTTAAACCGGTCATAAGCTTCCGGGGTCTCCATTTCGTCCATTCGGACGTAGAGCTGAATTCGGCCGGCATAATCCTTCAAATCACAGAACATGACCTTCCCCATGCCGCGCTTGCTCACAATGCGGCCCGCCAAGGAGACGGTTTTGCCCTCCATGGCCTCAAAATGGTCCTTGATCTCTGTGCTGCAAGAGTCAAACTCAAACTTTGTCTGGACAAAGGGGTCCATGCCTTCCGCCTGAAGCTGCGCCAGCTTCTCCCGGCGGATCTGGACCTGATCGCTCAAAGACATCTCAGATGCGGGTACAAACTTTCCCATAATAACCTCTCAAATCTTGCTGTTCTATAGTATTATCTCGTCACGCTGAGGATTTTAGCTTCAAACCGGCCGGCAGGGGCCTCCACAGTCACCACTTCCCCGGGACCATGGCCCACAAGAGCCCGCCCAAAGGGGGAATCATCAGACATTTTGCCCATCATAGGATTGGCCTCCTGAGAGCCTGTAATCCGGAACTCCAGAAGCTCCCCGGAAGACAGATCCTGAATCTGCACCGTACAGCCCAGACCAATGTGACCACTGGCTTCGTTTTCGTCTTCAATGATCACCGCATGGGCAAGGATATCCTCAATTTCCGTGATACGGCCAAACAGCTTTGCCTGCTCATTTCTGGCCTCGTCGTATTCACTGTTTTCAGACAGGTCGCCCTGGGAGCGCGCTTCTTTAATATCCTCTACTACCTCCTGCATCCGGGTAGTTTTCAGGTAATTCAGTTCCTCTTCCAGTTCCTTGACTCTTGCAGCGGTCAGCTTGAATTCTTTCGCCATAACAAATCGAGCCCTTTCTTCGGATTTGCATCCACAAATTTCAGTTTCGCCTGTGATTATAAGAGATTTTCTCAGGTCAGTCAAGTTCTATTTGTGAAATTGACACAATCAACCACCAAACCGGCCCTTTGCCCAACCTGCAGGACACTTTCATAGGCTAAGTGGCGTGGGCGCCTCCGAGGACCCCCTCTCTGGGAAACGTAGCGGGCGGCCACCTTAGGCAGCCTCCTCCAGTGCAGCAACTGCCGCCTGGAGCTGTAGATCTTTCTCCCTCTCCAAGATCCCCTGGTCGAGCGCATCGGAGCTCTCCTGATCCAGCTTGACCGGCACATCCGGCATAACGCCGACACCAGCCAGGCTTTCTCCCTTGGGCGTAAAGTATTTCCCCGTGGAAATGGCCACCGCAGAGCCATCTACTAACCGAAAGGTATTTTGATAATATCCCTTCCCAGTGGTTTGTTCGCCCACCACCACAGCCGCGTCATATTCTTGCAAGGCGGCAGCAAAGAACTCCGCAGCGGAATAGGACGACTTGTTGGCCAGCACGGCCATGGGTAGATCCACGCACTGGGCATCGGAGTAATCCACACTGGTCTGACCATCGTAACTCTCCCTTCGGAACAAGGGTCCTTCAGGCAAGAGATAGTCCAAGATCTTTACCAATTCGGTGGTGTACCCACCGGGATTGAAACGCACGTCAAAAATGAGGCCCTTCGCTCCCTGCTCCATCAGCGCATCAATGGCTTCCAAAGTCTCCTCTGACGCTCTGGCTTCAAAGTTCTCAATGGTGACGAGTCCATAGCCAGAGGGCAGCATCTCATAAGTCGCCACCGGTATTTCAACCCGCTTACGGGTGACGGTAAAATCCAGCTCCTGGCCGTTACGATTTACCGTGAGGACCACAGTGCTTCCTTCCTCTCCCCGAATCCAGGGTGTTACCTCTTTCAGTTCGATACCCGCACAGCTTTTCCCGTCCACCCGGATCAGTACATCATGAAGTTGAATACCAGCCTCTGCGGCGCCGCCCCCTTCGGTGAGCTCAGTCACCTCCAGGCCAGACCCATCATCTTTGCGATCCATGGTGGCTCCCACACCCACATAGATATTTTCCGTACTCTCCACATGGGCCTGATATTGGGATGCCGGAATATAATAGCTCCACTGGTCCCCCGTTGCCTTTACCATAGCATAGGCAGCAACGTCCTCCAAAGTAGTCGTATTCGCATCTTCTACAAACCGATTTTCAATGATATCGAGCAATTGATAGAGCTTCTGGTCCTGATACTGTACATCGTCAACGAAAAGAAACGAAATCAAAAACGCGCCTAAAAATGCTGCTGCCAGATGAGTTACTATCACCCAAATTTTATCCAGATTCTTCCAGTACATACTGATCACATCCTAAAAAAGTCTGACAAAGGCCGTCCCAAAATAGCGCTTTGAGACAGCCTCTGCGGCAGGGTTAAATATAATCCATCGGGTTCACTGTGGAACCATTGTAATAGATGGTAAAATGCAGGTGAGCGCCTGTAGACCAGCCGGTGCTGCCCACATAGCCGATGATTTGACCTTGAGAGACATATTCCCCGGCGTAAACCACGTAATGAGTCATATGCCCATATAAGCTGGAATAGCCGTCACCGTGGTTGATGGTGACATAGTTGCCGTAAACGTCGCTGTATGTAGCCGTTGTAACGGTTCCGCTGCGGGTGGCGTAAATCGGAGTGCCCTCTCCTGCGCCCAAGTCCACGCCGGTGTGGAAGCTCCAGTCTCCGGTCACCGGGTGTACCCGGTAGCCATAGGCACTGGTCACCGGGACGCGATAAGGCAGTGGGTACAGCCAGCCAGAAGAAGACGGGCTGCCGCCCTCATTGCTTCCGCTGCCACTTTCGCTGTTTCCGCCCCTATTTTCCTCCTCTCTGCGCTCCTCCTCTTCTTGCCGGCGGCGCTCCTCTTCTTGCCTTCTGGCCTCTTCCTCCTGTGCCAGGGCATCGGTATATTCCTTCTCTTTCTGGGCAATTTCATCGGTCAGAGCCGCTTCCTTGTCCTCATACGAGGCATACAGGCTATCCAGCTTGGCTGCGTCAGCCGTAAGCTCCGCTAAAATTTCATTTGCCTCTGCGCTCTTTTCATCCAACTCCGCCTGGCTCTCCGCCAAAGCTGTTTTTTGGGCATCCAGCTCGGACTTCTCTTGGGCAAGCTCGGCCTGCGCCGTTTGAATCTCCTGGGCAACCTGATCCAGCTCCGCCAGCATTGCCTGGTCGTGGGCTGCAATCTCCGAAATTTTGTTAATGGTGTCCAGCAGATCCGTAAAGCTGTTGGCCCGGAAGAGGACGGACCAATAGGAGATTTTACCACTCTCCTCCATGGTGCGGATACGAACCCGGTACTGCTGATTGAGCTCGGTCTGCCGGGCCTGGGCATCGTCCAGTTCCTTCTGCTTTTCTGCAATCAGCTGGTTATAAGTTTGGATCTGGGCGTTTAAATTGTCAATCTCATCGTGAATCAGTTTGATTTCCTGATCAATGTCCTTCTTTCGGGAGACTACGTCCCGGGTATCCGAGGCATTGCTGGCTTGCTGCTGAGCCAGTTCGTTTTTGGCCTGTTGAATCTCCTGGGCCTGACTTTCCAGGCTGTTCAGCTCCTCTTGAATTTCTGAAGAGCTGGCAGCAAAGACTGTCGCCGGGATCAGGCTCAAAATTAGGGTCAGGATCAGAAAAAACACCATACCCGCAGCCACAATACTGATTAGTTTTTTTCGCTTCATCGTTCATGATCTCCTTTGCAACGAGCCTTACACGTCCAGGAATCTTCGAATGGAGGTAAAGCTGCCAAAAATACCAACAAACAGTCCGGCAGCGCCAAAGGTCCCCATCATGGGCCAAAGCAGCTCCGCAAATGGGACAAACTGCAGCAGGTTCAGGGCATCCACCTTGCCAATCCAGCTAACCAGAGCATTGTACAAGCCCCACTCCAGGAAGAATGCCATAGCCGCGCCAAACATACCCAACAGGAAGCCTTCCACCACAAAGGGGAACCGGATGAAGGCATTGGTAGCGCCTACCATCTTCATAATGGCAATCTCATCCCGGCGGTCATACATGGCCAGCTTGACTGTATTGGAAATGATGAGAAGAGACACCACCAGCAGCAAGATAATCACGGCGGCAGAAACAATGCGCAGGATGTGCTGAACGGTGGCAAAGGCCTCCGCCACCCGGTACGGCGCATTCACCTCGTCCACACCGGAAACTGCCTCAATCATGGGAACCGTTTCCTTCATCCGGTTGTTGTCCTCCAGGGTCACAATAAACCGGTCCCGCAGGACATCCGCCTGGATCCCCTGGAAGGCAGCTTCATTTCCCTGTTTGGCCACAAACTCCTCCAGAGCCTGCTGCCGGCTGACAAAGGTCGCCTGGTGAACATTTTCAATCATATTAATTTTGGAACCCACACTTTTGGCCTCTGCCTCCGTATAGTTCTCGTCGATGTAGACCAGTATCTCCGCGTCCTGCTCCACCTCCGCCACCATGATGTTCAGGTTATACAAAAGCATAGAGAAGCTTCCAATGATAATCAGGCAGGCAACCGTGACGCACACCGCGGCAAAGGACATAAAGCCATGGAGGAAAATGCCCCGAACGCCCTCCTTCAAAAGATAACCAAAATTATTGCTCTTCATAGTGATAATACCCGTCCATTCCGTCGCTGATTACCTTGCCATCGTCAATGGCAATCACTCGTTTGGTGAACCGCTCCACCAGCTCCCGCTCGTGGGTCACCACTAGGACTGTGGTGCCCAGGTTGTTGATCTCCTCCAGCAGAAGCATGATCTCATAGGACCGGGCCGGGTCCAGGTTGCCGGTGGGCTCATCGGCAATGATCATGGAGGGATTGTTCACCAATGCTCTGGCAATGGCCACCCGCTGCTGCTCACCGCCGGAGAGCTCGCCAGGGTGGCGGCGGCCCTTGTTTTCCAGGCCGACCAGCTCCAGGACGTAGGGCACCCGGCTGCGGATTTCTTTCTCCCGCGCCCCGATGACCCGCATGGCAAACGCGATATTTTCATAAACAGTCTTATTGGCAATTAAGCGAAAATCCTGGAATACCACCCCCACCGTCCTGCGCAAATAGGGAATCTCCCGGCTGCGTATGGACTCCAGGTGGAATTGATTCACCAGGACGTTTCCCTCCGTCGGCTGGATTTCACCGGTGATGAGCTTGATGATGGTGGATTTGCCGGAACCGGATGGGCCCACCAGGAAGACAAATTCTCCATCATTAATGTGCATGGAAATGCCCTTCAAGGCTTTGTTACCGGTGTGGTATGCTTTTACCACATTTGTAAATTCTATCATAATTCCTTTGCTCCAGATTATTTGCCGAAATCAGGCAGGATGGATGTCGCGAGAAGACAAATATTTCCGAACCATGAGGGCAACCTTGAAAATAATGGCGTGGTCGAACTGCCGCAGGTCCAGCCCCGTGAGCTTTTTGATCTTCTCCAGCCGGTACACCAGGGTGTTCCGGTGGACAAACAGCTTCCGGGAGGTCTCCGACACATTCAGATTATTCTCAAAAAACTTATTGATGGTAAAGAGAGTCTCCTGGTCCAGGGAGTCTATGGAATTTTTCTTAAACACCTCAGTCAGGAAAATCTCACACAGCGTCGTAGGCAGCTGGTAAATCAAGCGGCCAATCCCCAGATTTTCGTAGTTGATGATGGTCTTCTCTGTATCAAAGACCTTACCCACATCAATGGCAGTCTGGGCCTCCTTGTAAGAGTCCGCCAGCTCCCGGAGATGACTGGACACAGTGCCAATGCCGATCACCGTTTTGATGAACAGCTCCGTCTTCAGCAGGTCCTCCATGGACTGGGCCAGGCGCAGAAGATCTTCTGAGGTGGTGCTGGGACTAATCTGCTTCACGACGGCGATGTCCGACTCGTTGATGCTCAGGACAAAGTCCTGGAGCCGGTCTGAAAAAATACTCTGGAGCACCTCAACCGCCGCCACGTCCCCATGGCCCAGCTGGCGGACCAGGAACACGGCTCTGGGGGCGTCAATGGAAAAATGCAGCTCCTTGGCGCGGATATAGATATCACCCGGGAGGATGTTATCCATGATGATGTTCTTCACAAAGGTGCCCCGGTCATGGCGTTCCTCATAAAAAACCTTGGCGTCATTCAGGGCCACATAGGCCATGAGGCACATGCTTCGTGCCATCTCATCCTCACCGCTGGAAAACACGGCATACTCATAGTAATTGCTGTTACCCACAATGGCCTTAAAGGTCCGCCCCTCAAAGCTCACCATGGCGTCCAGAGAGCTACCCACCTTCAGGGCGGCCTCTGGCCATCTCTCCCCCAGGAGGCTCGTGTCGCTGCAGGAGATGACAATCCCCTCCGGGTCCATGACACCCAGAATCCGGTCTGTGGCGTCTTTTAATTGCACGATCACATTCTGAAAAATCCGATTGGACATGACAGCGCCCTCCTTGTACCTTGCACCCAAACGGTAAACACAAAATCACAACAATATCATACACCGTTTTGGCACGTTTTGCAAGTGCCATTTGACAAAATATTGCAAAACGGCCTCGGTTTTTTATGGAATATCACATATTTTCAGGCACTTCGCCCAGTCTTGAGGGGGTGTTTTTAAAGAAAATGACCAAAAGACAGCGTCTCCCCGCCGCTGGACAGCAGGTGGCGCTCCGCCTGACTCAAAACGCGAAAATGGCCACGGGGCACTCCGTCCAAGGTCAACTGTCCTTCTGCCCGGCGCTCCAAATAGGTAACCGGCATCCCCCGGGAAGCCAGCATCCGCCGGACCTGATGGTATTTTCCCTCGCAAATTGTCACCAGGCTCTCTCCCGGTCCCAGAGGTTCCAGCTTGGCCGGAAGGCACACAGTCCCGTCTCCCAGCACCAATCCCCCGGCAAAGGCTTCCACATCCCCTTCTGTCCCCTGCCCCTCGTGGCGGGCATAGTACACCTTGGGCACCCGGTATCGTGGGGAAATCAGCCGGTGAGCCAGCTCGCCATCGTCTGTAAACAGCAGGAGCCCCTCCGTATCCT
>ENA-OURU01004457-OURU01004457.1-human-gut-metagenome-genome-assembly--contig:-NODE-4457-length-10265-cov-1.899119_pt1 | contig 10265 bp, 5 predicted proteins | sample MGYA00242137_ERZ509064 | MGnify/ENA primary metagenome ERZ509064 (study PRJEB26280, sample SAMEA2338777) | human gut metagenome | biome: human gut; feature: human-associated habitat; material: faeces...
TCGAAGCGTACGGTCAACTCGCCGATTGCCCCCGGCAGGAGCTCCGCAGGGGTGAACTCGGCCCGGATGCAGGGAGGCAGGATCTGCGTGTCAATCCCCACCCGCAGCGTGTCGTTCCCTCCGTTGAGGCACTCGATGCTTTCGACCCGGCGCTCCGTCGCGTCGAAGCGGATCTCCTCCTGTTTGAGCAGCAGGTTGCCGCGGGCGTGCGGATAGGCGTAGGTCGGACGCGCCGAGGGTATCACCTCGCCCGCAAGTTCGAGGATTGCCGTGGGGGCATTCTCCGCGAGCTGCGTGAAGAGGAAGATCTTCCTCACGAAACTTCCCGGATGTCCTTTGGGGTGGTAGGTCACCGTGACGGAGGCGCTTTCTCCGGGTTTCACCGGACGTTTGTCATAGCTCGGGACGGCACAGCCGCACGTGGTCTTCACGCGTGTGATGACCAGCGGTTTGCTGCCGGCGTTCCGCCACGTGAAGACGAAACTCTTCGGGCCGTCGTCCTCGCCGATACGTCCGGTTTCGATCCGCGTGCGGTCGAAACGCATCGCTTGGGCACCGTTGGCCAGTGCGGGATGGACCAGGCTGTCGAGGCGTTCACGCGGAACGATGTGGAACTGCCCCCGGGCGGGACGGGCGGCGACGAGTGCCGCCGCCATCCCGAACGGGATCAGTACGTAACGTATGAAGCCTTTGTGCAACATGGTCTGTTCCCCGGAGTGTTAGAGCCAACCGCTGCCGTTTGCCGACTTGCGGACGGTGATGTTGAACTTCTGCACTTCGCCGTTGCTGGCCGTGATGGAGGCCGTCGTAACGCCCTCGGCCAGACCGGTGAACACGGCCTTACCTTCGGCGGTGATTTCACCCTTGGCAATCGACGAGTTGTCGATCTTGAGCGTGTAGGTCAGACCTTCACCCTCCTTGAAATAGCGGGCCGGCGTTTCGATCACCTGGTTGTCATCCCCGATTCCGAGGTAGATGTTCGGGAAGGAGACCTCCGTACCGTTGTTGTTGTCGGCAATGGCTTCGAGGAGGGCCTGGGCATTGACCAGACCTCCGGCCTTTCCGACGTATTGCGACAGCGGAATGGATTTGTAATAGGTCGTTCCGAGGTCTACCACATAGTGATAGTAGTATTTGTTTCCGACGAAATAGTCGTCGATGGGCGTTGCACTCTCGACAAGCAGTTTGCGGAATTCTGCTGCAGTGAAGTGCTTGCGGAGTTTGACGGCGTAGGAGAGCCCAAGTGCGGCGACACCCGAGACGTGGGGACATGCCATCGAGGTACCCTCCATGTATCCGTATCCGGTACCCTCGCTGACGTGCGGCGGCATGGTCGAGAGGATGCAGCCGACGGAGCCGATCTTATGGTCGTCGTCATAGAACTCGTAATAGTAGTCCTGGTCACCTCCGGGAGCCGAGATGTCGGAACCGGTTCCGTAGTTGGAGAAGGTCGAAACGGTGAAGTCGGCGGCGATGGCGTTTACCGCAACGCAGTAGTCGGCGGCTCCGGGGAATCCGGCGGCGGGAGCATACTCGTTACCCGAGGAGAAGATCGGAATACCGCCCTCGATGGGACCGTTGGGCGATCCGGCGTTGTAGACGAAGTAGTCGAGCGCAGCCTTTTCCAGCGGGCAATAGGTCTCCCACTCCTCCTGCGTAGCGTATCCGGGGGCGTTCTCGTAACCGTTGGCGGCTCCGGAGACGTATCCCCAACTGCACTGCAGGATGACGGCCCCGTTGTCGGCGGCATACTTGATGGCGCGCACCAGACTGATGGAGTTGCTGGCGGAGTTGCCGGAGAAGATCTGGCACGACATGATCCGTACGCCGGGGTTTGTGTCCGTACCGCCGGCGATGGAGGCCATGCTGTATTGCCCGTCGGTTCCGTCGGAGCTGTTGTTGTTGCGGGCGGCGATGACGCCGGCAACGTGCGTTCCGTGACCGGTATCGTCCGAAGCGTCGCAGGAGATGATGCCGGTGTTGTTGATGAAGTCGTACCCGTAGTAGTCGCCGGCATAGCCGTTTTTGTCGTTGTCCTTGTGCGAGGCGTAGGTTTCGTCCTCGTTCACCCACATGTTCCCCTGAAGATCGGGATGACGCCAGTAGACGCCCTCGTCGAGCACGGCAACGACGATCGACGGATCACCCGTGGAGAGATCCCAGGCCTTTTCGCAGTTGATGTCGGCTCCGACCTTGAATTTGGCCTTGGCCTTGAGGATCTCTTCGTCCTCCTCGTTCTGGCTGTTCGCGGGGTCGTCCTTGATCACGAATACGTCCTGGTAGCCCTGGTTGATCATGTTCCACTGATAGGGCAGGAGGTTGTCGTTGTAGCGGTATCCGTTGGCGCCTTCGGCCCGGGTCTGGGCTCGGCGGATCATCTCCTTCGTCAGCGGAATGGCCTTGCGGTCGGTGCGGTAGGCGCGCTGAATGGTGCGGTTGGGGGTTGCGGTCTGAACCTCTCCGAGCCGGGAGAAGCGCTCTACAACCTCCTCGACACTGTACTTGTCGCTGAAGCGCACGACATACCACAAGTGGAGTCCGGATTGGCGGGCCTTCTCCTCGGTGCGCTCATCGACGGGGAATACGCGTTCGAGTTCGCAGTCACCGAGCAGATCGAGAAGTTCGTCCACCGAAGCGATTCCGCTTCGGGTTGCGGGGGCTCCGCTTCGGGTCTTAGCCAGCCCGAGGTCGTCGAGCATGTCGCTGACCGAAGCATCGAACTTCACAACGATCTCGCCAGCCATTTCAGCAGGCTGCTCGGTTTCGGAGCCGCTGCCGGCCGAGGGTTCGGGGAACTCCTCGGTGGTGCAGGCCTGGAAGGCGATCAGCGCCATGGCGCCGAAAGCCGAAAGAAGATATTTGTTCATTTTCATGGTGTCGAATCGTTATTATCGCTTGGTGCCCGTATCGCTGCCGGATTCGGAATCGTCGGTTGCGTTGGCCATTTCCTTTTTCGTGTATTCCTTGTAGTAATAGTTCAGGTTCGCGGGCTCGTTTGTGAAACCGGTGAGGTTGCCCTGTTCATCCTTACCCTCCTGGGTGAAGAGCAGCGTGTAGGGGTCCCACCAGTCGAGCGAGGGATGCCAGAGGATCCAGTCGGGCAGCGCTCCGGTGAGGCGGTTGAGGTTCAGTGCGAAGAACTTCAACTGCGGCATAACACGCTTGACGGTGAGCAGCTTGTTGGGCAGCGTGTCGGCGCTGGCGATGTCCTCCGGGGTGTAGCACCCGACGTCGGGGTCATCCTCGAACGAGGGGATCGAGCCCTGGAGGTAGTTCACCGAGAGGACGAGCGTATCGAGACCGGTGACCGGTTCATTTTTCTGGTTGGTGCCGGGCTCCCATTTGAGCAGCCACGTGGGGAATTCCCCGAAGGTCTGGGTCTTGGAGTCGTACTTCGTGTGCTGGTAGAGACCGCCGAAGTTGGTCAGGATGTTGTTGCTCAAGTCGTAGACCAGTCGGCGCTGGTTGTTGGCCATGCGCAGAGCGTGGAGTTTGGGGAAGTTGTCGGGGGTCAGGATTTCAGGCACACGCTCGAAGTTGTTGCTTCCCAGGTCGAGGTATTCGAGGTTCGAGAGCTTCGTGAAATCCGGGTGGAGTTCCGTCAGACCGTAGGCACCGATCGTCAGCCGTTTGAGTTGCGTAAGCTTGCAGATGTACTCGCCGCAACTGAGGTTGAGCTGGAAGGTGTTCGTATTGCTGTAGAAGGTCAGCTCTTCGGCGCCGGTCAGGTACTGCACTTCGAAGGGGATTCCCTCCTTGGTGGAGAACATGTAGAACTCGGCCGACTTGACACGGCCCTTCAGCGAGTCGACGTATCCGGCCATTCCCTCTTCCCAGAGAGTTACGCCATCCCAGTTGTCCATCTTTTCGCCGGAGCTTTCCCAGTCCGAAGACCACACTTCGAGGGAACGGGAGATGCTGAGCAGCGCCACGGAGTCACCGGCCCGGGTTCCTCTATCGATGGGTTCGGCGGCACTCTGATTGATGTAGAGCCGGTCGTTTCTGACGAGCATGTCGGACGTTACCGGGCTCTCCTTGGTGGGAGCGAAGAGCACTTCGGCCGATCGAACCCGGTCGCGGGAGTTGATGCCCCAGGTGAATCGCACGTTGACTTCGCGGGGGCGGATTCCGTGGTTGAGATCGACTTCATACTGTTCGACCTTCACCCAGTTGGATACGCTGTCGGGAATCTGGACATCGAAATCGACATTGGTTTTGACGCGTACGTCGAAATAGCGCTTGTCGAGGGTTGCGTAGTTTTCGATCTCCACCGAAGGCTCGTCGAGCGTGATGGCGTAGTCGAATCCTTTCTGTTCGACCTTGATCTCCTGGTATTCGGCCTTGTTGTCGACCTTGACGATACGTACAACGCCGTTTCGGACGGTATTGGTGATGGCCGAATCGATATTCAGGCTGCACTCCTGGGATTTGTCGCCGTTGGCCGGGGAGACGGAGATCCAGGGCACGTTCGAGGTGGCAACCCAGTTTTCGCTGGCCGAAACCTTTACTTTCTTGACGCCTCCGACAGCATCGACGGATATCGTGTTGGTGTCGATCCCGAAAGCGATCTTTTCGTCGGCCCGGGAGCAGGCGGCGAAGATGCCCAGCGAGAGAAGCGAGACTGTTATGTAATTACGTATTTTCATGGTTATTCGAGCATTTCAGGACAGTTCGTGATATTCTGCGTTTTGTCGTAGATGAGGTTGTATGCGCCGGCCTGCCAGTAGTAGCAGATGTCGGAGGCATCGAACGTGATATTGGGATTGTCGCTGATGTCGAGGTTGTAGATCAGTGAGGAGATCGTGTCGTCGACTTTGCGCAGGTCGTTGGACCCGAGGAAGAGACCTCTCAACCCGGTGTGTTTGTAGATGCCGATGGGCCACTCTTTCAGACAGCGGGCACCGCTGTTGTCACGCTGGCCGCGGACACCGTATACGGTGAGACCACGCGCGTCGGTGGGTTCCCAGGGGAACGAACTGAACGCATTGTAGGAGATATCCACACCATAGAGATAGGTGAGTGACACTGCATGGAAGTCCTCGGGGAACTTGGTGAGCCGGTTGTAGGTGAGGTCGATGGAGATGAGGTTGGCCATGGTCGACGGCTTGGGACTGGTGAAGCATCCCTCCTCGAAGGTCTCCATGCCGTTTCCGGCCAGCAGGATGTAGCTGATTTGGGAGTTGCTCTTGGCAAAGCAGGCGGGGTAGGCCTTGATGCGGTTGCCGGAGAGGGTGAACGTCGTGACGTTGATACCCTGGTAAGCTTTCGTACCGGTTTCGTTGGCATTCTGGACTCCCTCGATCTGGTTGTAGGCGAAATTCGCACTGGAGAGATAATAGGGCGATTGGCTGTCGAAGATGTCGGGAACCTCGGTCAACTGGTTGTACGACGCCGAGAAGGTCTCCAGGTTGTCGATGTTGCAGAAGAACCGACGTCCGTTGACCTCATCAACGCCGAACCCGGTGATCTGGTTGTTGTCGAAGTAGATCTCCGAGGGTGCGAAATCGTTGCCTATGGCGTTCACTACGCCCTTGATCTTGTTGTTGGACAGGTCGAGCAGACCGAGACGCTTCATGCCGGCGATGGATGCGGGAACTGATTCGAGGTTGTTGTCGCGGCAGTAGAGCATCTGGATGGTGTTTTGCGAGCTGCCGGTCACCAGCTCATTAATAATTCGCTGCAGGTTGTCGTTGTCCCATCCGGGGATGGTCTCCGTACCCATGTTGCAGGAGATGTTGACCTGTACGAGTGCGGGCATGTCACCGATCTCGTCGGGCACCTTGAGGTTGGGGCAGTTGTAGATTTCGAGCAGGGTGCAGGATGTCAGATTCCCGATGGTGGTAGGCAGCGTCTTGATGGGGCTGTTACCGATGTAGAGGTATTCGAGCTTGGTGAGGTTGCCGAGCGATTCGGGAAGGCTCTCCAGGCCGTTGCAGAAACGTCCGGCGATTACATCCTTGGGTGCGATTTCGAGCTGTTTTCCGGTTTTGCGATCGAAGATCTGCTCTTCGGAATAGCCTTGCTCGTAGAGCGCCATGGCCGGACTCGACAGGTTGTGCTCTTTGAGCGCCAGGGCGCACGGATACGACATTTGGGGCAGGATGTGGATCGAGGCCAGATACTGCTTGTTGTAGGCCATGCGGTTGCGGTTGCGGTCTTCGAGCGACTTCGACTGGTCGAGCATCGGATCGTAGGTTCCGGTATTGGTGTCGTTGTGGGTTCCGAGGTAGAGCTCGACAAGCTCGGTGAGCTGGCCGAGAGCATCGGGCATGGGGCCTTTGATTCCGAACTCGCTGAGAACGAGCTTGGCGACACGGCCGTTGGAGTGTACCTCGACGCCGGGCTGGTCGCTCCACAGGTCGGGCGCCTTGTTGAAGTCCCAGTTGCAGCCTTTGGCGTAGTCCTGACCGCCGTAGTACCAGTTCTTTCCATCGAGTTCCTCCCAGATGGTTCTCAAGGCATAGTTGTCCTTCATGTACTCGTCGGCTTCGTAGAGCTTGACGGGGACCTTCGCATCGGTGGTCTGGTTGTCTTCGATGGTGAAGTTGTTCTTCGGGAACTGTTCGTCGATGACGGTTTCGAGCAGCGCTTCGTTGGTGTCGTAGGTGACGTATCCGGTGATCTCATAGGTCCCGGCGGGCAGAATAAGCAGCGAATCGCAGGTGATCGACGAGGTCTGATACCCGAACGGGCTTTCGGGGTCCTCCTCGTCGAAATGGATGGAGAAGTTGGATTTGAGTTTCCGATAGGTGATCGAAGGCTCGTCGGAATTTACCTTGTGGATGGTTACGTCGAAGTAAGCGATCTCGTCGAAAGTGTATTCCCGTTCGGTCTTATAGCTGCGGGAATTGGAGTCGTTTTCCACCCTTCGAAATCGGAGAAGTCCTTGATGAGATTGAAGCGTACCTTTCCGCGCGGGGCGACGTTGGCCGTAAGGTCATGGAGGGTCAATCCGCCTGCAACGACCGAGAGCATGTTGTTGTCCGCAGCGACGGTTCCGCTGTAGAGCGGTTTGTCGTTGATATCGTAGAGCATGAACGAAATGATCTGGTACTCTCCGGTCATGAGCTGCAGTTTGTCGCTTCTCAGGCCGTATTCCGCGCTTTCGTCATTGGCGGCCGAGAGCAGGAGCGTCTGTGAGATGGTCGTAGCTCCGGCCTTCAGGTTAACCTGCAGTTTGCAGGCATCGGCGAGCGAGTCGAGCTGCTCGACCGTCGAGTCGTCGGCCCGAGACAGCGTTTTTGAGCGTTGGGGTTGCAGTCCCTCCTTGTAGAGCTTGAACTGGACGTATCCGTAATCGAGCTCACGGTTGTCAATACCGTCGTCGTCGGAGCAAGCTGCGAAGCCGAAGGCGGCGCAGGCGGCGACGAAGGCGAATATGGTTTTGATATTGAAAAGTTTCATGGAAAACTTGTGTCTTGTAAACTCTTTAATCATAGTATTTTAAAACAGGGGCCCCGCCCCATTCAACGGGGCCCTGTTTTGCCGTTTCCGAGGGCGTCAGTTCGCGGGGGTCTCTCCGCCTTCGCCGGTTCCGTCACCGCCGTCACCGCCGGAGGAAGCCGTTCCGTAGTCACGAATGATGAATACGACACCGACGGTTCCCATCGGATATTCAACTCCGTCTATCACTCTAACCGTCTGGAAAACGAGGGCTGCGGAACTTCCGTTTTTGGCCGCATTTTCATCTCCGGTGCTGATCAGCAATTGAATCTTGTCGTTATCCGTCGAGCCTTCTTCGCATATCAGCCAAGAGGTGTCGTTGGGATCGATCATGATTTTGTCGTATGTCGGCGAGACAAGAAGCGTACCGATGGGGTTGGATCCCGAAATGTCCTCATCCTTCATCAGATTTTCCGTACATGTCAATACATAAACGGGAGTTCCACTCATCCAGGGCTCAGCATAGTTGAAAATGTGGCTATCATTCATGTGATCCCAGAAGAATTGGGCATCATCTTCACTGTTGGGGTCGAGTTTCTTCAGGGAGGCAATGGCATTTTCGCCTTCAAAGCGGTCGATTACGGCCGGATTGATGTTGATGAACTCATCACTCGGCACTTCGCCTCCGCCTTGACCTTCCTGCTTGATCGTGGCGAACACATACGCTTTGTACTCCTCCTTGAAATCCGTCTTATCTTCCGTGTAAATATCATTATACGGATTTTGGGGAATCATGCTTTTGGGCAGGGCAATCAGTTTGGCTTCACGGGCTTCGTTTTCGTTGGGGTCAACCTTGATCGTGTAGCCGTACTCCTGGAAGAGAGCACCGTCGGAATCCCAGCCATTTTCAGTATCATCTCCTTCGATGGTTACGCTTACCCACGAATTGATACCGACAATGGGCGTGTATTTGCCATCCTTGAACTCTGCCGCATAGAACTGGAGTCCTTTGGTGCTGGAGATGGTGGTTGCATATTCCGTCGAGGATGAAACTCCGCCGTCCAAACCTTCGGTAACATATTCACCGGCCGCGTTGAAGTTGAACGTCGCATCGATATTGGCAGCCGGGTGGCGAACCAAATCGTTGATGGACGGGAGCTTGAAGCAGTACCGATTGTGGGCGGAGTTACCCGTTTCCGAGCTCGGATCTATCGTTTTATCGTAGAAGTCGAGCAGAGCAACGGCTCCGTTGAGTTCATTCTCCGTGATCTTGTCGATGTCGACGTTGATAAAATAGGTCTCCGTATCCGAGCCGCGTTCTGCGTAGCTGATCCACGAGGGTGTCGAGACGACCCATTCGAAGTTGCTCTCCACCTTGATTACCTGCATGAAGCCGGTGGTACCGATCGGCCACTGGAATTCGGGAGCTCCGTCGGGAGCCGTGGAGGGCGTCTCCGTACCTTCGTATTTGGTCAACGGGGTGTCGCCGAATTCATAGCTGAAACCGTTCTCCTCCGTGTAACCCGAAGCATAGATGGCAAACTGACGGGCTTTATTCGAACGGGTCACCTTGGCGATAACCCGGGTCTCTCCACCCATGGTGAGGGATACCTCGCAAACGGGAGATTCGTCGAATACGGCCGATTTTATGGCCAGAACCTGAATCGTGACGGGCGTAGCGCTGGCCTTGCCCGAGATCGAGTAGTCGGGCATCACACCGTCGCTGAGCTTGAACCACTCGACAATCTCGTTGTCGTCGGTCGGAATGCTGACGGTCCAATCCATATTGGGGGTGAAGGTCACCTCGCAGGAGCTTTCTCCCTCCAGAATGGTCTTGGTCACGAGATCCGGGAACACGGGAGTCGCAGGACCTCCTTCGTCGGTTCCTTCATCCTTCGAGCAGGACGAGAGCAGCAGGGCTGCGCCTGCCAATACGACCGATGTCCAGTGTGAAATCGTATTTTTCATAAGGCATTGCGTTTAGTTGTACTATAATTAAAGAGAATGGGGATTTTGGTGATTGTCCGATCCGTTACTCCTGATCATCTTGATCTTTGTAGGGATAATCCGGATCGTCTCTGGGGTCTCGTGCCCCGGACATGTTCTCCTCCGTTTTCAGCCGCACGGCCTCTTCGAGCGATACCCATTCCAGAATATTGTAGTAATGTCCAACCGTTCCCACCATCGTCCCGATATTCTTCAAGTAGACATACAGCCAAAGGGCTACGGATTTTTGACACGTATTGTAGTAAGAGTCGTAGTAGGGGCTCACGGTGCCGAGGATCTTGTCGTCGGCATTGATCTGCCCGAATACGGTTTGTTCATCACTGAGGACCTGATCTTCGTCCATTTCGACAACCGGTTCGTTGGGGTCCTGGTCGGTGAGTTTCATGGTCACGTCATACCCGTTGTAGAAATTTATCTGTATTGATTATCAATATATTATGCAGTAATCAATGAAATTTGCGCAAACAAACCACGCCGTCTGAGACGGTCTGAGGCGATGGGAGGAATGACGAGACAAACAAAAAATTAAAGCCATAGTATCCAAATTCTTTTTGATTTTGGCAAATTCAACGACATGTGAAGATATTAGTTCTGCTAAACATCAATGATTCTTTTCTGGTATTCAAAATATTCGCCACATAAAGAATTCAGATGTAGGCTAAAAACAATCAACAGATTTCAATGTGTAGATTTATACTTACTCGTTTCATTTTCTTCTAACCATAAGATTGAAATTGCATTAGGTTGTGTAATTAAATCACTACTGTCCCGTAAAAGTGGATAAATAGTTCTTTGAAACTATTGAAATATAGTCAATTATACGGTCTTTTGAAATGAAACGGACTTGATTTTGCAACTTTGCAGTCTAATACAAA
>ENA-OURU01004460-OURU01004460.1-human-gut-metagenome-genome-assembly--contig:-NODE-4460-length-10260-cov-3.944929_pt1 | contig 10260 bp, 14 predicted proteins | sample MGYA00242137_ERZ509064 | MGnify/ENA primary metagenome ERZ509064 (study PRJEB26280, sample SAMEA2338777) | human gut metagenome | biome: human gut; feature: human-associated habitat; material: faeces...
GGTGCGGATGAAGGGACTTGAACCCCCACGGTATCGCTACCACTAGAACCTGAATGCGTTTTTGCCATTTGTTACCAAGTGCAGCTTGGTGCTTTCTAATCCCTTGTAAACCACGCTGTAAAGCCATTTTCCGGGTGTTGTCCCGTCCTGTTTTGTCCTGTTTATTACAAGGGGGTACAGGGTGGATTTAGGCAGTTTTCTGGAAAAATGGTAGAACGAAGGGTAGAACGAAACGCCCGCATAATCGCTAGATCACCACCGCATTTTCACTAGAACACACCGGCAGTTACAAAGCAGAAAGCCTATTTTACCACCCGCAAAATACAAAGAAATGCGCAGCGTTTCTTTGCCTTTTGTGGGTTTTTATTATGAAAGGAGTTTGTATGTTCAATCCATTTTATGAGCAGTATATTATGCACCGCCGTCAGGACGATTTCTATAATCGACACCTGTTATTTCGACTGATACAGAAAGATGCACGGGCGCAGCATACACCCTATTATAAGATACCCCACGGCTTTGAGCAGCTGTTTATCTTTCTTGCCGATAAGGGGGCGCTGTTACAGGTTGAGGAACATTTGGATAATCGGTTGATTGCCATTATCAATTATCCGGGTGTGGGTTACTTTAACCTTGACGAAAACCCCGAAAAGTTCATGGAGTATTTGCAGATGTTTTAAGGCATAGAAAAGCCGCCCTCCCTTGTGGAAGGACGGCAGCAGGATGTATTATACAGCGAAGCTGTATTTCTCGGACCAGTTACCTGCAGTAGAATTACTTCCTGCACCACCAGCTGTATTATGACTTGTCATCTTAGCATATACAGGGAAGCTTGGAATAAGCATGGATACTAACAGAATAAGACTGAGGATACTTGAGATAATCCGTTTCCTCATATCCTACCCTCCTTATTGAAATTCAGGACTTGTTGAGAAGTCTACATCTGGATGTGCATACATCCATTCAGACTTTTCATCAATTGAAAGCTTCAGCCAATCCGCACGTGACATTCCAGTGTTTTCACGATACCACTGGTCAATTGCATTGCTATGAGCCTGTTCCTCAGCTTCACGTTCTGCATTCATTTCTTCGCGATTCTGAAGAGCTTCTTCATTTTTTGAACTACCTTCGGCGCGCTTCTCCTGCCAATGAGCTTCAGCTTCTTCAGGAGTCAAACCAGCATCCAAGCAAGCCTGAATATAAATATCCTTAGACTTCTGCTGACCTTCCGTCAACTGCTCGTCGGAGACGTTAACCTGATCCTCAGGATGGGTTTCAGTTCCAGCAGATACTGTGGTATCCTCTTCCTTTGTTACCTGGTAGGCAACGAAGTTCTCGGCCTTGGCAATATCGCGGTTATCCGTTACACTTGTTGACCCGGATTCTGGTTCAGAGGATGCAACAGAAGAAGATGCGCTGCTGGAATTAGGGGTGCTGGACGGAAGTTCCGTGTTTTGATTGATGCTGTAAGCCGCCGCTCCCGCACACAGAACCGCAAGCGCAGCCGCAACGAGTATATATTTCCGTTTCATTGGTGAAGTCCTCCTGTGAATTCTTAACCCTATTATACCACACTTTTTCACATTTCCATAGATATATCTCTGAACTCGAAGAATAATTTATTTTACACTTGTATCAGTGATATATCAATATGGAGTGTCCCCGATATGAGAGTGCAGCAAGCAACCGTGCAGCGGATTTTGGAATTAGCCAAGGAACACAATTTAACCATCAATGCGCTGGCCGAAAAAAGCGGCGTGGCAGACAGCACCCTGCGCCTGACCGTATCCCCCACCTATGGCCGGGTGAAGAATACCGGCATTGTCACCATTCAAAAATTGTGTCAGGGAATGGGGATAACCTTAGAACAGTTCTTCGACAGCCCCTTATTCAAAGACATTGACCCAGAACCATAAACCGCATACCACACACCAAAAGAAGCCGCCCTGCCGGGCAGCTTCTTTTTTTCATAGTCCCAATCGCCCTTTCAGTTCGGGGTATTCCTGCGCAATCTCTTCCATGTGTTCTTTCAGTTCGGGATATTGGGTGTAAACATGGTTCAGCAAAGCCATGACAACCTCTTTGTTTTCTTCTTCCTCTTGCGCATAACATTCCTCGTCCTCGTCAGAAACATCCTTCTCGTTTGTAAAGGCAGTTGGAGGATATAAAGTTTGTAATGCACCTTCCATCATTATCTCATCTAATGGTTCTGCTCCAACAGGCCATTCACATGGACTATTTAGCAAAGCATAGATAAACGCATCTTGTTCCGGTGTATAGTCCCAAACCTTTTGAAATATTTTGTTTTGTTGTATTACGCTTATTTCCTCCTCTGGATTTGGCGCTGGGAATATTCGTTCAAATAGTTCTTGATCTGCCACTGCCAAGATTGCTGGAAGCATAAATTTTTCGTATGTCGGTATTTTTAGACGATCTTCCTCATATCCTGCTTGCTTAAAGAATTTAAACAGGTGATCTATATTCAGGCCGTTACCTTTATTGCGAGCTGAGCAACCTGCTTTCTTATCTAAAAGTTTGTAGTATATATCTTTCAGTCCAGTTACTCTGGATAGATCTCTTGAAAAATACAGTGTAAAGAAATTATCCACAACTTCTTGTAGATTCAAAAAGCAGCCGATTACATCTTTTTCCTCTTTTGCTGCTTTAAAATCTTCTTTGTTGTATGGAAGCGAAAATATCTGCCAGTATGTTTGGATTCGTTTTGCTTCTCCTCTTTTTGCGTTTTTTTGATTGTTGCATATAGCTGTTATATCTAGCTTTATGCATTCATAGAGAAACTTTTCAAAAGCAATTAAGTATATCAGATTTGTCCAATTTAACTTTGGTACATTATTCAAAAGTTCAGTCAAAAGTTCAGAACTATTCCACCACTTTTGAGCATCGAATTTTTTTAAGCAATCGAAGATTATATTCTGAGCTTTCCTTGAATTCTCTTTTAAATCTTGGCATCGTTTACACTGGGTTTCAATTACCTTCTTTACAGATTGTCCTTTATGCGTTTCTTCAATATCGATATGAACTTTTTGACTTACACAAACAAGTCCACTATTTTCACTATCACAAGCTGACAAAATGGATTGGTATGTGTAGAGTAGTTTTTCTACCAGTTTGCAATGTTCGTATACAACTCGATACTGCACTATTAGGGTTGAAAGGTGTATCCATTTTAATCTTGCAATATAATTGTATTTCGCATCTTCATTTATAAAGCACCTACCGTCAATACGGACTCTATCCTGATTCTTTTCAACCATGCAAATCACCTTTCCCAAAAGTCACCCAAAAGTCATAAGTTTTGGGGGTAGATAAATTAAAGAAATTTCCCCCCAAAAATAGTATCCTATAACTAACGAGAGCGGCCGCCCTCAAAAAAACTTACAAGGAGGACATACTTTTATGTCTGCAAATTTGAATTCTTTTACGTTCACTGATTCCGAAATTTTCCGCAGTAACACCCCTATGCCGGTAACTGCCCTTCGCCCGTGGAAGAAACAGGGCAGTGAAGAAATCGTCGGCACCCTGGTTTCGGTAGTGATTCCGGCAAGGAACTTCGCCACGCTGACGGTGAAGGTGGCCGGGAGTAAAGCCCATGAAAAGGCGGGCCACGAAATCACCCTAAGCGCAAAATTCACAGGGCTTTCTGTCCGGCCCTTCGCCTTCAAGAATGCACACGGGGAAGTCGTGAGCGGTTGGACAGCCACCGCCGACAGTGTGGAGCTTTCGGAAGGTGTCGATTTTCTGTGATGTGGTGGCTCAGTTTTTTGAAACAGTGGTGGGGCAAAAGCCCCACCACCCACCGGCTGGGTCTGGTCGCTGCCCTGGCGGGCGGCGTTGTGCTGGTGGGCTGGGTACTGTACCGCACCGCTGGGCTTTGGTTGCCGCCGGTGGTTTGCCTTACGCTTGTGGTGTGGGCTGTGGTAGATGGCTGCAAGCAGGCTGCGGAACGGCAGCAGGGTGAACAGCAAACCGCCTTGCAGCAGAGCCAGCGAGAAGCGGCAGAGTTTGTTCAGTGGGTTTTCAGCAAGCAGCAACGCGATATGCTAGGGATTCAGGCCGTGCCGCTGGTGGCTTCGCTGGCCTATTTGGCACGGCGCATTGAGAGCGAGCAAACCCCCGTTGGTCTTGTCCACACGCTAAACATTGGCTTGCAAACTTTCAATGAACAATCGTTTTATTTGCTTTGGGAGAGCCTGAGCGAACCCATCAATGAAGCGTTGGCGAATTATTGTTCGCTGAAAACCCTTGTTCTGCCCGATGGTTCGGCCCGTTTTACTGTGGTGTCGGTGGACATTTTGGACGGTGCAATTTTGCCGCAAATCGTGCTGAAAATCGCTGACAAAAAATTTGGTACTTTTCCCGCATACAACCTTACTTCGCAAAGAGGGTCTGACTTATGGATATGACGAGAACAAAAAACAGAATTGCCATTGCCACCACTTCAACAATGGGCCTGAACGGGCGGGGCAACACCGTTTATCACTACCCCGCGATGTACCCCCACTGTTTGATCGCAGGGCGCACCGGCTCTGGGAAATCGTATGCCGCCCGCAGCTGGCTGTACAACTTTTTGCAGGTATACCCCGACGCAAAGTTGACCCTGCTTGATTTCAAGGGCGAGTTCGGATTCAGCGAAGGCAAGCGGTACTTTTGCATGGAACGCTGCTTTGACGGTCTTGAAACGTTCTTGAAAGAAATGATTGATCGGCAAGCCGTGCGAACCATCCCCAAAACCCCGTGGCTGCTTTACATTGACGAACTGGCGGCGATTGTCAACTATTTGGAGAAAAAGCACGCCGACAAGTTCCGTGCCCGGTTGAGCACAATCTATATGTTGTCCCGTGCGCAAAACATGTTCACCCTTGCCGGTGTGCAGCGTGCGGATGCCAGCACATGGACAGCCGGTGCTCGTGACAACTTGGGGCTTGTCATGCTGCTGGGGGAACTGTCGAAAGAAACCTGTGACATGTTCTCGCTGGACAAAAGCAAGCTGGGGGCTTGCCCTTACCCCGGCATGGGCCATGTTCTGGTGAACGGCTCGCCTGATTCCCTTATGCGTATCCACACCCTGTCGATTTCGGACATGCGCCGGGTAGATCAGGCTATCCTAGCCGCCCTCTCCTGATTGCCCGCACCGGGTGGCGGCGGCCCGCTGGCCTGAGCCAGAGAGGGCCAGCCGCCAAACCCGGAAGGGTGGTGCGCTTGCGCACCGTGCCAAAGCTAGTATTACCTTTGGCACTTCTGTAGCTGTAGCAATCCTACAGCTGCCCTTTGCGTACCCTTATCCCAGTAAAGGAGTTGTTTCTATTATATGAAAAAACCAACTGTTCAGCAAGGCCGAAAATGGCAGCTGACTATCAACAATCCCGATACTTATAATATCACCCCGGAACTATTGAAGCAGAAATTGCATGTTTTCAATTCTTTGGAGTATTTCTGCTTTGCTTATGAGATAGGGCTTGAAACCCAAACAAAACACATCCATGTGTATTTTGTATCTTCCGTGCCTGTTCGCTTTAACACCATCAAGAACCGTTTCCCCTTTGCCCATATCGAGCGAACCGTGGGCACTTCACAGGAAAACCGGGACTATATCTGCAAGGGTGGGAAATGGGAAAATGACCCCAAGAAAGATACCTCTATTCCTGATACCTTCTATGAGTGGGGAGAAATGCCCACCGAGCGGCAGGGGGAAAGAAGTGATCTGGCTTTGCTCTATGAGTGTGTCAAGGACGGCATGACCGATTATGAGATACTGGAACGCTTTCCCACCGCAATGACCCGTTTAAGTGATTTAGCCCGTGTGCGCATGACGATTCGGCAGGAACAATATAAAGAGAAGTTCCGCAATATGAATGTGGTGTACATCTTCGGCCCTACCGGGACAGGCAAAACCCGTGCTGTCATGGAGAAAGACGGATACAGCGCAGTATACCGGGTGACCGACTATGAACACCCCTTTGATGGCTACAACGGGGAAAGTATTCTCGTGCTGGACGAGTTCCGGGGACAGCTGAAAGCAAGTGAAATGCTCAATATTCTGGACGGTTACCCGCTGGAACTTCGGTGCAGATATGCAAACAAGATTGCCTGTTTTGAAACGGTGTACATTATCAGTAATATTGACCTGACCGCCCAATATGCGAACGTGCAGCAATATGAACCGGCAACATGGCAAGCGTTCCTTCGGCGTATCCAGAAGGTGATCGAGTACTTCCCGGACAGGACACAGCATGAATATTCGACACAGGAATATTTGAACGGCTTCCGTGAAGTATATGTGCCAGACCGGGAACTGCCCTTTTCGCCTGTACAGGCAAGTTTAGCGGATGCTTTTTGAGGTGCTGTATTATGATGTTTGAAGCGTACCCGGATATTTTAACCACGAAAGACTTGCAGCGGATATTCCCCAAAAACAGGAACGCAATATATGATCTGCTGAAATCAGGCGAACTGCCCAGCTTTAAGCTGGGACGGGAATATATGATTTTGAAATCCGATTTATTGGACTTCATCCAGAGCAGGATGGGAAAGGGGGGTGGTATCCTGATATGGCCTTTGATATAATACAAACAGGCTTTCTGTCTTTTGTAAAATATAAGCTGCCTGTGTAACAGGAGGACACATGACCGGCAGATTACAAAAGAAGAACGACTTCTATTATGCTGTTATCCAGATGAAGGATAGTAACGGACAGCGCAAGCAAAAGTGGGTTGCCACCGGCTTGCCTGTAAAGGGAAACAAAGCAAGAGCCACCGAAGAACTGCGAAAGATTTTAGACCAGTACGAAAAGGGCGGGCTTCTGTTCAGCCCCAAAATTCCCCTTGTGGATGTATTGGAGCATTGGCTGGAAGATGTGAAGCTGCTTGTAGAGCCGAACACCTACACCAACTATGAAATTGTGTTCCGGGCGCATTTGAAACCATACTTTCTGGAACACCCCGTCACGCTGGACAGGGTGCAGCCCATGCACATTCAGGCGTATTGCAATTATAAGCTGCAAACCCTCAGCCCCTGCACAGTAAAGAAACACCTGAGCAATATATCTTCCGCATTGGAAGTGGCAAGGAAAAACCATGTGATTGCCTTTAACCCCGCCCATGATGTGACAATCAAGAATGACCGGCGATTCGTTCCGAACTGCTACGATGAAAAGCAGATTGCCCGGCTGTTTCAGGCCGCACAGAAAAGCAAGATTGAAACCGAGATTATTTTAGCCTGTACCTATGGACTGCGCAGAAGCGAGGTTGCCGGGCTTACATGGTCGCATGTGGATTTTGAGAAAGAAACCATCCTGATTTCCAAAACAGCTGTTGCCAGCAAGGGCGGCACAATCTACAAGGACAGGACGAAAACCAAGAAAAGCTGCCGGGTGCTGCCTATGAGCGCCGCAATCAAAACCTATCTGCAAAACCTCTATAACAGGCAACAGCAGCAGCGCAAGAGTTTGGGCGCACACTATGAGGATTCAGACTTTGTGTGCAGACAGCCGGACGGGCATGTTTTCTCGGTGGATGCAATCACCCGGCATTTTCACCAACTGCTGAAAGAAAACGATCTGCCCATGATTCGCTTTCACGATCTCCGACACTCGGCGGCTACACAGCTTTTAGCCAGCGGATACAATATGAAGTGCGTTTCAGAATGGTTGGGGCATTGCGATATTCACACCACGATGAATATATACGCCCATGTTACCAATCAGACAAAACAATCTATGGCGAACTGTCTGGGTGCGCTGTTAGAAACAGAACCGGTAGAAGAAGAAAAACCGGCAGCACAGCCACCGGCAAACACAAAGGTGATTCACTTCCCGCAATATGAGCAGCAGGGTAGAACGAGGGTAGAACGAAGGGTTTAACAGGGGGCTATTCTTATTTGAGAATGAATAGCAAAAACCCCGCAAAGCCTGAACTTTACGGGGTTTTTAGCTGGTGCGGATGAAGGGACTTGAACCCATATGGAGTTGCCCCCACTAGAACCTGAATCTAGCGCGTCTGCCAATTCCGCCACATCCGCATATACTGTTGCTGCAGCCAGCAAGCCGGAGCCCTTGGCCCTTGCCTGCTTTGTGGAGCAGGTGATGGGAGTCGAACCCACGTCCTCAGCTTGGAAGGCTGATGTACTAGCCGTTGTACGACACCTGCGCATCAGCTCTTGTGTCGGCTGCGAAATGTATTATAGCACGGTGTTTTACAAAACGCAAGCCCTTTTTCAAAATATTTTTCAAAAAATTATTTTTCTTTTTCCCGAGGCCCTGCTGAGGTCCATAGAAATATATGTTATAATAAATATTACTGCGCTTTTTGCAAGCTGCACATTCCCCGGCCAGGGCGCAGCTGTACGCTGCCCGGCCGGGCAAATTTTCTGTGAGGGAGTTTTTCTTTTATGGGCCTGATCGAACTGTTTATTCTGGCTGTGGGCCTTTCCATGGACGCCTTCGCCGTATCCATCTGCAAGGGTCTGAGCCTACCGGTATTAAAGCCCCGTCATGCGGCCATCACCGGCCTGTACTTCGGCGGCTTCCAGGCTTTGATGCCTCTGGTGGGTTATCTGCTGGGCACCCAGTTCCAGCAGTTCATCACCAATGTGGATCATTGGATTGCCTTTGCCCTGCTGGTATTCATCGGTGGAAACATGATTCGGGAATCCCGCTCCGAGCCGGAGGAACTGAACAGCCAGTTTGGCCCCGCCGCCATGCTCCCCCTGGCGGTGGCCACCAGCATCGACGCGCTGGCCGTGGGCGTGACCTTCGCCTTCCTGTCGGTGGACATTGTGCCCGCCGTCAGCTTCATCGGCGTGATCACCTTCTGCCTTTCTGCCGTGGGCGTTGCCATCGGCCATCGGTTCGGCGCCCGCTACAAATCCCGTGCGGAACTGGCCGGCGGCATCGTTCTGGTGCTGATGGGCTGCAAGATCCTGCTGGAACATCTGGGCCTGCTGGCATTTTAACCGGCAGCGTTGCATCCCGCTTTGTTTTGTGGCATAATCGTTTTATGGAATTCTGGTTGGCATCTTGCCAAAATTTGTAACCCCCGGGAGGCCTTTTGATGGAATTTTACGAATACCTTCCCTTCTGGCCCAAGCTCACCCGTGAGCAGCAGCAGTTTCTGGCCCAGAACGTGACGCTGCACCATGTGACCAAGGGTGAAGTGGTACACAACGGCTCGGAGGATTGTGTGGGCCCTCTGATCGTTGTTCACGGCCAGCTGCGGGGCTATTCCTTTTCCGATGAAGGGCGCGAGGTCACCCTCTACCGCCTGTTCGAGCGGGACGTGTGCATTCTGTCGGCCTACTGCATGCTGAACAGCCTGCAGTTCGACATTTCGGTGCAGGCGGAAAAGGACTGCGTGCTCTACCGCATCCCCGCCCCGGTCTACAAAAAACTGATGCAGGAATCCGCCCCGGTTGCCAACTATACCACCGAGCTGATTGCCAGCCGCTTTTCCGATGTGATGTGGCTGCTGGATCAGATCCTCTATAAGCATCTGGACAGCCGCCTTGCCGCCTTCCTGGTGGGCGAGGCCCAGCTGAACGACACAACCGAGCTTCGCCTGACCCACGAGGAGATTGCCCATCATCTGGGCAGCGCACGGGAGGTGGTGACCCGGATGCTCAAGTATTTCCAGACCGAAAAAATGGTGCTCATTGCCCGGGGCTGCATCACCCTGCTGGATATGGACAAGCTGCGCGCTGTGGCCAAGGACAGCCTGCGCTGAACTGGAAAATTTCCACCATTTCGGTATATTTACCGTGATTTTATCACGGATAAGCCATTCGGCCGCTGGTATACTAAAGCCAATGGATGAACCGCCCCGCCCGCCGGGGCCCTGAATAAAAAGGAGTGTTATGAAATGAGCGTTGTAACCGTAAATAAAGCAAACTTCGAGCAGGAAGTCCTGCAGAGCAATCTCCCCGTTCTGGTGGATTTCTGGGCAACCTGGTGTGGCCCCTGCCGCATGATGGCTCCCATCGTGGATGAGCTGGCCGAGGAGAAGGCCGGTCAGGTGAAGGTGTGTAAGATCGACATCGACGAGAACCCTGAGCTGGCCATGCAGTTCGGCGTAATGAGCATCCCCACCCTGATCGTATTCAAGGACGGCGCTGTTGCCAACAAGAGCGTGGGTCTGAAGCCCAAGGCCGCTGTGGAAGAGCTGCTGAAGTAATTCGATTTATTCAACCCGCCTGCCTGACCGCAGGCGGGTTTTCTGTTTACAGGCAAAAAGCGCGCCTGCCCGAATT
>ENA-OURU01004465-OURU01004465.1-human-gut-metagenome-genome-assembly--contig:-NODE-4465-length-10244-cov-11.247129_pt1 | contig 10244 bp, 8 predicted proteins | sample MGYA00242137_ERZ509064 | MGnify/ENA primary metagenome ERZ509064 (study PRJEB26280, sample SAMEA2338777) | human gut metagenome | biome: human gut; feature: human-associated habitat; material: faeces...
TCATGCCCTACACCATGGTCAAGGATCACCGCACCAACTACGAGACCGGCAATGTGGATGCCGTGATGGACGGCGATCTGGACGGTTTCATCTTCGCATACCTCAAGGCTGCAAGCCGCGGGGAACTGCAGGATACCTGATCTTGAACGTATAAAATGCAAAGGCCGTGCTTCCTTTTATGGAGGCACGGCCTTTTTTGTGTTCTTACGCCAGATCAGGCAGAATGGTATCCCAGAGATTTTCCTCCTGCCGCAGGGCGTTGAAGCAGCAGTCCAAGTACATTTTGTTTGCCGCTGCAAGGATCGTGCTGCGCAGAAGCAGCTTTTCATCTGCGGCATCCACGGCAAGGTCGCGGATCTCCCTGGTGCAGCCGAATACGAATGGCAGGCAGTTTTCCATCTCGTCGCAGAAGTAGTCGTAAGCTGCCCCGGCGGAACAGTGCGCCCGCTGCATTTTAAACAGGGCATCGATGTTTTCCATTGAGAGCACCGTTTTGGAGACTGCAATGTACATCAGGGATGCGATCTGATCGCGGGCGTACTTCTTGCGCACCGGGTGGGACAAAATGCCCTTTTTAACGTAGTTGCTGACCATGGAAGAGGTGAGCTCCACGCCGCAGAAGGTGCGAAAATAGCTGTTGACGTACTGCACGGTCTGGTCAAGATAAAGCCCCATCTGCGGGAGATCGGCGTACCGGGGCAGGGCAAACCCGGCGGCGCAGGCCGCAACGCGGCATTTGGTTTCAGTTTTCATATCGTAAGCAGTTTTCTAAGGTTGGTGCAGCAGGGCTGCGCGGGATACAGAAAATGGTTTTCTGGCGGTATTATAGCGCAAATCGGTTCTCTGGTCAACGGATTTTTAAAACTTTTGAAAGAATGCATAAAATCCCTTGACAGGTTTTTGAAAAACTGCTATGATGTCTGCAGTGAACCGAAAAACCATGCAGGCGGAAGTGCGTGTAAGGCACGGAAAATAAAAAAATGACCTGCTATCACAAAATAGATTTGGAGCGTGCATTTTATGAAAACCAAGATCGTTGTGGATTCTTCGTCCAACCTGTATGCCCTGCCGGGCGTGGATTTTGCCTGTGTGCCGTTGAAGATCGTCACGGATGAACAGGAATATCTGGATGACGGTACTCTGGATGCTGTGGGCATGGCCCGGTCTCTGCGTACTTACAAGGGCAAGACCAGCACCTCCTGCCCCAATGTGGCAGACTGGCTGGCTGCTTATGAGGGTGCGGAGCAGATCTTTGTTGCCACCATCACGGGCACACTGTCCGGCAGCTACAATGCTGCACTGCTGGCAGCGGAAGAATACAAGGAAACGCACCCGGAGGCCCGTGTTTTTGTTCTGGACAGCCTGTCCGCCGGGCCGGAGCTGCGTCTGCTGGCAGAGCGTCTGCGGGATCTCGTCCGGATCGGGATGGAGTTTGACGAAATCTGCGAGGCGATCCTGGCTTACCACAAGCACACACATCTGCTGTTTTCGTTGGAATCGCTGGCCAATCTGGCCCGCAATGGCCGTGTGAAGCCTGCTGTTGCCGCTGTGGCACGGATGCTGGGCATCCGGGTCATTGGTCAGGCCAGTGAGAGCGGCGAGCTGGAGGTGCTGTGCAAGACCCGCGGCGAGCACGGTGCACTGGAGCGCATCGTGCTGGAATTGAAGGATCACGGCTTTACCGATGGCAAAGTGCACATTGCCCACTGTGATAACCCGGAAGCTGCCAAGCGCCTGAAGCTGATGATCCACGCGGTGTTTGCAGGGGCGCAGGTGGATGTGACCGAGTGCGGCGGCCTGTGCAGCTACTACGCTGAGCAGGGCGGCCTGATGGTGGGCTATGAGGACGGAAAAACAGAGTAAAAGAGTTTTTGATATTGCAAGCAAGCCGGGCCTGCGGGTCTGGCTTGCTTTTTTTTGAACAACGCAAAACTTGAAAAAGTTGTAAAACCGCGCTATACTTACACATAATTATAAATGGGAAAGGAGGGCAGGCCCATGCTTTTTCGTTCACCGGTCGTGCGCTTTTTCAGCCGCATTCTGAACCGCGTCACCATCACGGTGGTGTTGGTGGCATTGCAGCTGCTGTGGCTGTGCTGGGTGGCGTTTGCCATCACCACCGGCACGGGCCGCGTGTGGGTGAACGGCCTGCTCAACGCACTGAGCCTGCTCATCGTCCTGTACCTTGTGCGCAAGGATGAGAACAGCGCCTACAAGGTGGGCTGGATCGCGCTGATCGGCATTCTGCCGCTGCTGGGCGGTGCGCTGTATCTGGCCTTTGGCAACAAACGCCCGGCCAAGCGTCTGCGCTTGAAAATGCAGGCGGTGGAGGATGCCCACAAAAAAGACCTTGTACAGGAGCCGGGTGTGCTGGAAGGTCTGGATGCCCGCGAGCAGGGGCAGAGCCGATATGTGGCAAAGTACGGCCCCTATCCGGCGTGGCAGAACACTCGCACGCAGTATTTTGCCTGCGGCGAAGCCATGTATCCGCAGCTGCTGGCCGATCTGGAAAAGGCTGAAAAGAGCATCTTTCTGGAATTTTTCATCGTGAGCCACGGCTGCATGTGGAACGGCATTGAAAAGATCCTGCGCCGCAAGGCTGCGCAGGGCGTGGATGTACGCCTGATCTACGATGATTTTGGCAGTCTGCTGGGTCTGCCCGCCGATTTCATCGTGCGCATGGAGCGGGCGCACATCCGCTGCATCCCGTTCAACCCGGTGATGCCGCTGCTCTCGCTGGTGATGAACCACCGCGACCACCGCAAGATCGTAGTCATTGACGGTACGGTGGCCTACACCGGCGGCGTGAATCTGGCAGATGAGTATATCAATGCGGAGCAGCGCTTTGGCTACTGGAAGGATGCAGCCCTGCGTGTGGAAGGCGATGCCGCGTGGAACTTTACGGTGATGTTCCTCAACTTCTGGAACGCCTTCCGCCCCAGCGAGACGGATTATGATGCATTTCGTCCCATGCCGCTGGTGACGCCGGTATCGGACGGCATCGTGCAGCCCTACGCGGACAGCCCGCTGGACGAGGAACCGATGGCCGAGACGGTGTACCTGAACATCCTTGCGCAGGCACAGCGGTATGTTTATATCTACACGCCCTACCTTGCCGTGGGCGAGGAAATGCTGGACGCACTGAAAAACGCGGCCAAGCGCGGGGTGGACATCCGGCTGGTGCTGCCGGGCATCCCGGACAAAAAGCTGGTGTTCCGGCTGAGCCGGTCGTACTATCTGCCGCTTTTGAGGGCAGGTGTACGCATTTACGAATATACGCCCGGCTTTCTGCATGCCAAGTGCTGGGTAAGCGACGATGTAACTGCCGTAGTGGGCAGCATCAACATGGACTACCGCAGCCTGTTCCTACACTTTGAGTGCGGTGTACTGCTGCAAAAGAACAGTCAGGTGGCAGTTCTGCGGGACGATGTACGGGCCACGCTGCCGCAGTGCCGCGAGATACAGGTGACGGAATGCCGCACCAGCCTGCCCGGCACGGTGCTGGACAGTGTGCTGCGGCTGCTGAGCCCCTTGATGTAAAGAAACTCCCTCAGTCACCTCCGGTGACAGCTCCCTCGGAGAGGGAGCCTCTGGCGAAGAAGAAAAGCTTTCTGCACTGCCAAAGCCTCCCTCCGGGAGACAGACTTCCCCCGGCCGGGACAGATTCTCCCCGCGCCGGGGAGAAATGTCACCACAGGTGACAAAGAGAGGAACAGATGTCACGTAAGTGACAAAAAGGGGAACAGGTGGATGCGAACGAAGTGAGCAGACGGAAGGAGTTCCGTTTTATAAAACGTTCCTTTTCCGGGTAAACTAGCCCAAAAGCCCCTTTACGATGGGGGCAGGAAAGGGAGCGTTTTATTATAATGAAAAAGATACCTCGCATGATCCTGGGCTGCACGCTGGCGGCAGCTCTGGCCCTGACCGCCTGCAGCCGAAGCGATTCCGGTTCCTCCGGCAGCATGAGCACGAACATGGGCGGCAGTTCATCGCAGACGGGGCAGGCAGGCCAGAACGCTGCATACCGCACCGGCCTTGGCATCCTGACCGAAGCGTCTGATCAGGAACGCACGGGCAAGATCGATACCATCGCAGCTGCCGTTCTGCTGGATGCCGAGGGCAGGGTGGCAGATGTGATGCTGGACGAGGTGGAGATCTCGGTCACGGGGGACAGCACCGGCAAGGTGACGATGCCCACCGACAATCGCACCAAGCGCCAGAAGGGCGATGATTACCCGCTGGCGGCGGTGTCCTCGCTGAAAAAGGGCTGGGCAGAGCAGGCGGATGCCTTTGGCAATTATCTTACCGGCAAAACCCCGGATGAGGTGAAGAAGCTTGCCACCGACGATGACGGCAAGCCGAAGGATGCTGACCTGCTCTCCACCTGCACCATTGCGGTGGACGGCTATCGGGATGCTGTGGTGCGCGCCTGCGAGAATGCAAAGGCAGTCGGCTCGGCCCGCGGCGACCGCGCTGTGCTGGGCGTGTCAGTGCGCAATGACACCAAGGAACTGACCGCCGACGATGACCACGATGTGACCGCGCAGGTGGACATCACAGTGGCAGCCCTGACGCTGGATGCTGACGGCCGTGTGACCGGTGCAGTGGCGGATGTGGCAGAGCCTGCTCTTACCGTGGGTGCGGATGGTACGGTGTCGGCACCGGAGATGGTCAAAACCAAGGTGGAACTGGGCGACAGCTACGGGATGCGCGGGGCATCCAGTCTGGACAAGGAATGGTATGAGCACAGCGAGGGCTGGTGCGATTACCTGAAGGGCAAGACCCGTACTGAGATCGCAGGCATCCCGGACGATGGTTCGGATGCCGACCTTGCGGCACTGTGCACCATCTCGGTGACGGAGCTGCAGAAGGCTGCGCTGGCGGCGTTTGCGGAAGAGTAAAGCGGAGAAAAGAGGAAAGGCGCAAAGCTTTTCCTCTTTTCTTTGTGCAATCAGACCAAAGAATTGGCGCAAAAGAGCCTTGAAAAAGACGAACTGCACTAACTTTTGCATTTCCTCTTGCCAAATGGCTGCAAACGCGCTATTCTATAGTCACAGTTTAACACTTTAGCATGATAAAATGCTAAACCGAGAGGGAACACATTTGGGAAGCAAAAAGGGGAGGAACCTTTTATGAAACGTCTTGTCTCTGCTTTTCTGGCTGGTGCCATGGCACTGAGCCTTGCCGCCTGCGGCGGTGCCGCATCCACTTCCACCGTGGCATCTTCTGCCTCTGCATCCGGGAGCGCAGCCGCTTCCGAGACCGCAGCCAGCGATCTGGACTACATCAAGGAAAAGGGCAAGATGGTCATTGGCTACACCGTCTATGAGCCGATGAACTACACCGATGCCGACGGCAACTTTACCGGTTTTGATACCGAGCTGGCAACTGCCGTGTGCGAAAAGCTGGGGGTCGAGCCGGAGTTCGTGGAGATCAACTGGGATACCAAGGTGGTGGAGCTGGATGCCAAGAGCATCGACTGCATCTGGAACGGTATGACCCTGACCGATGACATCATGGCCAACGCCGCAACCACCAAGGCCTACGCCAAGAACGCACAGGTCGTGGTCGTGAAGGACGGCACCGACTACAGCTCCACTGCGGATCTGGTGGGCAAGACCGTGGTTGCCGAGGCTGGCTCTGCCGGTGAAGCCGCCATTGAGGGCGACGAGAACCTTGCACAGGCCGATTACGTCTCCAAGAGCGTGCAGACCGACTGCCTGATGGAAGTTGCCGCAGGCACTGCTGATGCCGCTGTGCTGGATCTGACTCTGGCCAACGCCATGATCGGTGAGGGCACCGACTATGCAAGCCTGAAGATCGTGGACGAGCTGAACGCTGAAGAGTACGGCGTGGCCTTCCGCAAGGGCAGCGATGCCGCCGCAGCTGCGGATGCCGCCTTTGATGAGCTGAAGGCTGACGGCACCATGCAGGCTCTGGCCGACAAGTACGATCTGGCTCTGGCCGACTGAGTTCTATAAGAATGTAATTACTTCTTCCGTCATCGCTGCGCGATGCCACCTCCCTCGGTGAGGGAGGCTTTTTGTTGCCGATATGCGTGAGGCTCCCTCATTGAGGGAGCTGTCACCGAAGGTGATGGAAGGAGTTCAAAAAACGGATTGATGGGTGTGTTCTTGTGTCTGTGATTCTGAGTCGCCTTTCCGGCGCGTTTCTGCTCAACTGTGAGCTGTTCGCTCTGACCCTGCTGTTTGCGCTGCCGCTGGGTCTGGTGGTGGCTTTCGGCTCCATGAGCCGGTGCAAGCCGCTTTCCGGCGCGGTAAAGACCTTTGTGTGGGTCATCCGCGGCACGCCGCTGATGTTGCAGATCATCGTGATCTACCTTGGCCCCGGCCTGCTGGGCATGAATAATCCGTGGCCCTCCGGCTCCGGCGGACGCATGGTGGCGGCAGTGGTGGCTTTTGCCATCAATTACGCCTGCTACTTCTCCGAGATCTACCGCGGCGGCATCGAAGCCGTTCCCAAGGGCCAGACCGAGGCCGGTCAGGTGCTGGGCATGACCAAGACCCAGATCTTTTTCAAGGTGACGCTGCTGCAGGTGGTCAAGCGCATTCTGGCCCCCATGGGCAATGAGGTGATCACCCTCGTCAAGGATACCTCGCTGGCAAACACCATTGCCAACAAGGAGATCATCATGATGGCCAAGGAGTACAGCGCAAAGGGCTTGATCTGGCCGCTGTTCTCCACTGCCATCTTCTTCCTGGTGTTCGTGGGCGCACTTACCCTGCTGTTTGGCTGGGCCGAAAAGAAACTGGATTATTTCCGCTGATGAAAGGGAGGAAATTAGATCATGGCACTGCTTGAAGCCTCCGGCATCGGCAAAAACTTTGGCGATACCAAAGTACTCAAGGATATCTCACTCACACTGGAACAGGGCGAAGCGCTGGCGATCATCGGCTCGTCCGGCTCCGGTAAGACCACCCTGCTGCGCTGCCTGAACTTTCTGGAACGGCCGGACACCGGCATCATCAAGGTGAACGGCGAGACCATGTGGGACGCTGCCGACCCCGCCACCCAGCGCGAGAGCGAGATCCGCAAAAAGCGGCTGCACTTTGGTCTGGTATTCCAGAACTTCAACCTCTTCCCGCAGTACACCGCCCTGCAGAACGTAATGCTGGCGGGTGAACTGCTGGCGAAGGAGCGCCCGGACTACAAGGCCAACAAAAAGGCCATCCATGCCGAGCTGGAACAGCAGGCACAGGAACTTCTGGCCCAGATGGGCCTTTCTGCCCGGGCAGGCCACTACCCGCACCAGCTTTCCGGCGGTCAGCAGCAGCGCGTGGCCATTGCCCGCGCACTGGCTCTGCACCCGGACATTCTCTGCTTCGACGAGCCGACCTCGGCCCTCGACCCGGAGCTGACCGGCGAGGTGCTGCGCGTCCTGCGCGACCTTGCCGACCGCAAGACCACCATGATCATCGTCACCCACGAGATGCACTTTGCCCGTGACGTGGCCGACCGCATCATGTTCATGGATGGCGGCGTGGTGGTGGAGGAAGGCCCCGCCAAGCAGCTCATTGAGCACCCGCAGGAGGAGCGCACCAAACAGTTCCTTGCGCATTACTCGGAATAAGCAAAATCACCAATTCTTGCGGCAAAAATTCGTAAATGTTGATGCAATGCAAATCTTGTAAATCCTGCGTCACTCCACTATAATATCATTCATGAATGTACACGACGTCCTGCCCCTTTCCGGCAGGGCGTTTTTCACGGCAAAAATCACGACATCAAGCCGGTTCCCAGTGTGGCAGGAGGATTTTATACTATGACAAAGGATATGACCCAAGGCAGTCCGCTCAAGCTGATCCTTGCGTTTGCGGTGCCGCTGATGCTGGGCAGCCTGTTCCAGCAGTTCTACAATCTGGCCGATACCATCATCGTGGGCCGCTTTGTGGGCGTGGAAGCGCTGGCCGCTGTGGGCAGCGTGGGCGGTTTGAACTATCTGGTGCTGGGCTTTGTGAACGGCATCGCCTGCGGCTTTTCCATCCCCATCTCGTGGACTTTCGGCGCAAAGGACTACAAGGAGATGCGCCGCTACACTGCCAACACCGTGTGGCTTTCCATCTTCTTTGCGGTGGTGCTGACCATTGTCACTGTGGCGCTGACCCGCTCGGTGCTGGTGTGGACGAACACCCCGGAAAACATCATCGACCTTGCGGATATCTATATCCGCACCATTTTTGCAGGCATCCCCTTCACTCTGCTTTATAATGTGACCAGCGCGCTGATGCGTGCGCTGGGCGACAGCAAGCGCCCGCTGTATTTCCTGCTGGTGGCAAGCTTTTTGAACATCGGGCTGGATCTGGTGTGCATCATCATGTTCCATATGGGGGCATTCGGTGCGGCATTTGCCACCGTGGTCAGTCAGGCTGTGGCGGGTCTGGGCAGTCTTTTGTACATCCTGCGCCACTACCCGGAGCTGCGCTGGAGCAGGGAAGAGGGCTGTTTCAGCCTGACCCACTGCGCAAAGCTGTGCAGCATGGGCATTCCCATGGGCCTGCAGTGCAGCATTACGGCCATTGGCAGCGTGGTGCTGCAGGGTGCGGTGAACGGTCTGGGCAGCGACATCGTGGCCGCGCAGACCGCCGGCGGCAAGGCGGCGCAGTTCCTGTGCGTGCCGCTGGAGAGTATCGGCACAGCGATGACCACCTATGCCAGCCAGAATATGGGCGCAAAGGACCTGGACCGTGTGGACCGGGGTGTGTACACCGCCCTCGGCATCGGCTGCGTGTACAGCATTGCGTCCTTCCTCATCCTGCGCGTGACGGATAAGCTGCTTATCGGCCTGTTCCTGGATGCCAGCGAGACCGCCATTATGGCCAATGCCCAGAGCTTTATCTTCTGGAACAGCGTATTCTACATCCCGCTGGCGGTGCTCATTATCTACCGCTACACCATTCAGGGTCTGGGCTTCTCCGGCCTTGCCATGTTTGCCGGTGTGGCCGAGATGATCGCCCGCGCCATGGTGGGCTTCTGGTTCGTGCCGCTGTGGGGCTACTTTGCGGCCTGCATCGCAAACCCGGTGGCCTGGCTCTTTGCCTGCTTCTTCCTGATCCCGGCCTATCTGGTGGTGCGCAAGCGCCTGCAGAACAAAAAACAGGCCGATGCGCAGCAGGCGGCAAGGGCCTGAGCGTTTCCGGTTTAAAACAAAAGGGCTGCTGCACAGCATTTGTGCAGCAGCCCTTTTTCGATGCAAGTTGGTTGAGACTTAGTTCTCCGGTGCAGCGAAGGCGATGGGGGTAGCGCCTGCAGCGGCGTCCACGCTCTTCAGAGAGATCGGGGTGGTCTCGTAGTGCAGGGTCTCGAAGGCCTGGGTCTGGCCGTCCTCGGTGGTGAACTCCAGCACATAGGTCACGTCAGCCTGCTTGTCGGCCTCCACGTCGCGGGTGATGACCACGCTGTCGCCGTCAGCCAGGCCCTCACCGGCCAGGTTGTCGCCCTTGTCCTCGGAGCCGACTTCGTACAGGTACAGGTCGGTGACCTTGGAACCGGTGGTGTTGTACACGGTGTACTCAGCGGTGGTGGGCTCGGCAGCCTCGCTGGAAGCAGCCTCAGAGCTTGCAGCCTCGCTGGATGCGGCAGCAGAAGATGCCACAGAAGAGGAAGCAACGGTGGAAGAAGAGCTGCCGCAGGCGGTCATGCCGACAGCCAGTGCCAGAGCGGCAGCAGCGAGTGCAACATTCTTGAGTTTCATATGAAATGTACTCCTTTTTTTCGTGTTTCAATGGACCAACCGGTCGGGCCGATTGGTTTGGAGATGATTATACGGAAACTTTGACAAAAAATCAAGGCCTTTGCTGGCATTTTTCACGATGAAACAGGAACTGTTACCATTTTGACATGAATTTGCCACAAATTAGGAGATGCTAACATGAGCTGCGGTATTGGTCAGCGCGGGCAAACCGGAGCAGCCGGGCGTGAACTTCCAGATTTACAAATCTGCCGAAAAAGGCTATACTATAAATAATTATGCAAACAGGGAGGTGGAGCAGATGGCAGAACAGGAGCTGGAACAGCTGGAAGGCACGGTGGAAGATATCATCTACGAGAACGCCGACAACGGCTACACCGTGTTCGAGGTGTCCGGCGGCGGGGTCATCACCGTGGTGTGCGGCGTTGTGGGGGAGCTGCACGCTGGGGAAAGCGTCATCTGCCGCGGCCGGTACGAGAACCACGCCACCTATGGCCGCCAGTTCCACGCCCAGGAGTGCGAGACGGACATGCCC